>Ga0302184_10000571_pt1 | contig 24044 bp, 18 predicted proteins | sample I_Palsa_N3_3_FD_200233 | JGI IMG/M metagenome (GOLD analysis project Ga0302184, IMG submission 200233) | Peat permafrost microbial communities from Stordalen Mire near Abisko, Sweden - I_Palsa_N3_3 | ecosystem: Environmental > Terrestrial > Soil > Palsa > Peat permafrost | place: Sweden...
GGCGTCGGCGGCTCTCAGCTACCCAATCTGCCGTACCGTTTCACCACCCTGGCCCTGCTCCTGCGCGAGCTGCTGCATAACCTCGGCCACCAGCAGGCCGACGTCCTGGGTATCTCCTGGGGAGGCGGGCTGGCTCAGCAGTTCGCGCTGCTCAACCCGCGCCTGTGCCGGCGGCTGATCCTGGTGGCGACCGCAACCGGGCCGCAGACGATGGTGCCGCCCAACCCGCTGCCGCCGGTGAAGAACCTCATCCTGCGCCGGTGGGGCGACCTGTGGGGAGGAAGCGCGAAAACCGACCCGGACTCGCTGGCCAGCGCCCTGCGCAAGGCGCGGATCAGCCCGCTCAGCATGGGTTACCTGTACCAGCACACCGCCGTGCTGGGGTTCACCACGCTGCCGCTGCTGCCGCTCATCCGCCAGCGCACCCTGGTGCTCACCGGCGACGACGACCCGATCATCCCGGTGGCCAACGGCCGCATCCTCGCCGCGGGCATCCCGCACGCGACGCTGCACGTCTACCACGGCGGCCACGTCGAGCTGGTGACCCGCCCGAGCCTGCTCACGCCCCTGATCACCGGCTTCCTGGCCGCGCCGCCGAACGATGCCCGGTGCGCTGAACATGTCCAGACCGGTCGCTATCCCGAAGACCAGGGCCCGCGCCAGGTCGCCGAGTACGGGGTGGGCATGCGCGTCGATCAGGCCACGGACCAGGGTGCCGCCCCGGCCGTCGGCGACCTCGATGCCGGGTTGCGCCGGGATGTCGGCCCTGGTGATGCAGCCCGCGCTGATCACGACCGCGTGGGGGCTTGACCCGCTTGGGCTCCCAGCCGAATAGGAGCGCGGACACGGTGCCTCGCGCCGTGACGCCTAGTCCACGTCGCCGACATCGGATTTCACTGGGCCTTGTTTGCGAAGAGCCGGTAGAGATGGAACGCCGACGGCTTCAAGCGGATGGGTGAATCTCCAATCGCCGGTGGGTTCCGGTCACTACGTTCGGTTACGGTCATGGATCATCGCCTGTCGTCCCGCGTGGAACGGTTCGTGGAACGGCGCTGGGCCCGATTCTGCAGGTCGAGGTAAGCCTGGCCGGCCGCCGTCGCTCGTGTCGGCCGCTTCATCCTGCCCTCGCTATGTCCACTGCGAGCCTGACTGGGCCATACACATCTAGCGCAGCCGCGATCCGGAGCAGCGCTGCGGGCTGAGCGTCGCGGCGCCTGAGGTACCGGCGCAGAGCAGCAAGAGCGACCGGCTCGCCAAACCTGTGCCGCAAGCGCATCAGATCTACGACCGTGCGAGGCGGATCGTAGATCCGGATCAGCTCGCCGGGCGCGGCCTCGACGCTGCAAAGACCAAGCTCGAACGTCTCAGCATCGAACCGGAAAACCTTCGTCGGCCGGAAAGCCGTCGTGGTCGTCGACGATCAAGATCGCCGCAGCTGGCTGCGCGCATCCAGTCTGGCACCGAGCCCAGCCCTTGGCATCAGGGCAAACCCTGACCGTATTTCCGGGGTGGCCCGCCCGGAATTCAGGGCGCGGCCCGATCTGGCGAGCCCCGGAATTTCCTAACGTCGGCCTGGCCGGGCATCAGTCAGCCCGGTCCGGAGGGCTCGGCCTTCCTATCGGCCAGTAATTGCTGAGGAGAACCAGATCATGACCGCTGCGACCGCCCGTGCTCCCGGGGTACCCGCGCAAAAGGACGCCGGCCAGGCGTGTGACGACCTGGTAGCCGCCGGCTTGGCAGCCTGCGCCAAAGGTGGCGACAAACAGGCGTGGGACGCGCTCGTCGAGCGGTACGTCCCGTTGATCTGGTCGATCTGCCGCAGGTACCGGCTCGGCCGTGCCGACGCCGACGATGTCGGCCAGAGCGTCTGGATGTGCCTGGTCGACCAGCTGGACAAGATCCGCGATCCAGCCGCGCTGCCCGGGTGGCTCGCTGCCACCACCCGGCGGGAGTGCTGGCGAGTCGCGGGCGCGGCACGCGGACCGAACGCGGTTGCCTGCGCGCCCGACGCCGAGACCACACCGGACGGGCAGGCCGAAGCGGTCGAGCACGAACTGCTCGCGGCCGAGCGCCATACGGCGCTGCGCGAGGCGTTCACCGATCATACCCATCGGCAGCATCGGCCCGACCCGCAGTCGCTGCCTCGACAGGATGCGCCGCTACCCGGCCATCGCGGCGCTGATCAACGCGGAGTCAGGCTCGCCCCGGCCAGCTGAACCCCGCGACCGCACTTCCGGGTGATGCCCGCCGCAGCGGCAGCCCGCATCGTCTTCGTAATACCAGTCACCAAGATGACCAGGCTCCTCGCCAACGGCTCGAAAGCATCCCGGCATGCTCGCCGTCTTGCGTTACACCGAAGGAAACTCGATGAACAGTGCCAACAGCCAGACCCCGGCAGCAGCAGCGACCACCGCCAGTATGCGGCCGGCACCGGCGCACGGCTCCGGCCGGCTCCCCGCGGCGGGCACGCCCTACCTGCTGGCAGCCGGTGACGGGCAGGACCTGTGGTTCGCCGGCAACCTGGTCACCTGGAAGGCCACCGGAGAACAGACCCACGGCCGGCTCACCATCGCCGAATTCGTCCACCCCGCCGGGTTCGCCCCGCCCCTGCACCGCCACCTGCGCGAGGACGAGATCTTCTACATCCTGTCCGGCGCAGCCGAGTTCCGCTGCAAAGGCGAGCGGCTACCCGCAGCGGCCGGCGACTTCGTCCTGCTTCCGGCCGGAGAACCCCACACCTTCCTGGTAGGCAACCGCGAACCACTGCACGCCCTGCAGATCACCACCCCATCCGGATTCGAGCATTTCGCCGCAGCCGCAGGCAGGGCCGCCACAGAACGACGCCTGCCCGACCCCGGACCACTCGACCAGCCCGCGCTCGGCCGCGCCGCAACCCTGCATGGCATGCAGATCCTCGGCCCGCCACCGCACCACTGACACAAAGCCAGGCGTCACTTCGGGGACCATGTCGTCAAGTTGGGCGGCCGCTGCGGCGGGTTCTGAGGTGGCATGACGTGCGCCATTGGTGCAGCCAGGGCGCACGGCGCACCGGGGCCGGGCTTCTTGTAAACGGCAGGTCAGTGGTTCGATCCCGCTCACGATCGGGCACGCGACGGCACGGAGGTTGGTTCCAGTTCCCTGTCCTTAGACGGCTTTGGCTCCCGTCACCAGGCGTTCCCGATCGAACATCCCAGAGACGAATCGCAACAGCAGCACATCGACCACCAGCAACCCGACGGCGAACTCGAGCGCCACGGGGACCGTCGGGCTGACCACGCCGACCGCCAGCAGAATGATCCCAACTACAGGGGGAAAGCTGGCCAGCACACCCAGCTGCTGGGCGACGCGCACCTCGGTCGCCCTGACTGACACGGCCATGCCAACCACAATGCCCCAGCCGGCCATCAGGGGAGCCAACAGGAACAGCGCGAAAATGGTCGGACTGTCGTGGAAGACAGCCGAGGCGACGACGGGGGTGGCGAGCAGCCGGACGGCGGCGAGGAAGAGGGCGAACGCGACATAAGACAGCGTCAGCGTGGGGATCATGACCGACGTCGCTTTGCCCAGGAGGAACTCTTGCTGGCGGATAGGCGTGGTGAGAAGCGGTTCGAGCGTTCCCTGCTCGCGTTCTCCGACCACGCTGTAGGCGGCGAGAGTGCTCGGCATGATCGTCGGCATCAACAGTAGATAGAGCAGGGGAAGGATGAAGCTCTTCTGCAATGCCGCACCCGATGTGCTCGGCGTGACTAGGAAGATGGTGATCACGGGCTCAACGAGGAAGAGGAGCGGCAGGACGCACATGGTCACGATGATGGACCGTTTGCGCCGGAAGTCCCGCAACTCCTTGCGGACGACGGCGCGGATACGGTTAGCGTCAAGACCTATCACGGCTTGTGGGCCTCCACGTCTTGGGCAATTAGCTCGAGGTACACGTCCTCCAGTGAGTGCTGCGTTTCACCGATGGTGAGGACATCAGCTCCGGCAGTGACGAGGCCCCGTACCACCTCGGGTGCGACGGCTCTCGGCTCTGATACCGAGAGCACATAGGAACCGGGGCCTTCGGCATGCCAGCTGTCGACACCCTTGATGCTGGTGAACAGCCGCTCTGGGTCCCTGACCGGCTCGGCGGTAGTGACTACGAGGGACTTCTTGAAGAGTTGGTCCCGCAGTCCCGCCGGGGTGCCGACCGTTCGCAGCGTGGTGTTCATGATGGCCACCCGGTCGCAGAGCTTCTCGGCCTCGTCGAGGCGGTGAGTGGTGAGGAAGATCGTCACTCCCTGCTGGCGGAGCTCGAGAATCAGGTTGTGCACCTCGCGTGCGGCCACCGGGTCGAGGCCAGACGTCGGTTCGTCAAGGAACATGACAGCCGGATCGCTCAGCAGTGTTCGGGCCAGACCCACGCGCTGGCGGAGCCCCTTGGAGAGCCCACCGCACAGGTCTCCGGCCCGGTCGGCGAGGTTGACGGCGTCGAGAGCCTTCTCGATCCTCGGCCCAGGGTTGTGCAGGCCGTAGAGACCGGCGAAGTACTCCAGGTTCTCGGTCACGGTCAGGCGCAGATAGAGACCGGGGGACTCTGGCATGATGGCAATGTGCTGGCGGATCTCCACCCCGTTTTGCGGGCTGAGCGGGATCCCGGCGACCGTGGCCGAGCCGGAGGTCGGTGCGATCAGCGAGCCGAGCGTGCGGACAGTAGTGGTCTTGCCTGCCCCATTGGGGCCCAGGAATCCGAATACCTCCCCGTAAGCAACCTCGAAGGACACCTCGGAAAACGCGGTCCGCTGACCGAAGCGCTTGGTCAGCTGACACACGGCAAGCGCTGCCGGGCCTGCTTTGGCATCGAGGGCGGGCGCACTCGTGATCTCCTTGACACGGGTGATTGCCGTGGCGCTGTCGGGTGACCTCAACGCGCCCGAGGTCACCGTTCGCCCTCTGTTGCCGTTACCGTCGGTTTCGGGGCCGGTCTCGACGGTGTCCTCAGGTGCGAGGCTGATCCAGAGGTCGTGCTTGAACAGGCTGGCCACCAAGAAGAAGATCGATCGCTGGACGATGAAGGGATGACGGGGTCGCCGCTGGCATGAAAGCCCGACGACCTGCCCTTCCTTCACTTCGAGCGACTCCTTCGGGCTGCGGAGGAACCGCATCGACGTCACCTGGACGGCGTGATGTCCGGCGTCAACCGGTAGATCGACGGTCTCGTTGCTGGGGAGAGAGCCGACGACGCTCCCGTCGATCACCACCTGCCACACCCGGCCGTTGTGAGCGTGGCCGGCCCCCCCCGCCCTGGCGTGCGAGTCGCAAGATCGACGGTGCGGTCACGGCGTTGTACGCCTCGGAGCGGCTGTCTGGCAGCATGCCGTCGCGGGGCACGCTGATCGATGGACACATCGCTGACGCACCTGGGGTCCTAACCGGCCGTGACTGGCCGTGCCGCCAGGAGTCTGGAGCGACGCGGGCACCTGCGCGTGCTCTGGCCCGGCGCAGGATCTGTTTGGGCTGCTTCTCCCACTACACAGCCTACGTCGGTTCCCGTTACCTGGATAGGCGCCCGCTGGTTAACGTAAGCCTCGGATGCCGCAGCTCCGCCCCGCGACCCATAGCTTTCGACCCTCCCCGCCCGGGCGGCCAGCAAGACCATCCGGGCCCGCTTAGCCAGCCCGGACTGAACGCTCGGCAGCCGGGCCAGCTCACCGGGCGGACCGCGAGAGCCGGCTGGCTAGGTCGATCTTGTCGGTGTCGGCCAGCAATACCTCCAGTGACGGCAAGGAGCTGCCTGATCGAAGCACCTGGCAATACACGTACCGGCCACGCCTGAGCGCATAGCCGTCCAGACTCCTGACATCGCATGCCACGGCGCAGCAGCCCGAGCCAAGGACCGCCCGGGTATCAACCCAGAAAGCCGTGCCCGGGTTCGCCGCGATAAGACCGCCGACCGACACCGCGTGGCCGGCCCGATAGTGATCCCAGAACCAGTGCCCGAGGTGGCATTCGTCCGTGAACGGCGGCCACTGCGCCTCAGGGATGCCTGCCCGCGGCATGACCGTCCAGCTGGGCTCCGGAGTTTCGGGCGCATACGTGGTGAAGAACGCGACAAGCGCGGAGACATCGTCGCCGTGCCTCCACCCGAACATGGCCCCATCACACGGAACGGGCACGCCATTGGTCACGGCATTCGCGATCTCCTCGGAGACGGCGCCATCGTTCGGGTCGATGTCCACCGATTCCGTGGCGCGCCAAGGGCGCAGCGAGTAGCGCCGCTTGTCCTCCCGCCGATCCTGCGACAGTACGAGAAACCTCTCGTCCTCACCGTCCTGCAGCATCAGGACCATCGAGCTGATAGCCGGATGACGGTTTACAACCGTGACCGTTAGCGGGTATGCACTGAAGAGCTGATCGCATGCGTCTGGCAGGGAACTAGTGCGCATCATGTCCATAACCGCCTGAATGGGTTCCGGCGGATCGGTTCGCCGATCTGTTCTAACTCTTCGAATCTACATACGATCTGATACCGCTGTCAAGGGGTTAGTTTCGAACTTGATGAGCGCTCTGAGGGCCGACTCGCCATGGCGCGGATCGGCATCAGCCCGGCTCGTGGCCTGGCGGATTGTCCTCGAGCGGGCCCAGGCGGGCACCGGTCAGATCAGCGCCGCTGAGATTTGCTCCCCTCAGAGTGGCACCGCGCAAATCGGCTTGCCTCAGGTCGGCGCGCACAAGCATGGCGTTGGTGAGACGGGCGCCACGGAGGTCCGCGATGCGCGGGGAACTCAGACGCGCGTCTGTGGTGTCCGTATCGGTCGACTCCCCGCCCGGCGGGTCGGGCGATCCCATGCCCGACTGGTTCTCATCTGACTGAGTTTCCGGCTCGTCCTGGGGGATTACGTGCCCTGTGGAAACCGCCATTCCAATGGCAACGCCGATTCCCACCGCGGCGAACCCGGCGGCCGTACCCGCTGCCGCGGTAACGCTACCCCACTGGCCAATCGCGGCGATCGCGGCCAGCGGCACAATGGGCCAAGACCAAGGAGACCTGGCGGCCAGGGAAGGGATTCGGCTGAGCCTGGTCACGCGCACCGATCGCCGATCTGTCGAGACAGTGGGACAAGCCGAGCATTGCACCGCCAACTTACCCGTGCACGGATCTCCACTGGGTGTCGACCTTGATGGTCCCCTGGCTCTACAATGAGGTGGCTCTGAAGGGGTGGGAGGTGTCGGGTGACACCAAAGCGTTATCGATTTCCGAGGGCCGGCCCGTCCCTGGCGGTCCTGCTCGCGTCCACCCTGTACGCGCAGAAGCCAGATTCGCGCTCTCCTGGCCAGCCTGAGCAGGCAACTACCTCGCTGAAGTGCCCGCAGGACCATAGCTTGCTCGTCCGGGAACCAGATGGCACGTACCGGTGCCTGAAGAGGGGGCATCGCTTCAAAGATCCGCCGAAGAGCAAATAGCAGTGGCGGCTACCTCCGCAGTCGATGCTGCCCTTTCTGTGGGTCAGCGCATCGGACGGTATTTCGCCCTGGTCAGCATGATCCCGGGTCTATTCCTGGTTCTGTGGACCTATATGCTCGTTACTAGTGGTGCCGTGTCAGGTGTTCCCAGTCTGGTCAATGTCCAGATCTCACTGTCCCATTGGTCAGTGGCGAAGGTGACAGGCCTGCTATTTATTTCGCTTGCCGTCGCAATGGTCATACATCCTCTCCAGTTCGCTACCACGCAGCTACTCGAAGGCTATTGGGGAACCTCGGCATTGGCCATTGCTGCCATGAAGGTCCGGATTATCCATCATCGGAAACGCGACCGCGACTTGTATTATCAAGCAGCATGGAACAAGAGCAGATGGCGAGACAAATGCCTGGAAATGCTGGGTAAGGAACCGGGGGCAGACCTTGAGGAGCAGGACCAGGAGCTAAAAGCGGACGTCGCTGCAATCATGAAAAGCGAGAGCGGCGATCCGCTGATGCTGCATAGCATCGCAGAGCAGCAGGCAGGCAACCAGCGCGCGAGCAACTACCCCCTTGACCCCACGCGCATCCTCCCGACCCGGCTCGGCAATGCCCTCCGGTCCTTCGAGGATGCGGCGGGAAAGCAATACGGACTGGATGTCCTCATAATGGCGCCTCGCTTGCACCTGATAGCCACGCCTCGGCACCTGGACTACCTGATCGATGCCAGGGAGGATATGGATTCAGCGATACGCATATGTACTGTCGGGCTCGTCGCCACGCTACTGACCGTGGGCCTCCTGCTGACTGACGGACTCTGGCTGCTATGGGCGATATTGCCGTATTCTGTCAGCTACCTCGCGTACAGAGGTGCCGTATCCGCGGCTCAGGGCTACGGTGCGGTAATAGCAAGCGTAATCGATCTCAATCGGTTTCGTTTCTATGATGAGCTCGGCCTCTTCCCACCGCGGGACACCGCGGAAGAGCGGCAGAATAACAAGACTCTGATGCAGATTCTCGCGGGCGAACATGCGACCGTGCCTTATAAGCCGAGGAGCCCGGTCGCCGCGGGGCGGCTGGTACAGCGTAAACGCGGAAACTAACTCCTAAACCAGGGTACGCCCCGGCCGGACGTCAGACCCAGCGCAGCACGGCGACCACCTTACCGGCGAACTTGGCGCGGTTACCCGGAATCGGCGTGTAGGCCGGGTTCTGCGGCATCAGCCATACCTGGCGGCCTATCTTCTTGTAGGTCTTGACCGTGCCCTCGAGTTCGAGGCCGTCGATTGTGGCGGCCACGATATCGTCGTCTTGGGGCGGCTGGTAAAGCGGGCGGATCACCACCTTGTCGCCGGGATGGATCCCGACACCGATCATGGAGTCCCCGACGACCTCGAGAATGAACGATCTCCCTTCCGAGCCGGCCACGTCTCGCGGCAGCGGGATGTACTCTTCTATCGCCTCCTGGGCGAGAATGGGACGGCCGGCCGCGATACGTCCGACAACTGGCACCCACACTACTTTGTCCGGGCGGATGAATTCCGGCGTGTCATCGATCTCGGGTCCGATGCCTGCGGACAGTTGTCCGGCCACGCCAGTATCCGCGGGGAATGCTGGCTCCCCGGGGAGTCGTACCTGCACGGTGCGCGGCCGCCCAGGCTCGCACCGCAAGTATCCCTTGGCCATTAATTGCCGGTACTGGTAGGACAGCCCGCCGATGCTGCGGCGGCCGATGCTATCCGTGACCTCTCGGTGGGAAGGCGCGCGGCCACGTTCCCGGGTGAGCCTGCGGATTGCCTCGAGGATCTTGCGCTGGATAGGTGTGAGGTCATCGAGAGATTTGGCATTCTTCATAACCGGCGCTCCCCTCCGTGGCGGTGGTCAGCCTGCGGCGCGTGCGGCGGCCGAATGTCTCTTGCTCTGGCCAGCACACCTAATGACCCATTCGACCAGATTGCGGTGACCTGTAGCAACTGTCGGCAACACGAAACTTCGCGCCGTAGGCGGCCCGGGACTTCTCCACCGCTGCCCGTGCGTGGTCCAGCGCAGCGAGTGCCGTAAATGCGATTACCCGTGTTATCTGTGCTGCTAGCGCGCACGGCGCGCGGGGCCGTCCTTCTTGTAAACGGCAGGTCAGCGCTTCGATCCCGGTCGCCGGCTCTTAGTGGTCTGCACCTTTCTGTGGGGACCATTTTCACGTTTAGGTCTGACCCGCTTCACACCCGGATGCCCTCCGTGAACGCCCGGTCATGCTCCGGGTTTAGTGGAGGCCGGTGACCTGCTCGAAGGCACAGGGCATTTTGCTACCGAGCCCGGCGTGGTGGCGTGACATGCGGACGCCATCTCAGGCCCAGCTGGTGGTCTGTGGCCTGGTTGAGTGATCCCGTGCTGACCGGTAACGTTTTGATCCCCGCCGACGCCGGTTATTACGCGGTGTTTCGCTACCGCCTCGGGTACCACGGCCTCCCGCTCGGTCCGGTCACTGCGGCGGTCGCTTCGTTGCTGGCACTTGCATTCGCTTTGTTTGCGATGGTGATCTTGCTGTTCCCGGACGGCAGGCTCACGTCACGGCGCTGGCGGTGGATGCTGTGGGGCTACGTCGGCCTGGTCTGCTATGTGGGGGCTATCAACCTCGGCCCGGCGGTTGCCGCCGATGCCAGTCATGACATCCGCGTCAACTCCTCCGGCGACGTTACGGATACGGCTCATCTGACTGGATGGCTTGCTCACCCGCCCGGATGGCTGACTGCCGTGGTTTACCTCTCGATCGGGGTGATCTGGCTGTCGTGGTGGCCGCCGCCACGCTGGCCGCGGCGGCGTTGTTCAGCCCCCTGCGGCGCCGGATGCAGCGCGCGGTGGACCGGCGGTTCAACCGGGCCCGCTACGACGCCGACCAGATGGTGACGGCGTTCGCGGCCCGGCTGAAAGACGCCGTGGACACCGACTCGGTCCGGGCTGACCTAATCGGTGTCGTGCACCGGGCCCTGGAACCGGCCCACGTCTCGGTGTGGATCAGCTGGCGCGACTGAGGCTGGCTTCCCACCAGCCTCCGCCACTATCAGGCCCGGTCGGGCTCGGTATCACCAGCCCAGCTTCTCCCATATCGGCACCAGGCCGAGCCGCCATCGTCGGCCTCTGACGAGGAGGATTCGCTAGTTTACGGTTCAGTTTGATCCGTAGGGCGCCGGTGGATGCAAAGTGTCCTTTTAGGCGTATGGTGAAAACAGGTTGCGATGGCTTTCGCTTGCTACCGCACCTTTTCTGCACAGGCGTTGCTCCGGACCCCGGTGGCGTTCCGTACCGACACGGACGTTTACTCACCGGGAGGTCGCGTTGGCATATTCAGTGCTAAGTCGCCGGTCCCGCGGCCGGGCTGCCGTCTGATTGCGGCATTTTATCAATCCTCTCCGGTGGGAATACCGGTACGCGACGACAAGGAAGTTATCTGATGAAGGCTCTGGTGTACCACGGACCGGGTCAGAAGGCGTGGGAACACGTACCCGACCCGAAGATCATCCACCCGACCGACGTGATCGTGCAGGTGGACATCACCACGATCTGCGGCACGGACCTGCACATCCTGAAGGGGGACGTCCCGGCCGTGACCGACGGGCGGATCCTGGGGCACGAAGGCGTCGGAACGATCAGCGAGGTCGGCGCGGCGGTGAGCAAGCTCGCCGTGGGGGACCGCGTGATCATCTCCTGTGTCACCTCGTGCGGCTCATGCTCTTACTGCCACCAGCAGCTGCCCTCGCACTGCCTGGACGAGGAGGGCGCCTCCGGCATCGGCTGGATCTTCGGCCACCTCATCGACGGTACCCAGGCGGAGTACGTGCGCGTACCCTTCGCCGAGAACTCCCTGCACAAGATGCCGGCAGGCGTGAGCGACGAGGCCGCGGTCATGCTCTCCGACATCTTGCCCACAGGCTTCGAGATCGGGGTGCGCAACGGCCGGGTCCAGCCCGGCGACGTCGTCGCCGTCATCGGTGCCGGACCGGTGGGCCTGTCGGCGATAATGACCGCCGGTCTGTACGGCGCCTGTCGCATCATCGCCATCGACCTCGACGACAACCGGATCCACCAAGCCAGGTTCTTCGGCGCCACCGACGGCGTCAACAGCGGCGGTGCGGACTGGAAAGACGAGGTGCTGGCCATGACCGACGGCCTGGGCGTGGACGTCGCGATCGAGGCCGTGGGCATGCCCCCGACTTTCCAGATGGCCACCGAGCTCGTCCGCGCAGGCGGGACAGTGGCGAATGTCGGCGTGCACGGCAAGTCGGTGGAGCTGAAACTCCAGGATCTGTGGATCAAGGACATCGCGCTCACCACCGGCCTGGTGAGCGCCACGACGACGCCGATGCTGCTCAAACTGGTCGCCCAGGGCAGGCTTACACCGGAGAAGTTCGTGAGCCACCGCTTCACGTTCGAAGGCATCATCGACGCCTACGACACCTTCGGCCGCGCAGCGGAGACCAAGGCCCTCAAGGTAGCCATCACCCGCTGACACCGCCCGCGGCCCGATCCGCCGGGCCCAGGTCGGTCCAGCACGGCCCGAAGGGATGTCGAGCGGACAGTCCTTCCGCCGGTCCGCCCCCGGCGGAAGGACCGGAAGGGGCGATCCCCGGACACGGTTGCTTCCTGGTCAGCTGAGCTGGTCGGCGATGGCGGCGATGGCGGGTTCGATGGCTCGCTCGCGGACGTTTCCGAAGCCCATCACCAGCCCGGGTGGCGCCGCGGTGTCAGGGTTGCCGCGGTAGCCGCCGATGCCGTGCAGCCCGACCCTCCTGTCACGGGCCGCGGCGATCACTGCCGCCTCGTCGGCGCCAGGTGGCAGCGGCGCGACCGCGTGGAATCCGGCCGCGAGCCCGGTGAGCTGGACGCGGGGCGCGTGCCTGGCGAACGCGTCGGTCAGTGCGGTGCGGCGGGCGGCGTAGACAGTCCGCATCCGCCGCAGGTGGCGGTCGTACCGGCCGGTTGTGAGCAGAGTGGCCAGGGCGACCTGGTCTAGCATGCAGGAACCTCGGTCGCTCATCTCCTTCTCGGCGGCGACCGCTGCGGCTAGTGCCGAAGGGGCGTGGACCCAGCCGAGGCGGACCGCGGGCGCCAGTGCCTTGCTGGCCGTGCCGAGCAGGAAGACCTGCTCTGGGGCCAGTCCCTGCACGACTCCGACGGGTTCTTTGTCGTAGCGGAACTCCGAGTCGTAGTCGTCCTCGATCACGTACCCGCCGCCGCGCCGCGCCCATCCGGTCAGGGCGTGCCGTCGTGCCGGAGACAGGACCACCCCGGTGGGGGACTGGTGTGCCGGGGTGACCACGACAGCCTGGGCTCCGCTGGCCGCCAGTTCGCCGACCACGAGGCCTTGCTCGTCGACCGGCACGTAGCTGACGCCGATGCCCATCGCCAGGACTGCGCGGACTGTTTCGTCTGCCTGCGCGCTGCCGTAGCCGGGGTCTTCGAAGGCCACGCACGTCACGCCGCCCTGGCGGGCCAGGGCCCGCAGTACCAGGTTGATTCCTTGCGCAAAGCCGGTGCTGATGATCATCCGCGCCGGGCTGGCGGCGGCGGCTCGTACCCGCCGCAGGTAACCCGCGAGGACCTCGCGCAGCACCGAGCTGCCGCGCGGGTCGCCGTATCCCAGGTCCGCGGAGGCGACCTCGGCGCACGCCTGCTTGACGGCCCAGGCCCAGTCGGTACGCGGGAAGCTGGACAGGTCCGGTACGCCGGGTTCGAAGTCCGCGATCAGCGGCGATTGCTGGAGCTGGCGGGCCGGCCAGGGCGAGGCCACAGCCGGGCCGACCGCGGGCTGGTCACCGGCTTGCTGGCCGCTGATGCCGGCGACCCGGGTGGCGGACCCGGTGCGGCTGGTCAGGTATCCCTCGGCCAGCAGCTGCCCGTAGCACTCCTGCACCATGCCGCGGGAGACGGCGAGCGCACGCGCCAGCTCCCGCGAGGACGGCAGCCGTTCCCCGGCGCGGAGCCTGCCGTCCCTGATGGCCTCGCGCAGGCCCGCCTCCAGCTGGGCGCGCAGCGGCTGGCTGGCCGAACGGTCGAGTCGCACCAGCAGTCCCGGACTCAAACCGGACCACTCAATCGCCATGAAATCGGACCTTACCAGCGGGCCGGCCGGGATCTAGCGTGCGTGCTATGAGCACCTTGACGCAGGCGCAGCCCGGCACCGCGGTCCCGGCCCGGCTCCTCAGCGTGCCGCTGGCCGCCACGTTCGGCGTCGAGTTCGCCTCACTCACCAGTTTCTTCCTGCTTTTGTCGGTGCTGCCGATGCTGGCCGCGGCGGCCGGCGGGGGGAGCTCCGGTGCCGGGCTGATCACCGGGTCCCTGCTGCTCGGCACCGTGGCTGCCGAGGCCGCGGCCGCGGCCGCGATCAGCCGGTTCGGCTACCGGATAGTCCTGGCGGCCGGAGCCGTGCTGCTCGGCGGGCCGGCCCTGGCCATGCTCGCACCCGAGCCCCAGGCCGTCATGATCAGCGTCAGCTTGGTCCGCGGGTCCGGCTTCGGCTTGTCCGGCGTGGCCACCGGCGCGCTCACCGCCACGCTGCTGCCCCCCGGACGGCGCGGCGAAGGGCTCGGCCTGCTCGGCATCGTCTCCGGCATCCCGGCCGTCGTCGCGCTGCCGGCCGGGATCTGGCTTGCCGGACACCACCAGGCCGCCGCCGCCGCGGCGATGGCGGCCGCGGCCGGCCTGCTGCCGCTGGCCGTGATCCGCTGGCTGCCGGGCGGACGCCAGGCACGGCATACCGCCCGTGCCCGGCCGATGCGATCCGCCCGCAGCTCCGCGACGATGCCGGGCGTCGCGCTGCGGCTGCCGCTGATCTTCGCCGCCGCCACCATCGCGGCCGGCGTGCTCGACTCGTTCCTGCCGCTGGCGAAGGGGATCCCGGCCAACCTGTCCTCGGCCGCCCTGCTCGTCCAGGCGGTCACCGCCACGCTCAGCCGCTGGCAGGCCGGCAAACGCGGCGACCGGTACGGTCACGCCCGGCTACTCATCCCGGCGCTCACCGTGGCGGCGCTCGGCCTGGCCGCGATGATGATGCTGGGCTCGCCCGTGATGATCTTCGCCGCCATGGTGCTGTTCGGCGCCGGGTTCGGGGTGATCGAGAACGCCACGTTCGCGCTGCTGCTCGAGCAGCTGCCCGAGGCCAAGGCCAGCGCGCTGTGGAACCTCAGCTACGACGCCGGGTACGGCGCGGGCCCGGCCGTCTTCGGCCTGATCTGCGTCCGTACCGGCTACCCCGCGGCGTTCGCCCTGGCCGGCGCGCTGATCCTCGCCACGGTCCCGGCCGCGCTGCGCGAGCGGAACACCGTGGCCAGCGCGGCACGGCCAGTGCGACGGCCAGGAACACCCGAAGCCTCGACCAAGGCCGGGCCGTCGGCATCCAAGCCGAAAACTCCGGAGATGACGCGTACCTTCGGCCGGCCCAACACCTATTGATCGGAGTGGCATTGTAAGGCGAAGCCGCGCCGGGTGCCGAATGGGGAATTATGGATATTATGCCGTGAACTATGGTTATATCTCCAAATTTGCGGCCCGCGGAACTTAGGCAAATGATGGCCGTGTCAGGTGCCGGGCCGGGCTGCTAAGGCCGCCCTGCTGAGTTTTGGGACCTTTGACTCTAGGGGAGAATAAACAAGCGGGGAGGATGGGGTTAGCGTCCGGGTCTTTGGCTCGGCCAGAACATGCGCGCCTTACGGACGCAATCCCGGGGGAGCAGTCTTGAATCCGACGATCATCGGCGTTCGCGCACGCGCCCGGGCTCTCGGTGACTAGTTCCCGGTCCGTGGTCGAGGTGGCAGGCGGCGTGCCTGGGACCAAGGAACCGGCAATCGCTGATAACGCGGGTAGGGGTGCTGGGCGGCGGGCATCCGTTCCTCATGCGGTTATGCGCGCATTGATGGTTCTGCTCCTGATTCTGCTCGCCGCCAGCTCAGCCCTCTCGGTGCGGGCCTACGTGCTCTACCAGAACGCCAACTTCACCACCGCGAGTGTCACCGGGGCGGGCAACAGCTTGCTGATCGAGCTGCTCAACGCCGAGACTGGCCAGCGCGGCTATTTGCTGACCAGCAAGCCTCTTTATCTTCAGCCATACGATACGGCGCTCTCGACGGTCCCAGCCGACCAGCAGCGTCTCGGCTCGGAGGTCTCAGCGATCCCTGGCAGCGGGAAATACGTCGTACAGCTCAAGAGCCTGGTCGCGACGAAGATGGCGGAGCTGGCCACGACCATCAAGCTGGCGCGCGCCGGTGATCACACTGCTGCGCTGCGGATTGTCAACACCGATGAGGGCCTGCAGGTGATGGACAATGCACGGGGGGTGATCGCGGACCTCCAGCGCGCCGCCGCTGCGGCAGGCGCCTCGCGGCGCTCGGACCTGCATACCCAGCTGGTTGCCTTCGTTGTCCTGGCCGTCGTCCTGGCCGTCACTGATCTGCTGGCCAGCTTTGTCCTTCGCCGCCGCCTGCGCCGGGCAGGCGCGGAGATCCTGTCGCTGAACGCGAACCTGGAACAGCAGGTCCAGCGCCGCACCGTTCACCTGGAGCAGGCCAACAAGAACCTGGAGGCCTTCGCCTATTCCATCGCTCATGACCTGCGAACCCCGCTGCGAGGGATAAGCGGCTTCGCCGAAGCCCTCGCGGAGGACTACGGCGACCGGCTCGACGAAACAGGCTGGGAGTACGCCGGGCGCGTCCAGGCAGGCTGCGCGCGGATGGCTGCCATTCTCGATGACCTGCTGCACCTGTCACAGGTGAGCCAGGCCACGATGAACCTCCAGGACGTCGACCTCAGCGCCGAGGTCACCGCCATCTGCGACCAGCTCCGCGCCCGTGACCCCGGCCGCCAGGTCCGGGTGACCGTGCAGGAAGGCGTCCGGGTCACCGCGGACCGCGCTCTGATCCGGTCCGCGCTGGACAACCTGCTCGAAAACGCGTGGAAGTTCACCGCCCGCCGCGACAGCGCCGCCATCGAGTTCGCGACCACACCCGTCGGCGACGCCCCCGTCTGCTGCTACGTGCGCGATAACGGGGCCGGCTTCGACTCTGCTTACGTCGGCAAGCTGTTCCAGCCGTTCCAGCGGCTCCACACCGCCAGCGAGTTCCCCGGCACCGGCATCGGCCTGGCCAGCGTCCGGCGCATCATCGAGCGCCACGGCGGCCATACCTGGGCCGAAGGCGCCGTCGAAGGCGGCGCCACCATCTACTTCACCCTCAACGCGGAGGGCACCCCATGAATGACGAGCAGATCATGGGCACCTCCTGGCCATCGCGCTGCCGGAGCTAGGCGATGGTGCCGGTAATGCGGTTGCGGACCCTGACGGGACCGGTCAGGATGGGCCGGTGCCTGTTGTGCCGCCGAAACTGCGCCCGGGCTCGTCGGTGCGGGTGATCGCGCCGTCGCGGTCGCTGGCGATCATCGGAGCCGGGGTGCGGGCTGAGGCGGACCGGAAGCTGGCCGCGCTCGGCCTGAACGTCTCCTTCGCAGAGCATGCCGGCGAATGCGATGACTTCTCCTCATCCCCGGTGGCGGCGCGGCTGGCGGACCTGCACGCGGCATTCGCTGACCCGGACGTGGACGGGATCTTGACGGTGATCGGCGGTTTCAGCGCCAACCAGCTGCTGACCGGGATCGACTACTCGCTCGTCGCGGCGCATCCGAAGGTGCTGTGCGGGTTCTCCGACATCACCATCTTGTCCAACGCGCTGTATGCCCGGGCCGGCCTGGTCGGCTACTCCGGCCCGCACTACTCCAGCTTCGGGATGAAGCACCATTTCGGGTACACCGAGACCGGGTTCCGGGCCTGCGTGATGGAGGACGGCCCGATCACGCTGGCCCTGTCACCACAGTGGAGTGATGACGCCTGGTTCCTCGACCAGGAGGAACGGCACCTGGAGCAGCCCACGGGCTGGTGGGTGCTCCAGGAGGGCGAAACGGACGGGATCATCGTGGGCGGCAACCTGTGCACCTTGAACCTGCTTCAGGGCACGCCGTTCATGCCGCCGCTGAAGGGCTCGGTGGTCTTCGCCGAGGATGATGCCCAGGTGAGGCCGTGGGACTTCGACCGGGATCTGGTCTCCCTGCTCCAGCAGCCGGCTTTCGCGGGGGTCCGCGGCCTGGTGATAGGCCGGTTTCAGAAGGCCACCGGGATGACCCGTGATCTGCTGACCCAGATCGTGGCGTCCAAGCCCGCGCTGGCCGGCCTGCCGGTGATCGCCAACGTCGACTTCGGGCACACCACCCCGATCCTCACGTTCCCGGTCGGCGGCACGGTCGAGCTCCGCGCCGAGACCAGCGCCCCGCGGCTGACCATCACGCGCCACTGAAGGGCCGGCCAGCCGCAGTCGCACCTCACAACGGCCGGCGACAATGCGATCACCGGCGTTCTGCTCAGGACCTGGGCGATCATCGGCTCACCCAAGTGACCCGAGCCCCTGAAGACGTCATGGATCGAAACGAAGTGTTCCAGCCGCTCCATCGATAGCTCGGCGCGCTGCACCTGTGATCAGGGGCTCTTATCGCGGGAGCACCCGTGTGCGGCGCGTGCCAGCGACGTGTGCGGCGCGTGTCAGCGGGTTCGGGCACGCTCGGTGTCATGACAGAACTAGCGATTGAAGCCACCGGGCTTACCAAGTCCTTCGGCGAGACGAAGGCCCTTGCCGGGGTGGACCTGGCGGTGCGCCGGGGCAGCGTGCTCGCTGTGCTCGGGCCGAACGGCGCGGGCAAGACCACCGCCGTCCGCATTCTGGCCACGCTGCTCCGCGCTGACGCGGGCACCGCCCGGGTCAACGGGTTCGACGTGCGCACGCAGCCCGGCAAGGTCCGCGAGAGCATCGGCCTGACCGGCCAGTTCGCCTCGGTCGACGAGGACCTGACCGGCACGGAGAACCTGGTCATGATCGGCCAGCTCCTTGACCTGTCCACCCGCGCCGCACGGCAGCGCGCCGCCGAGCTGCTCGCGTGGTTCGACCTGACCGAGGCCGCCGGCAAGGTGGCCAAGAAGTACTCCGGTGGCATGCGGCGGCGCCTTGACCTCGCCGCGTCACTCGTGGGCAGGCCGCAGGTGATCTTCCTCGACGAGCCCACCACCGGCCTCGACCCGGCCAAGCGCGAGGACATGTGGGACGTGGTCCGCAGCCTGGTCGGTGACGGCTCGACGGTACTGCTCACCACGCAGTACCTGGAGGAGGCCGACGCGCTCGCCGACGAGGTGACCGTGATGGATCACGGGCGGGTGATCGCGCACGACACCCCGAACGGGCTCAAGCGGGTGATCGGCGGACAGCGGCTGACCGTCCGCCCGACAAGAGCAGAGCGGCGTGACGATCTCCTCGACGTGCTGCGCGGCATCAGCGGGCAGCCGCCGGAGGCCGACGGACGCGGCACGGTGACCGTCCCGGTCGACGGCGACGACGTGCTGCCGGACGTGGTGGCGCGGCTGCGCGCCGCCGGGATCGCGGTCGACGAGTTCTCACTGCACCTGCCGAGTCTGGACGAGGTCTTCTTCACCCTCACCGGGACCAGGTCCCAAGACAACGACCAGGAGGCACTGGTATGAAAAAGCGTTTCCGGCTGCGGCCCGCGCTTGTGCTCTGCAAGCGCAACCTGATCAAGGTCACTCGCACGCCCGAGCAGCTCATCGACGTCACGTTGCAGCCGATTATCTTCCTGGTCCTGTTCCTGTTCGTGCTCGGCGGGGCGATTGCCCACGGCTCGCGCCACGACTACCTCCAGTTCCTGCTGCCCGGCCTGATCGGCCAGACGATCGCGATGAGCAGCATCTCGATCGGGCAGAACATGAACGCCGACATCACGAAGGGGGTGTTCGACCGCTTCAGGTCGCTGCCGATCGCCCGCTCCGTGCCGCTGGTAGGGGCGGTGCTCGCCGACTTCTTCCGGTACCTGCTGCTGTGCGTCATCCTGGTGGGCTTCGGTTACGCGCTCGGCTTCCGCATCGGGACCAATCCGATGCTGCTGCTCGCGGCGCTGGGCCTCGCGATCTGCTTCGCCCTGTCGTTCGCGTGGGTCTCGCTGTGGGTCGGCATGACGGTGCGCACGGCCGGCGCGGTGCAGGGCGTCATGTTCCTGCTCATTTTCCCGCTGTCGTTCGGCAGCAACGTGTTCGTGCAGGCCTCGACGATGCCCGGCTGGCTCCAGGCGTTCGTGAACGTCAACCCGATCTCGCACCTCGTCAGCGCGGTGCGCGGCCTGCTGCTCGGCGGCCCGGTGGCCACCCAGATCGGCTGGACGTTCGCGTGGATCGCCGGGCTGCTTGTGGTGTTCTTCCCGCTGGCGCTGCGCGGGTACATCCGGCGGACCTAGCCGAGCCGGGCCGGGTCCAGGCGCTCGATCGCCTCGGCCCGGCCGAGCGCCTGTCCGGTAGCACGGCAGCGCGCGTACTGGTCCGTCCCGAGAGCCGCGAGCAGCCGCGGTGCCAGCTTCACCGCCGTCGGATCGGTCGGGTCAGCGTAGCCGCGCACGGCGGCGCTGGCCCCGAGCAGTTCGGCGGCCAGCTCGGGCCGGCCGAGCGCGAGGGCGAGCTCGGCCGCCGTGCCCGACGCCAGCGCAAGCAGTGGGATGTCCTGGGCGGCGACCGCCGCGTGGTACCAGCGGCCGGCCTGCTCGCGGGCGCGCGGCAGGTCCTCGTCGGCGATGGCGATCCGCGCGCCCGTGGCCGCCACCATGGCTTCCAGGTGCTCGCGGACCGGGTGCGCGGGACCGAACCGCGCCAGCTGCCGCTCTGCGGCCGCGTGCAACGGGCGCGCCGCGTCGATGTCGCCCCAGGTGACCTCGAAGTCCGCCCACCACGCGACGGCGATGCCCCGGTCGATGGGCGTCCCGCCGGACTCCGCGGCCGCCCGGGCGGTCGCGGACAGCTCGCGGGCCCTGGCCAGGTCACCCCGGCGTGCGGCGATCTCGGCGAGCCTGAGCTGAACCTGGGCCAGGTCTTCGCGGGACCCGAGCTCGGCGAGCAGGCGGCTGGCCTCGTCGTACTCGGCGTTCGCGCCATCCAGGTCGCCGTCGAGCAGCCGGAGCCCGGCCACGACCTGCAGCGCCTCAGACAGTCCCCACCGCTCGCCGAGGGCGCGGAACCGGTCCACCGCCTCGGCGACGGCGATGCGCGTCTGGACGAGATTCCCCTCGTTTTCCGCGGCCCTCGCGGCGCTCAGCCAGGCCGCGGCGACGAGCCACTCGTCCCGGCCGGCCCGCGCCTGGTCAAGGTACAGCCGCTGGCGTCCGTGGTCCTTGACGAACATCGCGTACACCGGACGCAGCAGCCCGGCGACCGGGTAACTCTCGATGTCAACGGCGTCCAGCCGCTCGGTCAGGCCGGGATAGGCCGCGGTGGCCTGGTCCGCCATGGACCCTGCCGCCGTGCCCTCGCCAGCCTGCTCCATGGCGCTCGCCACCACGTGGAACGTCTCGGCGATGGTCCGCAGGCCCGCGTCCGCCTCTCCGGGCACCGCGAGGGCCTCGCCGATCAACTCCGCCATGTCCGGGTCGTTGCGGAACAGCAACGTCATGCCGGCCAGCGAGACCGCCAGGCTGAGCGCGTTCTCGGCGTCGTCGGCGTCGCACCAGTAGCGCAGCGCGGCGAGGATGTTGTCCCGGTCGGCCCGCAGCACCGCCAGCCAGCTCAGCTGGTCGCGGGTCAGCAGCCTGGGCGCCGCCTCGCGCATCAGGCCGGAGTAGTGCGCGGCGTGCCGCCGCCGCAGTTCGCCGACCTCGCCCCGGGCAGCCAGCTTCTCCGCGCCGTACTCGCGGATGGTCTCGAGCATCCGCAGCCGCGTCCTGTCGCCGAGCGGCTGCAGCAACGACTTGTCGACCAGGGACGACAGCAGCTCATCGGCGTCGGTGGCGGCGAGCTCCTCGCCGGCGTACCCGCTGCCCGCACACACAGTGGCGACCGCGGCGGGCGTCGCCCCGGCCGGGAAGACCGAGAACCGCTCGGCGAGCAGCCGCTCGGCGGGGGTAAGCAGGTCCCAGCTCCACTCGACGACGGCGCGCAGCGTGCGGTGCCTCGGCAGTGCCGTGCGGCTGCCGCCGGTCAGCAGCCGGAACCGGTCGGTCAGCCGACGGGAGATCTCGGCGAGCGGCAGCGTCCGCAGCCGGGCGGCGGCGAGCTCGATGGCCAGCGGCAGACCGTCAAGCCGCCGGACGATGTCGAGGATCAGCGGGCGGGTCTCGCCGTCCAGCGAGAAATCCGGGCTGACCGCCTCCGCCCGGTCGGCGAACAGCCGCACGGCGGGATCCTCGTCCAGGGGCGGGACGACGAACAGCGACTCCCCGGTGATGCCAAGCGGCTCCCTGCTGGTCGCCACGATCCGCAGCTGGGGGCTGTGGGCGAGCAGCGCGTCCGCCAGGTGGGCGCACGCGTCGATGAGATGCTCGCAGTTGTCGAGGACCAGCAGGGCGCGGGCGTCGGCCAGCCCGTCAAGCAGCCTGGTGCGCGCGTCCCGGCTGGCGATCCGCTGCGTGCCGTCGGGCAGCAGACGCGATTCGCGCAGGCCGATCGCGCCGAGCACCGCCTGCGGCACGTCGGCGGCGTCGGTGACCGACGCGAGTTCCGCGAGCCAGATGCCGTCCGCCACCTCATCCAGCATGTTGTCCCGCATCGCCGCGGCGACCTCGGCGGCCAGCCTTGTCTTGCCCGCACCGCCGGGGCCGACCAGGGTGATGAGACGGCAGGTCTGCAGCGCCTTCCCCACCCGGGCGACCTCGTCCGTGCGGCCGACGAAGCTGGTGAGCTGGGCCCGCAGGTTCGTGCGGGCACGACCGGCAGGCGCGGTGGCCACGGCAATTTCGCCGCGCAGCACCTGCAGGTGAACAGCCCGCACTTCGGGTCCCGGGTCGATGCCGAGCTCGCCGGCTAGCCGGCCCCGCAGCGCCTCGTACGCGGCGAGCGCGTCCGCCTGCCGTCCGGTGGCGGCCAGCGCCCGCATCAGCAGCCCGGTGAGCTTCTCCTGCAACGGGTGCTCCGCGGCCAGCGCCTCAAGCTCGCCGACGCGGGCGGCGGCCCGGCCCGCGTCGAGCTCCCGCGCGAGGAAGTTGACCGTCGCGTCCAGCCGCAGATCCTCAAGGCGGCGGGCGAACGGCTTGGCGAAGTCCCCGGCATCGACGAGCGCCGGTCCGCGCCAGAGCGCCAGCGCATCGGCCACGGCTCCCTCGGCGACGAGCCGCTCGAAGCGCAGCGCGTCCACGTCGTCGGGCGTGACCGCCAGCCGGTACCCGGCCGCCGACTGCTCCACCGCCGCTGCCCCGCCCAGTGTCCTGCGGGCCCGCGACACCAGGGTCTGCAGCGCGTTCGCCGCGTCGGCGGGCAGGGCGCAATCCCAGACGGCCTCGGCCAGCGCGCCGGTGCTCACCGGCTGCCCGCCCGCCAGCGCCAGCCGGGCGATGAGGCCGCGCAGCCGCACGCCGGCGACAGCCACCGGCGCTCCGCCGTCGTCATGGACCTCAAGTGCCCCCAGTATCGCGACCTGCACAGTACTTATTGTGCCTGCGGCGGCGCCCCCCCAGGCCCCCCAGGCCCCCTCCGGATCGCGCCTCAGATGGACGGAATGTTGCCGCCGTCGGCCACGAACTCACCTCCGGTGAGGTAGGAGGCGCGGTCCGAGGCGAGAAACGCGATTAGTTCAGCGACTTCGGTTGGGCGTCCCGGCCGTCCCAGGGGTATGCCGCCGATCCCGTCCACCAGCTGTCGCCGGGCCGCGGCCGCGTCCGTGCCGTTCTCGGCGGCCATCCGCTCGATCCGAGCCTGCGCCGCACTGGTCTCGATGAAACCGGGGGTCACGGTGACCACCCGGATGCCGTGCGGAGCCATCTCGCGGGCCAGGCCCTTGCTGTAGTTGGTCAGCGCCGCCTTGGCCGCCGCGTAGGCGGGCGCGGTGCCGTCCGGCCGTCTCCACTGCGCCGACGACACGTGGATGATTACTCCGCTGCGCTGGGCGAGCAAGGCTGGCAGCAGCGCGCGGTCCAGGCGCACCGCGGCGAGCAGGTTGATGTCGAGGTTACGCTGCCAGGCGTCGTCATCGAGCGCGAGCACGCCGCCGCTGCGGGACAGCGAGGCGCCGGCCGCGTGCCCCACGACGTCCACCCCGCCCAGCCGGTCCAGCGTGTAGCCCGCGATGGTCGCGGTTCCCTCGGGGGTGCTGACGTCGGCCGGGACGAACAGGCCGCCCGGAGCGCCGTCGGCCGGCATGCTGCGGGCGGTGGTCAGCACGCCGGCGCCTGCGCCGGCCAGCAGGTCGGCGACGGCACGGCCCATTCCCCTCGTGCCGCCGGTGACCAGCACCCGCCGCCCCGCGAACTCGGCATTTCCGGGTTGGTTCATGATCGGCCCCAGGCGGGGGTCGGGTCGTTGCGGGTGATGATCAGCAGGGTGAGGTGGCCGTCGGCGACGTTGAAGTAGTGGGCGTCCTCGGCGAACGCGGCGGACAGGGCGTCGGCGTCGAATGCGTTGCAGGCGCGGACTCACGCGCCGCCCTGGTCGCGGCCATCGCCGAACTCCGGACCGCGCTCACCGGCCAGGAGATAACGGGGCCGGCCGGAGGCATGTACGACAACGAGCTGTTCACCACCGGCCGGGGCAGCGCGGCCCTCTA
>Ga0302184_10000572_pt1 | contig 24036 bp, 20 predicted proteins | sample I_Palsa_N3_3_FD_200233 | JGI IMG/M metagenome (GOLD analysis project Ga0302184, IMG submission 200233) | Peat permafrost microbial communities from Stordalen Mire near Abisko, Sweden - I_Palsa_N3_3 | ecosystem: Environmental > Terrestrial > Soil > Palsa > Peat permafrost | place: Sweden...
TCGCATCCTGTGGTCGAGGCATCCAGAAAAGGCTGATCTGTGTCCTGGTTGATCGTCCCGCCGATGCGGCTGACCCGGCGGATGGCCGGTGGGAGGGTTCACCTCCGGGAAGCGGTGAACCTGGGCAGTCTGGACGGGGGGTTCCTGGGTAGTTGAGCAGTCTTCGCTGTGCTTGGCCGCTGGTGAGGTGAGTAATTGGCGGGAGGCTTTAGCGGGTGGTCTTGATGAACGCCAGGGCTGCTTCGGCGACGTCTTGCCAGCCGCTGTCGAAGACGAGGGAGTGGCCGCGGTCCGGGATCTCCTGGATCTGGGTGGCGGCGCGGTTGCGCTTCTGCTTTCGGTAGGTGGCGGCGGCGATGGCATGCGGGGCGATGTGGTCCTTCTCGCCCGTGATGAGGAGCGTGGGGCCGCGGTCCGGGTTCTTGGTGTCCACCTTGATCTCGGTGAACGGGTTGATGTTGGCGGTCGCGGCCTGGAAGAGCGGGATCCCTGAGCCCGGGACGGGGTAGGCCTCATACAGCCGCCGGGCCTCGTTCTCGCTGACGGCGTTGGCGAAGGAGTAGCGGAACTGCTCGTAGGTGAGCATGATCGCCCGCCGGTAGTTGGCCGGGTTGGCGATGACTGGCATGGCCGACCGGAGCGCGGACAGCGGCAGTGGCAGTACCCCGCGGAACGGGGCCGAGTCGATCGCGACGGACACGGTGCCCAGACCCTGGCCGGCGAGCTGCTGGGTGATCAGGCCGCCGAAGGAGTGTCCGATGATCGCTGGCTTTTGCCGCAGCGCCGCGATGGCCTCGGCCATGTGGCTGGTCACCTGCCCGACGCTCTTGCCCGCGAAGGCCCGCGGGTTGGCCCGGGCCTCACCGGTGGTTGCCGGGTCATCGGGCCAGCCAGGGGCGATGGTGGCGTAGCCGTTCTCCTCGAAGAGCGTGCGCCATGGCTGCCAGCTTGAGGCGAGTATCCACAGGCCGTGAACGAAGACGACCGGTGGCAGTCCGGTGGCGTTGGCCCGGCTGATGTCGCGCGTCTCGCTGGTGCTGAGGCTCATTGATGTACCGCCGTTCGGGACGGGAGCTGGGGAATCCGCCGGCGCGTAACCGCCGGGCAGACCGTCGGATTGCTGCTTATCCTTGCGGGCTGCCCGCTGGAAGTCGATGTCCGGGGAGGCACGGTAGCCGGGCGCAGATTGTTCCCGAGGACAACATCCTGCCCGGATGGGCCGCGACGAGCCCGCATGTTCCGAGCGCGCGGGAGCTACCATTGGCCGGTGGGACAATCACCGCAGGACGACACCGGGGCCCGGCTCGCTCTGCTCGGCGCGGAGCTCAGGGAACGGGCCGGCGAGCTGGCTGACGGGATGGTCGCGCGGATCAGGGCGGCCGTGCCGGTCTACGGCACCGGGACGGTGATCAGCGACGGGGAACTGCGCCGGACCTGCCTGGACAACATCGGGTTCGTCTTCGGCCCGATCGGGCGTACCCCGGCGGTCGCGTCCCCGGAATCACGCGAGAACGGGAGACGGCGCGCGCAGGCCGGGGTGCCGCTGACCGCAGTGATGGCGGCCTACCGGGTCGCGGCCCGGTACCTGTGGGACTGCCTCGCCGACACCGCCGCACGCAGCGCGGTGCCTGCCGGCGTCACGCTCCGCGCCGCCTCCGAGATGTGGCTTGCCCTGGATACCTTCACCCAGGAAATGGCTGACGGCTACCGGGAGGAGATCACCTTCCAGGTCCTCAGCCAGGAGGAGGAACGCGCGGCCGTGGTCCAGGCGCTGCTGGAAGGCCGGCTGGATGAGGCCAATCTGTGGGAGGCGGCGGACATCCTGCGGATCCCGCTGCGGGGCAGTTACGTCGTTATCGCCGCGCAGGTACTAGGCCCCGGACGGCATGCCATCCCGCAGGCGGAGGCGGCGCTCAGGCGCATCGGGGTGATCTCGGCGTGGCGGCTCCTGCACGATGCCGAAGTCGGGATCGCGTCACTGCCTGGCCCGCACGGTGACCTTACCCGCCTGGCGGATTCCCTGCACTCGCTCATCCCGGGCCTGGTCGGGGTCAGCCCGCGCTACGACGATCTCCGTCACACCGCCCGGAACCTCAGGCTGGCCAGAATCGCGCTGCGCAGCGCGTTCGCCGATCAGCGCGTCACGGTCTTCGACCGCGACCTGCTCGCCGTCGCGGCGGGCAGCGACCCGGAGGTGATGCGGCACGTCGCCGGCACCATCCTGGCCGCGCTAGGCCAGATCCCGGCCGGCCAGCGGCCGGTCCTGCTCGCCACCCTCGGCGCCTGGCTCGACAACGGCGGCTCCGCCAGCAAGGCAGCCAGCGTCCTGTTCTGTCATCCCAACACGGTCCGGCACCGGATGCGCCGGCTCGAACAGCTCACCGGACGGGCCCTGTCTGATCCCCGCGGAATAGCCGAACTGAGCCTCGCCTTCGAAATCGACCGCCGGAACCAGCCCTCCGCACCTGAGGCAGCCGCAAGCGGCTCACAGGCCAGCGCCAGCCACGCGACCGCCGGCTAGGCGCTCAGCGGCCTCTCGTGACGAACGAAACCAATCGCCGGAATGAATGATCTGCGCCGAGCCTCGCCGCGCTGTCGGCCAGCCAAAGCAGTTCATACTCGGCGATAACGTAGCTCCCACTTCGGCGCCGCTGTGACGGTGCGTCACGGTCGCTGGCCGTGGCCATCGTGCGAGGTCTGCCCAGGCGTGGCTGTCACGAGCAGGCTCCCGCCGTGCTGGGGCTGATGACCGCGACCCCGGGACGAACGCGAACCGCCGTTGCAGACGGCTGCAGCTTGACGCGGGCTGGTCCGGTGGGATCATCCGTTCATGACAGATGGTTTCGTGAGGGGCCCCGGCGGGGGCGAGCGGGTCTCGCCGGCCATGACGCTCAAAGTGGGCGACAAGAACTCGCAGGCATGGTCGATGTTTGAGGTGGCGGACATCGGGCCGGGTTTTGACGTCGGCGCTCACCTGCACCGCAACGCCGAGGAGCTGTTCTATGTCCTGGAGGGCCAGCTCGACCTGCTCGCCTTCGAACCGCGGGTCCGGACTTCCGGGCCACTGGCAGGGCTGGCAGTCGCGCACCGGGGCCACGGTGGCCCGCGGCGGGCCAGGCAGCATGATGTATGTCCCGCGCGGCTGCCCGCATGCATTCGCCAATCCGGGTCCCGGCCCGGCCCGGATGGTCTTCCTGGTGTCCCCCTCCGGCCACGAGCACTACCAGAGGGAGCTCGCCGAGCTGGTCGCCAGCGCGGCAGGCCCGCTTGACGCGGCGATCGCCGAGCTGCGCGCCCGCCATGACATCGAACAGCTCACCCCCCAGGTGATGCCTGGGCGCCCAACACGCCCGCATCTTGCCGCCGCCGCGATGTTCGCTGGCGGCGCGAAGCCCGGCAGGTCCAGCTGGCCGGGCGATCAACGCCGTTACGGAACGTGCTGGCGCGTACTCACAAATCAAGTGCGCGAACCGCCGATATGGTCGGCTTGGGTCCGATCACCCGGCTGGTAGGAGTCGCGCGAGAAGGAGCATTATGGCCGGGGAGATCGACTCGGTGGTCGGCGTGGTCCCGGCTCCGGGCTCCCGGCCGCTTACGGGCGCGGCCGCGTCCGGGCCGCAGATGTATCAGGTGCCGCGCGTCAGCGGCTCCAGTTGTTCGAAGGCCGACCCGGGACCGGGGAGATGAGCAGAAGGGAAGAAGAGATGAACGAACAAGAAGGAGAGCCGGCCCCGGCGCCAGTGGGCTACGGCCTTGACGTGGAGGGATTCATCCAGGGGCTGGAGCAGCTGCTGAACAGCAACCCTGCGGGCTATTCGATCGGGCTGAACCAGAACGGCTCGACGATTGCGAGTGCCACCGGGGGCTTGGCGAAGTGGCCACAGGACGGCAGCGAGGCCTGGACACTGGATACCCGGATGTTCGTCGCGAGCCTGAACAAGATCGTGACCGCGATCGCGATGACCAGACTTCTGGGTGAGGCCGGGATCTCGCCGGACACGCCGATCATCGGTTACCTGCCCGCGTACTGGGTCAAGGGCAACAACGTCGGCGATATCACGATCGCTAGTCTGCTGAACCATACGTCGGGACTGGCGTTCAACGACATGAGTGGCCGGATGGATTTCCCATTTATGAAGGAGCAGATCGCGCTCGGGATCGAGACGGCCAATCTGGGCACGTACCAATACCAGGACGTGAACTACGGGTTGTGCCGGGTACTGCTCGCCACGATCAACGGCAACGTCCCCCCGTCCTTGCTCGTGTGGCCCACCAACTTGAACGATAAATCATCTTTCAACGATAACCTCTGGGATTCCAGCACGATCAGCGCCTACGCGTCGTACGTGGCCAGCGAGGTCTTCGCGCCTTCGGGGGTGAGCGGTCCGGACTTCACCCATGATCCGGCGGATGCCCTGGCCTATAACTTCCCGGTGACCGGCCACGGCTGGAATTCCGGTGACCAGACGGAGCAGGCCGCCTTCCACATGTCGGTCAATGAGCTGCTCAAGGTCATGGGGACGTTCCGGCGCGGCGACACCATCGTCAGCCCCGTCCAGGCCCAGCTCATGCTGGATAACGGCTTCGGTCTCAACTCTCCGCTCACCAACCCCCCCACCCCGGCGGGGCCGTACTACGTCAAGTTGGGCGGTCTCCACGACAACGAAGGTCACGAGGAGCAGTGCCTCGCGTTCTTCCTGCCACTGAACATGGAACTGGTGGTCCTGGTCAACTCACCCATCAAGGGGGAGACGATAGGCAACGGGCCGACAGGGGACTTGCTGTACCAAGAGGTCTCGGCGGCGTATAGGAACAGCATCGTGAATGCATAGGAACAACATCGTGGACCGCCCTGGCCCGGCCCCGTGAGAATACACATCGGCTCAGCGCATGATGACGTGGGGCTGGAACTGTTGAAGGCCGCGGCGCGGCAGCGGCTGACCGCGAAGCAGGGTGAGCTTGACCTGGGCCTGGATGCCGGTGCGGCCTGCGGTCCGCTTCCGGTCGGCGCGTGGCGGATGAGCCGCCTGGACGCCCGCCAGCGGGGGCGGCTGGTGCGCACGGCCACCGGGCGGATCGCCGCTGCTTTCGGACCGTGGACATCGGCCCTTTTGCGTGGTACGTCTTCGTTGCGATGTTGACCCAGTCCCCCGTGCCGCAGGGCGGCACCATCACCCCCGGCGCGCCCGTCACCGCCGTACCGGCCCCGGACGGGGTCATCACGTTGTTCATGGCCGATCCGGCCGGCGTCGTGCACGCCGCATCGAGCAACCCCTACTACGCGTCGGGCGACCCCGCCCAGGGCTGGGGACCCTGGTCCAGCGTGCCGGTGGACGCCCTCACTACCCCCGGCGCGCCCGTCACCGCCGTGCTGGCCCCCGACGGGATCTACACGTTGTTTATGGCCGATCCCAGCGGCGTTGTATACACCGCATCAGGCAACCCGGCCCAAGGCTGGGGAGGCGGCTGGATTCCCGTGTTGCTGCAGAGCGACACCACCACCCCTGGCGCGCCCGTCACCGCCGTGCTGGCCCCCAACGGGATCATCACGTTGTTCCTGGCCGATCCCTACGGCGTCGTGTGGACCACATCGGGCAACTCCGCCCAAGCCTCGGAAGGCATCTGGACCAGCGTGTCGCCGTGGACCACCGTGTCGCCGCAGACCGGCACCACCACCCAAGGCGCACCCGTCACCGCCGTGCTGGCCCAGGACGGGACCTACACGTTGTTCATGGCCGATACCGGCGGCGTCGTGCGCACCGCATCGGGCAGCCCCTCCCAAGGCTGGGGAGGCGGCTGGACTCCCGTGTCGCCGCAGACCGGTACCACCACCCCCGGCGCGCCCGTCACTGCCGTGCTGGCCCCGGACGGGATCATCCTGGACGGGATCATCACGTTGTTCATGTTCAGTGCCGTTCCCGGCGTAGGCGTGTGCACCGTGTCGGGTAGCCTCATCACCGCATCGGGCAATCCCGCCCCAGTCTGGGGACACTGGACCAGCGTGTCGCAGGGCAGCACCACCCCCGGCGCGCCGGTGAGCGCCGTGCTGGCCCTGGACGGGACCTACACGTTGTTCCTGGCCGATCCCGGCGGCGGCGTGTACACCGCATCGGGCAGCCTCGCCGGAGGCTGGGAAGGCGGCTGGACCAGTGTGTCGCTGCAGAGCGACAGAACCACCCCCGGCGCGCCCGTCACCGCCGTGCTGGGCCCGGCCGGGATCATCACGTTGTTCATGGCCGATCTCGGCGGCGAGGTGTCCACCGCATCGGGCAACCGCGCCCAAGGCTGGGGACCCTGGTCCGGCGTGTCACAGGGCATCACCACCCCCGGCGCGCCCGTCACCGCCGTGCTGGGCCCGGACGGGATCTACACGTTGTTCATGGCTGATCTCGGCGGCGTCGTGTGGACCGCATCGGGCAGCCCCGCCCAAGGCTGGGGAGACGGCTGGACCAGCGTGTCGCCGCGGACCGGCACCACCACACCCGGCGCGCCCGTCACCGCCGTGCTAGCCCCGGACGGGCTTATCACGTTGTTCATGTTCAGCGCCGTTCCCGGCATCGGCGTATGCACCGCATCGGGCAACCCCGTCCAAGGTTGGGGACCCTGGTCCAGCGTGTCGCAGGGCAGCACCACCCCCGGCGCGCGCATCACCGCCGTGCTGGCCCCGGGCGGGATCTACACGTTGTTCCTAGCCGATCCCCACGGCGGCGTGTACACCGCAGGGGGCAGCCCCCCCGAAGGCTGGGGAGACTGGGCCCCCGTGTCGTTGCAGACCGGCACCACCACCCCCGGCGCGACCGTCACCGCCGTGCTGGCCCCGAACGGGACCTACACGTTGTTCATGGCCGATACCGACGGCGTCGTGCGCACAGCATCGGGCAACCCCGCCCAAGGCCCGGGAGGCTGGGGAGACGGCTGGACTGCCGTGTCGCCGCAGACCGGCACCACCACCCTCGGCGCGACCGTCACCGCCGTGCTGGCCCCGGACGGGACCTACACGTTGTTCATGTTCAGTGCCGATCCCGGCGTCGGCGTGGCCACCGCATCGGGCAATCCCGCCCAAGGCTGGGGAGGCGGCTGGTCCAGCGTGTCGCAGGGCACCACCACCCCCGGCGCGCCGGTGAGCGCCGTGCTGGCCCCGGACGGGACCTACACGTTGTTCCTGGCCGATCCCCACGGCGGCGTGTACACCGCATCGCGCAGCCCCGCCGGGGGCTGGGGAGAGTGGGCCCCCGTGTCGCTGCAGACCGGCAGCAGTACCCCCGGCGCGACCGTCACCGCCGTGCTGGGCCCGGACGGGACCATCCCGGACGGGATCATCACGTTGTTCCTGGCCGATCTCGGCGGCGAGGTGAGCACCGCATCGGGCAACCCCGCCCCAGGCTGGGGAGAGTGGGCCCCTGTGTCGCCGCAGGCCGGCAGCACCACCCCCGGCGTGCCCGTGACCGCCGTGATGGACCCGGACGAGATCATCATCACGTTGTTCATGGCGGATCCCGGCGGCAGAGTGTACACCGCATCGGGTAACCTCTTCACCGCATCGGGCAGCTCCGCCCCGGGCTGGGGACCCTGGTCCAGCGTGTCAGAGGGCAGCACCACCCCCGGCGCGCCCGTCACCGCCGTGGTGGCCCCGGACGGGACCTACACGTTGTTCCTGGCCGATCCCGGCGGCGGCGTGTACACCGCATCGGGCAGCCCCGCCGGAGGCTGGGGAGACTGGGTCCCTGTATCGCCGCAGACCGGCACTACGACCCCCGGCGCGCCCGTCACCGCCGTACTGGCCCCGGACGGGATCATCACGTTGTTCATGGCGGATCCCGGCGGCGTCGTGCGCACCGCATCGGGCAACCCCGCCGAAGGCCCGGGAGGCTGGGGAGGCGGCTGGACTGCCGTGTCGCCGCAGACCGGCACCACCACCCCCGGCGCGACCGTCACCGCCGTGCTGGCCCCGGGCGGGACCTACACGTTGTTCATGGCCGATCGCACCGGCGAGGTGTGCACCACATCGGGCAACGCCCAACGCTGGGCAGAATGGTCCGGCGTGTCGCCTGGCCTCACCACCACCCCCGGCGCGCCCATCACGGCTGTGCTGGCCCTGAACGGGAACAGCACGTTGTTCCTGGCCGTTCCCGGCACCGGCGTGGGCACCGGCGTGGGCACCGCATCGGGCAACCCCGCCCAAGGCTGGGGAGAGTGGTCCCTCGTGTCGCAGGGCAGCACCACTCCCGGCGCGCGCGTCACCGCCGTGCTGGCCCCGGGCGGGACCTACACGTTGTTCATGGCCGATCCCGGCGGCGTCCTGGTCACCGCAGGGGGCAGCCCCGCCGGAGGCTGGGGAGACTGGACCCCCGTGTCGCAGGGCGTGTCGCAGGCCAGCACCACCCCCGGCGCGCCCGTCACCGCCGTGCTGGCTCCTGACGACGGGATCATCACGTTGTTCCTGCCGACCCCTGGCTATGTCACCCTGAGTTGGATCTGACCCGTATGTCGTGACGGTAACGAGCCCTTCTGCGGGCCGCATCTCTGGCGATCTGCAACGATCCGGATCGTTACCATGCATGATCGGCGTGTTACGCGGGAGAAAATGGGGACTCCTGGTAGTCCGGCGGTTGTCTAGGCCAGCCGTCCACTCCAGGAGTACGGGTTGTCATTGTCACAGGTCAAAAAGTGTTTGTCATGCCAGTGCGGGATCCGCCCGGAGATGCTGCTGCCGCACCTGGCCGGGGTCATCACGGAAATCGCCGAGCTGGAGGACAGCCGCCTGCGCATCTGGGCGCACTCCGGCGCCGAGGCGCGGCTTGCCGCAGGTGCGGGCAGTTCTCGTCGCGGGTGGACAGCCGCTATCAGCGCCGGCTGGCCGACGCGCCGGTCGGCGGACGCCCGGTGGCGCTCCGGCTCGGGTGCGCCGGTTCTTCTGCGGCAACGCCAGCTGCAAGGCGATCACTTTCGCCGAGCAGTTCCAGGGTCTGACCCCGCCGCGATCGCGGCGGACGCCGCCGCTGGCCCGGATGCTGACCGCGATAGGCCTGGCCATGGCCGCCGCCTCCCACGCTGACTCGCGAACCACAATGCGGTACGACCGGGCCCGGGGCAGCCTGGACCGGCACGCTACCTACATCGTCGCCGCCTACATCGCCGGCGCCGCCAGGTAACCGCACCGGCTAGCAGCGCCGTCTGGCGGCCCCGGCCGCCAGACGGACAGGCCAACGGCCGCCCGATGACGATGAGGGCGGTCACTGATCGCTTCCCCGACATGCACGGGAACCGCCGATCTGTGCGGTCAGACGCGCCACGACACCCATCAACCAGGGCATTCCGATCGGTTGTTCTGCGCCGTTTTCCTCGCCGGGTGATCGGCGGAACGTTAGACATGCGCATTGCAGCCTGGTGACTGTGCCAGCTGGTCAGTGCGGGCCGGGAGGCTAGGCGTGGCGCGGCAGCAGCGGGCGCGCCTTTGTCCCCGACGGACGCCGGACGCGACTTCATCCGCGAGGCCCACCAGATCCTTCAGGCCGCCCGGGAACAGACGGCTGCGATCCAGTAGACGTCCGCAGGTCGCGTCAGGTGACACCATTCTCGGCACCCACACGACGGACTTCCTCCCCGGTCGCGGGGCCGCGCCAACCGGGATCCTCAGGCGTCGCGGGTCTTCATCCGCCAGGCGCCGATGCCGGACCAGCCGACGATCCAGCCGACGATCACCGCGATCATCGCCCAGGTCGGCATCGGGGGGATGCCGAGGGCGCCCCGCCCGCCGAACAGCACCTGGCCGGGGACGCCGCCGGCCCCGGCGTTACCGGATGCCAGGGCCGCCGGACGGAGCTGGTCCATGGCGATGCCGATGATGAGCCGCTGGCCGTCGATGAAGTAGGGGATCTGCGTGCGGGACAAGAGCGGGGTCCCGATGACCTGCAGCGCGATCAGCACGATGGTCGTGGTAGTCCGCTGCCCGGTGAGCGACCCGAGGCCGAGGCCGACAAGGAACGCGATCCCGGTATCGAGCTCAAGCCACAGCCCGATCTTGACCATCTCGTTGTCCGCCGGGTTCGAGCCGCTGAGCTCGCTGGCGACGTAGTTGGCGTACAGGGAGCCGACATCCCCGTCGATCGCCGTGCGAGCCTGCGCCGCGCTGGGGCTCGTGACGCCGGGGGCCAGGTCTATGGGCAGCGTGGTGGCGTACTGCACCGGGCTCTTCAGCAGCCAGGCCTGCAGCCCGGACTGGTCAAGGTGCTCCGGGGCGTTGACGCCGTACAAGGCGACCGACGTGGGGTTGGGGCTGCCCTCGAAGCCAGTGACCAGGCAGTTCATCGTGAACGCGAGGGCGACGAGCGGGACGATGACGGCCAGCCCGGCCGGGATGCGGGCCAGGTAGAGGGCGACCCGGGACCGGCCGGTAATGACGAGGTGGCGGAACATGCCGTCGGTCAGGTCCGTGGTCCCCGCCGTCGCGCCGAGCGTCGCGGCGGCGATGAAGCCCAGTCCGGATATCAGGTTGCTTGCCTGGGAGAAGAGGTCAGGGCTGCCGGCCGGGCCGTAGCTGTTCGGGTCGACTGCGTGGAACAGCAGGCGCAGGGCGTAGAGGAGGACCGTCGGCGCGACGATCAGCACCACCATGGTGATCATGAGGCCGCGGCGCTTGCGGATCTCCAGGTTCTTGGTGGTGATGAGGTCCCACGTGGGCAGCCAGCCGGCCAGTCCGGGCAGGCCGCGCCCGCCCGGTTCGGTCGCTGCTGGCCGTCCCGCGGACAGCGAGGGCTCGGCGGTGGTCACGATGGGTCTCCAAGTGGGGTCGTCACGGACAAGAACCAGTCCTCAAGCGACGCCTGGACCTCCCGGAGGCCGTATACGTCGATGTCAGCCAGGACCAGCCGCCGGTTGATGTCGGCAATGAGCTCGCGCGCCGCTCCGGCGGGCAGGGTGACGGCCAGTCCGGTATCGGTGCGAGCGGTGCCCGCCGCGATGCCGGCCTGGTCGATGAGCCGGGCCGCCCGGTCGGGCGCGGCGCAGTCGACCTGGACGACCACCGCGCCCGCGCCGCGGGTCAGCTCGTCGATCGGGCCCTGGCGGATGATCCGGCCGCGGTCGACGATCGCCACGGCGTCGCACGTGCGTTCCACCTCGTCAAGCAGGTGCGATGACAGCACCACGGTGCGCCCCTCGCCGGCCAGGCTCATGATCATCGCCCGCATCTCGTGCATCCCCGCCGGGTCAAGTCCGTTCATCGGCTCGTCCAGGATCAGCAGTTCCGGGTCGCCGAGCAGGCAGGCGGCGACGCCAAGGCGCTGGCGCATGCCCATCGAGTAGGAGGAGACCTTGTCGCCCGCGCGCCGGGTCAGGCCGACGCGCTCAAGCGACGGGTCGATCCGCCGGCCTGCCTCGCCGCCCCTGGCGGCGGCGAGCAGGCGGAGGTTGTCCCGCCCGGTCAGGTGCGGGTGGAACCGGGGCTCGTCGACGATCGCGCCGACCCTGGCCAGCGCCCGCCGCCGCGCGGCCGGGACGGGCAGCCCGAGCAGCGACATGGTCCCGCCGTCGGCCCGGGTCAGGCCGAGCAGGGTGCGCATCAGCGTGGTCTTGCCCGCCCCGTTCGGCCCCAGGTAACCGAACGTGGACCCGCGCGGTACGCGCAGTTCCACGTCGTTGACCGCCACGTTCGCCCCGAACCGCTTGGTCAGATCGCTGGTCTCCAGCGCCCACCCGCCGTCCGGGTGCCCGCCCGGGGCGGTCGCGCGAGGCGGGCGGGCAGGCGCGGCGGCCGCGCAGTCCGGCGACGGCCCGGGCGGCGACAGCGGCGCGGGCGGCGACAGCGGCGCGGGCGGCGACAGCGGCGCGGGCGGCGACAGCGGCGCGGGCGGATCCGGCGGCGGTTCCCGCCGGGTCCACTCATCGTCGCGCGGGTCGGCCCGACGGCCGCGGCGCAGGCGCGTGACGCCGAAGCCGAGCCCGCCGAGCACCAGGAGCAGGACAAGGAGCATCGGGGGTCCGACGTGGAAGCCCGGTCCGCCCGACGGCCCGGCGACGGCGGACGCCCAGCGGGCCGGGCCGGCCGCCGCCGTCGCGATGGCGTGCGTGCCGATAACGTTCACGGCAGAAATCGTGGTCTTCCGGCGGCCGGACGTCATCGTGCGCGAGCAGCACTCTCCCCGTCATCCCGCAGGCTGACGGAGCCGGCTCAGCGAGTGGCGATCCCCGACTCGTAGGCGAGGATGGCGAGCTGGGTCCGGTCGCGGGCGCCCAGCTTGGTGAGCAGCCGGCTCACGTGCGTCTTGGCCGTGGGCAGCGTGACGTGCAGCGTGGCCGCCAGTTCGGCGTTGGACAGGCCGCGGGCCACCAGCGCGAGCACCTCCCGCTCGCGGTCGGTGAGCTCATCCAGGCCCCACGGCGTCTTGGCCGTTGCCCTGGTGCGGTCGGCGAAGTGCGCGATGAGCCGCCGGGTCACGCTCGGCGCGAGCAGCGCCTCGCCATCGGCGACCGTGCGGATGCCGCTCAGCAGTTCTTCCGGCGGGCGACTCTTGAGCGCGAAGCCGCTCGCCCCGGCCCTGAGCGCCTCGAAGACGTACTCGTCCAGGTCGAACGTGGTCAGGATCAGCACCCGGGCCCCGGGCCGGTCGCGGGTTATCCGCCTGGTCGCCTCGATGCCGTCCATCACCGGCATCCTGACGTCCATCACGACGACGTCAGGAGCCAGGCTCGACGCGAAGTCGACCGCCTGCTGACCGTCGGCCGCCGCGCCGACGACCTCCAGGTCGTCCTGCGCCTCGATCAGTGAGGAGAACGCGGAGCGGAGCAGCGCCTCGTCATCGACGACGAGTACCTTGATCAACTCGCCCCGTCCCCGAGGGGGACCTCGGCGGTCACCTGAAAACCGCCGCCGGCGACCGGCCCGGCCACCAGCCACCCGTCGAACGCGCCGATCCGCTCCCGCATCCCGGTGATCCCGTGGCCCTTGCCCAGACCGCCCCGCGGCGCCAGGCCGCCGCCCGGGCCTCCGTCGTCGCGCACCTCCAGCCGGACCTTCCCGGCCGCCACGGTCACCTCGGCCACCGCCCGGGCCTCGGAGGCGTGCTTCACCACGTTGGTCAGCGCCTCCTGCATGACGCGGTAGATCGACAGCTCGAGCGACGGGGAGAGCGGCCGGTCGGTCCCCGACATCCGCAGCTCCACGGGCACGCCGGCGGCCCGCACCGTGTCGGCTAGGCCCGTGACGTCGATGAGCCGCGGGGTCGGCGCCAGCGGCGCGCTCCCCGCCTCCCCGTCGCGGAGCAGCCCGAGCACGACCCGCAGCTCGTCCTGGGCGGTCCGGCTGATCGTCTCGATCGAGCCGAGCGCGGAGGTCGCCTCGTCCGGGCGGGTGGCCGCCAGGCACCGGCCGACCCCGGCCTGGACCGTAATCACCGCGAGGGCGTGCGCGACGACGTCGTGCATCTCCCTGGCGATGCGCACCCGCTCCTCCCGGACGTCGGCGGCCTGCTCCCGCGCCGCCTGCGCGGCCAGGCCCGCCTGGTAGCGCCGGCGGGCCGCGACGCTGTCCGCGATGCACCAGGCTCCGGCCAGCGGCACGAAAATGGCGATGGCCGCGGCCGCGGCCTGCCCGGTCCCGGCCGTGAGCGCCGAGTAAAGCAGGGTCGCGCCCAGCGCCGCCACGACCGCCATGGTGAGCGCGATCGACTTTGGCCTGGGCAGTCCCAGGACCGCGACGTACAGGACGACCCCGAGCAGGATGCCCGCCGGCAACGAGACGTGGCCGGTGGCCGTGACCGTCCCGGCCGTGGCGGTCACCACCGCCAGCACCGGCAGCGGCCAGCGGCGCAGCACGACGACGAGGGCGCCGGCCATCAGCGGGATGAGTAGCTGCCTGCCGGCCGCGTGCCCGCCGGGGCCGGCCGCGATCGTGAGTATGACGGCTCCGGCGGCAGCGGCCATGACGGTGGCGGTGGCCGACCACTGGCTCTCGGCCATCCCAGCGGCTAGCCAGCGCCTAGCCGGCGCCCCGGCACCGCCGGTCGGCTGATTCGTAGTCACGCAACGACGGTAACCAGCGCGTTCGCCCGGCGCATCCTTCTCAAGGATGACGCCGCGGTCCCCGCGGAACCAGACGCGTCCCTGGCGGGCTGCGTAGGATCCTCGCGAAGGCGTTGACCGGCCTGGTGGGATTCCGGCGTGACGGGCGGTGATGGATCACAGGGCGCTCCGAGGCCGCCGCCGAAGCGCCAACAGGGTGGCCCCGGTCGAAGCGGCCGCCGACCCCGCCGGATTCCTGATCGCCGCCCTATTAGTCCGGTCTCAGCCGCCCTCTCCCTCCCATCGCCGGCAAGCAGCGATTGGTTGATCTGTACGCTCGCCCCCTTCCGGGACCTTGGCTGCATCACGCGCACGGAATCGGCGGTCTGGAGCATTCTCCGGTGGCAGATCATCACTGTAGCTCTCGCTGGCTGTGACATGGCGTGACCTGCCGTCGCGGCCTACGTTTGGGTTCCGTTCAATTGCTGGGACCCTGCGGCTGGCCCAGCCTCCCGGGTCTCAGCCCGGCCGGGAGGTACCCGATGACTACTGCTGCCCCATCCACCGCGCTCGTTACGATCCAGCCTGCCTTCACCGACGCCGAACGGTTCGCGCTCGCCGGGTTCCTGGCCGGGTTCCGCGGCCTGACCCGCGACGCGTACGCACTTGACCTGCGCCAATTCAGTACCTGGTGCCGGGCCCGCTCGCTGGCCCTGTTCGCCGTCCGCCGTGCCGACATCGAAAGCTTCGCCAGAGAACTCGAAGCCCGCGGCCGGGCCCGGGCCACCGTCACCCGGCGGCTGAGCACCATCGCCGGCTTTTACAAGTACGCGGTCGAGGAGGAACTCCTGGATCACTCCCCGGCAGCGCACGTCCGCCGTCCGCGAGTGGACTACGAGTCACATGCCGTCGCGCTGGACCGTAACGAGCTCGGCGCGCTCCTGGTCGCCGCCGGGCTCGGCCCGCCGCCTGAGCATGCGCTGATCTCCCTGCTCGCGCTGAACGGGCTGCGGGTCTCCGAGGCCACCGGCGCCGACATCGAGCACCTGGGCCTGGAGCGCGGGCACCGGACCCTGACGATCACCCGCAAGGGCGTCAAGGTGGTGACCATCCCGCTGGCACCGCGCACTGCCCGGGCGATCGACCTGGCCATCGGCGAGCGCACCGGCGGCCCGGTGTTCCTGGCTACGGACGGGCGGCGACTGGACCGGCACGGCGCCGGGCGGATCGTCCGCAAGACCGCCCGCCGCGCCGGAATCGGCAAGGCCGTCACGCCCCACACGCTGAGACATGCGTTCATCACCGCCGCGCTCGACGCCGGAGTCCCGCTGCGCGACGTCCAAGAAGCCGCGTCACATGCTGACCCGCGAACCACAATGAGGTACGACCGGGCCCGCGGCAGCCTCGACCGGCACGCTACCTACATCGTCGCCGCTTATGTCGCGGGCGCTGCCCGGTAGCAGGCACCGGCTGGAACAGCTCTGTCCGGCAGTCTCGGCCGCCGGACAGAGTTTCTGCTACCGACGATCAGTACTCCTCGGTGACGCACCGCGATCCCAGGGCGAACGCGAACCGCCGTTCGGTACGTTCGTGCCGGAGACCGCGACGGTCACGAGAGCATGCCAGAGCGCGGAGTTCTGCGCGCAGCCGCTGGTCTGATCGACACAGCGACAAGACGCCCTGCTGGGCGGCGGGGATTGTTAAGGCTTGCTGCTCCAGCTCTCGCGGCGTGACCGGCCTTCGGCAAGTGCGAGGCGGGCGCTTCGGGCCGCGTGCCGGTGAGCCGCGGGTTCTCGCGTGTTGCCCTAGCTTTCAGCAGATCAGCGGCAACTGGGTGGGTGCAGTTGGGGCGTGGCCCCGGTCAGGGGCTATGCCGGGGGCGGTCTCGCTGCGATACAAGCCGAGGGCCTCGTGCACGGGCCGGTCGGTCACTTTCAACAGCACCAGCTCCTGCTCGCCGGCGGTGACCTGGTGCCACGTCCAGGCCGGGATGGCCGCCACGTCGCAGGGCTGCAGGTCGAAGCTCTTGCGGCCGCAGACAAGGGTCCCGGTGCCCCGTGCCACGACCAGGACTGAGCTGGCGGTTTCCCGGCGGGGCCTGCTCCGCGCGCCCGCGGGCAGCCCCTCGAGCAGGCAGCCCAGGGTGGCTAGGGCGGGGCCGCCGGTGACTGGGTTGCGGTACTCGAGCCTGCTGGCCGGGTCGTCCCCGTGTGCCCGGACCATCAGCCGGCGCAGCGCTGGGTAGGCCTCGTGCCAGGGGTACCGGCGCACCGGGCTGTGCCGTCCGGCCCGCTCCCCGGCCGGCGCCAGGCCGGCCGGTGCCGGAGCCGTTCCGGCCGTGTCATGCACCGGCAGCGGGTCGGCCTCGTACGGGTCGTCGCGGAAGAAGTTCGCCCGCAGGCCCACGACGAGCGGGACGTCGAGGCCGTCCATCCACACCACCGGTTCGTCGCCGCCGGGGTGGACGTGGCCGTGCCAGCTCCACCCTGGGGTGAGGATGAGATCGCCGGGCTCCATCGGCACGCGGTCGCCGTCGATGATCATCCGCGCTCCGTGCCCGGTCAGGCCGAACCGCAGCGCGGACATCGAATGCGCGTGGACTGGCGCGGACTCGCCGGGGAACAGCATCTGATAGGCGGCGGTTATGGTCGGCGTGGCCGCGGCCATGTCGAGCCCGGGGTTGCGCAGGATCAGCGCGCGGCGCTGTGAGACCACCGCGGCGTCGTCCAGGATGCCGCGCGTCCGCGCCAGTTCCGGATGGACATCGCGCCAGGCCCAGACGTGGCCCCGTTCGGGACCGGCCGGCGCGGTGAAGTCGGGGAGCTGCCAGAACGGCAGTGTGGACAGGTCGGTCAGCCGCTGATAATAGTGAGAGACATCGGCTGGGGTGAGGGTCTGGCTCATCGTTCCTCCCGCGGTGGTACCGATGCGGATGACGATGCCGGACGCCGTCCCGGCCAGCATCTGCCGAACGGGGTATTTTCCGCCCGGCCGGTGATAAATAAAGCCGCGAGGCCGGGTCGTACGGAGTTGGCGGCGTACGCGGGAAAGAACTGCGCGACGACAAGGCCCGGGCGGGATCGCTGCCCAGCGCGCGCCGTACTTGGCGCCGAACGACACCGCCAGTAGCGCGACAGCGAACAACGCGACGACGTACGCGAACGAGCGCGCGGTCCGCTGCGGGTGTAATGGCGTCGCTGTACCTCTTGCTGCTCACCCTGCGGCCAAATGTCCTGCCGGTCAGGTGCTGGCAACTACCTCGCGGATCTCGACCGTCAGCGGCGTGACGCCGGGCAGCGGCGCAAGCGGATAGTCGATAGCAGCCTCGGCGTGTTCCTTCGTCTCGAAGACGATGACGGACATGCCGATACCATCAGCCGGCGCCAGCCAGCACGCACTGACAAAACCGGGCGCCCTGGGCACCAGGTTCAGCCTCAGGGCCGCCAGCGCCTGGCGGGCTACCTTCAGGTCCTCGATGCGCACGGTAGCAACGACCGCATGCTGCACCCTGGCCATCGCGATGCCCATGGCGCTGCCTCCTCTTGGGTATGCCCCGGGCCTGACGGGGGAGTCAACTGTGGTGGAGCATGCCGGGGTCCTGGGGCTGGGTTGCCGCCGCTGACGGCGGCTTCATCGGGTGACCGGTGGCGGTGGGCCTGCGGCGCGGGCGCATGGCGGTGATCCACACGGCGGCGGGGCGGCCCAGGTAGTAAAAGGGAGCGGTGTTCGGGCCTCGAGCTTTCCGCTCCGGGTCGGCGGGGAAGTCCCGAAGGCCGGATCCGCCGCCACCGTCACGGCCGTCATGACCGTGCTGGAGGCTGTCACTCCCAGCGCTGTATTCGAGTCCGGCAGGGCCCGGATTGCGGTTGTCCTTGCCGTCCCGGGTGAGGGATTCGATGGCTCCGGTGAAGTGGTGGCCGGCCGGGCACCTGATCATGGCGCTTTCGATGGGCCCGTCGGTTGAGTGCATGGTGAACCGGCACCTGACCGCGGCAGGAAGCCCGCATCGCACGGCACCGTCCTGGTCGAGGTAGGCCGGGCAGTCAAGGAACATCATCGTGGCCTGCGTCTATCTCAAGGCGCGGGTGCAGGGTGGCTATTGCAGGCCGTGCGATGCCGGCGGCGTGGACAGCCCCGCCAGCCGCGGGTAATAGTGAGCAATGCCGGCTCGCGTGAGGTGCAGTTCATCGGGTCCTCCCGGATCGGTGCTGTACAGGTGAGGACCAGGCTCGCGGTTCCCGTTCCTGGCAGCATCTGCCGAAGGGGGTATATCTCCCTTGGTCAGGTCATACGAGGCGGTTAGCCGGGTCATACGAAGCGTGGTGCTGCCAGGACCCTTAAGGGGGTGGGCCGATGTCAGGTCTTCCGCAGCGGTATCCGGGGTTGCCGGCCGAGATGAGCTCGCTGGTGGGCCGCGGCCCCGAGGTAGCTGCTGTGCGTGAGCGGCTCCGTGGCGGCCGGGTGGTCACGCTGACCGGTCCGGGCGGGTGCGGCAAGACCCGGCTGGCGCTGCGGGTGGCGGCGCTGGCTGAGCCTGGCTTCGGGGATGGCGCACGGCTGGTCGAGCTGGCCTCCCTCACCGATCCCGCGCTCGTTCCCGCGTCTATCGCCGAGGCGCTGGGCGTGCCGGAACGAGATACCGCGGACCCTATGGCGGGCATCGTGTCGGCGCTGGCGGGCCGCGAGCTGCTGATCGTGCTGGACAACTGCGAGCATGTCCTGGCCGCGGCAAGCCGGGTAGTGGTCATGCTGGCCGGGCAGTGCCGCCGGGTGCGGATCCTGGCCACCAGCAGGGAGCGCCTGGACGTGCCCGGCGAAGTTGTTTTCCCGGTACCGCCGCTGGGCCTGCCCGAGGACGGTATGGTCCGCGCGGTCGCCGCGTCGGAGGCCGGCCGCCTGTTCGTGACCCGGGCCCAGGCGGTGAGCCCGGCGTTCGCGCTGACTGCGGGCAACTCGGCCGCGATCGCCGAGGTGTGCGCTCGGCTGGACGGCATGCCGCTGGCCATAGAGCTGGCCGCGGCCCGGTGCCCGGCGCTCGGACCCGCGCAGCTCGCCGCCCGGCTGGAGGGCCACCCGGGCCTGCTGTCCGGTGGCGCCGCCCGCCCGGGACGGCACCGCTCCCTGGAGGCCCTGGTGGCCTGGAGCTATGACCTGCTGGATGAGGCCGAACGGCGCCTGCTGGGCCGCCTGTCGGTGCTGCGCGGGGAATTCGGCCTGGAGGTGGCCGAACGGGTCGCCGGCGGCGAACCGCTGGCGCCGCAGGCGATCGCCGGCCTGCTGGCCAGCCTGGCCGGCAAGTCGCTCGTACAGATCCAGGCCGGTCCGGTGCCCCGCTACTCGCTGCTGGAGACCATCCGCCAGTTCGCCGCCGGCCGGCTGGCCGCCTCCGGCGAGGAAACCGCCGTACACCTCCGGCTGCTGGAATGGGCCCTGGACCAGGCCCGGTCAGCGGAGGCGGCCCGGCCGGGTGCCGGATGGGCGAGCTGGTCCGGCCGGCTGTCCGCCGGCCAGGCCGGCATCCGCGCCGCGCTGTCCTGGGCGCTGGACGGCGCCGACCCGGAGGGTGGACGGGAGCTGGCCGCCCGGCTGGTCCGGTGGTGGATCGCCACCGGCCGGTACAGCGAGGCGGGCCAGTTCCTGGCCATGACGGCCGGCGTCGCGGCAGCGGCGCCTCCCGGTATCCAGGCCCGGGTGCTGCTTGGCGGCGCCTGGTCGGCGTTGCACCTGGGTGACACCCGGCGAGCGGCCCCGCTCGCCGGCGACGGCATCGCCTGTGCCCGGCGCGCCGGCGAACCCCGGCTGGAAGTCTGGGGCCGCCTGATGCTAGCCGGCCTGGCCTGGCAGGCCGGCGATGCGGACAAGATCGCCGCCGAAATCGAAGCCAGCCAGATCCTGTCCGGCCAGGCCGATCCGGCGCTCGCGACACGGGCCGAGGGCCTGCTGGCCATGGCGGCCTTGCTGTCCGGCGACCTGGCCGGGCACGACCGGCACGGCCAGCTCGCGGTCAAGCTCGCCCGGGCGGCGGCGAGCCAGGAAGGACTCGCCATCGCGCTGACCAATTGGTCGATGGCCGCGATCGCCGGAGCGGGCATCCAGCCCGCCACCGTGGCCGCGCTCGACGAGGCCGCGACCGTGCTGGCGGCGCATCCGGATAGTTTCACCGAGACAGTCATGCGCCACTGCCGGGCAGAGCTGTTCGCCACCGTAGGCCAGCTCGACGCGGCCGAAACCGAGGCCGGGTTGTGCTGGGCCGCGGGCCGAGGCGGCGCCGTCCGGCTGGTGGAGATCGCCGGCCCGCTGGCCCAGGCCCGCCTGGCCGCCGCCCGGGGCGACACCGCGGCCGCCGTCGGCGCGCTGCGCCAGGCGGCCGACGGCGGCCGCCGCGTCGCGAGCGTCATGTTCGTTCCGGCCGCCCTGGCCCACCTGGCGTGCATGGCCGCCATCGCCGGTGACCAGGTTGCGGCGGCCGCCGCCGTCGCCGAGGCGCGCGCCGCGCTGGCTGGCCGCCGCCAGGCGATCACCGCCGCCGCGCTGGGCTACGCCGAGGGCGTCATGGCCTGGCACCGAGGCGGGCTCGCCGATGCCGAGCGCTTGGTCCGCGAGGCCACCGTGCAATGGCACCACTGCGGCGACCGGATGGGAGCCTGCGACGGCATCGAGCTGCTCGGCGTCCTCGCCGCCGACCGCGAGCGCCACACCGACGCCGTCCGCCTGCTCGCCGCCGCCGACGCGGCCCGGCGGCCGCTGCGATACCTGGCACCCGGATTCACCGCCAGCCGCGCCGCCGCCGCAGCCGCCGCCAGCCAGGCCCGGCACACCCTCGGAGAAGACCGCTTTACCCAGGCATGGAACCAAGGCCAGCAGCTCACCCTGGACGACGCGGTAGCCTACGCCGCCCGCAAGGGCGGCGGGCGCAAGCGCCCCGCGGCCGGATGGGCCAGCCTGACCCCCGCCGAACTGCAGGTCGCCCGGCTGGTCAGCGAAGGCCTGCGGAACGACGCCATCGCCCGGCGGCTGTTCATCGCCCCCGGCACCGTCAAGGTGCACCTGACCCACATCTTCGCCAAGCTCGGAATCACCACCCGAGCCGAACTGGCCGCACGGGCAGCCGCACAGGACCTGACCGCCAGATGACCTGACGACTAAGGCACGCAGCCGCGTTCGCGCCGCCACACGGCTGCACAGATAAATCCGCCCCACAGAAAAGACAATCTGCATGCCAGCGCCCAGGCAACCGGCATAGCAATCAAGCCGCACCGATTCGGCGTTCGGATCGGTCTGTCCTTCGGCGCCTTCGATGCCTGTCGTCTTCTGTAGATTTTCGGACTGACTACCGCTCTGTTTCCTGGGCGGCCCGCTCGACCCGGCGCGTAGCCCAGCGGTGGGCGTCGCGTGCCTTGCGGGCGGCGACGACCATCACGCCGTAGTGGGCTTCGTCTTTGAGGTCGAGGAGCCGCAGTAGGGTGACTGCCAGTTCAGGGCCGTCGGGTGTAGCGCGGCGGAGAAGATCCGCAGCGCCGCGGTGGTCATCGCCCCGGTGCCGGGACCGGAGTCGGGCACAGCAGATGCTGTCGGAGGCGGCGAGGACGGCGAGGACGGCGGAGACGTTGAGGTACTCGTCCCGGTCGCGTTCGCCAAGGACGAGGTCTGCGACCTCAAGGTAGGCACGGGCGGTCCGCAGCCGGCTCCGGGCCTCGGTTGTCCCGCATTGTGCTGTGCGCGATGGCGACATGGCTAGGGATGTCCTGTCCGTGTGCTTGTCAGGGAAGTCTCGCCTGCGACCTGGATGGCGTCACGGTCGATCTCGGTGAACAGCGCGGTGCGCCGTCCGCGGTGATCGGCCCACTCGAACGTGGACATCTCCACGATTTGCAGGGGGTTGCCGGTCCACGCGGGGACGAGCTCGTGCATCTGCTCGACCTGCCGGGCCCATTTCGAGGCCTGCCGCGCAGTCAGCTGGACGGCGGTGAGCTCCGACGCGTACCCGGCGACGACTCCGGCCAGGCCGGGCGAGCCGCGGCGCGGGTCAGCCTCCCCGGCCACTGGGGCGCGGACTAGGAGCAGGTCGATGTCACTGTGGACGTCGCCGTCGCCCCGTGCCGCGGAGCCGAACACGCATCCATAGGCTGGCTTGGGGTTCCAGGAGCCCAGCGTGCTCCGGAACCGTTTCCACAGCGCGAGGCGCAGCCCTGCGAGCGCCTCGGCGACCGGCGCTGCGACATGTTCCCGGTTAAGCTCGTGAACGCGGTTGCGGCCCATCTCCGTCGCCCGGACGATTCCCTGCTCAACCAGGCGCGCCAGGCTCTTGCGGACGCCGATCTCCGAACCGCGGGGCGTCAGGGCGGCGACCTCGCCCGCCGTCAGAGGCTTGCCGACACCGGCTAGCACCGCCAAGACAGGCCCGTCGAGAGTGGCAGTCACCGTCCGGGTCGGATCAGTCAGGTCCGCGATCCGAAAGTACACGTGACTATCTAATCGGAAAGCTTGGACTCTCATAGGACAGGCCGGGCTGCGGGCGCTCACGTTACGTGAGCGCCGACACGGCTCCATGTCATCCCAGTTCAGGGGCTCTACTGCGCCTGCGGGCAAGTCGCACGAAGCCCATGACCGAGTTCTTCGCTGCCGCCCGGAGCACCGATGTCCATCTCACTGGCAAGGTAGTTCATTATGCCCATAACTCTTGCCGCGTTGCCATCGCTCTCGTATCGTGGATATGGAGCATCGTCTTGAGTTCCAGGATTGACTGAAGATGACCAGCCTGAGCAATGACACCCAGCGAGTACCAGAGTTTGCTTATTATTATGGCGACTTCTTCTGGAATGAAGAGCTTACCGGCTGGGTTAAGTCTCTGTTGCTCTTCTTCGATGGTATTGCGTTGGCACTACCTCCCCTGTGGGCTAACGAGCTAATGGAGCGCGATCCAGTGCTCGCTCAACCGCTTGCCGACCTTGGCCTCTTGCGCTTCTACGGACCAGATCAATGGTATCGACCATGGGAGAGGTCGTCTTATAGTTTTAATGTTCTCGCTGCAGGAGGGTTGACCGACGTATACGAGGCGTTTCTGGCCCAGCGGAAGCTCACCCTTAAGGACGTTCTCCTTTTTCAAAAACAACGCAGAACCCTGTCGAAGGAACTCGATTTCGATCTCCTGCATGCTGCTCTCAGCATGGTTTTTGGCGAGAAGGAAAGCTTTGGCTACGGGAAGGAAGACTTTGCCCGTTTGGACCGGCGTTCTCCCCATGGGCGCGCTGTGCTAATGAGCATTATTTCAATGTTCCTTCGTAGGTACGTTACCGATATCGCGATCGAACCGGTCATTAATGATGAGAATGCCGCATACTTCGCTGCCTCGATGATTGGTCCGCGTGATCGAGGGCGTGCCGATATCGTGAGAGGCGACCTAGCCCATATTGGTATCGATTTGAGCGCAGTCCCGCTAGACGAGGTATTGGATTATCGTTCGAAGTATGGTTCGGAATACTGAAGGTACTCCGACGACGTGCGCAGGTTCGTGCTTGAATTGTCTTTGATGCACGAAGCCAACCGCAATTCGGCCCTTATGGATCGGCGCGCTGAATTGGATGAGCGGGCAGAACAACTACGAAAGACAGGGCGTACGGCATTCGCGCGGCAGACTATTGGCTTTAGCTTCGGCGTTGCAGGTGCCGCATGGACACTAGTACACGGTGACCCATGGGGAGCGGCTTTCGCTGCTGGTGCGGCGGCAGCAGGACTGACGACGCAGAACCTTGAATCAATTGGGGCCAGCTACACCTACATCTTGAGGGCGAGAGCTGAACTGGCTCGCTGATCAGTGCGAACCGTAGAGCCCACGTCAACTGGAGTTCCTTTGCATGCTCGCCTAGGGCCTGGTTTTATCCCGCACGAGATGAGCATGCGGGATAAAACTTAGGCTCCCGCGAGCCTGTTATCTCGCTTAAAAGCTGCTTATGTGACTGCCCGGTGAACTCCGGGTTGGTTATGCGTTGTTGCATGGCCTGTCCTGACATGTAGTAGCCCAGACTTGAGTTACAAGTA
>Ga0302184_10000574_pt1 | contig 24008 bp, 18 predicted proteins | sample I_Palsa_N3_3_FD_200233 | JGI IMG/M metagenome (GOLD analysis project Ga0302184, IMG submission 200233) | Peat permafrost microbial communities from Stordalen Mire near Abisko, Sweden - I_Palsa_N3_3 | ecosystem: Environmental > Terrestrial > Soil > Palsa > Peat permafrost | place: Sweden...
GATGAGGCAGCCGTAGATAAGCCCGCTGAGGATGTCGGTGAACCAGTGCAGGGTCAGGTACAAGCGGCTGTAACCCTCGCTGAAGCCCAGCGCGGCCACCACGCCCGCCGACCAGATCGCCGCTCGCCTGCTCCCGCTGATCTCGCGCCAGATGAGGTAGGCGATGAGCCCGTAGAAGACGATGATGCGATCGCATCCACCCGACGGGAACGTGCCGAGCGGGCTGTCCGGGGGACCGAGACGGTGGAAGGTGTGCCGCAGCGCTAGCGTCAGGTAGTGATCGAAGACGATGGCCGCGCCGAGCGCCACCGGCGGAAGCCACTTGTGGCTGCGGTAGAACGCCGCCAGGCAGACCGCCGCGGTCACCGCCGCGCCCCAGGTGGTCCAGGTATCGCCGACCTTGGTCGCGCGGTTCATGGCCGACTTCCAGAAGTGCACCCGGTGCTGCCCCATCCAGGTGTAGATCGGCTGGTCGATGTGCGGCCCCGCGTGCACGACCAGCACGCCGAGCAGGCAGGTCAGCGCGTAGACCGCGACCGCGCCGACGGCCAGGATCAGCAGCAGCCCCACGATCGAGGATCGCGTGGCCCGCAAACTGACCGGCTGGTCGCTGCCGTGGTGTCCGTTCAAGGACGCGGTGGCGACGGGAGAACGCCGGATTGACCGCTTAGCCGCGAACGCTGTCATCACCAGGATTACGGCTATCCCTACCGGCCACACCAGCACCACTAGTACCTTGAGCATTTTTTCCTCTTAACCGTAAAATGTCGGGAGGTCGTCGATCGACTTTTGCTTTTAATTGATTTAGTTGGATCTTGTGGATTTCGGGGGCCGGCTACCCGGCCAGCCGTTTGTGATGGCGCCGCCTGACCACGGCCGCGAGCTGTGCGCCGCCCGGCATGGCCGCCACATGCAGGTCGTCGCGAAAATGCCATATGCCGGCGGCCATAACGGCGCAGCCGCACCCGATAGCGGCCAGCGAGGGGACGGCACCGGGCCCGATAAGGTCGCGGGCCGCCAACGGCAGGACGCCGAAGGAAACAGCACACAAGGCGGCGCTGACGAAGGTGCCGCGGCCGAAAGGATGCAGCCGCATGGCCGCGGCCACCTGGGCCAGCGGCATGAGGTTGGTGATGGCGATCGCGGCGGACCAGCCGATGGCCGCGCCGGTGATTCCGTAGCGGGGGATCAGCGCCACGTCCAGCCCGACGTTGACCACGACGGCGAGCAGCCCGTTGACCAGGCTCCAGCTGCTGCGGCCCGTGGTCACCAGCACCATATCCACCTGTCCGCAGCCGGTCGCCAGGAGCATGGTCAGGCCGAGTATCACCATGACGGCGGCCCCGGCCCGGTAGGAGTGACCGAACACCGTGATGATCTGCGGCCCGAAACTGACCGCGAGCAGGTACAGCGGCCAGGTCAGCAGGATGAGCCAGGCGGTCGTGGCCTGGTAGATGCGGTTGGCGCCCCGGTGGTCGCCCTGGGCGAACATCTCGGTGAATCTCGGCTGGGCGGCCATGCTGATGGCCTGGTTGCCGAACTGGCCGGCCACCAGGAACCGCGTCGCGGCGGTGTAGACCGCCGCTTCCGCCGGGCCGCGGATGATGGCCACCAGGACGATGTCGATGCGCTGAATGGTGATCTGCGCGAGCGCCGCCAGGCCCCGCGGCCCGGTGAAGCGCCAGAACCGCAGCGGCTCCGGCGTGGCCGCCGAGGCGGCTTGGCCCGGCGCCCAGCGTGCGGGCGGGGCCGGAACCGGGACCGGGACCGCGGTGGGAATGACCTTGACGGGGCTGACCAAGGCGGCGGGTCTGGCGGGTTGGGCCCGGCGCTGGATGCGGTGAAACCACAGCCACACGGCGCATGCGGCGGGCACGTAGGGCAGCGCCCACAGCGGCGCGAGCAGCGCGGTGCTTCCGGCGGCCGCGGCCACGCCGATCCCGGCGAGCTGCAGGATCGGGCGGCCGATCCGGTCCACCATCACCGTCGGGCCCATAGAGCGGTAGCCGCGGCTGGCGCCCAGCACCGTGTCGAGCATCGCCGCGAACGGCAACGCGAGCGCGAGGGCCCGCAGCTCCGCCGCGATCTCCGCGGGGCGCGCGCCCGCGTGGCCGAGCTGACCATGGACCAGCAGCCGCGCCGCCGGCCCGGCGAGCACCACGAGCGCCACCGCGGCCACCACGGAGACGACGGCCACCGGCCTGACCGCCGTGCGCACTACCTCGGGGACACGGTGGTCCTGCCCGAGGGAACGCAGCCGGGCGATGAAGTACACGGTTCCGGTGGCGGCGCCGAGGCTGGCCACCGCCTCGATGATCAGGAACAGCGACATGGCCGTGAAGAAGGCGCCCGCGGCGGCCTCGCTGAAGCTTCTGGTGATGATCAGCGTCAGCGCGACCGTGCCCAGGCCGGCCACCGCGGCCCCGACCAGGTTGAGCAGGCCGCCCCTGGCCACCTCGGCCAGCCGTCCGTCGGTTCGCGGGCGTCCCGCGACGGCGGCCGTCGCGGGACGGCTCGCGGACTGGGTCATGTCCGCCTGGCCAGCAGGTTCACCGGGCGTGCGCCCGGCCGTCGCCAAGCCGCGCGCCGCGGCGGATCCGCGGGATCCGCCTCGCGGTCTGGGCTGCGCAGCCACTGGTCGTTACGCCACAGCAGGGCCACCGCGAGCATGGTGAATTCAAGCGGCGCGGTCACCGACACGTACGCGAACATGTAGAAGAACGACAGCAAGATGACCAGCACGCCCGCCATCCCGTACGGCGACTTGTCCCGCCGGTAACGCCAGGCCAGGTACGCGAAGAAGGCGAGAAATAGGCCTGTCCCGACCCAGCCGGTGCAGACCAGGAGCAGGTAAAGCTGGCCGTTGCTGCCGACCGGGAACTCGCCGCAGGACGGGCAGGCGGCGGTCGGGCCGACCGTGATCGAACTCGCGCTGCCCTGCTGGTGCCGGGTGTCCCCGTATCCGATGATCGGGGCCGCGTTCGCGTCCTGGATGGCGGTGGCCGACAGCGATCCGCGGATGGAATTGCTCTGCTGATGCTGCAGCCGCGACGTGATCAGGCCCTGCAGCGGGGTCGCCACGACCGCCACCGCGACGACCGCCAGCGCGGCGCAGAGCAGGCCGAGCATGGCGATCTTGCCCCTGGCCGCTAGCCGCACCGCGAGGTAGGCCACGGTCAGCCCGGCACCGACCCAGACCCCCCGGTTGAGCGAGTAGACCAGCGGTATCAGGGCGACGCCCGCCGTGGCGAGCACGAACCTGCGCTGCCTTCTGCTGCCGTAGGACCACCAGGCCACCAGCAGCCACGGCAGCAGGATGGTCAGGCAGTCACCCCAGGTGTTGGTGTACTCAAACGGCGCCTTCGGGCGTCCCTCGGTCACCCCGAGAACGTCAGTGACCTGGGAGAAAGCCGGATAGATGGAGGCCTGGACCAGGCTGTTGTTCTGCAGGCTGTGCGGCAGCACGTAGGCCAGCGGGGAGGTGAACTGGAAAGTGGGCACGAGCACCCCACCCAGGCCGCCGATCGTCGCGTAGATCCCGACCAGGCCGAGCAGCCACGCCAGCCGGCGGCGAGGCAGTTCGGCTTCGGTCAGGTTGCCCGCGTACAGCAAGATGGCGGTGAGGCCCAGGTACGTCAGCCCCCGGTCCGTGAAGGACAGGACCCGGTTGGACAGCGCGCTGACCACGGTGTCCGGTGCCGCCAGGCCGAGGGTCGCGATCCCCGCGGTCACGCACACCAGGAACAGCAGCCACAGGCCGAACGCGGGGGGAACCTTGATGGAGCGGCCGCTCCGGCGCCAGGACCGCATCCGCAGCAGCATCGGGATGGCCAGGATGATGACCGACTCGTCGGCCAGGCCGCAGGCCCACCAGAGCGGGTAGCCGGCCAGCAACGCGGTAACCGGCCAGGCCGGATGGCTGGCGAACCAGTGCCTCTGGGGGCTCTGCGTACGTCTACCGCGCGGCGGCGGCCCGCCCTCCGTCGTGATCGGGGTGCCGGTCGTGATCGGCGAGGTGGTGAACGTCATGCCCGGTTCAGCCTCCGGCCAGGTGCGTGCCCGCGGGGGCCAGCACGACCCACGTCGGTCCCGGCTCGAAGCTCATGGGCTGGCCGGCCGCGTCGAAGTAATTGGTGACCGCCGCGATGCCGGGCTTGGACCAGCTGCCCGCGGCCCCGGTCCCACCGCTGCCGCCGGCTGCCGTACCGGAGAAGACGGTCACCGCGCCCTTGCCGGTAAACAGGGCGCTATGGGCGGTCTGGTTAAGTTTGCGGCTGATATAGACGGTCTTGAACGAGACGATCTGCACCACCAGGTTGGCCGCGCTGACCCGGGGGCCGCCTGCCGTCTGCACCCAGCGGTCGGTGCCGGCGTCGAAGTTCCACTGCTCGGCCGGCTCTCCGGGCGCCTCCACCCGCACCGACGTCGGATGGGTCTCGCCCGCCGAGGCGAGCGAATCGCCGGGCTGCCGGTAGCCGAACAGCTCAGGCGGTGGCCCGTCGGAGCGTCCGGTGGCGGCCAGCGCCGCCGTCGAGACCGTGGGGTCGCCCGACCCGCCGGAATACAGGGACGCATGCCGGGCGTATCCGTCGTCGATGATCTTGGTGGCGTCCAGGACCGAGACGAACGAGGTGGTGCCCCCGTCGTAGCTGGTCAGCGGGTGCAGCACCGACAGCGCCTGGCCGTCTGTTGGCCTGGTGCTGGTCACCGGGCCCACGGTGCTCGCCTCGGCGGACTGGAAGATGGCCAGGTACCTGACCGGTCCCGCCAGCTCCGCAAAGACGAGGTCGGCGGAGCCGAGGCCGACCGGAGCCGAGCCCGCGACGGCGACGGCGACGGCCGGCCGCTGCGCGATGGCGGCCGTCACGCTGAGCCCGGTCAGCGGCGCCACCGACCCAGAGACCGCGGCGGACCCGCCGGAACCGGTGGCCGTGGCGCCCGCCCCGTCACCGGCGGAGGCGGTCGCCGAAGGCGGCCTGGTCTGCGCCGGCGCCGGTGCGGCATCAGTGGCCGCGGAACACCCGGCCAGGGCCGTGAGCATTCCGCACGAGGATCCGGCGACCGCACATCGCGCCCAGATCCCCCATCTGGTCATGCGCTCAGCGGCCGGGCATGGAGCGGGACGCCTCTTCACCGGCTGACCGGTCGCTGACCCCGGCCTCGGGCCGCTCGGCGTCCGCGTCGGCCTCCGGATCGGTCTGCGGGGGGGTATCGCCAGCCGTCAGCGCGGCCGCCGACCGGCGTTCCAGCTGGATCTTGCCCTCAGCGGCGACGATCGACGGGGTTCGCTGGCCGGAGAACCGCGGCGAGGGCAGGAGCACGACGCCGAGCACGGTCGCGCCCATCTTGTCTAGGTGCTCCACGCTGTCCAGCACCTGGTCACTGTGTGTCCCGGGGGTCTCGGCGACCAGGATGGCCGCGTCGGCGGTCAGCGCCAAGGTGAAGACGTCGGGGCCGGAGGTGACCGGAGCCGCCTCGATGACGATCCACCGGTCGTCGCCCCGCAGGCCGCGCAGCAGCTCTTCCACCGCATCCTGCCGGAGGTCTCCGGCCTCCGTCCCGGCCGTACCGGGCGTGATCACGGTCAGCCGCGACGCCGCGGCCGGGTGCCGTCCGACCGCCTCGGCCGGCACATCGCCAGCCAGCACGTCGGTGAGGCCCCGTCCGGACCGCATCCCGGCCATCTGGGGGATAGCGGAGCCCTCGAGGTCGCCGCACACCAGCGTGACGTCGGGCTGGTGGCGGGACAGGGCGGCGGCGAGGTTGGCCGCCACCATGCTGGCCCCGTGGCCGGGCACCGAACCGGTGACGAGAACGACATGGCTTCCGGCCCCGAGCGAACCGGTGAGCATGTGGGCGAGTTCGGAGAAGCTCCGGCCGGTCGGCGAACGGTGGTCGGCGATTGCCAGCTCGGGCGTGAACTTCCGCAGCGGCAGGCTCATCAGCACCGGCACGTTGAGCCGGGTGACATCGTGCGGCCCGCGGATCCGCCGGTCCCTGCGGTCCACCAGGTAGGCCAGAACGAAGCCGATCAGCAGCCCGCCCAGCAGCCCGCTCGGGATGATGAGCAGCGCCTTCGGGCTCGTCGCGGTCAGCGGAGGAGTGGCGTTGCTGATGATCGATCCGCCCGAAGGATCGGCCAGGTTGGCGGTCAGCGTCCCGATCTGGCCGTTCAGTGAGCCCAGCTGGCTGTGCTGGGACGTGAGCTCTTCGTTGTCGCTGGCGCGCTGCGGTGAGTTGGCCGGCAGGTTGGCGATGGCAACCTTCAGCTTCGCCGAGTCTGACTCCAGGGTGCTGATATTGGCCTGCAGGGTCGTGACCTGGCTCTTGATCGAAGCCGTAGTGCTGTTGCTGCTGTAGTTCAGGTACGCCTGCGCGAATGCCTGCGCGCAGCTCGCGGCAGCATCGGGGGACGAGGCTTCGCAGCTGATGGACAGTACCTGAGAGTTCGCCGGGACCGTCACGCTCACCCGGCGCAGGAGACTCTGCACGTTATCGGTACTGTGCATCAGTTTGTCCGCGGCCTGCGCGACCGTCGCCGACTGCACGACCTGCGCTTCGGTGTCGAGGTTGACCGTGGTCGTGGTGCGCGAATTGGCCACTTGGCCGGCGGTGCCGCTGCTTGACGCGGTCACGTACACCGACGCGGTCGCGGTATAAACCTTGTGTGCGGTCTTGAAGTAGCCGGCCGCGCCCACCGTCGCGATGATGGCAACCACGACGATCAGCCACCAGCGGCGCCTGAGCGCACCGGTGTAATCGGCCAGTCGCATGTCCTGCGGCCCTGACGTTTGAGCCACCGTTGGCACGTCCCCCCTCGATCGGTCCGGCCCGACCCACACCGCCCCCGCAGTGCGAAACGTCGGGCCGCGTTAACGTGCTCGTTTCCGTAAGTTCTGTTTCAGGACCATCATATCACTATTTGTTTACGTCTAGTCACACCATGAACACGTTAATCAGGAGAGCCCCTGGTTGACAGAATTCCCACGAGTAGCCCACCGACTGGTGTCCAGCTACTCAGGCGCACAGGCTGGCGGGATTCATCAACCTCACCCGCACCCACTACCTCATGTATTCCAGGTGACTGGCCTCTCCCGGGGAGTATTCGGGCTCACGGGAGGATTTGGTGCACTCGGATGCCCAAAGAACTCCCCGGAGCCCAAATCATCCCCGATAAGACGCACCACAGCGCGCTCGTGCACCACGGCTCACACAGGGGCCGCCCACCGCCAAGAGTGATCGCCGGGCCATCGTGGCCGGTACCTAGCGGCCGCTACCTAAAGGTCAGGCCGGAAGCTAGCCGACGGAATCGTGCGTCCCCGCCCGGCCGGAGACGGCCGGGGACTTAAGGTAACTTTCGGCCACGGTGAAGGCGAGGTCGAGGGACTGGCTGCGGTTGAGCCGCGGGTCACAGACGGTCTCGTACCGCTGGTACAGGTCGTCTTCGGCGATCTGGTGACTGCCGCCGACGCATTCGGTCACGTTGTCGCCGGTGAACTCGATATGGATGCCGCCGGGATGGGTGCCGAGCATCCGGTGCACGTCGAAGAACCCGTGCACCTCCGCCAGGACGTCATCGAACCGCCGCGTCTTGTGGCCGCTGGGAGCCTCGAAGGTGTTGCCGTGCATCGGATCGCAGACCCAGGCGACCGGCGTTCCGGCCCGGGAGACCGCCTGGATCAGCGGGGGCAGGAGGTCACGGACCCGGGCCGCGCCCATCCGGCTGATGAACGTGAGGCGCCCGGGCTCCCGGGCGGGGTTGAGCGCCGCCGCGAGCGCCAGGACCTCTTCTTCGGTAGTGGAAGGGCCCAGCTTGACCCCGATGGGGTTGCGGATCCCCCGGGCGAATTCGACGTGCGCGCTGTCGGCCGCGCGGGTGCGCTCGCCGATCCACAGGAAGTGCGCGGATGCGTCGTACCGCCGCCCGGTGTCAGGGTCGGACCTGGTCAGGGCCTGCTCGTAATCCAGGAGCAGGGCCTCGTGGCTGGTGTAGAGCTCGACCGAGCGCAGCTCAGCCGGACTGGCGCCGCAGGCGCGCATGAACGCCAGGGCGTGGTCTATCTCGTCGGCCAGCCGTTCGTAGTGCTGGCCGGACGGGCTTTGCCGGACGAAGTCCTGGTTCCAGCCGTGGGCCTGGTTCAGGTCCGCGTAACCTCCGGCGGTGAAGGCACGGCACAGGTTGAGCGTGGCCGCGGAGCAATGGTAGGCGCGAAGCAGCCGTCCCGGGTCAGGCGTCCTGGCCTCGGGGGTGAACCCGAAGCCGTTGACCGCGTCGCCGCGGTAGGCGGGCAGTTCGATGCCCTCGCGCCTTTCCTCGGGCCGGGACCGCGGCTTGGCGAACTGGCCCGCCAGCCGCGCGATCTTGACCACGGGCACGCTCGCCCCGTAGGTGAGAACCAACGCCATCTGCAGCAGCGTCTGCAGCTTGGCCCGGATGGCCGCGTCGGTCGCGCCCTCGAAGGTCTCCGCGCAGTCACCGCCCTGCAGCACGAACGCCTCGCCCCGTGTCACCGCGGCCAGGCGTTCGCGCAGCAGCTCGCACTCCCCGGCGAAGACGAGCGGCGGCAGCGTGGCCAGCTCGCGAGTGACCGCGTCCAGCCGGCCGCGGTCGGGCCACCGCGGTTGCTGATCCGCGGGCAGGCCGCGCCAGGTGGCCGGCATCGGGGCCGAGCCGGTCGCCGCGGTGGTCATCGCCCGGCGGCCGGCACGCGTAGGGAGGGCCTGATCACGGTTTCACCGTACCGGCTCAGCCTGGGTATCCGACGACGCGCAGCGCGAATTCGCCGTACTCGCTAGCCACGTAGCTGTCCGGGTAACGACCGCTGGGCTTGAACCAGGACTTGGCGCCATTGCCCATCTCGAGCACCGCGAAGGCCGCGATCTGCGGCGTCCGGGTGCGGAACCGGCCGGCCCGGCAGCCCTGCTCGATGATGCGGCGCACCCGCGCCGCGTACCGGTCCCGCTTGGCCACGATCGCGAGCCGGTGGCCGGGATCAAGGCTGCGGACCTCGTTATTGCAGACCGTCACCTCGGCCGGATAGCGCAGGAAGTCCAGCACGAGCGATTCGGTGGCCCGGCGCAGCTGCTCGGCGATGTCGTCGATGCCGGCCAGGGCCTCCTCTAGGGCCGCGATGGCGCGGTCCATCGCCTTGTCCATGATCGCGAACAGGATGTCCTGCTTGGACGTCACGTGGTTGTACAGGCTCGGCGCGCGCACCCCGAGCTCGGCGGCGATGTCCTTCATCGAGGTACCGCGGTAGCCGTGAGCGGCGAAGAGCACGCAGGCCGCGTCGAGCACGGTGCCGCGGGTCGTCGCGGTTGACCTGTCCACGGCAGCAGCCTACGGTACTAATGAATGTTCGTTAGTATGCTGACCGCGAAACGATTACTGCCGTCTCACCCGAGGAGTCCGCTGATGACCGTTGCTACGAGCTGGGACCTTGACGGTGAGCACGAGGAGTTCCGGGCCAGCGTGCGGGCCTTCGTGGACCGTCAGGTGCGGCCGGTGGTCGAGGAGTCCGAGGCGGCGGGCCATCCTCCGGCGGCGCTGCTGAAGGAGATGGGCAGCGCCGGGCTGCTCGGGCTGGCGATCGGCGAAGCGGACGGAGGCGGCGGGGGTGACACGCTCGCCATCGTGGTGCTCGCCGAGGAGCTGGCCAGGGCCAGCGGCGGCATCGCCGTCACCGCGCTGGTGACCGGCTACATGTCGACGCCGCACATCGCGCATTTCGGCACCGCCGAGCAGCGCGCCCGCTACCTGCCTGGCCTGATTTCCGGCGAGAAGATCGCTTCGATCGCGGTGACCGAACCAGCCACCGGGTCCAACGTGGGCGGCATCACCACCCGGGCTACCCCGGTGGAGGGTGGGGGGTTCCGCCTCGACGGCACCAAGATGTTCATCACCAACGCCGGCATCGCCGACGTGTTCGTGGTCGCGGCCCGCACCTCGCCGGACGGGCACCGCGGCATCACCACGTTCATCGTGGAGGCCGGCCACCCGGGCCTGTCCCTGGGCCAGCCGCTGCGCAAGATGGGCTGGCACGCCTCCGACACCCGCGAGGTGATCCTGGCGGATTGCCGCCTCGCCGCCGATGCCGTGCTCGGCGAGCAGGACCGCGGCTTCCACCAGATCATGTCGGCCTTCCAGCTGGAACGGCTGACCCTGGCCGCGATGGGGGTCGGCCACGCGGAAGAGTGCCTGCAGGCCGCGACCACCTACGCGCGCGACCGCGAGGTGTTCGGTGCGCCGCTGATCAGCTTGCAGGCGACCCGGCACCGGCTCGCCGCCATGTCGGTCGAGCTGGAAGCGGCCCGCGTGCTCACCTACCGGGCCGCGGCCCGGCTGGACGCCGGTCACCCGGAGGCGGACCGCTCGGTCGCCATGGCCAAGTACCACGCTGCGATCGCCGCCAACCACATCGTGGACGAGTGCCTCCAGCTCTTCGGCGGCAGCGGGTTCCTCGAGGAGACCCCCGTCGCGCGTCACTTCCGGGACGCCCGCGTGCTGCGCATCGGCGGCGGCACGGACGAGATCCAGCTCGAGATTCTGGCCAAGGGACTGCCTGCGTGACGACGCCGGATACCGCAGTGACGGACGGCGCCGACGCGGTCCGGGGCGCTATTGTGGCCGCCCGGCAGGGAAATGACCCGGGTCGCTGGCCGGACAAGCTCCCCGTGGCCGAACGCCTGGCTGTGCTCCTTGACCCGGGCAGCTGGCGTGAGGATGGCCTGCTGGCCAACGCCGAGGCCGGCGGCCTGCCGGCCGACGGCGTGCGGACCGGGGTCGGCCGCGTCGGCGGCCGGACGGTGGCCGTCATCGCGCACGACTTCGCGGTCAAGGCGGGCTCGTGGGGCAAGCTGACCTGCGAGAAGCAGGTCCGGATCCTGGAACGGGCGGACCGCGACCTGCTTCCGGTGATCTACCTCGTCGATTCCGCGGGCGGCCGCCTCACCGACCAGCTCGGCTTCTTCTCCGACCGCCGCGGTGCCTCGCGCATTTTCCAGCTGCAGGTGGCCTTGTCCGGGCGGGTGCCGCAGATCTGCTGCCTGCTCGGCCCATCCGCTGCGGGCGGCGCGTACATGCCTGCCTTCACCGACTGGGTCGGCATGGTCGAGGGCAACGCCTCGATGTACCTGGCCTCGCCGCGGGTGGCGGAGAAGGTCACCGGCGAGCTGACCACGCTGGAGGAGATGGGCGGCGCGATGATGCACGCCACCGTGTCCGGCTGCGCCGACGAAGTGTTCGGCTCGGACTGGGAGGCCATCGCCGCGGCCCGGCTGCTGCTGTCCTACCTGCCCGACAGCTGGGAGCAGCGGCCCCCCGCCGCTTTCCCGGCGGACCCGGCCCGCCGGGACTGGGCCGGGGTTATACCGGCCAGCGAATCCGCCGGCTACGACGTCGGCGAGGTCATCGAAGGCCTGGTCGACGAGGGCTCATTCTTCGAGATCAAGGCGCGCTGGGCGGAGGAGATCGTGGTCGGGCTCGGCCGCTTGGACGGGGCGGTGGTGGGCCTGGTGGCCAACCAGTCCCAGGTCCGCAGCGGGGCGATCTTCGTGGACTCGGCCGATAAGGCGGCCCGTTTCATCACCATGTGCGACGCCTTCAACATCCCGCTGATCTTCCTGCACGACGTGCCCGGCTTCATGGTGGGCGCGGCCGTCGAGCGGCAGGGCATCATCCGTCATGGCGCCAAGATGATCACGGCCATGGCCAGCGCCGAGGTGCCGAAGTTCTCCGTCATCTTGCGCAAGAGCTACGCGGCCGGCTACTACGCGATGTGCGCCCCCGGCTTCGAGCCCCGCGCGTCGATCGCGCTGCCGGCCGCGTCCATCGGGCCGATGGCGCCCGAAGCCTCGGTCAACGCGATGTACGCCAAGAAAATCGCCGAGATCGACGAGGAGGGGCAGCGCGCCGCCTTCATCGCCGCCCGTACCGCCGAACAGCTCGCCGACATCAACCTGCTGCACCTGGCCAGCGAGCTTGTTGTCGACGCCATCGTCGAACCGGCGGACCTGCGGGCCGAGCTCATCGCACGCCTGGCCGATGCGCAAGGATGGACGCGCGGACCAAGGCGACGGCATCATCACATCAGCCCGGTCTGATCACGCAGCCGTGGCCGGATCTCATTGCGTGCCAATTCCGGAAGGATGTCTATGGCAGACAACCTGAGCCAGCTGCTGGCTACTCCGCTGCAACCACTGGCCGAGCCGTCGCGCTCGCCCGCGCAGGCCGAGCTGCTGCGCACCGCCCGCGCCTGGCATGAGCAGAGCCCGGACGCCTACTGGACCTGGGTCGCCGGACAGCAGCGCTGGATGCGGCCGTGGGATACGGTCCGGACCGGCGGGCTGGGCGGCTTCACCTACTTCGCCGGCGGCCAGATGAACGTCGCGGACAACTGCGTGGACCGCTGGGCGGAAGACCCGGCGACCGCGGACAAGACCGCCGTCATCTGGGAAGGCGAACCGGGCGACGTCCGTACGGTCAGCTACGCCGAGCTCGCGGACGAGGTCAGCCGGCTGGCCGGCGCCCTCGCCTCGCTCGGCGTGGCCAAGGGGGACGTGGTCGCGATCTACATGCCCAACGCGATCGAGGCGTTCACCGCGGTGCACGCGTGCAACCGGATCGGCGCCATCTACACGATCCTGTTCTCCGGGTTCGGCCCGGATGCCGTGCGGTCCCGGCTTGAGGCGTCCCGGGCCAAAGCGGTCATCGTCCTGGACGCGTCCTACCGGCGGGGCAAGCTCACCCCGCTGCTCGAGACGCTGCGCGCCGCCCGCACCCAGGTCGGCACGGTGCAGCACACGATCGTGGTGGACCGGACCGGGCGCGGCCTGCCGCTGGAGGACGGCGAGATGTCCTACGCCGACGCGCTCAACCTCGCCCCCGAAGGCATCCCGGCGGTCCCGCTCGAGGCGAACGACCCGGCCTTCCTGATCTTCACCAGCGGCACCGAGGCCCGGCCGAAGGGGGTCGTGCACAGCGTGGCCGGGTTCCTGATCGGGACCTGGGCCAACGTCCGCTGGCAGGTCGGCCCGGAGGACGGCGACGTCTACTGGGTGGCGGCCGACATCGGCTGGCTCACGTTCCCGATCCAGGCGGTCGTCGGCGGGCTGGCCAACGCCATGACCATCGTCTGCTTCGAGGGGGCGATGGACACCCCGACCAATGCGCGCTTCTACGAGATCTGCGAGAAACACCACGTCACCAAGGTGCTCGGCGCCCCGACGCTGCTGCGCATGCTGCGCAAGTACGGCGACGACCTCGCCGCCGCCCACCCGCTGCCCGACCTGAAGCTGGTCACGGTCCAGGGCGAACCCCTGGACGGCGACACGTTCACCTGGGCGAGTTCCCATCTCGGCGGCGGAGTCCCGGTGGTCAACGCCTACGGTCAGACCGAGACCGGCTCGACCTGGGCGTATTCCGTCGCCGGCGTGGAGGCGCTGAAACCCGGCTCGACCGGCACCGCCGTGCCCGGGCACGTCTACGGCATCGTCGACGACGACGGCAAGCCCGTGCCGCCGGGGACTAAGGGGAACCTGGTGCTGACCCAGCCCTTCCCGACCCTGGCCCGCACGGTCTGGGACGACCCGGAGCGCTACCAGCACGCTTACTTCTCCCGGTTCCCCGGCTGCTACAGCACCAACGACGAGGCCGTGCTCGACGACGATGGCCACCTGTGGGTGCTCGGCCGGGCCGACGACGTGATCAACGTGGCCGCGCACCGCATCTCCACGCTGGAGATCGAGGCCATCGCGACCGCGCACCCCCAGGTCGCGGAGGCCGCGGTGGTGGGCGTGTTCGACGCCACCAAGGGCACCGTGCCGGTCGGCTTCCTCACCCTGCTCGACGGGGCGGACCCGGGCCAGGTCAAGCAGGAGGTGTCCGCCGAGGTGGCCTCCCAGCTGGGCGGCTACGCCCGGTTCGGCGCGGTCTACCTGACCTCCGCGCTGCCCAAGACCCGGACCGGCAAGATCATGCGCAGGCTGCTGCGCGACGTGGTCGAGCACGGTGAGCCGCAGGGCGACACCAGCGCGATGGAGGACGTGTCCGGCCTGCAGGCGGTCCAGCAGGCGGTGCGGCCGGGGCCCGGCGCGTGATGCCGGTGTCCGGACTGTGGTTCGAGCAGCTCGAGGTCGGCCTGCGGGTGCAGCACGCCACCACCCGCACCGTCACCGAGACCGACAACGTGCTGTTCACCACCATGACCATGAACCCGCAGCCGCTGCACCTGGATGCCGAGTTCGCCGCCCGATCGCAGTACGGCCAGGTCCTGGTGAACAGCATGTTCACCGTGGCGCTGGTGGTCGGCCTGGCGGTGCCCGAGCTCACCCTGGGCACCACGGTGGCCAACCTGGGCTTCTCCCGGATCGACTTCCCGGCGCCGGTCTTCATCGGCGACACCATCCACGTGGTCACCGACGTGATCGAGGCGCGCCGGTCCCAGTCGCGGCCGGGCACCGGCATCGTCACGTTCGAGCACCACGGCATCAACCAGCGAGATGAGACGGTCTGCGTGGCCGTCCGGGCCGCCATGATGCACTGCCGGCCGGAGCCGGAACGGAGCTGATCACCCTATGCCGACGCTGACCCGCGCCCGCAGCCTGCTGTTCATGCCGGCCACCCGGGCCGAGATGATCGCGAAGATTCCCCGGATCGGGCCCGACGTGGCGGTGGCCGACCTAGAGGACGCGGTCGCGACCGGCGATAAGGAACGGGCCAGAGACATCGCCGCCGCCGCGATCGATGCCCTGTACGCGAATACCCCGAAGAACCCGAAGGACCCGAGGGTCCCGGTCACGGTGCTGATCCGGGTGAACGCGATCGGCACGCCCTGGTTCAACGGTGACATCGCGGCCGCGGCCGGCTGCGCCGCGGCCGGGATCGTGGTGCCGAAGCTGGCCACCCCGCAGGACCTGGGCCAGGTGCGGCAGGCGCTCGCCGAGCACTCCTGGTCTGACGCGATACTCGTCGCCGGGCTGGAAACCGCGCTCGGCGTCGCCGACGCGCGGGCGCTGCTTTCCCATGGTGTCAGCGCCGTGTACTTCGGCGCGGAGGACTACATCGCCGATATCGGCGGCCGCCGCACCCGCGGGGGCGCCGAGGTCCTGTACGCGCGGAGCCGCGTGGCCCTGGCCGCACACCTGGCCGGGCTGCCCGCCCTGGACCAGGTCGTTACCGACCTAGCCGACGACGAGCATTTCCTGGCCGACGCGGCTGGCGGCCGGGACCTGGGCTATCAGGGCAAGATGTGCATCCACCCGCGCCAGGTTGCGCTGGCCCACCAGGTGTTCACCCCGACCCCGGCCGAGCTGGCGCACGCCCGCGAGGTCGTCGCGGCCGGCCAGGCGGGCGTCGCGGTGGTCGACGGCCAGATGGCCGACGAGGTGCACGTCCGGATGGCCCGCGCCGTGCTGGCCCGCGCGCCGGAACAGCCGGTACAGCCGGAACAACCGGAACCGGAACAACCGGAACAACCGGAACAGCGGTGACCCGACCTCGCCCCGCGGAGTTCAAGCGGGTGCTGATCGCCAACCGCGGCGAGATCGCGCTTCGGATAGTACGAGCGTGCCGTGACGCCGGCCTGACCAGCATCGCGGTCTACGCCGACTCCGACGCCGGCGCGCCCTTCGCCCGGCTGGCCGACGAGGCGGTCCCGCTAACCGGAACCAGCCCGGCCGGCACCTACCTCGACATAGCCAAACTGCTGGCCGCGGCCGAACACACCGGGGCCAGCGCCTTGCATCCCGGCTACGGCTTCCTGGCCGAGAACGCGGACTTCGCCCAGGCCGTCATCGACGCCGGCCTGACCTGGATCGGCCCGCCGCCGCAGGTCATCCGCGCGCTCGGCGACAAGGTGGCGGCCCGCGCCATCGCGGCCCGGGTCGGCGCCCCGTTGGTGCCGGGCACGCCGCATCCGGTCGCCGACGCGGCGCAGGCGGTGGCATTCGCCAGACAGTACGGGCTGCCGATCGCGATCAAGGCGGCGCACGGCGGCGGCGGCCGCGGCCTGCGGATCGTCCGCGACCTCGGTGAGGTGGCCGGCTTGTTCGAGGCCGCGGTGCGTGAGGCGGAGGCCGCCTTCGGCCGCGGCGAGTGCTTCGTCGAGGCCTACGTCGAGCGCGGGCGGCACGTCGAGGCCCAGGTCCTGGCGGACACCCACGGCGACGTCCTGGTCGTGGGGACACGCGACTGCACGCTGCAGCGCCGGTATCAGAAGCTGGTCGAGGAGGCGCCGGCCCCGTTCCTGTCCGCCGCCCAGCAGGCCACCCTGGAAGACAGCGCCGCCGCCATCTGCGCCGACGCGGGCTACGTCAGCGCCGGAACGGTCGAGTTCCTGCTGTCGCCGGACGGCCAGCTGTCGTTTCTCGAGGTGAACACCCGGCTGCAGGTCGAGCACTGCGTGACCGAGGAGACCACCGATGTGGACCTGGTCCGGGCCCAGCTGCTGATCGCGGCCGGCCGGCCGCTGGCCGAGGCGGTCGGCCGCCAGGAAAACGGGCCGGTCCGGCGGCACGCCATCGAGTTCCGGGTCAACGCCGAGGACCCGGACAGCGGGTTCGCCCCGTCCACCGGGACGATCACCCGGTTCCGCCCGCCGGGCGGTCCCGGGGTCCGGGTGGACTCCGGCGTCGAGGCCGGCAGCGTGATCGGGGGGCAGTTCGACTCGCTGCTGGCCAAGGTGATCGTCACCGGGCGCGACCGCCCGCAGGCCCTCGAGCGGGCCCGCCGCGCGCTCGGCGAGTTCGACGTCGCGGGCGTGCGCACCACGCTGCCCTTCCTGCGTCAGGTGCTGACCGAGCCCGCCTTCACCGCCGAAGGCCCGGCCGGTTTCGCCGTCCACACCCGCTGGATCGAGCAGGACTACCTCCCCGCCGCGCCCGCCGGGGCCGAAGAGCCCGACACCGAACGGGTGGCGGTCCGCGTCGGCCGCCGCTGGCTTAGCGTCGACGTGCCGGGCCTGGCCCAGGCCCGCGAAGGCCCCCTGGTCCTGGCCCGCGAGCAGGCCCGCGACCGGCTGGAGCGGGCCGGCCAGGCGGCCGGGGACGCGGTCCGCGCTCCGATGCAGGGCACGGTGATCCGGGTCGAGGTCGCCGACGGCGACGAGGTCGCCGCCGGGCAGCTGCTCGTGGTCGTCGAGGCGATGAAGATGGAGAACCCGCTGCGCGCCCCCCACCCAGGCCGGGTCACCGGCCTGCACGTCTCGGTCGGCGACACCGTAGCCCAGGGCGCGACGCTCTGTCAGGTCACCCCGGGTCAGGTCACCCCGGGCCAGGTCACCCCGGAAGGTTCCGCCTGACGGTCAGCCGCTGCTGTTGGTCCCCCGGCCGGAGACGGCCTGCAGCTCGTCACTCATAGCCCGCCCCTACCCCGCGATTTGAATCGAACACATGTTTTGCGTGGGCTGGTACCCCGCTCCGTTCGGATTCAAAAGATTATTACCGAACGGCCCTGGCGCGACCCCACGGCCAGCCGCGTCGAAGCGGTGGCTAAGCTCGCCGCCGCCTGGTCGCCTCGATCAGCAGCCGGAGGTCGACGGCGACCCCCGGCGCCGCGTAGGGCGTGCCCGGAGCGCTGACGTCGAAGCGGCCGCTGTCGGGCCGGTAGTCGCGGCCGCGGGCGATAACCCGGCGCAGCCGGCCCACGGCGGTGATGTCGGTCTGCGGGTCACCGTCCACCACGATGAGGTCGGCGTCGTAGCCGGGCGCCAGCCGGCCGGTGACGCCCTCGACGCCCAGCGCCGCCGCGGCCTCGGTGGTGGCCATGGCGAGGACCTCGGCGGGACGAAAGCCCAGCGTCACGAGGTATTCCAGCGCGCCGACGTACTGGTGGTGCGGGGTGTTGTCGACGCCGGCGTCGGTCCCCACGATGATCCGGACGCCCAGGTCGCGCATCGGCTTGATGTGCTCGCCCACGATCATGCCGGTCAGCTCGGCGACGTAGGGCGCGTTCACGTTGATGGTCGGGCAGACGAAGATGCCGCGTTCCGCGATGGCGGCCGCGAGGGGTTCGTCGAAGCGCCGTTCGTTGGTCTCGGTCACGAACGAGCAGTGCTCGAGCGTGCTGACCCCGGCCTCGACCGCCCGGCGGATGCCCTCGATGCCGTGCGCGTGCGCCGCGACCCGCTTGTCCACCCGGGCCGCCTCCTCGACGATCACCGCCAGCTGCGCGGCGGTGAACTGGGCGTGCCAGGGCGCCGAACCGGTCGTCATGAACCCGCCGGTGGACATGACCTTGATCAGGTCGGCGCCGTGCTTGTGGTGGGTGCGGACCATGCGCCGCAGGTCGTCCTCGCTGTCCGCTTCGCCGCCCATGAACCAGCAGTGCCCGCCGGTCACGGTGATGGGCCGGGCGGCCACCACCAGCCGCGGCCCGCGGGCCATACCCGCGGCGATGGCGTCCCGCACCACCACATCCAGATAGCCTCGCGCGCCGAGGTCGCGGGCGGTGGTCACGCCCACGCCGAGCAGCTCCCGCGCGCTGCGCAGCATCAGGATCAGCTGCTGCGCGTCGGTCTCGCGGCGCATCCGGGCCGCCGGGTCCGGGCCGCCGTCGAACGCGAGATGCACGTGGCTGTCGATCAGGCCCGGCATGATCGTGGCGTCCGGGTAATCGGTCCGCGGCACCGGCGCGTACTCGGCCGGAAGCGCTTCGGCTGGTCCGGTCCAGTCCACGGTGCGGTCGCCGATGACAACCGCGCCGCCGGCTACGGTCTGGCCGCCGGTGATCACGCGCGGCGCCGTGAGCACCTCCGGCATCCGATCACGCTATGGCGGCGCGCGAAACGGCGTCAAGGCCCCGGTCCGTCTACCTCGGCCCGTCTACCTAGGCCCCGTGCCTGGCGCCGGCCGGCCCGGTAGAAGATAGCGGTGTGCCAGGAACTCTCAGGCAGGCCATCGATGCCACCACCGTGCCGATGCTCCGCGCTCGCGGCAGCTTCAAGTGGACCGCTCCGGGCCCGGACGGGTTCGGCGCCGCCGTGGCCGAGATGGACTTCGGCGCCGCCCCGGCCATCCTCGAGGCGCTGGCCGGGTTGTCGGCCGACGCTCTATTCGGTTACCTGCCGCCGTTTCTCGCCGAGGAGCTGGCCGCCGCCTGCGCGGAGTTCGAAAAGCGCCGCTACGGCTGGGACGTTGATCCCGCGTTCATCCACCACGTCCCCGACGTCATCAAGGCGCTCGAGCTCTCCATCACGCACTTTTCCCGCCCGGGCTCACCGGTCATCCTGCCGACGCCCGCCTACATGCCGTTCCTGGCCGTGCCCGGCTTCCTCGGCCGGGAGATCATCCAGGTGCGGATGCGCGAGGACGCCGCCGGCTTCTTCACCTTCGACCTGGACGCGATCGAGGATGCCTTCCGGGCCGGGGGACATCTGCTCATCTTCTGCAACCCGTACAACCCGCTCGGGCGAGTCTTCACCGAGCCGGAGATGAGTCAGCTGACCGAGGTCGTCGAACGGCACGGCGGCCGGATCTTCGCCGATGAGATCCACGCTCCGCTCGTCTATCCGGGCCAGCGCCACATCCCGTACGCCGCTACTTCGCCGGCCGCCGCGTCGCACACCCTGACCGCCACCTCCGCCTCGAAGGCGTGGAACCTGCCCGGCCTTAAATGCGCCCAGGTGATCCTGACCAACTCCGCGGACCAGCGGCACTGGGAGGAGATGGGGTTCTTCGCCTCCCACGGCGCGAGCAATCCCGGTGTGGTCGCCAACATCGCCGCTTACTCCGGCGGCGAGGCCTGGCTGGACGAAGTCCTCGGCTACCTGCAGGACAGCCGGTTCCTGCTCGCGGATCTGCTCGGCCGCTTCCTGCCGCAGGTGCGCTATCGCCCGCCCGACGGCACCTACCTCGCCTGGCTCGACTGCACCGCGATGGACCTGCCCCGCTCACCGGGCGCACTGGTCACGGAAGACGCGCACATAACCGTGGTGGACGGGCCGGCGTTCGGGGATGGCGGCGAAGGAGCCTTCCGGCTCAACTTCGCCACCCCGCAGCCCATCCTCACCGAACTGGTCGAACGCATGGCCGCTGTCCTGCACCACAGGTGAGGCCGGAACGAAACATGTTTGTGGCGAACTTGTTTCTAACGAACATGTTCGTTAGAATGCGGGTATGACAGCAGCGAAGCCGGCTCCGCTCAGCCGTCGTGAGCGCCCGGCCAAGCCGGCCCTGACGCGGGAGGGCATCGTCGCGACCGCGCTGGAGGTGATGCGCGCCGAGGGACTGGACCGGGTTACGATGCGGCGCCTGGCCACCGAGCTCGACACCGGCGCCGCGTCGCTGTACGTCTACGTGCGCAACACCGCTGAGCTGCGTGCTTACATGCTAGACGAGCTGCTCGCGGGCCTGGATCTGAGCCCGGTCACGGCGGAACGGGACTGGCGCGAGCGGCTGATCGCGGTGCTCTGGTCTTACACCGTCGTCCTGGCCGAGCATCCGGGCCTGGCTCAGTCGGCGCTGGTGACCAGGCCGTCCGGGCCCGGTTACCTGCACCTGCTGGACGGGTTGCTGGCGCTGCTGAGCGCCGAGGTGCCGGCCGGCCGGGCCGCCTGGGCCGTGGACCTGCTGCTGCACTTCGCCACCTCGACCGCCACCGAGCAGGGCACCCGCAGCCAGGCTATCGACGCCCGCGACGAGGAAGACCAGGTCATAGCGGCCATCGCCAACGCCCCCGCGGACACCTACCCGCACATCGCCGCCCTCGGCCTTGAACTTGTCAGCGGCGCAGGCCCGGACCGGCTGACCTGGGGCTTCCACGTCCTGATCAACGGCATCCTGCAGACGGCCCGTCCTACCTAGGCACCCAGTAACCACCAGTTCCACGGCAACCGGATCCACGCCGTTGCCTCAGCCCGTCACGCCCTGACGTCCGCGCCCGGGCCCGTCCCGCGCAGGAGCTCCCCATGACCCCTAGCACTGACACCACCACGGCCGGCCCGGCCGCCGACGCCGGTCCGGCCCGGCTCTCGAACCGCCTGCGCGCGATCCTCGCGGTCGTGCTGATCGCGGACGTGCTCGACCTGATGGACTCCACCATCACCAACATCGCCGCACCGTCGATCGTGCGGGACATCGGCGGCGGGGAGTCGCTGATCAAGTGGCTGGGCGCGAGCTACGCGCTGGCCATGGGCGTGCTGCTCGTGGTGGGCGGCCGCCTCGGTGACCGCTACGGCAAGCGGCGGCTGTTCCTGACCGGCATCGCCGGCTTCACCGCGGCCTCGCTCGTGTGCGGGCTGGCGGCCGACCCGGTCATGCTGATCGCCGGGCGTCTCGTCCAGGGCGGCTTCGGGGCGCTGCTGATCCCGCAGGGCATCGGCATCCTGCTGGCCACCTTCTCCCGCGAGCAGATACCGCGGGCGGTCAGCGCGTTCGGCCCGGTCCTGGGCGGCTCGGCCGTGCTTGGCCCCATCGTGGCCGGTTTCATCATCGACGCCGACATCGGCGGCCTGTCCTGGCGGCCGGTCTTCCTGATCAACATCGTCCTCGGCGCCGTCGGCTTCGCCGCCGCGCTCAGGCTGCTGCCGCACGACGGCCCGGGCAGCACCGTCCCCATCGACGGGCTCGGCGCCGGTTTGCTCAGCGGCACCATGGCCGGCCTGCTCTACGGCCTGATCGAGGGCTCCACCGCGGGCTGGACCGCGCTGCCGATCGTGAGCCTGGTGGCCGGTGCGGTGCTGTTCGCCGGGTTCGGGCTCCGGCAGCGACTGGCGTCCGACCCGCTGATCCTGCCCTCGCTGCTGGCCAACCGCGGGTTTACCGCTGGCCTGCTGCTGGGCCTGGCGTTCTTCGCCGCGGTCAACGGGCTGGCCTATGTCGTCTCGCTATTCTTCCAGCTCGCGCTCGGCCTGCGCCCCGCCGCGGCGGCCCTGGGGCTGGCCCCGATGATGGCCGGCATCATCGGCGCGTCCTTCGCGGGGCGGCCGCTGATCACCAAGCTTGGCCGGCTGCTGGTCGTCATCGGGCTGGGTATCACCCTGGCCGGCGCCGCCGGAGTCTGGGCGACCGTGCTGGCCGAGGGCGCCGCCGTCAGCGTCTGGATGCTGGCTCCCTCGCTGCTCGTTCTCGGCGTGGGCATGGGCGCCTGCTTCAGCAGCATCTACGATGTCGCGATCGGCGACATCGCCCCCGCCGAGGCCGGCAGCGCCAGCGGCGCCCTGTCCGCGGTCCAGCAACTGGCGGCCGGCATCGGCTCCGCCGTCGTCACCACCGTCTACTTCAGCCAGCTGTCCCGCCACGGCGCCGCCCACGCCATGACCGTCAGCGTGGCCGTCGTCGGCGCGATCGCCGCCCTGGGTCTCGGCCTGGTCTGGCTGCTGCCCCGCTCAGCCCCGGCTGAGCCGCACTGACCCGCCAGGCCGGGCCTAACCGGACCGGACTACTGCCTGCTCGCGGCCGGCCCTCTCCGCATCCTTACCACCCGTACCATCCGCTTCTCCCGTCCCTGCCCCGGCACGTATGGTTGTGGCAACGTACACACTATTTTGTGCAGGCTGTGACAACCATACGTTTTAACGTCCTCATGTCCAACCGGCGGTCGGTCACATAGAGGCGAAACGTTCGATATGGGGCTGAGGGGTGGGCGAGACTTGGCCGGTAAGCAGCGAGACGGGCCGTTCCGATCAGGTCGGTTCCGGTCGACGGAGGCATATCGGGCCGCCCGTCCGGGCGAGCGGCGTAGGTTGTGCTCATGACGCCCGTGCAGTCGATGATCGCCGTGACCTATGTCAGGGACATCGATTCCGCGCGCGCCTTCTACGAGCTGCTCGGTTTCCGTGAGCAGTCGGCCGGCCGCGCCGAGACCTCGGCCTGGTCGGCTCTCCACCAGGGTGACCTGTCGGTCTTGCTGGCCTACACCCGGCCGCCGCTTGAGATCGCGCCGCTGCCGCTGATGTTTTACTTCTTCTGCAACGATCTGGATGCTGTCGTCGCCAGGCTCGGCACGGCCGGGGTGGAGGTAGTCCGGACTGGTCATCCTCCGCATGCGCCGGGCGGTGAGGTGAAGGTGCTGGACCCTGACGGCAACACGATCCTGATCGGCCAGCCGGAGCGATCGGCGTCCGCGGCACCGGCGGCCGAAGACACCGAAGAGGCCGAAGAGGCCGATGCCGCCGTCCGTTTCTCCCTGCTGAAGGAGGCGGCGGCCGCGGTATCGGCCCAGGGAGGCATGACGGTCGGCTGCCAGGTCCCGGCGCCCGCCGGGACGCCGTGCCCGGATAGAGCCGAGGTGAAGCTCGCCGATTCCGGCGGGGACGTGGTGTGGGCGTGCCTGGCTCACGCCGAGGACATCCTCATCACCGTGCCCGCGGCGTTCATCGCCAGCCGGGGTGAGCCGGGGCTAGCGGACTTCTTGTCCCGCCGCCAGTAAGCCAGGACGGCGCCGGGCCGTCCGGTCCTTTAAAGGAGGGCGAAATCGGCGAGCTTCTTGAGGCGGCTGAGGATTTCCGCGTGCACGGCGTCCGGCGGCTGGGACCCGTCCACGGTGAACATCCATTCCCGGCCCGCGTAGTACTCGAGCAACGGCACGGTCTTGTCCAGGTACACCTGCAGGCGGTGCTCGATGACGGCTTCGGTGTCGTCCGATCCTCGCTGCCGGGCGAGCAGCCGTCGCACGAGCTCCTCGCGGGCGACGTCGAGGTGGACCGCGGCCTGCACCTCGACGCCGAGGGCGCGAGCGGTGGGGAAGACCGCCTGGGCCTGCGCGACGGTGCGCGGGAAACCGTCGAGCACGTAGCCGCCGTTCTCGGTCGCGGCGACGGTGGGTTTGCGCAGCATGTCCATCACCACGGCGTCCGGAACCAGGTCGCCCGCCTCGACGTAGGACTTGATCGTCCGCCCGAGGGCGGTCTGGTCCCTGACGTGCTGGCGCAGCAGGTCGCCACTGGAGATATGGGTGATGCCGAACCGCTCGGCCAGCCGCTGCGCCTGCGTTCCCTTGCCGGCGCCGGGCGCGCCGATCAGCAGCAGACGCATGTGATCACTCGCGGGTAGCCAGTGGGCAGCGGGTGCGC
>Ga0302184_10000575_pt1 | contig 23985 bp, 21 predicted proteins | sample I_Palsa_N3_3_FD_200233 | JGI IMG/M metagenome (GOLD analysis project Ga0302184, IMG submission 200233) | Peat permafrost microbial communities from Stordalen Mire near Abisko, Sweden - I_Palsa_N3_3 | ecosystem: Environmental > Terrestrial > Soil > Palsa > Peat permafrost | place: Sweden...
CGTCGCGAACGGCCATAGCGCGCTCGAGAACCACGTATCCAGCACGTCGGGGTCGCGGGTCCAGCCATCGCCACGCGGCGGCGTCTCGCCGACGTAGGTCTCGAGGTCCCGATACCAGACCGGGAGCTGGTGGCCCCACCACAGCTGGCGGGAGATGCACCACGGCCGGATGTTCTGCATCCAGTCCAGGTAGACCTTCGTGTAGTTCCCCGGGTGAAACGTGACCCGGCCGCTGGTGACCGCCTCGATCGCCGGCTTGGCCAGCTTGTCCATCGCCATGAACCACTGCAGCGAGATCAGCGGCTCGATCCGCGCCCCCGAGCGCTGCGAGAACGGCACGGTGTGGTGATACGGCTCGGTTCGCGCGATCAGCCCCTGCTCTGAGAGCGCCGCGACCACCTCACGCTGGGCCTCGGTCACGGTCAGGCCACGGAAGCGCTCGGGCGCCTCGTCGGTCATCCGCCCGTCCTCGCCGATCACCGACGGCTGCGCCAGCCCGTGCCGGCGGCCGATCTCGAAGTCGTTGGGGTCGTGGGCCGGGGTGATCTTGAGGGCACCGGTCCCGAACTCGGGCTTGACGTAGTCGTCGGCGATGATCCGCAGCTTGCGACCGACGAGCGGCAGGATCGCCTTCTCCCCGATCAGCCGGCGGTAGCGGTCGTCATCGGGGTTGACCGCGATCGCCGTGTCGGCCAGCATCGTCTCTGGCCGCACCGTCGCGACCGTGATCGAGCCGGAGCCCGAGACCAGCGGATAGTCGATGTAGTACAGCGTGTCGGTGACCTCGTGCTGCTCGACCTCGAGGTCCGAGATCGCCGAGACCGAGCCCGGATCCCAGTTGACCATGTAGCGGTCGCGGTAGATGTAGCCCTTCTCGTACAGCGCGACGAACACCTTCAGCACGGCCTTGACGTAGTCGTCGTCAAGCGTGAACCGCTCGTCGCGATAGTCGGGCAGGGCCCCGAGCCGCTTGAGCTGCTCGATGATCGTGCCGCCGTACTGCGAACGCCATTCCCAGACGCGCTCGACGAAGGCATCGCGGCCGAGCGCACGGCGATTGGTGCCCTCCGACGCCAGCGACTTCTCGACTTGGGCCTGGGTCGCGATCCCGGCGTGGTCGGTGCCGAGGATCCACTTCGTCCGCTGCCCACGCATGCGGTGATGGCGAGCCAGGCAGTCCTGCACGGAGTTGTTGAGCGCATGGCCCATGTGCAGCGCGCCGGTGACGTTCGGCGGCGGGATCGCGATCGAGTAGTTCTCCGCCGCGGTGCCCTCGGGCTCGGGCGAGAACAGCCCGGACTCCAGCCACCGCGCGACGATCCGCGGCTCCACCTCGGTCGGCTCGTAGCGCTTTCGGTCCTCCAGAGCGGACAGACGGCGATCCTCACGCTCGGACATAGGCGGCTGAGTCTAGGCGGCGCCGTCGAGTCCCAGCAGGCCGAGCAGGTCCTCCAGAACGCCCCGGCGATCGTGCTCGAAACGGAACTCGCCGATGCGCAGGACGGCGATTCCGCGACGTTGCAGCCAGGCGTCCTCAGCCGAGTCACGCTCCCGGTCGCCGGGCAGCATGTGAAAGCGCTCGCCGTCGGTCTCGGCGACGACGCCGTGATCCGGCCAATAGAAGTCCAGCTCCCAGCCCTCGAGCTGGACGTTCCGCTCGGGCGGCGGTATCCGTGGGTCGTGATCCACTGCGCGAACGCACGCTCGAACCCGGACTTGTCGGCCGGCGTCGGCCGGTAGGCGGCCAGCGCCGCCCGCAGGTCACCGATCCCGGTGGCGCCGGCGTGGTTGAGGAGGGTCTGCTCGATTCGCTGCGGGTCAAGAAGTCGCCTGCGGGCCGCTTCAGTGATCAAGCGGTTGAGCTCGTCCGGCGTCTCGAGCGGAGCGAGCTCGACCAGCATCCGCATGGCCGAGCGGTACCTGAGGCCGTCGCGAGTGCGGAGCTCATCGGGTGGCGGCGCCTCGGAGACTCGATGGACGCCCAGTGGCGGGCGCTTCGGGGTGTGCGCGGCGACGAGCGTCAACTCGAGGCGGCGGACGGTCAGCTCGCGCAGGCCGAGCAGCGCCGCCGCGGTGCGGTGGCTGAAGAAAGGATCGGCCTCAGGAGCGAAGGCCAGCAGCGCTGCGAACAGGTGGCCGCGGGGCGTCATCGGCGAGCGCGCGTCGGCGTAGACGGCGCGGCGCGGGCGCCATAACGCTCCCGCCCTGACCATGCCGGCGATCTCCCTGTTCGTGTACCCGAGCGCCCGCAGCTGACGCCCCGCGACCACGCCGCACTGGCAACGCATCAGTCGTGCCAGCTCGACAGCTACCGGGGAAGTTTTTGCACCTCCACGGTGCATAACCTTCCCGCCTGCTGCCATCACCCGAGGGTGACAGCCAACCCGTCACAACTGGGTGACGGCCGTCAAAACTGTGCAACGATCCGCCTGTCTCTAGGCGGCGGCTTCCTCGTCGTCGGCCGCCGCGACCGTGACCAACGTCGGCGGCGTCCCCTTCTCGATCGTGTCACGCGTGACGACGCACTTTTGCACGTCGCGCCGCGACGGCAGCTCGAACTGGACCTCGAGCAGCACCTCCTCGATGATCGAGCGCAGGCCACGGGCACCGGTTTCGCGCTCAAGAGCTTTGTCCGCCACCGACGAGAGCCCCTCCTCGGAGAACACCAGCTCGATCCCGTCGAACTGGAAGAACCGCTGGAACTGCTTCACCAGGGCATTGCGCGGCTCGGTCAGGATCTTCATCAGCTCGCCGCGGGAGAGCTGGTGGATCGCCGACATCACCGGCAGGCGGCCGATGAACTCGGGGATCAGGCCGTACTGGATCAGGTCTTCGGGGAGGCAGTGCTGGAAGATCTCACCGGTGTCGCGCTGTTCCTTGGACTGGATCTCAGCGCCGAAGCCGACCCCTTGATGACCGATGCGACGTTCGATCACGCGGTCCAGCTGCGCGAACGCCCCGCCGCAGATGAACAACACGTTGGTCGTATCAATTGACAAAAACTCTTGATGAGGATGCTTGCGGCCGCCCTGCGGAGGCACGCTGGCCGTCGTCCCCTCGAGGATCTTCAGCAGCGCCTGCTGAACCCCTTCACCGGAAACGTCCCGAGTAATCGACGGGTTGTCGGCCTTGCGGGCGATCTTGTCGACCTCGTCGATGTAGATGATCCCGGTCTCGGCCTTCTTGACGTCGTAGTCGGCGGCCTGGATCAGCTTCAGCAGGATGTTCTCGACGTCTTCGCCCACATAGCCGGCCTCGGTCAGCGCCGTCGCATCGGCGATCGCGAACGGAACGTTGAGAATCTTGGCGAGGGTCTCGGCCAGCAGCGTCTTGCCGCAGCCAGTCGGCCCCAAGAGAAGTATGTTCGACTTCTGCAGCTCGATGTCGTGCTCATCGGACTGCATCATCTGGACCCGTTTGTAATGGTTGTAGACGGCGACCGACAGCGACCGCTTGGCCTGCTCCTGCCCGACGACGTACTCGTTGAGCACGTCGTAGATCTCCCGTGGCTTGGGCAGATTCTCGATGTCGAAGCTCGGCGGTGCCGTCAGCTCCTCGTCGATGATCTCGTTGCAGAGATCGATGCACTCATCGCAGATGTAGACGCCCGGGCCGGCGATCAGCTTCTTGACCTGCCGCTGGGACTTGCCGCAGAAGCTGCAGAGGAGCTGCTCGTTTGAGTCGGTCGGACGTGCCACTGATGCTCTCCCCTACGGTCGCTCGCGCGGTCTCAGTTCTAAGCCTAATGGCTCAGTGCTCTGAGATCACCCGATCGATGATCCCGTAGGCCTTGGCATCTTCAGCGCTCATGAAGTAATCGCGCTCGGTGTCGCGCTTGACCTCGTCGAGCTCCTTGCCGGTGTGCTTGGCGATGATCTCGTCCAGCCGGCGACGAATGTCGATGATCTCTCGGGCGTGGATCTCGATGTCGGTCGCCTGGCCCTGGAAGCTCGAGGAGACCTGGTGGATCAGGATCTTGGCGTTGGGCAGCGCCATCCGCTTGCCCGTGGCGCCGCCGGCGAGCAGCAGCGCGCCCATCGACATCGCGATACCGACGCAGATCGTCGAAACGTCGGGCTTGATGAACTGCATCGTGTCGTAGATCGCGAGGCCCGCGTAGACCGATCCACCCGGCGAGTTGATGTAGATCGAGATGTCTTTGTCGGGATCTTCGGACTCCAAGTGCAGGAGCTGAGCGACAATCAGGTTGGCGATCTGGTCGTCAATCGGAGTGCCGAGGAAGATGATGCGCTCGTTGAGCAGCCTGCTGTAGATGTCGAAGGCTCGCTCGCCCCTCGACGTCTGCTCGACGACCATCGGTACCAGTGGACTCATACTCTGCCTTCTTTGTTGTCCGGCGGTTGAATCCTGCGGACTATAGGGGCCCGCCCGCTCGGCACTGTCCGGCGGTCGGCTGCCCGGCAACCAGCGCCGTCAGCTACCGGGCGTCCACAGCTGACCGGTCGACGCCGCGGGCTTGCCGTCGCCCTCCGAGTCACCCTTGCCGGGGGTCCACAGCGCCTCACGCGCCTTGGCCTGCTCGACTGAGATCGGGACCGCCTCGGACACCAGCAGCTCAAGCGCCTGGCGGGTGGCCACGTCCTCGCGCAGTTCGTCGATCCGGCCGTTCTTTCGCAGCCGCGCCACCAGCTCGGCCGGGTCAGCGCCCTCGCGATGGGCGACGGGCTCAAGCGCGGCCTGCAGCTGCTCCTCGGTCGGGTCGATCCCCTCGGCCGCGACGACCGCCGCCAGTACCGCTTCGCGGCGCAGCGCGGCCGCGGCCTCGGGCTCGGCCTCGTCAGCCAGCTCGTGCTCTGACTTGCCCGACAGCTGCAGGTAGGTCTCCTTGGAGATCCCCTGGCGCGCCAGCGCCGACAGCGTCTGGCCGATGAACTCGTGCGCGCGCGCGTGGACGAGCCCCTCAGGCACGTCGACCTCGGCGTTGTCGGTCACCGCCTGCAGCACCGCCTCTTCGAACTCACGCTCGACCGTGCGCTCGTCGGCTTCGGCCAGTCGCTTGCGGAAGTCCTCGCGCAGCTCCGCGAGCGTGTCGAACTCGGAGGCCTCGGCGGCGAGATCGTCGTCGAGATCGGGCAGTTGCTTGGCCTTGACCTCATGCACGGTCACCTCGAACGCCGCCGCCTGACCCTGCAGCTCCTCGCTGGGATAGTCGTCCGGGAACGTCACCTCGACGGTCTTGACGTCGCCCGCGGAGGCGCCGAGCAGCTGCTCCTCGAAGCCGGGGATCAGGTTGCCCGAGCCGAGCTCGATCAGCTGGTCACGGCCCTCGCCGCCCTCGAACGTCTCGCCCTCGAGCGTGCCGACGTAATCGACGACGACCTGGTCGCCGGACGCGGCCGCGCGCTCGACCGTCTCCAGCGTCGCCACCCGGTTGCGCAGCTCCTCGACCTGCTCGTCGATCGCCGACTCCTCCACGTGGGGCTCACGCCGGCCCACCTCGACGCCCTTGTACTCGCCGAGCTTCGCCTTCGGGCGGACCCCGATCTCGATCGAGAAGGCCAGCGGCTTACCCTCGTCGGGGAGATCGGACATGTCGAGATCGGGCTCGCCGATCGGCGAGATCCCGGCCTCGTCGATCGCGTCGACGTACCAGTTGCCCAGCGACGAACGGACCGCCTCGTCGAGCACGGCTTCGCGGCCGAGGCGGCGCAGCACGACCGCCGGCGGGACCTTGCCCTTGCGAAAGCCCGGAATCCGCATCTCGGAGCCGAGTCGTTTGGCGGCCTGTTGCAGGCGGCGCTCGACCTCCTCGGCCGAGACCTCGGCCGAGACGCGTACCCGTGATTCGGGCAGTTCGGTAACGCTGGTGGTGACAGACGGCATTTCGGCAACGATAGCTTGACAATGGTGTCTGCTGATCGCCGCTGGGAGCGGTTCGCACGTGAGGACCCGTTGCATTTCATCGACCCTGCGGTCAGCCGTGGCATGTCGATCGAGCAGTTCGTCGGATCCGGCGAGCCGCTGGTCGCGTCGGCGCTCGATTGGGCGGCGCCGCTGCCCGGCCGCGAGCGGGCGCTGGAGATCGGCTGCGGGGTCGGGCGTTACACGACCGCGCTGGCGCGGCGCTTTGAGCGCGTCGACGCGGTCGACGTGTCGGCGACGATGATCGCGCTCGCCACCCGGGTCGGCATCCCCGCCAATGCCCACCTGCACGTGGGGTCGGGACGGGACCTGTCCGGGCTTCCCGGCGGATCGTTTGACCTGGCCTTCTCGCACCTCGTCTTCCAGCACGTCGCCGACCGCTCGGTGATCGGCTCCTACCTGCGCGAGCTGGCGCGGACGCTGCACCCCGGCGGGGTCGCGGTACTGCAGTTCGACACGCGTCCGCCGTCGGCCGCGGCGACCGCCCTGCACGCGCTGCCCGATCCGCTGCTGCCGCGGCTGCGCCGGCGCGGCGCGCGCCGGCACCGAATCCCGCCGCAGCTGCTGCGCGCCTGGGTCGCCGACGCGCGCCTCGAGCTGACCGCCGAACGCGATCCCGGCTCCGCCGAGCACTGGCTGCGGCTGATCAGACCAGGTTCTTGAGCTCGCGCAGCAGCACCGGCAGCGTCGTCGTGTCATAGCTCTCGGACGCGCGCACGTCGGACAGCACCTCCTGGGCGCGCCGCACGGGGGCGGCGTTGCGCTCCAGCCACTCCTCGATCGCGCCGTCGCCGTCACCGCGCGCCGCCGCCTCGGTCTCGGACAGCACGTCGCGCGTCAGGCCCCGGTGCAGGTCGTAGAGATCGTCGCGCAGCGCCGCCCGCGCCAGCGCCTGCCAGCGGTCAGACCGTGGCAGCTCGAAGATCCGGTCGCGCAGCCAATCGAGCCCCAGGCGGGAGCCGATCCCGAAGTAGACGGTCGTCGCCAGCTCCTGTGTGCAGCCGCAGGCGTCGGCGTCGGCGACGATGTCGAACACCGCCAGCAGCGCGTTCATGGTGGCGACGCGATGCGCCAGCTCAGGCGCGACCCCGGCCCCCGACAGCTCCTCGAGCCGTCGCTCGTAGGCTTCGCGGTCGTGGCCCTGCAGCGCCCCGGGCAACGCCGCCGCCAGCTCACGCGCGGGCGCCGAGAACCGTGCGGTGGTGTGCGTCACGTCGATCCGCACGCGCGGGCGCGAGCGGACCAACCAGCGGGTCGCGCGCTCCACCAGGCGGCGGCCGTCGATCAGCATCGACAGCTGGGTGCCGGCCTCGATCCGGTTGTCGAGTGCCTCGACCGCGGCCCAGAAGTCGCGCATTCCGAACACGTCGCGCGCCACCGCGAACCCCCGCGCCAGCTGCGGCACCGCGACGCCCGTCTCCTCGTTGAGGCGGAACGCGAACGTGGTCCCGGCACGATCGACGAGCTGGTTGGAGACGATCGTCGCGATCAACTCCCGACGCAGACGATGGGATTGCATCGGCGCCGCGTAGCCGTCCAGCGCGTCGGGAAAGTAACGCTCCAGATCGGCCGCCAGGTACGGGTCGTCGGGCAGATCGGAATCCAGCAGCCGCGCGTTCAGCTGAATCTTGCAGTACGCCATCAGGACCGCGAGCTCGGGCGCGACCAGCCCCCGTCGCTCCGAACGACGTTGCGCGAGCGTCGCCTCCGACGGCAGAAACTCGAGTTCGCGATCGAGGCCCGCGGTCCGCTCCAGCTGCGCGATCATCCGGGCGTGGACGTCGCGCATCGAGACCGCCTGCACGAGCGCGACCGACATCGCCTGGGTCTGCGTGTAGCTCCCGTACAGGACCTTGTCGGCGACCGCGTCGGTCATCGACGCCAGCAGCTCGTTGCGCCGCTCGACGGTCAGAACGCCTGAGCCGACAAGCCCGTCGAGCAGGATCTTGATATTGACCTCGTGGTCTGAGCAGTTGACGCCCGCGACGTTGTCGATCGCGTCGGTGTTGATCGCACCGCCGGACTCGTCGGGACCACCGCGCAGCGCGTACTCGATCCGGCCGCGCTGGGTCAGCCCGAGGTTGCCGCCCTCGCCGACCACCCGGCAGCGCAGCTGCGCGCCGTCGATACGGACCGCGTCGTTGGCCCGGTCGCCGGCCTGGGCGTTGGTCTCCTCGGCAGCCTTGACGTAGGTCCCGATGCCGCCGTTGAACAGCAGGTCGACGGGCGCCCGCAGCAGCTCCGAGATCAGCTCGTTGGGCGACAGCCGCTCCGCCGTGATCCCGAGCGCGGTCCGCACCTGCGGCGTGATCGCGATCGCTTTGAGGTCACGCGCGTGGACCCCACCGCCGGCCGAGATCAGCGATGGGTCGTAGTCCGTCCAGGACGAGCGCTCGAGCGCGAACAGCCGCCGGCGCTCGGCATACGCCGCGGCCGGATCCGGATCGGGGTCCAGGAAGATGTGGGCGTGGTTGAACGCCGCCAGCAGCCGGATCTGCGGCGAGCAGAGCATCGCGTTGCCGAACACGTCGCCGGACATGTCGCCGATCGCGACGACCGTGAACTCGTCTGACTGGACATTGGTGCCGAGCTCGCGGAAGTGGCGCTTGACCGACTCCCAGGCGCCGCGGGCGGTGATCCCCATCTGCTTGTGGTCATAGCCGTGCGAGCCGCCCGACGCGAACGCGTCGCCGAGCCAGTAGCGGTACTCGGCGGCGACGGCGTTGGCGATGTCCGAGAACGCGGCCGTGCCCTTGTCGGCAGCGACCACCAGGTACGGATCGTCATCGTCGTAGCGGACCACCCGCTCGGGGGCGATCACGTCGTCGCCGGCGTAGTTGTCGGTCAGGTCGAGCAGGCCCCGCAGGAACGTCCGGTAGCACGCGATCCCCTCCCGCTGGAGCTCCTTGCGATCGTCACCGGCCGGCGGCCGCTTGACGACGAACCCACCCTTGGAGCCGACCGGGACGATCAGCGCGTTCTTGACCATCTGCGCCTTCATCAGCCCCAGCACCTCGGTCCGGAAGTCCTCACGGCGATCTGACCAGCGCAGGCCGCCGCGGGCGACGCGGCCGCCGCGGAGGTGGATCCCCTCGACCCGCGGCGAGTAGACGAAGATCTCATAGCGCGGGCGCGGCAGCGGCAGCATCTCGAGCTGCGTCGGGTCGAGCTTGAACGACAGATAGTCAGGTGCGCGACCGTTGCCGGAGCGCCGGTAATAGTTGGTGCGCAGCATCGCGCCGAGCACCGCCAGCAGGCTGCGCAGGATCCGGTCCTCGTCGAGGCTGGCGACGCGGTCGATCGCCTCGGTGATCTGCACCTGCAGGCGAGCGGCCCGTTCGGCGTCGGCAGCGTCGGGGTCAAACCGAGCGGCGAACAGGTCGGCCAACTGGACCGCGATCGCGGGGTTGTCGAGCAGCGTCGTGATCATGTAGCGGTCTGAGAACGCCGTCGCCGCCTGGCGCAGGTAGCGCAGGACAGCGCGGATGATCGTGATCTGGCGACCCGACAGGCCGGCCAGCATCACCAGCGCGTTGAGGCGATCGTCCTCGAGCTCGCCGAGCCAGACGCCCAGGAACGTCTGCGAGAACTCAGCCCCGGCGCGCTGCAGCCCGTCCGGATTGCAGCGCAGACCGAAGTCGTAGACCCAGACCGGCTCCTCGCCGTCGGGCGTGATCTCATACGGCCGCTCATCGACGACGGTCGCGTCCATGTGCTCGAACTTCGGCACGACGTCCGACAGCGACACCGGCGCCGCCGACAGCACCCGGCAGCGGACCGCCTCGGGCTCCTCACCGCCGCGGCGATAGACGGCGATCACGGGCTGGCCGGTGTGGTGCAGCTCGTCGATCCGGGCGATGTCGGCGATCGCCATCGGCGCCTCGCAGTCGGCTCGGTAGCCGGCCGGGAAGGCATCACCGAAGCGCCGGTACAGCTCGACCGCGTCGCCCTCGCCGAGCTTTGAGATCAGCGCCGCGCGGAGCTCGTCGCCCCACGAGCGCGTGACCTCCGTGATCCGCGCCTCGATCACCGACACCGGCTCGCGCTGACGGATCCCGTCCGGACAGCGGACGATGTAGTCGACCCGAACGATCACCGATTCGGACAGATACAGCCGCCAGTCGACCTGAGTGCCGCCGAACGCGCGCGCCAAAATCTGTCCCGCCCGCACGCGGTTGTCGGTGTTGAACCGGTCCCGGGGCAGGCACAGCGTGCAGGCGACGAACCGATCGAGCCGATCGGGTGAGACGAACAGCCTGACCCGCGGACGCTCGCCGAGGCCGAGGATCCCGATCGCGAGGTCGAACAGGTCGTCGTCGGTGATCTCGACCAGCAGGTCCCGCGGCAGCGACTCGAGGATGTCGAGCAGGCCCTTGGCGTCGTGGCTGTCAGGCGGGAAGGCACCGAGCTCGAGTACGTACTCGACCTTGTCGCGCAGGCGCGGGATCGTCCGCGGGCTGGCGCGATAGGCGGCGCTCGTGTAGAGCCCAAGGAACCGCCGCTCGCCGACGACGCGGCCGTCGGCGGCGAACCGCTTGACGCCGACGTAGTCCAAATAGGACGGTCGATGCACCCGTGACTTGGAGTTGGCCTTGGTCAGCACCAGCGGATCCGACGAGCGTGCCTCGTCCAGCGCCCGGCCGGTCAGCACGTTGGGCTCACCTGACGAGGTCCCGCGCAGGATCCCCAAGCCGGTCCCCGCGATCGGGACCAGGGCGCCGGAGTCCTGCAGCTCGTACTCGCGGTACCCCAGATACGTGAAGTTGTCGTTCGACAGCCATTCGAGAAACGCCTCGCACTCCTCGAGCTGATGCTGCTCGCACGGTGGCGCCTGGCGGCGCAGCTCGGTCGCGAGCACCATCGTCTGGGCGCGCATCTTGCCCCAGTCCTCGACCGCCGCCCGGACCTCCTCCAGCACGACCTCGATCCCAGCCCGTAGCACCGCCAGCCGGTCGGGCTCGGACTGCCGAGCGACGTCGACGTGAATCACGGACTCGACCTGGAAGCCGTACGCGGTGTGGTCGGGCGCGAGCACATCGACGAGCTCGTCGTCGTCGCGGACGACGCGCATCACGGGGTGCACCAACAGTTCGATCGCGGCATCCTGGCGGCCGAGCTCCATCGTGATCGAGTCGACCAGGAACGGCATGTCGTCGCAGACGATCTCGAGCGCCGTGTGGCTGGAGCTCCAGCCGTCGCGCTCGCGGTCCGGGTTGTAGACGCGGACCTTCGGCTCACCCGCTTCCCGGTGGCTGGCGAGCTCGAACTGCGACAGCGCCATCCCGGCGAGATCCTCGGGCGCGCGCTCGTTCAGGTCCTGAGCGGGCACCCAATGAAACATCTGGCGCACGAACTGCGCGCAAGCGGGGGACGGCTCGTGCCCGAGGCGCTCGGTCACCTTGCCGATCACCGCATCGATTAGGTCAAGCTCGCGGTCGCCCGCGCTCACCGCCATCTGCGCACACTTCTCTCCACCGCCTGAACGCTACCCCTCAGGCGCCCAGCGATGTTACGGAGCGGCGGCCTCGGCCGTGGCTCGATTTGCGGCTAGCTTGGCGATCATGCAGGTTCGCTTCGCCCGCCACACGAATCGGCTCGACGCGTGCGTAGCCTTCTGGCGTGACCAGCTGGGCCTGCCGGAGCTGACCCGGTTCAGCGACCACGACGGCTACAGCGGCGTGATCCTCGAGCTGCCGGGCACCGGCGCCCATCTGGAGCTGACGAGCGGGGGCGGGCACACGGCGCCGGCGCCGCACCCCGAGTCGCTCATCGTCCTGTACCTCGGCGACTGGGCGGCGGTGCGCGCCCGTGCCGCGGCGATCGCGTCCGAGCCGGTGCCGGCCGCCAACCCCTACTGGGATCGCTGCGGGCTGACGTTCGCGGACCCGGACGGCTTCCGCGTGGTGCTCGCGGCTCGCTCATGGCCACAGTGAGCCCGTCCGACGGGCGGTTCGCGCCGTCGCCGACGGGACCGCTGCACCTCGGCAGCCTGCGTACGGCGCTCGTCGCGTGGCTGTTCGCGCGAAGCGTCGGCGCCCGCTTCCGGCTGCGGGTCGAGGACCTCGACCCGCAACGGTCCCGGCGCGCCTTCGAGGCCGAACAGCTGGCCGACCTGCGCGCGCTCGGGATCGACTGGGACGGGCCGGTTGTGCGCCAATCGGAGCGGCTGGAGCGCTACGACGACGCGGTCGCCACGCTCGAGCGTGCGCGGCGGTTGTACCCATGCTTCTGCACGCGGACCGAGATCCGCGAGGCGGCATCGGCGCCCCACGGCCCCCACACTCGCGCCTATCCGGGCACCTGCCTGGCGCTGTCGAAGGCCGAGCGGGCGCGGCGGATCGCCGCCGGGGACCGGTACGCGCTACGGGTGCGCGCCAACGGTGAGCGGATCGGGTTCACCGACCGGCTGCTCGGCGAGCACTCGACGATCGTCGACGACTTCGTCGTGCGCCGGGCCGACGGCGTCGCGGCGTATCAGCTCGCGGTCGTCGTCGACGACGCGGCGCAGGGGATCGGGGAGGTCGTCCGTGGCGCCGACCTGGCCGACTCGACGCCACGACAGATCCTGCTGGCACAGCTGCTGGGGCTGCCGGTCCCGCGCTACGCGCACGTGCCGCTCGTGCTCGGTGCCGATGGCGAACGGCTGGCCAAGCGCCACGGGGCGGCGACGCTCGCCGACCGCGACCAGCCGCTCAGCGCGACGCTGGCGCTGTTGGCGCACTCGCTCAGGCTGGCGCGCGGGCGTGAGCAGGTGGAGGGCGCGCGCGAACTGCTCGACGAGTTCGACCCCGTGCGGCTGCCGAGCGCGCCGGCGAGGTTGCATTGACCGGAAACCGGAGTGGCCAAATAGTTGCCATATAGGCGTCGTTTTTGGCCAATCCCAATCAGATCCCGGGCGGAAACGTGAACGACCGGTGCGGCGGCACGTACGGTCCGAGCTCGAGCACGATCTCGGCATGGCGCGTGAGCGGGATCGCGGCCGGGGCCGTCCGCGTCCAGCGCCGTCCGTGGACGTAGGCGCGCACGCGGCCGCCGGACTGAAACGACAACAGACGGCGGCCGCGCAACGGGCGTCCCCAAGCGCGGAACACGTCGCCGACCGTCAGCCGCGAGTCGGGTCGCACGAGCACGACGCCGGTCGGATCGATCGTCGCCAACGACCCGTAGCAGGCAGCCCGCGTGATCCGGGCGCCGACCGACCGCCACGGGCGGCGAACGCCGATCCCGGGCGCGAGCAGCACCACCCGGTTGGCGGCGAACAGCTCCAGGTGGACGCCGTAGCGCCGGCCGAGGGTCGGCGCGCAGCGCCCCGGCACCGGCCCGCGCGCGGACGGGCGAAACCTGGGGCCGGCGCCGATCGGCCGTGCGGCCGCGATCAGCGACGCGGGAATCCGACCGGCGTGGTGCGCCGTCGCCGTCCCGGAACCCGCCCGCGAGCCCGTCCCGGAGCCCGAGCCGCACCCGCCGAGCACCACGGCCGCCCCGGCCAACAGCCACGCGGCCGGGCGCGTTACGCGCTGGGCTCCCACGCCTCGTCGTCCTCCCATTCGTCGCCGGCCGCCGGATCCTCGCCGGCCGCCGGATCCTCGCCGGCCGCCGGATCCTCGCCGGCCGCCGGATCCTTGCCGGCCGCCGGATCCTTGCCGGCCGCCGGTCCGCTGGTGCGCGCCACGCGCTCGGCCTGCACCAGCACGATCGGGATCAGCCCCGCGCCGCCGGCCAGGCAGCCGGCAACGGCCACCCGGCCGAGTACTGCCGGCACCGCCAGCAGCACCCAGCCGTCCTCGAGCGCGGCGATCTGCGAGACGCCCTGCCACAGCGTCAGCGCCGCGATCGCGGCGAGCACGAGCCAGCGGGGGTTACGGGTGTACAGCCACCACGCCGCCACCGCGGCCGCCGCCAGCTCGACGACCAGCGCGAGCACGTTGCCGGTCGAGACGCCCGGCCGGCCATGCAGCTGGTGCCCGATCGAGGCGACGACGAAGCCCGTCAGCGCGAGCGCGCCGCTGATCCTGGCGAGTCGCAGATCGAGCGCCGGCCGGCGCAGACGAACGCCCGCCAGCACACAGCCGAGCACGACCGCGACCGGCCAGAACCAGACCGGCGACGGCGGCGGCGCGTAGTAGAGCCCGCCGCGGATCGCCGCCGCGGCGCCGTCGATCCGCAGCGGCACCGACCAGTCGCCCGCGAACCGCGAGCCGGGCAGGCGGGCCTGGGTCGCGCCGGCGTGCAGCCGTCCGTCGTGCCACACGTACGTGTGCCCGGTCGTGACGCGGTGCCAGTCAGGTCGGGTGTCCGGACCGAGGTCGGTCGATGGGGTCACCGGCGGGATCTGGTTGAGGAAGTACATCGCGCTGTTCTCGTTGACCCAGACGCCGCGCGGTCCGAAGTGGAGGTAGCGCGCGCCGCGGTAGTCGATCACGTACACGTTCAGCGACGGCGAGGCGCGCATCCACAGCCGCAGGTCGCCATCGATCGCCTTGGCCTGCAGGCCCGCCGGGACGTGCGTGATCCGGGCCAGGTAGGTCGACCCGGACGGATCGACCGGTCCGTGGGCCTGTGCCGCCGCGGGCGCCAGCAGCGCCAGGATGAACACGGCGATCCCAAGCGCCAGCAGGCGCCGGGGCAGACGCTGCTTACATCCCATATCCGTTGGCAGACTGTACGCATTCGCGATTGCGCCGGCCGCCGCTCGCCGCCCTGGCGGCGACGCTGCTGGCGCTGGCGCTGGCGCTGGCGATCGCGCTCGCCGGATGGCCGGGGCGCGCGCTGGCCGACGGTGACCCGGCCTCCGACGTCCTGACCGAGACCCCCGTGTACTTCCCCGCCGACGCCGGGATCCCCGCCACCAAGCAGGTGCAGCTGCTCAAGCTGGTCCGTGAGGCCGCGGGCCGGGGCTACCCGCTGCGGGTCGCGTTGATCGCTCACCGGTCCGACCTCGGCTCGATCGGCGTGCTGTGGCGCAAGCCGAATGTCTACTCGGGGTTTCTCGGCACCGAGCTGTCGCTGATCTTCCACGGGACGCTGCTGGTCGTGATGCCTGACGGCTACGGGATCGATGTGATCGGCGAGCCCGGCGCCGCGGCCAAGACCCAGGCGGCGGCCAAGCCGCTGATCGGGCTGGCGCCCCCCGGGGGCGGCGGCGCGGCGCTCGCCGACAGCGCGATCACCGCCGTCCGGGGGGTCACCGGCGCCGCCGGCATCCAGCTGACCGTCCCCAGTGCGACCGTGACCGCCGCCGGGCCGTCCGGCGGCGTCGACGTGATCGCCTGGGCCGTTCTGGCGGCGGGAATCGTCGTGCTCGCCGCGGCCTGGACCGCGAGCGTGCGGGCGCGTCCGGTCCGTCGCGGTGTAGCCTCCGTCTCCGATGGAAGCTGAGAGAGCCAAGGACCTGCTCAGTCGCGAGCGCGAGCGGATCGAAGCATCGTTGCGATCGCACTCGGGCGAGCCGCTGGAGGGCGATGACGAGGTGGAGCCCGGCGACACCGACGACGAGTCGCTCTACCAGGACGAGTTTGACGCCGGTCGGGTCCGGGAGCTGCAGGATCAGCTGGCGGCCGTCGAGCGCGCCGAGCAGCGCCTGCGCGACGGCACCTACGGCCGCTCGATCCTGAGCGGCGAGCCGATCCCCGACGCTCGCCTCGAGGCCCGGCCGACGGCCGAGCTGACGGTCGAAGAGCAGCAGCGAACCGTCTGAGCGTCTCGCCGGCGTCCCCGCACTACGCTGGTCGGAGATGAGTTCCAGCCCGCGACCGACGCCCGCTGCCCAGCCGTTCACGGGCATGACGCTCGACCGCGCCGACGTCGCGCGCAAGGATCCGGGGTGGGTGCGTGAGCTGGTGCAGCGGCCCGACGCGCGGTTGCTGGCGGCCGGCCCCGGCACGGTGCTGGCCGATGGCGCGCAGCCGGCGCTGGCGCGGTTGGCGCCGGCCCGCGGGCGCCTGCCCGACCCGATCCTGCTCGGGCTCGAGCAGGGGGCACCGCTGTTCGCCGTCGACCTCGACGAGCTGTCGGATCCGACCGCCGGCGGCCCGGCGGGCGACGTTGCCGCCGACGCTGGCGTCGTCGACGACGCCCAGCGAGTGATCTCGCTGCGGGAGGCCGGCACGACGCTGCCGCCCGCCGAGGCCGGCCTGGCCGCGTACGTCTCGGCGCTGATGAACTGGCACCGGCGCAACCGCTTCTGCGCCAACTGCGGCGCACCGACCGCGCTGACCGACGCTGGCTACTCGCGCCATTGCCCCAACTGCGGCGCCGACCACTTTCCCCGCACCGACCCGGTGGTGATCATGAGCGTCGAGCACGAGCGCCGGCTGCTGCTCGGCCGCCGCGCCGGGGCGCCGGAGGGACGTGTGTCGGTGCTCGCGGGGTTCGTCGCGCCGGGCGAGTCGGCCGAGGAGGCGGTCGTCCGCGAGGTCCTCGAGGAGTCCTCGATCGTCGCGCGCGACCCCGAGTACGTGACCTCGCAGCCGTGGCCGTTTCCGGCCTCGCTGATGCTCGGGTTCCACGCCCGCTCGGACGCTGGCGACCCGATCAGCGCCGACGGTGAGCTGGCCGAGGTCGGCTTCTACGAGCTTGAGACCGTACGGGCCGCGCTTCGGGGAGACGAGTCGACGTTCAAGCTGCCGCCGTCGATCTCGATCGCGCGGTATCTGATCGAGCGCTGGGTCGCCCGCGCGGGCAACTGAGCGCCGCGACGCGGACACGGACACGGACGTGGGTGTCGCGCGCGCAGGCGCCGGGCTACGCGGGGACGCGTGCCCGGGACCGCTCGATCAGCTCCAGCCGACCGGAGCCGAGCGCGACGAACAGGCCGATCAGCGCCAGCCCCGCCGCGACCAGGTTCGGCGACTCGTAGCCCCAGCCGGCGGCGATCGCGGCGCCGCCGAGCCAGGCGCCGAGCGAATTTGCGATGTTGAAGGCCGCGTGGATCGAGGCGGCGGCGAGGTTCGGGGCGCCGCCGGCGAGTGTCACGATCCGTGATTGCAGCGCCGGCAGCAGCGTCAGCGCGGTGGCGGGCAGCAGCAGGATGAACAGCGGCGCGATCACCATGCTGTGGTCGGCGAAGTAGAAGCCGACGGCCAGCAGGATCTCGCACGTCATTGCGCCGTAGATCGTCGGCATCAGCATCCGGTCGGCCATCCGCGCGCCGATCAGCGTGCCGCCGGTCATCCCGAGCCCGAACAGGACCAGCAGCGGCGTGATCGCACCCGGCGGGAACCCGGCGACGTGGGTCATCATCGGCGCGATGTAGCTAAACGTCGCAAACAGTGCGCCGCCGCCGATCATCGCGATCGACAACGACAGCCAGATCTGCGGCTGGCGGAACGCCCGCAGCTCCTGGCGCAACTGCGGCGCCGAGCCGTCCAGGTCGGCGCGATCGATCGGCACGGCCGCGAGGATCGCGACCGCCGCCAGGACCTCCACCGCTCCGACCAACGAAAACACGAGCCGCCAGCCATAGTGCTGGCCGATCAGCGTGGTGGCGGGCACGCCGATCACGTTGGCGACCGTCAGCCCTGCGAACACGACCGCCATCGCCGAGCTGCGCCGCTGCGCGGGTACGAGCTTGGCGGCGACCACCGACGCCACCCCGAAGTACGCTCCGTGCGGTAGCCCGGCCAGGAACCGGACGACCAGCAGCGACGTGAACCCGGGCATCGCCGACGAGGCGAAGTTCAGTGCCGCCATCGTCAACGCGACGACGATCAGCAGCCGCCGGCGCGGCACCCGTACCGCCGCGCCCGTCAGCAGCGGCGCCCCGACCACGACTCCGAGTGCGTAGGCGGAGATCAGGTGCCCTGCCTGCGGGATGCTGACGTGCAGGCTGTGCGCGATGTTCGGCAACAAGCCGAGCGTCACGAACTCGCCGGTACCGATCCCGAAGCCGCCCAGCGCCAGCGCCAGCAGCGCCCGCCTGACGGGCCCGAGCGTGAGGCGCGGGGCGATCATCGATCGAGCCTAGCCACGGCATCTTGCGCTCAGGGGCGGCCCGGATCCCGCCGTGTCGGAGGGCGAGAGATCGACCTGCGATGATGGGTCGATGAGCGAAGACGACATGAACAACGAGGGCTTCGAGGCAGGATTGCGCTGGATCGCCGAGCAGGTCGGTCGATCAGCCGAGCATCTCGAGGAACTCGACATCGATCAGATCGCCCGTGCGGCGGGCGTTGATGTCGATCGCGCCAGGGAATTTCTGCAGGGCGCTGGGCAGTGGCTCAATTCCCAGGCCGAGGGCCTCGTCAACGAAGCCGGGCGTCGGTTCGGTGGATTCGACCCCGTGGCGCGCGATCACGACCCACGACGCGGCGCGGGACCGCATCCGCTCGACCTACCGACACCAGCGCAGGGCCTGGCGCTGAGCGCCCTGGATTCTGGGCGCTGGACGGTCGAGCCCGGAAGCCATGTGCTGGTCGCCCATGGGGACGGGCCCACTCCAACGGATGCGTTGGGTCTTGTCGGCGAGCTTCGCGCCCGAGACTGGATCAACGCCGACGGCGAGGTAACGTTGGTGGGGCACAACGCGCTCAAACGGTGGATGGAGCACGCCGACGCCTCCTGAGCACCTCCGTCGCTGACGCGCCGAGCATGCCCATCAGCTGGTCGTGCAAGCGCCCTGGTAGATCTTCTTCGGGATCGCGTGCGTCCGGCACGGCTTGGCGCGATTGACGGTCACCCAGACGCCGTTCTTGGCTTTGTAGACGGCGATCGCGTCGAAGCCGTTCCGCTTGTTGCCGACGACGACGCCCGAGTACGCCCAGCCGCCGGCGCAGGCGAAGGATCCCTGGAACCTGACGTTGTTCGGCTGCGCCGATCCGCGCTTGAGCCCGGCGCTGAGCGCCTTCTTGGTGCACGGCGGGTACGGCTTTGTGCTGGCGGACGCGCCCGCCGCGGCGGCGAACGACGCGGCGGCGAACGACGCCACCACGAGCAGCGCGGCGGCCAGCACGATCAAACGAGCCCGGATCATTTTCATGTCGGCAAGCTACCACCGGGCACGGTGGTTCCGCCTTGTCGCGGCCGACCGGCGAGCGCCTCGGCTCGAGCGGTCAGGCAGCCTGAGCGTTGCTGCCCTGCGCGCTCTCGACCACTCGCCGTCCGGGTCGGCTTGAGCCGGTGCGTTCTGGGCTTGGGTTATACGGTTCTGAGTGCGTCGGTGGGTGAGAGGCGGGCGGCGCGGATCGCGGGTAGTAGTCCCGCGATCGCGCCGATCAGGATTGCTGAGGCGATCCCGCCGGCCCATGCCTCGGTCGGGATTACGACGGCCCAGTGCTTGGTGTGGGCGTACACGATCGTGGCGAACGAGCCGATCGTGACGCCGGCAGCGCCGCCGAGTAGCGCGAGCAGGATCGCTTCTGAGAGGAACTGAGCGCGAATCTGCCCGCGGGTCGCGCCGAGCGCGCGGCGCAGGCCGATCTCGGAGCGGCGCTCCAACACCGAGATGATCATGATGTTCGCCACCCCAACGGCGCCGACGAGCAGGGCGACGGCGCCGAGGCCGAGGAACAGACCGTTGAACGCGCCCTGGGCGTCGACGCGAGCGGTAAGCGCCGCCGACGGTTGGCTGACGTCGACGTAGCTGGGGTTTTCGGGGTCGGCGGTCCGCGCGAGGATGTTGTCGACGGCGTTGACCTGGCTATTTTGCGCACGCACGTAGATCGTCGTCGGCGGGCCGACCGTGAGCGTGCCGTTGATCGTGGATGTGTCGTTGAGGTACTGCTTGGCGGCCGCATAGCCGACGAGGGCGCTGCCGTCTATTTCGGGGGCGAGTACGGCTGGTTTGAGGATTCCGATCACGTAGAACCACATCCCGCCCAACCAGACTCGCGCGTGCGGGTAGACGTGGTCGATCCCGAGTCGTTGCGCGGCGGCGGCGCCGAGCACGACCGTGGGCTCGGTCGCGGTGGCGGCGTCCAGGTATGAGCCCCGTGCGACCCTCGTGCCGACGGCTGGCAGCAGGTTGAGGCTGGCGGCGTCGACGGTCAGGGCGTTGCTGTCGATCGAGGGGATCAGCGGGCTGCGGTACACGTTCGCGGAGGAGATGTCGCCGGTGTCGGCGACCTTGGTGACCGGGTCGATCCGTCCGATCATCGCCGGCGCTGTGAGCGGCAGCGTCGCGCTGGCGCCGGTGAACGTCTGACCGTTGGTAACGACCAGCAGGTTGGTCCCGAGCTGGTCGATCTCCGCCAGGAGTCCGGCTTGGGAGGAGGATGAGAGGCCGAGTACGGCGACGATCGCCGCCACCCCGATCGCGATCCCCAATGCGGACAGCGCGGCCCTGAGCCGCCGGGTGCGCAGGCCGACGCTCGCGACGCGGGCCAAGTCACCGGACCTGAGCCGGGCGGGGATCAGTTGTGTGGTCGCGCTCATCGCTGATCCTCAGTGGTGTTGCCAGCACCGGCGGGCTGTGGGGCGCTGCTGGTGTCGAAGACGATCAGCCCGTCGCGCATGTGGACCTGGCGGTGCAGCCCGTTGGCGAGGTCGTGGTCGTGGGTGATCACGATGATCGTCGCGCCCTGTGCGTTGAGCTCTTGCAACAGCTCGAGGAGCTGCTCGCCGGTGTGGGTGTCGAGGTTCCCGGTCGGCTCATCCGCCAAGACGATCGCCGGGCGGCCGACGAGCGCGCGCGCGATCGCGACGCGTTGGCGCTGCCCACCGGACATCGTCGTCGGACGGGCATGCTGGCGGTCGGCGAGCCCGACCGCGTTGAGCGCTTGGGCGGCGAGCTCACGTCGCTGTCTGACCTCGACTCCGGCGTATAAGAGTCCGTCGGCGACGTTGTCGAGCACGGTCTGGTGCTCGGCGAGGAAGAACTGCTGGAACACGAACCCGATGCTGCGCGCCCGCAGCGCGGCGAGCTGGCGATCATCGAGACCGGCGAGATCGATCCTGTCGATCCGGACGGTGCCGCTGGTGGGGCGGTCGAGCGTGCCGATGATGTGCAAAAGCGTCGTCTTGCCCGACCCCGACGGGCCGACGATCGCGACCAGCTCACCCGCATGGACTGTGAGACTCACGCCGCGTAATGCCGGGACCGGCGGCTCGGAGCTGTAGGTCTTGGTGACCTCGTGCAGCTCTAGCACTGCCGGGCGGGCGCCGCCCGCCCGATAACCGTCGCCGATCGCCAGGCCGGTGTCTGCGACAGGCGTGGTTGGCGGGCATATCGGCTGGTTGCTCATACGTTGGGCACCACGATCTGCTCGCCCGCCTGCAGGTCACCGGTGACCTGCACGGTCCCCTTGGCGTCGTCGAACGTCCCAAGCGTGACCGCCACCAGCTGATGAACCCGGCGCGCATCCACGGTCTCGACTGCGTAGCCGCCGCCCGACAACGCCAGCAGCGCGTCGACGGGGACGATCAGCGCGTGCTTGACCGCCGCGGTTGTGATCTCAAGCGTGACCGGCGCCTGATCCAACGTCCCGGCGGCCTGCGGGCGCCTGAGCGTGATGTAGATCGGCAGCGTCGCCCCGGACCCCGAGCCCGATGAGACGGTCCCGATGCTGCTCACCACCCCCGGGGCGGCCTGCCCATCCGGGAGCGTGATCTGCACGGTGTCGCCGATCTTGACCTCGGTCTGCTCGGAGGCGTCCAGGTTGACGACTATCTGACGGTTGGTGGAGGTGGCCTGCATGATCGCCACACCCGGCCCCGCACGAGTCCCCAGCGTTGCGCTGACTGAGCTGAGCCGCAGCCGGCCTGGGAGGAACACGGCCTGCCCCTCGGCGAGCGACCCCGTCTCGTCCTCCCCCAGCTTGTACTGCAACCGCTCAAGCGCATAGGCGGTTTCAGCGCTGAAGTAGTCGGGGTCGAGCTCTGAGCGAGTCGCGTATCCGAGCGCGACGAGGTTGCGGTTGAGCTCGCGCACGTCCGGACCGTAATCGCCCTCCGACAGCGAGCGGTACACGGGCGTGTTCCCGTACAGCAGGATCACCGGGTTATTCGAGACGCGATACACGGCCTGCCCGCGGGAGAACACCTCAGCCGCCGAGGGCAGCTTCGAGAACGTTCCCGAAGCCTGGTTCACGACCTTGTAGTCCGACCCGTCCGATGTCGTGTACTCAAGCGTGCCATTGGCGCTGATCTGCGAGGACAGCGATCCCCGGGTCACGGTTGTGATCGATGTCGGGTACTCGTTATCGTTGACGCCACTCGATCGGGTGTGTTGAGCGCCGAACAGCCCAGCCGCGCACGCGACTGCTGTGGCTATGAGCACGACCAGAACCGCGCCGGCAAACGCCTTGCGCCGACGGCGCCGGGTAGGGGGCGTGAGCACCGCATCCGGTTGGACCGGCGGGAGCTCCTTGGTGGCCGCGCTCACGCACCGCCCCCGCTTCTGGAACTGGCGCTGGTCTGCTCACCGAAGCCTCTGTCCAGGCTCTGGCAGGCCTTCGCTGCTTGCAGGTATTGGGGCGAGTTCGGCTCCAGGACGCCGGTCGGGTTGGTGATCTTGATGACTCCTTGACCGTTGGGGTCGGGAAAGTCGGGCTCGTCGTGGGAGCGCATGCAGGCGACGTACTTGAGTGCCTCGGTATCGGCCGCCGCCTTTTCGGCGGGCGTCGTCAACCCGAGGTCGGGCAGGTCCTTCTTGCAGGCCTGTTGAGCCGCCTTGTACTGCGTTGATTGGGCGTTGACATCGATGCTGAAGTTGGGCAGGCCGTTCGAGCCGACGGTCGGGTCCGGGAAGTCGGTGAGCCCGTGAGAGCGCATGCACCCGGCGTAGTTCAGCGCCTTTGCCTCCAACGACGCTGACGCGCTGGCGCTCGAACAGCCGGAGGGCGAACAGCCGGAGCTCGTCGGGTTCGACGGGTTCGAAGAAGCGGTCGAGGTGTTGATCTGCGCGACGCCGCCGCCGGAGCTGCCACCGCAGGCGGCAATCAGCGCGGCGGCCAGCAGTGTGGCAGCGACCACCGCGCAGGCCGGCATGCGGTTGTTGATCTTCATGCTCATCGGGCCTCCTTCAGGTTTGCGGTTGGCTTCGGAAGGCGGTTGTACGAAACGGCTGGTTGCACGTTCGTTCCAGGAAATGTGACCTGGCTGCAACCTGGCGGCCGTAGGCTTGGGTGGGGTCAAGCTCCCAACATGCGATGCGAGTCCTGCTTGTCGACGATCACGAGGTGCTGGCCGAGACGCTTGCGACCGGGCTGCGGCGCGAGGGGATCGCGGTCGACGTCGCCCACGACGGGCGTGATGCACTTGCCCACGCCAACCTCGCGCCCTATGACGTGATCGTGCTGGACCGCGACCTCCCCGAGGTGCATGGGGATGAGGTCTGCCGGGCGCTCGTCGCTGGGAGCTCGGAGAGCCGCGTGTTGATGCTGACGGCGGCGAGCACGGTCAAGGACCGGATCGAAGGGCTCGGTCTGGGCGCTGATGACTATCTCCCCAAGCCGTTTGACTTCGGCGAGCTCGTCGCGCGGATCCGGGCGCTCGCCCGCCGCGGAGGCGCATCGGTACCGCCCACCTTCGAGCACGGCGATCTGAGCCTCGATCCCGCCCGGCGGGTCGCGACCCGTGCAGGGCGCAGGCTGGCGCTGCGCCCGAAGGAGTTTGGGGTGCTCGAGTGCCTGCTCGCCGCCCAAGGCAGGGTCGTGTCCGCCGAGGAGTTGCTGCAGCGCGTGTGGGACGAGCAGGCCGACCCGTTCACCAACTCGGTGAAGACCACGATGTCACGGCTGCGCGCCGAGCTTGGCGACCCGTCGTTGATTGAGACGGTGCGCACGGGCGGCTACCGAATCTGATGCGCCGCCCTTCACAACGACTGGCGCCGCGATCGCGGCTGCGGCTGCCCGCCCGGACCGCCCGCCTACGCCTCACATTGCTCTACGGCGCCCTGTTCCTGGTCTCCGGTGCTGGCCTGCTGGCATTCATCTACCTGCAGGTCAACCGCACCAGCAGCGGCAGCGCTGAGTCCGCCAGCCAGCGCTCCGGCATCGGGCAGAACTCCGTGAGCGGATCCACGGTCAGCACCACGTCCGGCGGTTCGGGCTCTGCCCACACCCGCCTCAACCTTCCACCAGACGGGCAGGTAGGCCACCAGCACGCCTCTGACCTGCACAACCTGCTGATCTGGTCGGCGATCGGGCTGGCGCTGATGACGCTCGT
>Ga0302184_10000579_pt1 | contig 23934 bp, 23 predicted proteins | sample I_Palsa_N3_3_FD_200233 | JGI IMG/M metagenome (GOLD analysis project Ga0302184, IMG submission 200233) | Peat permafrost microbial communities from Stordalen Mire near Abisko, Sweden - I_Palsa_N3_3 | ecosystem: Environmental > Terrestrial > Soil > Palsa > Peat permafrost | place: Sweden...
GGTCATCTCCCTCTCCTCACGCGACGCCCGCGTGAAACTGCGCGAGCGTCGTCTCATAGGCGCGCCGGAACTCCTCCTCGATCGGCAGGCTGCGCAGCTCCGCCGACAGCACCTCGACGCCCCACGGGCCCGGATATCCGAGATCCTGCAGCGCCTGCACATAACCGGGGATGTCGAACTCGCCCTCGCCCGGCAACCGCCGGTGGTTGATCGTCTCGTCGACCGGGTCCTCCATCGTCTCCTGCTGCCCGTCTGACAGCTCGACCCAGACGAGCTGCTCGAGCGGGATCCGCTCCAGGTCGCCGGGTGAGATCCCGAGCTTGCCCATGTGCCACGTGTCGATCGCGAGGCCCCCGTTGCGGGCGCCCGCGCCCGTCGCCAGCTCGACCGCCGCCTGAACCGTGGGCACGTTGACGTCGAACGGCATCAGCTCGTAGGCGACCTTCGCGTTCGTGTGTTCGGCCGCGTCGCGGCACAGCGCGGCGAACTCCTCGGTCAGCCGGCCGAGCTCGCACGGCGTGCCGGGGATGTTGCCGACCTTGATGTGGTGGGCGTCAAACGCCGCAGCGGTCTCGAACAGCTGCCTGCGCAGCCGGTCGGACTCGGCACGGGCCGGCTCGCTCGGATCGACGAAGAAGTCGGCCAGGAACTCGACCTCGAGGTACTCCAGGCCGGCGTCGTCGAAGATCGCTCGCATCTCGCGCAGCGTCCGCGTCTGCAGCTGGTGCTCGACGTCGGCGTGCCACAGGCCGATACCCCGAAAACCCGCGGTGGCGGCCTCCGCGCAGCGGTCCGACCAGTCGAACAGGCTCCACTCGCGTCCATAGTGAACGTCGACCGGACCGGACACGGTCCAGTACAGAGCCATCAGCTCGGTCACGTGACGGACGCTACCGCCGGCCCCGAGCGGCGGCCAGCCATCCAGTGCAGGCGTTCTTGCCGATCAGCGCTCGGGTCTGTGGGGCCGTGAGTCAGCCGGTTAGCCTGAGGATCGAGCGTGAACGTTTCCTCGCGATTCGACGTGACGGGATTCGGCGTGGTCGTCACCGGAGGCGCCAGCGGTCTGGGGTTGGCCTACGGAGAGGTGCTCGCCGCTCACGGCGCGCGGGTCACGCTGATCGACGTCGACGCCGATCGAGTTGTTGAGCAGGCGTCACGGCTGCGCGGGGATGGGCTCGACGTACGGGCTGCGGTCGCTGACGTGACCGAGCACGACGCCCTCGATCGCGCGGTCGACGAAGCGGCGGCGCTGTACGGCCGGCTCGACGTCGCGTGCGCGAACGCGGGCATCGATCCCGGCGTCGGGTTCGTCGGGGCGTGGGCGGGCGGCAAGCGGCCGCGCGTGCCGGACGGCGGGCTCGAGCGCTACGGCGACGAGCGCTGGAACCGCGTGATCGATGTCAACCTCAACGGGATCTTCGCGACCGCGCGCGCGGCCGCGCGCCACATGCGCCCGCGCCGGTTCGGCCGGATCATCGTGACCACCTCGCTCGCCGCCACCCGAGTGGAGCCCGCGATCGGCTCGGCCTACATGGCGGCGAAGGCCGGCGCGCGGCACCTGATGCACTCGATCGCGCTCGAGCTCGCCGCAGACGGCATCACCGTCAACGCGATCGCACCGGGATTCTTCGTCACCAACATCGGCGGAGGCCACGCCCACGACCCGGGCCTGCAGGCGGCGCTGGCGAGCGAGATCCCGATGCATCGCGTCGGCCAGCCGGACGAGATCAAGGCGCTCGCCCTGTTTCTCGCCTCGCCGGCGTCCGCGTACATCACCGGGCAGGAGATCGTGATCGACGGCGGCTGGGGCCTCGGCGTCGCCGACTGAGCCGGTGTGCAAACCTGGGCTGGCGGCCCGCTCAAGGGTCGGAAGTTGACCCAGGTGCAGCGCCGGACGGCGGCGCCCGGGTCGAAAGCCCGGCGCGTCTGCGGGCTCGGGGGTGCGTGGTGGTCTGGGCCGGTCATGGACCGGGGCCAACCCGCTTCGCATGCGGTGCGAAGCCGATGGATCCAGGTCTGACCCAGCTCGACCTCGAGCCGCTGCTCCGGGCGGGTCAAATCCGGGTCGCGAACACGCCACCGCGGATGCAACCGGGAAATGGCTCGCCGAGAGGTTGTCGCATAACCCTGGTGGCTGGCGATCTGGTCGAGAGTCGGGCCGCGTGGATCGCGACCCGCCGGACCGTGCCGCTGCGTCGCGTGTGATCTGTCTGCGTGCTGTCGGGAGGTTGAGGAGGTGGTCGGTGGTGCGATCAGACCGGTCGGCGTGCCGAGCTCCACCTCGACGGGCAGCTCGGGCGGCGCGGCCCCAGCGCTCGGTGGCGTTGGAGGATTGGCGATCCCGTCACGGACGCCGTGACGAGAACGCCAACCTTCGGGTGCTCGGCGTTGCCCAGACGAGTCACACAGGCTCGGAGGGGTGCAGCATGATCAGCGCGGCAGGCTCGGTGTCGTGCCAAAAACGGTTCGCGTGTGCCGTGACTTGGGTCAAGCTGGGCTTCGGCTCGGTGACCGGGCCGTTTCTGCCTTGGACCCGTTCCGCGAACGCTCCAACGGGCATTTGACCCGCCGTGTTAACTGCCTCACGCCGCGGCGACCGATGGCGATTCAGTGCGGATATCCCGCACCAACGCACCATGGTTCGTGATCAAGCGCTTCGTGATCAAGCGCTGGCGTCAGCGAAGGCCCGCCGGCCAGGGGTCGCTAGCCGCCGCGAGCCAGCCGATCGAGCGCCGCCACCAGCTCGTCGGTCCGTGAGACCCAGGGCGCGTGATCGGTGTCGATCTCGATCACCGGATCGCAGCCCGCCGCCTCGAACATCCGCCGCTGCATCGCCGGCGGGATCGCCCGGTCACGCAGGCACGTGATGTACGCGCACCCGAGCGCGGCGAACGCTGCGGCGGGCGGGTCGCCGAGCGACACCGGCTGACCGAACGGGACCACCGGCTGACCGCCGAGGTGCGCGACGCCCCACACGGCGTGGTCGTTGTCGCAGCAGCCGAACAGCGCCCCGCGCGCGGCGGCGGCCGGCATCGTCGCGACCGGCGGATCGCCGTCGATCACGAGATTCGCTTGCACCTGGTCGTCGGCCGCCTCCGGGTACGCGGTCAGGTCGAGCAGGCTCTGACCGTCGCCCGGCAGGAACGCGGCGACGTAGATCAGCGAGCGGATCTGCCGCGGGCTGCGCGCCGCCGCCTGCGTGATCACCATTCCGCCCATGCTGTGGCCGGCCAGCACCGCCGGCGGCCCCGCGGCCAGGACCTCGCACACCCGCTCTGCGTACGCGTCGAGCGTGATCTCGGCGACCGGCGTCCGGTCCTCGCCGGAGCCCGGCAGGTCGAGCGTGTCGACCGTGTGTCCCGCCGCGCGCAACCCCGGCAGCACCGGCTCCCAGCACCACGCGCCGGCGAACGCCCCATGCACCAGCACGATCCGGGCCATTTCGAGCCTCCTTGATCGGAGTTGTCACTACCAGCTTGCCGCGCACGCCGCTCCGCTCGGCGAGCAGATCTCGAATTGAGCGTCCGCACGCAAGCGGACCTGCGCTGAGATGCAAGCGGGTTGACTGGGGGGCCGTCGTTGGCGTATAAGCGCTGCAGCGTGATCGGACCGCGTCCCTCGGCGACCCACAGCGCGACGGAGGTTCGACGGGCCGGTTCCCACTACGAGCACTGGGATGAGCTGTACGGCCGTTGGAAGGCGAAGATGAAGGCGTTGATCGCCGAGCTGGGCGAGCTGCAGGTGCCCAAGCTGCAGGAGTACGAGCCGGACGAGGTGGCGTTCGGTGACGATCGCCATACCGCCTTCTAACGAGCTGCTGCACGCCTACGGCCGCGTGCTGCGGCTCGGCGATCTGATGTGGCAGCACCACTTCGAGTTCCTGCTGCTCGGCCACGACGCCTACGCGACGTTCGCGGACTTCTGCAAGTGCCAGCTCCCGGACATCCCCGACCAGCACATCGCGCAGATGGTCGCGGGCATCGACGTGCTGCTGTTCCGCCCCGACGCCGAGCTGCGCCGGCTCGCTCAGCTAGCCGCTAGCGCTGGCCGCAAGGATCCAACACACCCCGAAAACGTTTACGGTCTGGCCGGTCAGCGGGTGTATATCCCAAGCCGGGCAGCGTCGAGAAGCGCCCGCTCGGGATCCCCGTGATCGTCGACCGTGCCCACCAGGCACGGGTCGCCAACGCGCGTTGGAGCCCGAGTGGGAGGCACGGTTTGAGCCGAAGTCCTATGGGTTTCGGCCGGGCCGTGGCTGCCATGACGCGATCCAGGCCATCTACCAGGTTCCGCGCTGTCCACTTAGGGCAGTGCCCTGCCGAGGATTTGGTCCGAAGCGACTGTCGGTAGTGGACCGCGGCAGGGGTTTAGTGACGGAGGTCTGGCCTGACCAGTCTCGATACAGCGAAAGGCACCATCACGCATGCACAGCACTGAACGCATCCTGACGACCCATGTCGGCAGCCTCCCCAGACCCGAGGACCTGACCAGGCTGATCTGGGCGAAGGCCGAGGGTCACCCGATCGATGACGCATTGCTGGAGCGGCGAGTGACCGAGTCGATCAATGACGTCGTGACCCGACAACGTGACGCGGGCATCGACCTCATCAGCGACGGCGAGATCGGCAAGCCCGGGTTCAGCTCGTACATCTACGAACGCTACTCGGGCTTTGGCAGTCCACTGGAGGCCGTGACGAACGCCGAGGACTTGGCGGACTATCCCGAGGTGGCGGTGATGCTACTGGGCGGCATGGAAGCCATCCAGCACATCGAAATGCGGCACTGCGAGGGGGCGATCGAGCTCAAGGACGCTGAACCGATCAAGCGAGAGATCGCCACCTTTGCCGAGGCTCTCGGCGACAAGCCTCGCGGCGAGGCGTTCCTCAACGCCCCGACGCCGGGTCAGGTGGTGCACAACAACCCCAACGCTTACTACAGCTCTCGCGACGCGTACCTACGGGCTGCGGGTGAGGCCCTCCGCGTCGAGTACCAGGCGATCATCGACGCCGGCTTCAACCTCCAGCTCGACTCGCCAGATCTGGCGATGTCCGCCCACTACAAGTTCGGCGATGGGGTCGCAGACCATCAGGACCACGTGCGCGCTGCGATCAAGGCGCTCAACCACGCAATCGATGGCCTGCCACCGGAGCGCCTGCGCCTGCACCTCTGTTGGGGCAATTACGCCGGACCGCACAACCGCGACGTGCCGCTGCGGAGTGTGATCGAGCCCGTCCTGACGGCGAACGTGGAGACGATTTCGTTCGAGGGCGCGAACCCCACTCACGAATACGAGTGGGAGGTCTTCAGGGACGTAAAGCTGCCCGACGACAAGGTGCTGATGCCAGGCGTCATCGACGTGTGTAACACCAGGCTCGAACACCCACGCACGGTCGCCCAACGCCTGATTCGGTTCGCCGAGGTCGTCGGCCGCGAGCAGGTCATCGCCAGCACGGATTGCGGATTCGCCACCTTCGCCGGGGTGCACTTCATTCCGCCCAGCTTGGTGTGGGGCAAGCTGCAGGCCCTGGCCGCCGGTGCCGAGCTCGCCTCGGTTCGATGAGGCGCTGTTGTCGCAGAGGACGAAGGAGACCCTGGCCGCTGTCGTCGAGCAGCAGCGCAACGCCGGCGTGGACGTCATCAGCGACGGCGAAGTGGGCAAGCCCGGATTCAGCTCGTACATCTACGAACGCTACACAGGCTTCGGCCACCCGGTGGAGACGGCGACAAACGCGCTGGACCTCCTGGATTACCCAGAGGTCGCAGCGGCGACGTTCGGTGCGAAGGCCGAGGCGGCCCAGCACATCGACATGCGGCACTGCGAGGGCGCGATCGAGCTCAAGGATGCCGAGGCGATCAAGCAGGACATCGCCAACTTCGCGGAGGCGCTGGGCGATTCGCCCCGCGATATGGCGTTTCTCAATGCGCCTACGCCCGGCCAGATCACCTTCAACAACCCGAACGACTACTACCCGTCCCACGCGGCCTACCTCGACGCGGCGGCGGAGGCGCTCCGTTACGAGTACCAGGCGGTCATCGACGCGGGATTCAACCTGCAGCTCGACTCGCCGGACCTCGCGATGTCGGCGCACTATCAGTTCGGCTCCGGCGTCGGCGAGCACATGCCCCACGTGCGGGCGGCGATCGAGGCCCTCAACCACGCGATCGAGGGGTTGCCGCCAGAGCGCCTGCGCCTGCACGTGTGCTGGGGCAACTACGCCGGCCCGCACAACCACGACGTACCGCTGCGGACCATCATCGAACCCGTCCTGACGGCGAATGTGGAGACGATCTCCTTCGAGGCCGCGAATCCCACCCACGAGCACGAGTGGGAGGTCTTCAAAGAGGTCAAGCTGCCCGACGACAAGGTCCTGATGCCGGGCGTGATCGACGTCACGACAACCCGGATCGAGCATCCCCGCACGGTCGCGCAGCGTCTGCTGCGCTTCGCCGAGCTGGTGGGGCGGGAGCAGGTCATCGCGAGCACGGACTGCGGATTCGCGACGTTCGCCGGCATGGAGTGGGTCCCGATGACCCTCACCTGGGGGAAGCTCCGGACGCTCGCCGAGGGTGCCGAGCTGGCGTCGCGGGAGCTGTGGTGACCCGGCGACTGCGAGTGCCGAACGGCGTCGGGCTGGACCGTCTCAGCGGCGTCTACCTGTGGGTCCTCTTCATCGTCGTGTTCGGGATCTGGACTCCCAGTGAGTTCTTGACCGTCTCAACCGTGCACAGTGTTGCTTCTGAGCAGGCTGCGACCGGCATGGTCGCGCTGGCTGTCCTGATACCGCTTGCCGGCGGGCTCTACGACCTGTCGGTCGGCGCGACCGCGAACGTGACCGGGATTCTCGTCGTGGTCATGATGAACAACCACCACTGGGCGGTCGTCCCGGCCGTCGCTTTGGCGTTACTCGTTGGCATCGCGATCGGGCTTGCCAACGCGTTCATCGTCGTGCGTCTGCAAGTCAACTCATTCATCGCGACGCTCGGTATGAGCACGATCCTCGCGGCGGTACTTGTCATCGAGTCTGGCGACGCCTCACGAACGCCACCGCTCTCGTCGGCCTGGAACAACCTGACCCAAACCACGATCGCGGGTTTCCAGGTGATCGTCCTCTACCTGATCGTGCTGGCTCTGATCGTCTGGTGGTTCATGGCTCACACCCCGGCGGGGCGGTACCTGTATGCAATCGGCGGCAACGCCGAGGCCGCGCGACTCTCTGGTGTACGCGTGAATCGCTGGTCGGGGCTGGCATTGATCGGCTCTTCGGCGGTCGCCGGCTTGGCCGGCGTGCTGTTCACATCGCAAGGAGGACCGTCACTCGATTTCGGACCGGCGCTGCTGCTTCCGGCGTTCGCGGCGGCGTTCCTCGGTTCGACTCAGCTTCAGCCCGGGAAGTTCAACGTCTGGGGGACGATGCTGGCAATCTACGTCCTCGCCACGGGCGTTCAGGGTCTCGAGCTTGTGTCGGGCGCGGCCTGGCTCAGCGACATGTTCAACGGAGTGGCACTGATCATTGCGGTCGCGCTGTCGGTCCGACGCGGCAAGCCAGGATCTGCCAGGCGCTGGCTCGGTGGACCGCAGAGAACCGAACCTCCGGGCGCAGAACCGACCCGCGAGGGTGGTACAGCAGAGCCGGCGGAGCGGCTTCTGTCTGGCCGGCTCGGATTGTCAGAGCTCGCAGACAAAAGTAGGACAACGGAGAGGAGCTAGTCGTATCCATGTCAACACGAATAAGAGCCGCCAAGCGGTCACACGGACTCATCCGTCGTGCTTGTGTCACCGTGCTTCTAACGGCCGGGTGTGCCTGTGCGGCGGCGGGTTGTGGCTCGAGCTCTTCGACGAACTCGAATACCAGCTCCGCCACCAGTTCGGGCCACGCCGCAGCCCCTGCGACCGCTGGTGTCTCGGCCGCCGAGAAACAGCTGCGTGGCTACGACACGGCGCCAACCACAATCGGGACGTACCCGACGCTCAAGACGGCCCCGCCCAAAGGGAAGACCGTTGTCTACATTGGTACGAGCGAGGTTCAGAACGTGCAGGTGAACAAAACGATCCAGCAAGTCGCCGCGCTCGCGGGCTGGAAGTTCTACTCGGTGAGCTATGACCCCGCGAACCCGGCCACCTTTCTAGCCGCATTCAACACGGCAGTCACCAAGCATGCGAACTACGTCATGGAAGCCGACACACCGCTGCCGCCCCAGGTGATCTCCGAGGCCACGGCACACGACATCAAGCTCGAGTTAGATTCCGGTTACCCGACCCCGACGACGGGACCCGTGATCGACGACAGCGGCAGCTATGCCGATACGCGTCTGTGGGGCGAGTTGGTGGCAGATGAATTCGTCGTGGCCTCACACGGGAGCGGAAAGGCCGTGGAGGAAGCGGTCCCGCAGTACCCGGTTCTGGACGGGTTCGCCTCGGGCTTCAAGAGCACGGTCAAGGCGGACTGCCCGAAGTGCAGCATCGCCGTGGTCGATGTGACGCTCGCGCAGTTTGAGGCAGGCCAGCTGATCAGCGCGGTGATCTCCGCGGTGAAGAGCCATCCGGGCTACGACTATCTGGTCACTGACGACGGGCCGTTCTTCGACGGCATTCGGTCGGCGCTGTCAGCCGCCGGGATCAGCGGCGAGCAGATCATGGGCGAGGTCGGCGACGCTGAGGGCTTCCAGGCCGTCAAGGCCGGGACGGAGCTGGCCTGGGCCGGTTATTCGGTGCCGTTCGACGGCTTCCAGATGATGGATGCGGCCTTCCGCAACGCAGAGGGCCTGCCGGTCCCCACCGCGGACGCCACGCAGCCGGTGGAGCTCGTGACCCACGCCAATGCCGGCTCGCTCCAGCTGTCGAGCCTCGATGGCTGGAACTATCAGACCAACGCGCTCCAGCAGTTTGAGCGGGTCTGGAAAATCAAGTAGTGAGCAGCGAGCGGTAAGGACGAACGCCGTGCCCCAGGAGCAACACGCCGAGCTGGCCCTCGAGGTCGTCCGGCTGTCCAAGAGCTTCACGCGAACACGTGCGCTTGCGGACGTCAGCCTGTCGGTCGCGCCCGGGCAGGTTCACGCGCTCCTGGGGCAGAACGGCTCCGGCAAATCAACGCTGATCAAGATCCTGTCCGGATACCACGCTCCGGATCCAGGCGGCGCGGTGCGAGTCGGCGGCACCGAGCTGCCGTTCAACGCGCCGGTTGAGTCATACCGTCTTGGCTGTCGCGTCGTCCAACAGGATCTGGGCCTGATCCCGAACCTTTCAGTGCTCGACAACATGGCGCTGACCAGCGGCTTTCCGACGTTCGCCGGGACCATCAAGTCGCGTGAGAGCTTGGCCCAGGCACGCGATGATCTCCGCAAGCTGAACCTGGATATCGATCCGCGCGTGCCGGTGTCGAAACTCACTGCGTCTCAGCGGACCGGTGTGGCGGTCGCGCGAGCTCTCAGAGATGACCCCGGCTATCCGTCGCGGCTGTTGATTCTCGACGAGCCCACGGCCACGCTTCCAGTCGACGAGGTCGATTCATTGCTGACAATGGTCGAGCGCATGGCCTCCACGGGGGTCGGAGTCCTCTACGTGACACATCATCTGGGTGAGGTGTTTCGCGTGGGGCACGATCTCTCGGTGCTGCGCGACGGCGTGGTCGTCGGTAGCGGCGCCGTCCAGCAATTCGACCACCAATCGCTCGTCAACCTACTCGTCGGCGAGGAGCTTGCCCTGGAGGAGTCCGAGGCAATGGCCGAGCAGGCGCACCACACCGGCCATCGTGCCGAGCCGCCGGTACTCGAGGTCAAGGACCTCTCGGGCCGCACCGTGCGCGAGGCGTCACTATCAGTGGCACCTGGCGAGATCGTCGGCATCGCCGGACTCACCGGCTCAGGTCGTGACGAACTGCTCCCGCTCATCTTCGGCTCAGTACCACGTACCGACGGTGGTGTCGGCGTGGCCGGCCAGGACCTGAGACCAGGCCGGCCAGACCTCGCGATCGGCCGCGGGGTCGCGTATCTCGCGCCCGACCGCAAGACAAGCGGCGGCGTCATGAACATGACCGCCAGAGAGAACCTCACGATGCCGAACCTCCGTCCGTTCTGGAAAGGGCTGCGCCTGCGGCGCAACTTGGAGACCCATCGCACGAGGAAATGGTTCGAGCGTCTCCGGGTACGGCCGGCTGATGGAATGGAGCAGCCGCTGAGCATCTTCAGCGGCGGCAATCAGCAGAAGGTGCTGTTCGGTAAATGGCTCTCACAACGCCCTTCGGTCTTCCTGCTCGATGAGCCAACTCAGGGCGTTGACGTGGGCGCCAAGGCCGATCTGCATCGTGAGTTGCGCGGAGCGGCGTCTGACGGCGCCGCGGTGGTGATCAGCTCGAGCGACCTCGAGGAGCTGTCGAACCTCTGTGACCGTGTGCTGATCCTCGTGGACGGCCAGCTGGCCGCCGAGCTGAGCGGCAAGGAAGTCAGCGAGGCAACGATCACACGCCAGTTCATGCCAGTCGCCGAGGTGCCGGTGTGAGAACAGGCTCCAGTCGCCGCGCGGCTCACCCCTGCCCGTAATACGCCCTCGGCCCGTGCTTGCGGGCGTAGTGCTTCTCGCGCACGCGGGCGCTAGGGACAGCGATCCGCGCTCGGGCACGGTGGTGAACAGGGCCATCCGGGCGACCTCCTCGAGGATCACCGCATGCTCGACCGCGGCGGTGGCGTCGGCACCCCAGCAGAACGGGGAGTGACCGTAGACCAGCGCGCACGGGACCCGAGCGGGGCGCTGGGCGGCGAGCGCCTCGATCAGCACCGTGCCGGTCGCCCCCTCGTAGTCGTCGGCTACCTCCTGCGCGGTGAGGCCGCGGGTGATCGGGATCGGGAACGGGCAGAGGTCAGCGCGGGTCTGCCGAGCAGTCCGGATCTCCCGGCCGGCCTGCGCCCACACGAATCTCCGGCCGTGCCAGCGGCCCTTCGGACCGGCGGTCTAACTTCTGCTTCGAGCCCGGCGTGATGGGAAGCGGCAGCGGCGAAACCCGTCGTGCACCCCGATCGTCCGGTCTGGTGCGTCGCCGAACGCTCGGAGAGTCCGAGCGAGTCGGGTCTGAGAAAGTCGTCAAGCGCGTCCTTCATCTTGCGCTTCTGGGTCGCTCTGGGGCTCGTCGCCGCTGTCGGCGTTCCCCGGCTCCTTCTCGTTGTCGGCGCTCCTGGGCGCCGCGCCCGTTTGCTCTTGATTTCGTGTATCGCGCGCTGCGATGAGTTGTCTGTCGGCGCGGTCGATGAGGTCCATCGGTGAGTCGCCCCGGGCGAGCTTGGCGAACCCAACCGTGATCGACCCGTCGTCCGGGGTGAGACTGAGCTGCGCGACGATCTGGGCAAACTGTTCTCGGACGCTCTCGATCGTCGTCCCGGAGATCGTGCAGACGAATTCGTCTCCGCCAAGACGCACGACCGGCGCGTAGGAACGAAGTTGCGTCTGCAGCACCCCGACGATGTGCTTGAGCATCAGGTCTCCGGCCTGACGACCCTTGGAGTCGTTGGTTGCCTTGAGGCCGTCGACATCGACGTATACGGCGATCAGCCGTCCGTCGCCCCGATTGGCCCGGTCGATCTCGTCCTGGACGTCCGCGAGTCCCGCAGCCCGGCGCCGCGCGCCGGTCAGCGCGTCGAGTTCGTCGGCGTTACGCTCCACCGCCGCCTGGACGCGGTCGGCGGCGGCCAGCACACGGTCCTCGGCAGCCAGCGCCCGGTCGCTGGCGGCTCGATCGCGGTCGGCGCCGGCATCGACGCGGTGCAGAGCGGATCGCGCGCGATCAGACGCCGCCCGCTGTCGGTCGCGCGCCGTCGTCGGCCATGACCTGCCGACCGCCTGTCGCCGCCTCGTCGCAGATGACGAGCTCAGAGAAGCGATTTGCCCATCCCATCCGTCATCCTCAAGATCGCGAGCCTCGGAAGCTCGATCACGCGCCAACGCCAAAACATCACGCTCGCGCGCCGTCACATCCCGCGCGCTCGCGGTGTCGTGCCGTTCGCTGGCACTCATCCGCCGCGCCTCGGTCGTGCGTTCTCGAGCCGCGCGGCTGCTGTCATACGCATCGCGATCAACGCCGTGAGCGAGGTCACGGTCGCTGGCCGCCTGGTCACTGTCGGCCGCGAGTTGATCGCGTTCGGCCGCGCCCTGATCTTGGTCAGAGCTGGTCTGATCACCATCAGAACGTGTTTGGTCAGCGTCCGCCCCGGACTGATCCAGACCCGAGCGCGTCCAATCGTCTTCCGGTCCTGGCTGGTCGGGGATCACCGGATCCCCTTTCCTGCTCACGCCACGAGTCGATCTGACCAGAGCGTACGCAAATTGAAGGTCATGTACCGGCCCCGCGACCCAACCAACCCCCCGCACTCCCCGCCGACCGCGCGTGCGCCGCTGGCGTGAATTCCGGTTCGGTCTCGAGGGCCACGACCGCAGGGCCAGCCCACATCTCGACAGTACTCCCCACACAGCAACAAATGTGAGCGAACACACACTTCTACGAAAGATCAGCGCAACACAGCCAGACCCCCGTTCGGGCCGGACCCGTTCCCGCCGTCTGGCTGACGCCTTCTAGCCGGCCGGAAGGGCCCATCTGGGTGCCTTCGGTCCGGCAGGCTGGATCAGATTTGCAGGCACCGGGTCCCTTGACGCTGCGGATCGGTCAGAAGCACGCCGCGGTGACCATTCGGGCTGCCGTGGGCGGGCGGACGGTCCGCGTGTAGGTCCGGACTCAACCGGCGGCCAACACCGCGTGGCGCCTCGTCTGTATTTCAATTTGGCGCTCCCGTTGCTGACTTCGGCCTGGACGGGGCGCGATGTCGCAGCGCCGAACGAGCCGTGCGCCCAAACTGCGCCGAGAAGGATCACAGGCCGACCACGAGGTCGCGCCACTGCTCCTCGGTCCACTCGCCGAGCAGTCGCTCGACGCCGGCGACGATCTCGCCGAACTCACTGTGATCGAGTGTCCAAATCAGGATCATCCCAGCGTGCGCGCGCTGCGCCTCGGCCCACTCCCGCGCCAGCCGCGCGAAGTCGCGGCTGTTGCGTGTGACAAGGACCCTCTGTCGCTCGGTGGCGAACTCGAGCACCAGAGGATCGTCGAGCCCCTCAAACGCAGCGTCCTCGGCGAGCGCGAGCGTCGTGGCCCGCGACTCGGAGCGGCCCGCCAATCCGCCGTGGCGACAGGTTCGCGTCCAGCAGCAGCCGCACGCGCCCCTAGGACCCGAACCGCACGAACGGATACAGCTCGCGCCACTCCTCGACCGGGCGGCGGTTCTCCGCGATCACGTCTGCGACATCGTCCGGGTAGCTGTCGCGGTACGCCAGCGCCAGCGCGACCTGGCGGTCGGTCAGCTGCGTGTCCGCGATCAGCTGAGCGATCGACTCGTACTCGTCGACCATCTGCACGATCTCCCACACGTCCAGCCCCGAGCCGATCACCCACGGACGCCGGGCGGCATCGTCGCCGCGAAACCCGATCCCGGCAAACCTGCGCGTGCGCGCCGCTTCCTCCGCGAGCGCCTCGACAATCGCACCCTTCGACCGCCGCGTACGCCGCGCTCAGCCTCGATCGTCCGATCCGTCGCGAGCGAAAAGCGGGGCTTGCCATCTAAATCACCTGCACTCGCGCGTTTTCTGCGAGCCCGTGAGGCAAACCGGTTGCGCCGCTACAGCGGGGAGCGCCTCCTTGCGAGTGAAATGCTCTACCAGCTGAGCTACGTCGGCGGGGCGGTCAAGGCTAGCGCGCCCTTGCGTGAGATCGACCTCAGAACGGACCGTCCGGCTGGGCGGGAGCGCCCGTCCGCTCACGCCAGTCCTCGACCAGAATCGCCCACCGCTCGTGGTCGCGCCAATGACCGCCGATCTTCAGGTAACGCGGGGAGAAACCCTCGCGCCGGAATCCGGCGCCACGGGCCAAGGCCAGCGAGTTCGCGTTGCCGGGCTGGATGTTGGCCTCGATCCGGTGCAGCTCGAGCGTCGTAAACGAATGACGCAGGACGAGCTCCAGCCCGTCGCGCATGTAACCCTGCCCAGCGAACGGCTGTCCGGCGGCGTAGCCGAGGTAGGCGCTCTGGAGTCGGCGGCGGACGATCTGGGAGAGGTTGAAGAAGCCGACGATCGCGTCGTCCTCGGCGCGGCACAGCAGCATCGCGGCGAAATCCGGACGCCGGGCATCAGCGAGATAGGCCGCGAAGCGCTCGTCATCGGTTGGCGCCGTCGCCCACGGGCTGTGGAACTCACGGCTGATGCGCATCAGCGAGGTGAACTCCGCCGCGTCCTCGCGGGTCGGGGCACGGATGTAGACCCGCTCGCTTGATGCGTAGGCAACACCGACACGCTCGGTGACGGTCATCGCCGCAGCACCTCCTCCAGCCGGTAGCCGAGCGCCTCACACGCGAGCTCCTCCGACACGTTGAGCTCGAACCGGCGACGCGTCTCCTCGACCAGCTCGATCGCGGCGAATGCCTGTGTGGGCGCAACCTCGGGGGACTGCCCGAGCTCGCCGAGCCGGTCGGCGTTGCGCACCAGCTCGCGTGCGCCCCAGGCCAGCGCCGCCAGGTCGGAGAACCACAGCGATACGAGCTGCAGCGCCAGATCAAGCGCGCCCGTCTGCACCCGCCGCTTGACGCGCCGGATCCGATCGTTCCACTCGCTCTCGACGCGCCGGCGCTCCTTGCGCGCGGTCAGCTCGAGCTCGGCCCGCTCACGCTCCTGCAGGGCGACGGCCGCCAGCTCGCCCCGGGCGCGCGCCGCCTTCAGCAGTTCGATCCACGGCCGGCGTGTCGTCATCTCGCCGGTCACGGCGGCCTGGGCGTAGCGCTGTGCGGCCTCGCGCAACTCCCGGCCATCCTCGCCGGCCAGCTCCCGCGCGCGCTCGGAATCCTGCAGGGCCAGTCGCACGCAGGCGAGCGCCAGCGACTGCTCGATCCCGGCCGCGGTCAGCTCCGCCACCGCGTCGGCCTCGTCGGGCGCCTCGAACCGCACCGCCTGGCAGCGGGAGCGGATCGTCGGCAGCACCTCGCCGAGCCGATCGGTCAACAGGATCAGGTGCACGAACGAGGGAGGCTCCTCGAGCGTCTTCAGCATCCGGTTGGCGGCCTCGTCGCCGAGCTCGTCGGCGCGCTCGATCACGAACACCCGGCGCGAGGACTCGAACGGCGTCCGCGAGGCGGCGAGGATCACCGGCCCGTCGATGTCGGAGACGAGGATCTCGTGTGCTCCGCTCGGGGTCACCCAGGTGAGGTCCGGATGCACGCCCCCGACCGCTCGCGCCCGGGCGTTCTCGGGATCCGGCGCCCCCTCGCTGAGGAGCGCCGCGGCCAGCTCGCGCGCGACCGCCCGCTTTCCTGAGCCACCGGGCCCGTGGAACAGATATGCGTGCGACGGATGCGCCGGCGAAGCGAGCGCCGGCGCCAGCACAGCGCGGGCATGCGGATGACGATCGAGCTCCACTGGCACGCGTCGATCGTAGCCCTCCAATAACGTGACCACCGACCCGATGGCACAAGGCAGGCTGATCACGATCGAGGGCATCGACGGCGCCGGCAAGTCGACGCTCGCACACGGGCTGCTGGCGGCGCTGCGCACGCGGGAGATCGACGCCGTGGTGATGCGGGAGCCCGGCGGCGTCACGACGGCTGAGCGGATCCGCTCGCTGGTCAAGGACCCCGAGGCGCGGATCGGGGCACGCGCCGAGGCGCTGCTGTACGCCGCCGCGCGCGCGCAACTGGTGCACGAACGGCTGCTGCCGTCGCTGACGGCCGGGACGACCGTGGTGCTCGACCGGTTCGTTGACTCCTCGCTCGTCTACCAGGGCGTCGGACGGTGGCTGGGGATCGACGCGGTGCGTGCGGTCAACGCGTTCGCCACCGACGGCCTGACCCCGGACCGCACGCTGCTGCTGACCCTGTCCCCCGCGCTCGGCCGCGCCCGGTCCCGCGGACGTGGCGCCGTTCCGGACCGGCTTGAGCGTGAGGACGACGCGTTCTTCGAGCGGATCGCCGCGGCATACGGGCGACTCGCGGAGACGGAGCCGAACCGGATCCGGACGATCGATGCCGACCAACCCACCGAGGCGGTACTCGTACAAGCGTTGGATGAGCTGTCCGATTTGTTCTGAACTGTCAGAATCACGACGTGAGCAGCGCATGGGTATCGGCCGCCATCCAGGAGTTCGAGCAGGTGACGCTGGATAACGGTACCGAGCTGTTTCGCGTTCGCGCGCGGGCGCAGCGGGGCGACGATCCCGAGCCGCGTCCCGTGCTCGTCACGCGTGAGCACGACGGGACCGTCCACACCTACGAGCCGTTGTCCTCCGGCGGAGATCGACGTGGTCTGATGCGATTGGCGTACGCCGTCCCGACCGATCGCGTCGGGCCGTCGACCGCGTTCTCGCTGCGGCTGCCGGACGGGTACTGGATCGAGCTGCCCGAGCCGACGCCCGGGGAGAATCGGACCGAAGCCGCGGACAGGCAGCGGTCGGAGGATGCCGAGCAGGAAGCGGAGCATCGAGACTCGCCGGAGGCCGGCGACGGCGCGGCGCGGCGGATCGCCGAGCTCGAGCACGAACTGAGCGAGCTGCGCTCCTCCAACGACGAGCTCGGGCGGCGTCTGGCCGAGCTCACCGCCGAGCACGAGCAGGCCGCCACAGCCACGGCGCGGGCCTACGAGGAGCTCGCGTCGCTCCGAGGCTCTCACAGCGTTGTCGAGGAGGAGCTGCGATCGGCCAGGGAGTCAGTCGCCCACGCGCTGAGCGAGCTTGAGCTTGCGCACGCCGAACGTGACGCCGCTCAGCAGGCGACCGAGGCGGCCCGCGTCGCGACGCTGGAGACGACCCGCCGAACTCGCAGCGAGCACGCCCGGCTGACGGGTCGGCTGCGCCAGCTGCAGGCCCGGATCGAACTGCAGCGAGCCGACGCGACGGCTGCTCCGCCCGGCAGCGACGCGCGCCTTCGCCAGCTCGAATCCGAACGTGAGCGGCTGGCCACCCACATACGAGCGCTCGCCGAGCTGGTGTCGAGCGCGGGGGGCGCCGACGATGCCAGCGGCGCAGCAGCAGTCGGCGGCGTGGTCGCCAACGGCGCCGCGGATCGCCTCGAGACGATCCGGCTGGACGCGGTCAGGGAAGCCAACGAGCACGCCGAGCGCGAGCTCCGCCAACTGCGCGCCGGCACCCCCGCTGACCGCGCCGGCACCCTCCGCTGACTGCTCGCCGGCACCTCCTCTGACCTCCGGCGCGCCGTCCTTCAGGACGCGGTCGGTCCACCCGAAGCCCGGTGTTTGCGCAGTAAAATCAGGGGTGCGCGAGTGACGCCAGGAAATGGCGAGTCGCGGCCGTCTTTCCGTCCGGACCGTCCGCGACCATCTCCAGTCCACTCGGCCACAGGCGGCGCCGAGAGCGGGCACACGAAGCAGGCGGAAAACCGAGAGGAGCAGTACCCCAATGGCGAACGCAACCCACACCCAACTCACAGCCAGCGCGGAAGCGGATGGGGGCCTGTCGATTCGCCGGTACTTCACCGATGGCCAGACGCATCCGTTCGATGCTGTCGAGTGGCAGATCCGCGACGCGCGGATCGGTCACGGCGACCGGATCTCCTTCGAGCAGCGCGACGTCGAGTTTCCCGCCAGCTGGTCACAGAACGCGACCAACATCGTCGCTCAGAAGTACTTCCGGGGCCAGCTCGGATCACCGATGCGGGAGCGCTCGGTCAAGCAGATGATCGGTCGTGTCGCCGGCACGATCGCCGGCTGGGGCGCCGAACGCGGCTACTTCGCCTCAGACGTTGACGTCGCGACCTTCGAGCACGAGCTGACGCACATTCTGCTGCACCAGATGGCCGCATTCAACTCGCCCGTGTGGTTCAACGTCGGGTTCGAGGAGAGCCCGCAATGCTCAGCCTGTTTCATCCTCTCGGTGCAGGACGAGATGGAGTCGATCCTGGCGTGGAACACCAAGGAGGGCAAGATCTTCCGCGGCGGCTCCGGCGCCGGGATCAACCTGTCGAGGATCCGCGGCTCCAACGAGCCCCTGTCCAAGGGCGGCACCGCCTCAGGTCCGGTCAGCTTCATGCGCGGCGCCGATGCCTGGGCGGGCACGATCAAGTCCGGCGGCAAGACGCGCCGAGCGGCGAAGATGATCGTGCTCGACGTCGATCACCCTGACATCCGGGATTTCATCTGGTGCAAGGCCAAGGAGGAGGACAAGGCCGCCGCGCTGCGCGACGCCGGCTTTGACATGTCGATCGACGGCGACGGCTTCTACTCGATCCAGTACCAGAACGCCAATAACTCAGTCCGCGTCTCCGACGAGTTCATGCGCGCCGTCGACAACGACGAGGACTGGCACCTGACCGCGCGCGTCACCGGCGAGCCAATCGGGGAGCCGATCCAGGCGCGTCAGCTGATGAAGGAGATCGCTGAGGCAGCGTGGCGCTGCGCCGATCCGGGCGTCCAGTTCGACACCGTGATCAACGAGTGGCACACCTCACCCGTGTCGGGCCGGATCAACGCCTCGAACCCGTGCAGCGAGTACATGCACGTCGACGACTCGGCCTGCAACCTCGCGTCGCTGAACCTGATGAAGTTCCGCCGCCCGGACGGCACGTTCGACGTCGAATCGTTCGAGCACGCGGTCGACATCATGTTCCTCGCGCAGGAGATCATCGTCGGGCCGTCGAGCTATCCGACCGAGGAGATCGGCGAGAACGCGCGGGCGTTCCGCCAGCTCGGGATGGGCTATGCCAACCTCGGCGCCTACCTGATGGCCGACGGCATGCCCTACGACTCCGACACGGGCCGTGGGACGGCGGCGGCGGTCACGGCGCTGATGACCGGCCGTGGCTACCTCGGGTCGGCGCGGATCGCGGCGGCGATGGGGGCCTATGACCGCTATGACGAGAACCGTGACGCGCACAACGCGGTGATGCGCAAGCACCGTGACGCGTCATACGCGATCCCGCGTGAGGATTGCCGCGACGAGGGGCTGCTGGCCGCGGCCCGCGACGCCTGGGACGAAGCGGTCCGGGTCGGCGAGCGCCACGGCTACCGCAACGCGCAGGCGACGGTGATGGCGCCGACCGGGACGATCTCGTTCCTGATGGACTGCGACACGACCGGCGTCGAACCGGACTTCTCGCTGGTCAAGTACAAGGAGCTGGTCGGCGGCGGTCAGATGACGATCGTCAACCAGACGGTCCCGGCGGCGCTCAAGACGCTCGGTTACGGCACGGAGCACATCGAGCAGATCATCGCCTACATCAACGAGCGGGGCACGATCATCGGCGCGCCCGGGCTGGAGGCCGAAGACCTTCCCGTGTTCGACGTGGCCGTCGGCGAGCGGGCGATCTCGTACCTCGGCCACATCAAGATGATGGGGGCGATTCAGCCGTTCCTGTCGGGCGCGATCTCAAAGACCGTCAACATGCCGCAGACGGCGACGGTCGAGGACATCGCCGACGCCTTCATTCAGGCGTGGCGGATGGGCGTCAAGGCGCTGGCGATCTACCGTGACGGCTCCAAGACCGCCCAGGCGCTGCGCACCGACGCCCAGACCGACAAGCCCGCCACCGTCGACGTCCAGGCGGAGGTCGACAAGGCGGTCGCCGACGCGCTGGCCAAGGTCGGACCCAAGCGCCACCGGATGCCGCGGGAGCGCCAGTCGATCACGCACAAGTTCTCGATCGGCGGCCACGAGGGCTACATCACCGCCGGCATGTACGAGGACGGCACGGTGGGCGAGATCTTCCTGACCGACATCGGCAAGGAAGGCTCGACGCTACGCGGGATGATGAACTCGTACGCGACCGCGATCTCAATCGCGCTGCAATACGGCGTGCCGCTGGAGACGCTCGTGCGCAAGTTCAGCTACATGCGCTTCGAGCCCGAGGGCATGACGTCCAACCCGGAGATCCCGTTCGCGAAGTCGATGCCCGACTACATCATGCGGTGGCTGGCCTCGCGGTTCCTCGACGTCGACTTGCAGGAGGAGCTCGGGATCCTCACCAAAGAGGTCCGCTCGCGGAAGGCCGCGCAGGATGCGGCGAGCTCGCAACTGAGCGACAGTGCCGGACCGGCGTTTCCGGTCGCGCCGGGCAACGGTCACAGCCATGCGCCGCGCGGCGGCAACGGGCACGGTCTCCCCGCGGCGGAAGCGATGACCGACGTCCCACCGGTGCTGCCGGCGGTGCGCCATGGCCTCGACCTCGGGCCGGCCTGTCAGCAGTGCGGCGGCATGATGCAGCGCACCGGCAGCTGCTACACGTGCGGGAGCTGCGGCTTCAACACCGGTTGCGGTTGATGTAACTCCCCACAGAGTTGTCCGGGCTCGGAAAGGCTGCGCTGAGCGCGGCCTTTCGTGCGTCCGCGGTCAGCAGCGAGGCTCACGCAGCAGCGGCGACGCGCGCTGGCGGCCCACTCCGGACAGGCTACGCCTGTCGAGCCGAGTCGCTGCCGGTCTGGACGCCCGCGCAGATGTAGATTTCCGGCATCGTCATCGGCCGGTGTAGTCGCCATCGCACACGTCTGAGAGGGAACACCATGGATCTTGAAGAGACGCTGGACCGGGTCGTCGAGCTGGCCCGTGAGGAGTTGCAGATCGTGCGCAAGCGCGCCCATGAGAAGACCGCGAACCGAGAGCACGGCCATGACTACCACGAGGCCCAGGACGCCGCCGACCGTCTCGACCACTACGCCCACCAGCTCCACCGCCTACACGACGCCGAGTATCCGCACGGCTGGCGTAAGCGCAGCGCCGCCGACGAGCCCGACCGCGCGGCTTGATCACGCGCCGCACTGACACGACCTATGGCTTCGGCCTCGACCTTTTGAGATCACTCGGGCGACAGCGCCCACGACACCGCGTGATAGGAGAGTGATGCATGGGAGTCACGTGGAAACCTCATGAGAAGCACGGCGAACTGACCGAACGCAGCGACCTGCCGGACACTGTCTTCGCGTTCCCAAGCGAGCGCAAGCAGCCGCTCACCGATGCGCAGCACGTGCGGAGTGCCATTGGACGCTTCGATCAGGTGATCGACGTTTCCGATGAGGAACGTGCGCAAGCGTTCGAGAACATCAAGGCCGCCGCCCACCACTACGGCGTGGAGATGTCCGAATCGGAGTGGGAGGAGCTTGGTCGGACTCCGAAGACCGGCCGCACGGCCGCTGATCGCAAGAGCTCCGCACGGCAGGCGGCCGAGACGCGGAAGAGCCGGTCACCAGACGCCTAACAAGCGGACCTGAGCCGTCCAGCGCGGGCCCGCTCGTGTCGATCCGCGCAATCTCGGCAGGGCTTTTGCGTCACGGACCGAACAATCGAGCGTGCACTCGCGTGGGACGACGAGGGGCATCGCGATCGCGGCGCTGGCCGCCGCGGCGACGATCGTCCTGTACCTGGCGGTCTCACGGGCCACCGGCTCTGGATCTGATCAATCGACGGCGGCGGCCCCAGGCCTCGGGACGCATGCGGCCGGCACGCGGGCGGCGAGCGCCGTTCGGGCGGGCCGCGGCGGTGCGACGACTCGCACGCCGATCACGCTGCAATGGGTCGGCGACATGGCGATCAGCAGCACGCTCGGGCTGCCACCGGGCGGGATCTATCACGCGGTCGCCCCGCTGGCCCCGACGCTCCGCGACGCCGACATCACGCTCGGGAATCTCGAGGGCACGCTCTCGGTCGGCGGTGCGTCGAAGTGCGGCGGCAGCTCGGAGGGCGGTACCTGCTTTGCGTTCCAGGCACCGCCGAGCACCGCGTACGCGCTGCGCCGGCTCGGGTTCGACCTCGTCAACCAGGCCAACAACCACGCGCAGGACTTCGGTCCGGCCGGCCATGCGCAGACGATCGCGGCGCTGCGTCACGCGGGGGTCGCCTGGACCGGGGATCCGGGCCAGATCACGTATCTGACGACGCACGGGGTCCGGGTCGCGTTCCTCGGGTTCGCGCCGTACGACTACACGTCAAACCTGCTCGACATCCCGACCGCGGAGGCGATGGTCCGGACTGCCGCCCGTCACGCCGCAATCGTCGTCGTGATCATCCACGCGGGCGCGGAGGGCGCAGACCAGCTGCACACGCCGCTCGGGACGCAGTACTACCTGGGTGAGGATCGCGGCGACGCGCGGTTGTTCGCCCATTCGGTGATCCGCGCCGGCGCCTCGATCGTGCTCGGATCCGGGCCACACGTGATCCGCGGCGTGCAGCGCTACCGCGGCCACCTGATCGCGTACTCGCTCGGGGACTTCATCGGCTATCGCACGCTCGCCGGCGGCGGCGTGTTGGATGACAGCGGGATCATGCGGGTCTCGCTGAACCCGGCCAACGGCCGGGTCGTGGCGGCCCGCTGGATTCCGGTCACGCTCGACAGCGGCATCCCGCGACTGGCTGCCGGGGATGGCGACGCGCCACTGGTGGCGAGCCTCTCGCTCCAGGACTTCCCCAACAGCCACTTCGAGATCGAGCCCGATGGCGTGTTCGCGCCGACCAGCGGCCACGGCGCGGCCAGCGCGACCGTCGACGCGACCTCCGGCTGAGCGTGGCCCGCGGTCAGCCGGCCTGCGCCGCCAGCAGCTCGCGATGCAGGTCGAGCAGCTTCGGGACGTCGGCCTGCGCGACTCGCCCCATCCCGCACTCGGTGCAGATCCCCCATGCCCGGACGCCGGTCGGCGACGCAGCCAGATGCGCGTCGATCCGCTCCGTCTGCTCGTCGGCCGTCCCGGCAGGCTGATCATCGGGGTAGTACGGCACCAGCGCGAAGTAGAGCTCGGTCTCGGTCCCGACACGTAGGTCCTCCAGCGGCGCGAAGTACGCGTCGTCTGCGCGCGCCTGGGGGACCGTGAACGAGAACCAGTCGACGGGCCGCTCTGCGGCCGCGACGATCGCGTTGACCAGCTCCACCTGCAGCGCCAGCGACTCGGGCTGCGTGAAGTGCTGATGGCCGTAGTCGCCGTAGCAGAGGTGCATTCCGGTCGGCACGCCGGCGGGGACCTGATCGATGCACCGAACGAGCCCGGGCAGCAGGTCCTCGATCGAGGCCCGCGCCTCCTCGCCGAAGCCGCCCTCGAGCAGCCCGAATTCGACCGCCACATCCCACTGCACGGCGATCCGCTCGTGGGGCAGGTCGCTCAGCGCGCGGTCCAGGTCGGCAAACAGCGCCCGCTCGTAGGACGCCGTGACCGCGATCAGATCCTCAGGCGTGATCGTTGTGGCGATCGGCGCCAGCGGCGTCGGGTACTGCATCTGAAAACGGACGTCGGCGGCGATCGTCCCGTCCTGCTGCAGCGCCACGAACTGCTCGAACGACTGCTCGTAGGCGCTCGCGTATCCGAGGTCGCCCCACTGGATTGCGTCGGCCGACGCGCCGTCGGCGAGCTTGAACCGCAGCATCTCCGGAGCGCTGTCGTCGGTCTCATAGGCCTTGTGGGCCGCAATCTGCTCGAGCTCCGGGATCGACGCGAAGCGCTGCACCTGGAACTGGATCCAATAGTTGCGCTCTCCGGTCTCCCCGTCGGTCATCCGTCGCACCCCGCGCGGAACCCGCGCGCTGATCTCCCGCATCACCGTCTCGCCGTCCGGCAGGTTGACCGAACCGTTGAAATGCACGCCCGTCGCCGGCATCGCTGCTCCTCTCGTCTCTCCCGTGGCTGCCGGTCCGAAGTCAAGCATCTCGACGGCGACCCGTGTCTCCCCCGCTAGCGTTCGCGCAATGACGCGACAGACCGACCCGGACGCCGAGCCCGACACGCCGGCGCCCGAGGCGGGCACCCTGCCGAGCGGCAGGATTGCGCGGACCGCGCGCGTCGGCGGCTTGGTGGCGGGACAGAGCTTGCGCTGGGCGGGTGTGCGGACCGCCAACCGGGTCCGCTCACCTGACCGCGCCGCCGCGGCGAACGCACGACGGACCGCGGCGACCGTGGACGAGATCGTCGAGCAGCTCGGACGGATGCGAGGC
>Ga0302184_10000582_pt1 | contig 23909 bp, 18 predicted proteins | sample I_Palsa_N3_3_FD_200233 | JGI IMG/M metagenome (GOLD analysis project Ga0302184, IMG submission 200233) | Peat permafrost microbial communities from Stordalen Mire near Abisko, Sweden - I_Palsa_N3_3 | ecosystem: Environmental > Terrestrial > Soil > Palsa > Peat permafrost | place: Sweden...
GCGCACTTCGACCGCCGCGACCATGCCAAGCTCGCGAAGCGCCTCGTCCGCCGCCTGGAAGACCTCGGCCTCAAGGTCACGGTGGCACAGGCCGCTTGACCGCCAGGACGCTGACGTTTCTTGTTAGGGGCGGCGAATGCCGTCCCCGTCCTGGAACAGCACGACGGAGTCTGTCGGGGCTTTGACCGACAGTGTCCTAGCGCTGCGCGCTCCTCAATAATCGCATCCCGCCCGAGGGTGGCTCGCGGCCCATTTCTCGAAAGCTCGCCCCAGCGCCTCTACCAGGCGGTCGGCCACGAAGGCGCCGCCCCGCCCGTTGAAGTGAATCCCGTCGCCCTGGGTGAGGCCCATGGAGAGAAACCTCGCCATCGACCCTTCGCCGCCCATGGCGCCGCGAAAGTCGTAAAAGGCGGCCGGGGCCTCGTCCGCTGCCCTGCGGAGCTGTCGCTCCGCGTTCTTCAGCCAGCCCGGCGTGTACTTCGTGCCGTGCTCCCCCCAGTCGGGCGGCGTCATGATCATCACGCTCACGTCGGGGACGGCGCGGCGCAGGCGGGCGATGGACTCCTCCATGCAGAGCGTGGGGTCCATGACCGCCTGGTTCCAGGTGTTCGAGCCGATGTGGAAGACCACCAGGTCGTAGGAGCGATGCTGGAAGATGGCGTGGTCGAGGGCCTCGCTCTCGCGTAGGAGGCACAGGCAGTTGAGCGACCCGACACCCAGGCCGTCGACCTGGAAGCCCGGCGTGTCACGCTCGACCACGGCGCCGAGCAGCCGCACCGGGCGTGGGCTGGTGGTGACCGCAACCATCTTGTGTGGGCCGTCCGGGACGTCGACGCGCACGAAGGCGAAGCGCGGCTCGCCCTCGGCGTGGGTGTCGGCGCTGGCCTTCACGGCGCCGTCGACCTTCACCTGGAACGAGCCCCCCGGCGGCCAGGCCAGGTACCAGACCTCGAAGCGGCTCGCCTGCGTCCCGATAGGCGAGCCCTCGGGGGCCGTCTGCACCCAGGTCCGCGCGCCGCTCTGCTTGCTCTGGGCGACGATTAGCCCCTGGCCGTACCAGGGATCGAGCGAGGGCGTGGGGTGCGTGGTCACGGTGAAGGCGTCCCAGGCCTTGTCGTCGTAGTCAGTGACCACGTATTGGTGGCGGTACCAGGGCCAGGGGCGAGCCAGAGCGACGAAGCCATGCCCCGCGTCGCCGTGCGACTCCTGGAGGTCGCGACGCATCTCGCCGGTCATGAAGTCCATGGTGCCGTTGGAATCGGCGTAAACGGCGATGCGTACGGGGTCCTTGGCGCGGCCACGCAAGAGCAGCGCCGTTCGCTCGAAGAAGCGCTCCAGCGACCCGCGCGCGTCGTCGACGTCCACGCGCGCCGGATCGAGGCCGGCGATGGCGGCGCCCGCCGGGAGATCGAGGCGGAGCGGAGGGCAGACGTCGGGAGGGGCCGCGGAGAACGCCGACGCATCCAGGGTCGACGAAGCAGACGTGGACGGAGCGGGCGCGGCGCGCTTCGCGGCGCCTGCCGTGCAGGCCGAAGAGACGCAGGCCCCAAGGAAATACCCGAGACCCCGACGCACGACGCCGACTCTACACGCCCGCCCGAGACCCCTGCGAGTTGTGCGGCGGCGCGCGAGAGGATAAAGCCTCCCCATGCGTGGTCACCTCCTCGGCATACTCCTCTCCTCGTCCCTCCTCCTCGCCTGCGCCGCGTCCGAGCCTCCGCCCGCGGCGCCTCCTGCCTCTCCGGCACCGCCGCCGGCACCGGTCGCGGTGGTCACGCCCCCGCCGGCCGACACGACGCCGCCTGCACCGGAGCCGACGCCGGAAGAGAAGAAGAAGGCCGAGGCGGACAAGCAGCTGAAGGACGAACGCGCGAAGTGGCAAGAGGCGTACAAGGTCGAGATCGCGCGCTGGACGCCGGAGGTGCACGCCGCCGCGAAGGCGCTCGCGAGCAAGCCCTATCCCAGCTTGCACGCGGCCATGACCGCCGTCCTGGCCGGCCCGCAGCGCAAGCCCGGCGACGCCCAGCGCGACGCCCAGCGCCATCCGCAAGAGACACTCGCGTTCTTCGGCGTCCGCCCGAGCATGACCGTCCTCGAGGTCGGCCCCGGGGAGGGCTGGTACACGGAGATCCTCGCCCCCACGCTCGCCGCACGCGGCAAGCTGATCGACACCACCAACGACCCCAACGGCCCGGAGGACTCGCCAGGCGCCTTCGCCGGGCAGCGCTTCAAGGCGATGCTCGACAAGGCGCCGGAGGTCTTCGGCAAGGTGCAAACCCTGGTGGTCGACGGCAAGGCGCCCAAGCTCGACCCACTGTCCGGCAACGTCGACGCCGTCCTCCTCATGCGCGAGGTGCACGGCATGATCAACGGCGGCACGCTCGACGCGTGGCTGGTGGAGATCCGCAAGGCCCTGAAGACGGGCGGCGTGCTGGGGATCGAAGAGCATCGCGCCAAGCCCGACGCCGACCCGCTGGCCAGCTCGAAGAATGGCTACGTCCCGGAGAAGTGGCTCATCGAGCACATCGAGGGCGCGGGCTTCAAGCTGGCCGGTAAATCGGAGATCAACGCCAACCCCAAGGATACCAAGGACTACGCGGAGGGCGTCTGGGTGCTCCCACCCACCCTGCAGCTCGGGGCGAAGGACCGCGAGAAGTACATGGCCATCGGCGAGAGCGACCGCATGACGCTCAAGTTCGTCAAGGTGGCCGACAAGAAGACGAAGTAACCTCGACGCCGGTGCTTCCGCTCCGCGACCACCTCCCTACGCGCACCGTCCCGTTCGTCAACTACGCCCTCATCGCGGCGAACGTACTGGTCTTTCTCGGCGAGCTGAACGGGGTGGTGGGGAACGACCTGGAGTTCGTTCCCGCGCGGCTCTTCCGCGATCCGGCCGTCGGCGTCGAGACCCTCTTCATCGCGATGTTCATGCACGCGGGCCTCGCGCACATCGGCGGGAACATGCTGTATCTCTGGATCTTCGGCGACAACGTCGAAGACGCCATGGGGCACTTCCAGTACCTCGCCTTCTACCTGGTCGGTGGCGTGTGCGCGGCCCTGGCGCAGACGGCAGTCGACCCCATGACCACCGTCCCCATGCTCGGGGCCTCGGGGGCCATCGCGGCGGTGCTGGCGGCGTACGTCTTTCTCTACCCGCACTCTCCGGTGACAGTGCTCAACCCCATCCCCCTGCTCTGGCTCTTCTGGGGGCTCTTTCTGCAATTTCCAGCGTGGATCGTCATCGCCGTGTTCTTCGTGGTGAACCTGTGGAACGCCCTCACCAACACCGCGCAGGGCGGCGTCGCCTTCATGGCCCACGTCGGCGGGTTCGTGGGAGGCGCGGTTCTCTTCCGCTTCTTCATGATCGGCCGAACGCGCATGAGCGACTACCAACGCCACGATCGCTGGGCCCCGCGCCGCACCCGACCGAGCTGATCCCGGGAGCGAGCTTTCCTCGATCTACCGCGGGAAATCACCGTCCCGGACGGCTAAGGTGTGGTGGGTGAACGAGGTCGCGCGGATCGCCATCGACGACGGCGTCGCCTACGTGGCGTGGCCCGAACGCGGCGGCGAAGCGCGTTCGGTGCGCCTCGACGGCGCGATGCTGCGGGACGTGCGAACGCGTGGCGGGATGCGCCCGGTGGTGGGCGACTGGGTCGAGGTGTCCCCCGATGGCATCGTCCTGTCGCTGCGACCGCGACGCACCAGGCTGGCGCGAAGGGCGGCGGGCGGCCAGGACGTCGAGCAGGTGATCGCGGCGAACGTGGACCTGGCCTTCGTGGCCACCGCGGCGGACGGCGATGTGAACGAACGGCGCCTGGAGCGCTACCTCGCCCTCGTGCGCGACGGAGGAGTCCAGCCGGTGATCCTCCTCACCAAGGCGGACCTTTGCCCGGACCTCGGCGTCGAGCGTGCGCGCGTGCGCAGCGTCGCGCCAGGCGTCGACATCGTGGCGGTGAGCGCCGAGACCGGGGAGGGCCTGGCCGAGGTGGCGCGGCGGATCGCGCATGGCCCTCATCAACGCGCCCCGCGCGGCGCGTGTGTGGCGGCGCTGCTGGGATCGAGCGGGGTAGGCAAATCCACGCTGGTGAACCGCCTCCTGGGGGAAACGCGCCAGAGGGTGGGCGACCTGCGTGGGGACGGAAAAGGACGTCACACCACCACGCGAAGAGAGATGGTGACGCTGCCCGGCGGCGGGATGCTCCTGGACATGCCGGGGATGCGCGAGCTCGGGCTCATCGACGCGGGAGACGGTCTGGAAAAGGCGTTCGCCGAGGTCTCGGCGCTAGCCGAGCGCTGCCGGTTCCGCGACTGCAGGCACGAGGAGGAGCCCGGCTGCGCGGTGCGCTCGGCGCTGGAGGAGGGGACGATCGACGCGCAGCGACTCGCCAGCTGGCGAAAGCTCGGTGAGGAGATCGGGGCGAGGAGCAAGCGGCGCAGGTGAAGGCGCCCGCTCTTGCGAACCCTCGCGGCCGGTCGCGCGCGAGCCAGGCACTCCTCTTTGGGACCATGGTCCTGGTCCCTCTGACGGTGGCGCTCGTCGTCATCGCGCGCCTGTGGACTCCCTCCCCCTTGCCCCCGCCCCCGGCGGTCGCGGCGTCGCTCCCCGCCGCGCCCGAGCCCTCCACGGCCGACGATCCCACCCCGGAGATCCGCGGGCACATCCTCGACGCTGACGGCAACGCGGTGAACGGCGCGACGGTGCGCCTGGTCTCCACCAGCCCTCCCTACACCGTCTATCGCAACGGCCAGAGCGCCGCAGCAGGGGCCTTCTCCTTTGCGCACGTCGGACCATGGCGGGGGCGGGTCGTCGCTGATCACGATCCCGACGGGGTGGTGACCAGCGCGGTCCTCTCTGCCGAAGGCGGGCAGAGCATCGACGTCACGCTGGTGCTCTCGGCTGCCGGCGCTGTTCGCGGCATCGTGGTGAACGCCGACGGCCACCCGGTGGCCGGCGCGGTCCTCTCGGTGGAAGGCGTGCCCTGGATCGTCCCCGCCGCCACCAGCGACGAGACCGGTTCCTTCCGCCTCAACTCCGTGCCGCACGAGGCCACGTCCCTGGTGGCGGTCGCGCGCGGCTACCGGACGGCACGCGCCGCCCTCGGCCCGGGGGACGACCAGACCGAGCGCGTCGTCCGTGTGGAGCTCACCGCGGCGGCTCCGGTCGACGGCCGGGTAGTCGACGCCGACGGCAACCCCGTTCGCGCGCGCATCGTCGCCTGCGAGGACCAGCCCTCGGAGAGCCGCACCCTGAGCGGCGACGACGGCGCCTTCCAGCTTCCCCCTTCGGCGATCGGCTGCGACGCCGTCGCCGAGCATTCCGAGTACTCACCCAGCGACGCCGTGAAGGTCGAGGAGGAACGCACCATGGTGCTCCGCCTCGCAGCCGGCGGCGCCATCGACGGCGCAGTGGTCGACGAGCGCGGCACCGGTCTGTCGTCCTTCACCGTCGGCATCGAGTCCTTCACGCCTGCCCGAGGCCGCCCCTTCGACCGGGCCGCTCCGCGGAACCTGGAGGATCTGCGCGGCTCGTTCCACTGGGACAAGCTGGCCCCCGGAAGCTACGTGCTCACGGCGTCGGCGCCCGGGCGCCCTCCCGCGCGGTCGACGGCCATCGAGGTCCGCGGCGGGGCCGTGACCACGGGCGTACGCATCGTGCTCTCCCACGGTGGCACCGTGACCGGGCGCGTCTTCGACGAACGGAACGCTCCCCTGGCCGGCGTCGACCTGCACTTCGACGCGGTGAGCAGCGCGGTCGACAGCCGCTCCGACGCCTTGACCGACGAGACGGGTCAGTACCGCCTGGAGGGCGCCCCGGCGGGGCCGCTCACCCTGCGCGTGCACAAAGACGGGTTCCGCATGAAGCTCGTGTCCGGCCTGCGCGTCGACTCCGGCGCGACGCTGCGCCAGGACGTGACGCTCGTCGCCCTCGACGGCGGCCCCGGAATGGAGCTCGGAGGAATCGGCGCGACGCTGGAGCAGAACGGAGAGGGTATCGCTCTTCATGACGTGTTCCCTGGCGATCCGGCGGCCCGCGCCGGGCTACGCACCGGGGACCGCCTGCTGCGCGTCGACGGAGAGCCAACCCAGGGAATGTCGGTGGTGGATGCGCTGCAACGATTGCGCGGCGAGGCAGGAACGAGCGTCGGAGTGTCCGCGCAGAGGCCGGAGACCGGGGAGACGGTGGAGCTCATCATCGTACGAGGAACCATCGTGAGGTGAGGCCGGGGGAGGGCCCGTCAGTTCGGGCAGCCCTTCGATGCGCCGCAATTCATCTGCGCGAAGCACGCCATGCACTGATTGCCGCAGTCTCCTTCACAGGACGTCTGTCCCTGGGCGCACATATCCTCGCAAGGCGCCGGAGCTGGCTTCGGACAGGCGGACAGGCACGACGCCATCATGTCGGCGCACGTCTGCTGGCAGGTCGTCGCTTGAGTCATGCATGCGCCGCCGCAGACCGGAGGCACCCCGCCGTCGTCCGCCTGGGCGTCCCCTCCGTCCCCCGCAGCGAGCACTCGCCGCCCGTCATCCACCACCAGCTCGCAACCCGCCAGCGAGCCGACCCAGGCGGTCGCCATCAGCCCCGCGAAGAGCGGGTTCACCATGCGCCCCCCATCCCTGCCGCGCTCACCCGAAGCGCCGCGACGGCGCGAGCCTGCGTGCGCGAAGTCAGGAGCAGATAGCCGCCGACCGCCAGCGCCACCACCCCCACGCCCAGCGCAACGTCCGCAGCCCGCGCGTCGCTGCGCGCCGATTCGTACTCGGCGAGGGCCGCCGCGTTCACGCATAAGCCGGCGGTGCAAGCCGCGTCGCTCCAGTGTCGCTCGGCGAGAGCGCGCGACCCGAAGTACGTTCCCACCCCGAGCGAGACGACGCCGGCGGCGCCTGCGATCCACGCCGCTGGGCGACTCGGCGCGGGGGCGAGGGAGAGGGCGAGCGAGGGCGCAGGTCGACTGACCTCGCGCGGGAGAAGCGGGCCCGGAGCTGTCACCACAGGGAGGGTCTCGCGCTCCACCGCAACGACCGTCATCGCTCGGGACTCGCGCCCGGGCGCCACGACGAGGACGCTATGCGGCCCCGGGTCCACGGGGAGCGGCACAGCGAGGTGGGACGCGTCCATCTCCGTGTCATCGCGGAACACCCGCGCATCGCGAGGGGCGTCCGGCGCGAGGGTGATGGTGATCCAGGGAACGCGCGGACCGAGGGCCGCGGCGCGCTCGCGTGCGATCTCCCAGCGCTCGTCGGTGGCTGGAAGGACGCTCTGGAGGCGCTGAAAGTGACCCCACGCGCTGGCGAACTTCCCGACGTGCTCCTCGCAATCGGCCAGGTTGAGCAGCGTGCCGGGCGCGGCGTCGAGGCGCAGGCTCTCGGCAAAGGCCACACACGCACGCGGGTAGTCGCCGGCGTCGGCGCTCGCTCGACCCTGGCGGAAGAGAGTATCGGCGGGGTCGGGGGTATCGGCGCGCGCACCGCGGCACACGAGGGGAATTGCCACGGCGGCTACGAGCGTGAGGCGAGATGCCACGGGGGCCTTGGATAGGGTCAGTGACGGCGATCGTACACCGAGCGGTGGTGCACTCGAACTGCAGGGGCCGCCGAGCTCGCCACAGGAGGACGGAAGGTCGGCGCGGGCAACACGTCCCGTGCCGGGATAGGATCCGACGGGGGCGTCGGGAGGGTCGAGGGGCTCGACGGTGCCTCGCCGAGCTCTGCCAGCTCGATGCTCGCGTGCGCCGACGCCCACTCCTTGGAGTTCGTGGCTCGCTCCCTCCCGGCCAGCGCGAGCACCCCCGCCAGAACGAACGCCGACGCCAGCGCCAGACGACGCGGAGACCGGCGGGCGAGCGCTTCTTCCGCCGTCACCGTCGTGGCACCGGGTGTGGGCACGTGGCTCTCGTGACCGAGCTCGTGTTGCGAGACGATGGACGTCGGGCCGCGCGGGAGAGCGCGCACGGGGACGGGAAGGGACACGCCGTAGATCGCTCGATAGGCCTCGCGGGTGGCCTCCTGCATGGCCCGGGCATCGGGCCAGCGGTCGGAGATGCGCAGCTGCAGGGCGCGATCGACCACGTCGACGAGGGCAGGATGCGCGTCGGGCACCACGGCAGCCAGGGAACGCGCCGGCTTGGAGAAGATGGCGGCGAGGAGCTCCGGAACGGTCTGCTCCGTGTGCACGTCTTGACCCGAAAGCAGCGTGAACATCGTCGCGCCCACCGACCATACGTCGCTCTGAGCATGCACCAGGTCCCAGCGTCCGCGCGCTTGCTCCGGGGACATGAAGGCGGGCGAGCCCATGGGGAGGCCGGCCATGGTCTCCGAGTGCCCCGGAGTTCCCGGCTCGGTGAGGCGCGCGATACCGAAGTCCAGAATCTTGACCTGCCCGACGGCGGTGATGAAGACGTTCTCGGGCTTCACGTCGCGGTGGATGATCGCGACGTCATGGGCCACGGCGAGCACGTCGAGCAGCTGGTCGACGGCGAGCAGCACCTCGTCCGCGTCGAGCGTCCCGCCGTGAGCATCGGAGCGAACCCTCAGCGTCGAGCCCTCGAGGAGCTCCATCACCAGGAACGCGCTCCCCTCGTCGTCGACGTCATCGTCCAGAACGCACACCGCGTTGGGGTGGTCGACCTTGTTGGCGATGTACCCCTCGCGGCGGAATCGCGCGGCAATGTCGGGGTCGACCGAGCGGTGCCGGTGCAGAATCTTGACCGCGCCGCGCATCCCGTTGCGGTGCGTTGCGGCATAAACCGCGGCCATGCCGCCCACGTCGATCAGCGCGTCGAGGTGCCACTTGTCGCGCAGCGTGCGTCCGACCCGCAGAGTCGCCTCCGTCATGTCGTCGGTGTCGTGTAGCGCCGCCACGAAGGACTCCGAAGCAGACCCTGTACCAACGGCCTCCTTGCCGGTCCGTCTGTCCGGACGGCCGGCAGCTGCCCGGCCGAAGCGATCTGGACCGAGGTGCGTTCATCGAGCCTCGAGGTGTCTCGAGGCGCGAGCGTTCACCCGGGTGTGGGCTCCGCCACGAGCCGCCCTACCAGGGTCACCAGATCGGGAGCCGAGACGGGCTTGGCCAGAAATCCGTTGAACCCCGCGTCCAGGGCGAGCTTCCGGTCGCGGGGGGCGGCGAACGCTGTGAGCGCGATGGCCGGCGTCTGGCCCCCCTGGTCGGCGGGTAGCTCGCGAAGGCGCTTGGCCAGCGCGTAACCGTCCTCCGTCGGAATGCCGATGTCGGAGACGATGGCATCGGGATGCAGCGAGGGCATGGTTACGAGCGCCTCGCGCACGGAGGCGACCGCCCGCACCTCCGCGCCGGCGCCCTGCAGCATCGTAGTCACCAGCTCGCGCGCGTCGGGATCGTCGTCGACGACGAAGACGCGGACGCCCACCAGCAACCCTTCGGGCGGCGCCGTCTGGCGGATCACCGGCGCGACGGGGGCGCTCGGCTCGCTGGCCGGCTCGGGCAGGGAGGCCCGGGGCAGGTGCACCGTGAAGCTCGAGCCTGTACCCGCCTCGCTCTCGGCCTCGACCGAGCCGCCATGCATCTCCGCCAGGTGCCGGACGATGGCCAGGCCCAGCCCGAGCCCGCCGTGTGAACGCGTGGTGCCGGTGTCCGCCTGACGGAACCGGTCGAAGATGTAGGGAACAAAGGCGGCGGAAATGCCCTGCCCCGTATCGGAGACGCGAATGAAGGCCCCTCCTGGCTCTTCCCCCACCTGGACCGAAACGGCGCCCCCGATGGGGGTGAACTTCACGGCGTTGCTGAGCAGGTTCCATACGATCTGCTGGAGACGGTCGGGATCGCCCACGGTGCGCGGAGGCCCATCGCCGATCTCCACGCGGACGGCGATGGATCGCGCATCGGCAGCGAGACGGATGGCATCGACCGCCACGCGAACGACCGCGCCGAGGTCCACCAACGCCCGGTCGATCTGGAGCTTGCCCGAGATGATGCGGCTCACGTCGAGGATGTCCTCGATGAGCTTCTGCTGGGCGATGGCGTTGCGCTCGATGGTCTCGAGGGCGCGATCTCGCTTCTCTTCCGCCTGGATCCCCGCGCGCAGAATGCGCGTCCAGCCCAGGATGGCGTTGAGCGGCGTGCGAAGCTCGTGCGACACCACGGCGAGAAACTCGTCCTTCGCCCGCGAGGCTTGCTCGGCCTGGGCCCGGGCCGCGCTCTCGGCCGCCAGCAGACGCGAGCGGTCTTCCTGGTGGCGGCGCTCCGGCGTCACGTCGCGAAAGGAGAGCGTCAGCTCGGTCGCGTCGACGCCGGCGTGACGGCGCAGGGCCGGGGCGAAGATGCGATCGTCCAGCGCCAGGTCCGGGAGCGCCAGGGCGCTCAGCCCGTCGGGCAGGCGCTGGTCGAGCGAGAGCCGAGGCAGGATCTCCGCGATGGAGTGCCCCAGCAGCGCGGCCGGATCTCGTCCAAGCATCCGCTCCGCCTCCATGTTCACGAAGGTCACCTTCCCGGCGCCGTCCACCCCCATCACCGCGTCCGGCAGCTGCATGAGCAGCGACCGCACCGCTTGCTCGGCAGCCAGGACCCGCTCGTGCATCTGCTTGGTGCGCACCAGCGCGGCGATGCGCGCCGACAGCTCCGCCGCGTTGCACGGCTTGGACAGGAAATCGTCGGCTCCGGCGGCCAAGCATTGCACGAGGTCGTGCGTGTCGTGTTGGACGGTGAGCATCAGGATGGGAATCGACCGGGTGGCCGTGCGGGAACGAAGAAAGCGGCAGACCTCCAGGCCGCTGATCCCCGGCATTTGCCAGTCCAGGATGACGGCATCGGGGGGGTTCGCGCTCGCGAACTCCTCGATGACCGCTGCCCCGTCGGTGAAGACCTCCACCTGGTAAAGGGGCGCCAGCGTGCGGCGTACGAGCTCGGCCTCGAGGGGGCTGTCGTCGACGATCCAGACGCGCGGGAGCACGCCCGAGCGCGGCGCAGCTTCGACCCACATGAAGACCGCCGGATAGTGCTGGACGCCTCCCGAAGCGTCAACCCCGGGTGCCGCCCCCTGGACAGCGGCCTCGACAGGACAAGACCCGTGACATTGCCGTCGGCTGCAGTAACCACTCGAAGAGTCCGCGACCCGCACGTTCCTCGCTCGAGGCGCCCGGCGTCGCAAGAGGAGCGTTGCATCGTGGCCGAGATTCTCGTCGTCGACGACAGCAAGGTGATGCGCGACATGATCGTCGCATGCCTGCGTCCGCGGGCCGACCTGGCGTTCATCCAGGCGTCGAGCGGCCTCGAGGCCATCGAACGGCTGTCGCTCAAAGCCTTCGACCTGGTGGTGCTCGACCTCAACATGCCCGACATCGGCGGCATCGAGGTCCTCGAGTTCGTGCGCGGGCAAGACAAGCTGAGATCCCTGCCGATCATCATCGTCACCACCCGCGGCGACGACGTCTCGCGCTCGCGCGCCCTGGAGGCCGGGGCATCGCGCTTCATGACCAAGCCCTTCACGCCGGAGGCCATCCTGCGCGAGGTCGAGGCTCTGCTCGGCGAGGCCGGGACGGGCCCGTGACGGTCAAGGTCGACCTCGCAGAATTTCTCGCGGCGTACGTGGCCGAGGTCGACGAACAACTGGCCAACGCCGGCGCCAAGCTGTTGCTGATCGAGGCCGCGGGACGCCAAGGGGAGCGCCAGCCGCGCGCCGTGCGCGATCTCTTCCGGGCCATGCACACCATCAAGGGCCTCTCGTCGATGGTGGGCGTGGAGGCGGTGGTCTCCACCGCCCATCGCCTGGAGACGGTGCTTCGTGCAGCCGATCGAGCGGGAGGGGCGCTCTCGCCGGCCGCGGTGGACGTGCTGCTGCAGAGCGTTCGCGTCATCGAACAATGCGTCCGGGCCGCCGAGAAGGGGGCTCCCGCTCCCGAGCCGCCGGCATCCTTTCTCGCCGCCCTCGAGGCCGTCTCCCCCGAGGACGCGCACGCGTACGCGGCGTCCGCGGCGCGCTCGACTCTGGAGCCCGCGCTCGACCAAAAGCTGGATGCCTTCGAGCGGGACCTCCTACTCAAGGGGATCCACGACGGGCGGCGCGCCGTCCGCCTGGACTACGTGCCGACCGCCCGGCGCGCGGCCCAGGGGTTGAACATCAACAGCGTTCGCGACCGCGTGGGAGCGCTGGCCGAGATCGTGCGCGTCATCCCCATTTCCCTTCCCTCGAACGACAGCGACGCCGGCGGGATCGCCTTCGCCATGTTGCTCTTGACCTCGCGCTCCGACGAAGAGCTGGCCGCCGCGGCGGGGGTCGAGCCGGCGCTGGTGCGGCCCATCTTCGAGGTCGGCCCCGCACCGGAGCCCGCGGTGCTGGCCCTTCCGGCGGAGGAGCGTCTTCCCGAGCTGGAGACCAGCGAGGACGCGCCACGGCGCAACCTCTTGCGCGTCGACGTCGCCCGGGTGGACGACGCCATGGAGCGCCTTGCGCTGCTCATCGTGACCCGCTCGCGGCTCGCCCGCGCCATCGCCACGCTCGCCGCCACCGGCGCGGACACCCGCGAGCTCGCCCAGATCGCCCAGGAGAACGCGCGGCAGCTGCGCGATCTTCGCGCGTCCATTCTCCAGGTGCGCATGGTGCCGCTGACCGAGATCCTCGAGCGCATCCCGCTGATGCTCCGCGCCCTCATGCGCACGAACGCACGCCAGGTCCGCCTCCAGGTCGAGGCGGCGGGGGCGGAGCTCGACAAGGCGGTGGGAGAGCGAATCTTCCCCGCCATCGTCCACCTGGTGAGAAACGCGGTGGATCACGGGATCGAGTCCCCTCGCGAGCGCGAACAAGCCTCCAAGCGGCCGGAGGGGACGGTGCTCATCTCCTGCTCCTCGCGCTCGAACACCCGCCTCGAGCTGGCCATCCAGGACGACGGCCGGGGCGTCGACGCGGCAGTGGTGGCGCGCCGCCTGGGCGTGGTCGTGCCCGACTCCGACGCGGCGCTCCTCGAGCTGCTCTGCCAACCCGGATTTTCCACGCGCGACGAGGCGACGACCACCAGCGGCCGCGGCCTGGGGATGGACATCGTCAAGCGCATCGTGGTCGACCAGCTCGGCGGCGAGCTGAGCATGCAGACCACCCCCGGCCGGGGGACCACCTTCACCTTGAAGATCCCGCTCAGCGTGGCCATCGTCGATGCCTTCGTCGTCGAGTGCGCCGGCGAGCGCTTCGTCGTTCCGGTGGGTGGGGTCGAGGAGATCCTCGACGTCAGCGGCGAGCGGCTGGTCTTCCCGCCGCGCCCGGGCATGGCCACCGCGGTGCGTCCGGTGGGCATGGTGCAACGTCGCGGCGAGACGCTGCCGCTGTACTCGCTGGCGACGCTCCTGGGCTTGCCCTACGAGGCCCGGCCGGGACAGCGCGCCCTGGTCATCCGCCGCGCCGGGGAGCCGGTGGGCTTCTTGCTCGACGGGGTGCGCGGCCAGCAGGAGGCGGTCATCCGGCCCCTGGTCGATCCGCTGGTTCGGGTCAGCGGGGTCTCCGCCGCCACCGACCTGGGCGACGGTCGACCGACCCTGGTGCTCGACCTGTCCGCTCTCGTGGCCTACGGTCAGCGACGCTCCAAGGGCCTCGCCTCGGGCGCGCTTCCCGCTCTTCCGGCGCAGGCGGCCAGGGGCCCGGGAGGACGCGCGTGAGCATCCTTCACGTCGTCTTCAAGGTGTCCGGCGCGGACTACGTGGTGGCCGCCGCCGACGTCCTTCAGATGGAGTCCTACGCGGGCGCGACGCGCGTCCCCGGCGCGTTGCCTTACGTCGCCGGCGTGGTGCAGGTCCGCGGGCGCGTCGTTCCCATCGTCGATCTGCGCGTGCGCTTCGGTTTGCCGGCGGCGGAGCCCACCCTCGACAGCCGCATCGTCGTCGTCCAGTACCGCGACCGCACGGTGGGGCTCCTGGCCGACAGCGCGCGCGAGGTCATCAAGCTCACCGCGGAGCAGCTCCAGGCGCCCCCCCGCCTGGTCGCTGACGGGGAGGACAGCTTCGTGAAGGCCGTCGCTCACCTGGGCCAGCGCATGCTGATGCTCGTGGACTTCGTCAAGGTCATCGGAGAGGACTCGATCCATGTCAGCTGATGGTCGCAACGGGACAATCGCCCTCGAAGAGGTCCGCGCGCGCGTCGAAGCGGTATTGCGCTCGATGCGCGAGACGGCGACGCTCGCGACATCTCTCGACGAGGGCGCGCGCCGCATCTACGCCGGGGGCAGCGAGCAGCGCAAGGCCGCGGAGGACCTCCGCGGGGCGCTGGACTCCATGGCCAGCGGCATCGAGGAGACCGGGGCGTCGGTCACCGAGCTATCGCGTTCCCAGCACGCCGTGGCCGACACCGCCAAGTCGCTGCAGCAAGGAACGGAGACGACGGTGGGCTCCATCACCGAGCTCTCCGCCACGATCTCGTCCATCCGCAAGGACGTGACCGAGCTGGCCTCGTCGGCCGACTCCACCGCGGCGACGCTCGAGGAGATCGTGCGCTCGGTCAAGGGCGTGGCCGCCAACGCCGAGGATCTCGCCGCTGCCAGCGAGCAGCTCTTGGCCACCACCACCGAGTCGGTCGCCAACACCGACGACATGGCCAATCGCGGGCAGTCCAACGCTGCCGCCATCCAGGAGGTGGGCGCCACCATCGAGGAGATGTCCAAGGGCATCGCGCGGCTGGCGACCGACGCGCAGACGGTGAATGAGCGCATGGGAGCGGTGGCCGGCTCGGTGCTGTCCATCGGGAAATCGCTGGGCAACGTGGCCGCAGGCGCCACCGAGATGGCCAGCTCGGTCGAACAGACGGCGGCCACCACCGAGGAGCTGGTGCGGTCCATTCGCGCCGTGGCCGAGCACGCCAAGCAGCTGGAATCGGTCGCTCAGACCACCACCTCGAGCGCCACGGAGATGGCCGCCTCGGTGGAAGAAGTGGCCGCGACCGCGGAGAAGAACGCGGCCACCATCGACGGCACGGCGGCCTCCATCGAGCAGGTCACGCGCGCGGTTCAGGGAGTGTCCAAGAACATCGAGGCCATCAGCCAGGCGGCGGCGGGGAGCGCCGGGGCGGCGGCCCAGCTCGACACCAGCACGCGTCACATCGCCAAGCTGAGCGAGGGGGCACGCGCCGTCGGCGAGCGAGTGACCGCCGTCGCGCGCGAAGGCGGCAGCACGGTCGGACGATCCATCGCCGGCTTCACCAAGATCCGGCAAGCCATGTCCGATTCGGCCGCGGTCATGAAGGAGATGGGCAAGCGCGCCGAGGAGATCGGCGACATCGTCCAGACCATCAACCTCATCGCCGACCGCACCAACCTCCTCTCGCTCAACGCCAGCATCGAGGCCGCCCGCGCCGGCGAGCACGGACGCGGATTCGCCGTGGTGGCCGAGGAGATCCGTGCCCTGTCCGATCGCGCCGCGGCCTCCAGCGCCGAGATTGCCAAGATCGTGCGCGGTCTCCAGTCCTCGGCGCGCGACGCGGTGGTGGCTTCCTCCGAGGGGCTGCGCGTCGCCGAGGAAGGCACCGGGCTGGTGAACGACGCCGAGCGCGCGCTCACGTCCATCATCTCCGGGGTCGAAGAGACCAACGTCTCAATCCGCGACGTCTCGCGCGCCACTGCCGAGCAGGTGCAGGCCAGCCAGGCGGTGGCGCAGGGCGTGGCCCGGGTGAGCGAGCAGGCGCGGCTCATCAGCGCGTCCACCAGCGAGCAGGCGCTGGCGGTGCAGTCGCTGGCCCACGGCAGCGCCGAGATGCGCAAGATGGCCAAGCAGACCATGGGGGCCACGGCGGAGCAGGCGCGCGCCATGCGCGACGTGGTACGCTCCAACGCCCAGCTGACCACCAGTGCCGAGCAAGTCTCGCGCGCCTGCCAGGAGCAAGCGGTGGCGACAGCGCAGCTCTCCAAGGGCGTGCTGCAGATGCGCAGCGTCACCCACCAGACCTCGGCGGCGATGGCCGAGCAGAGCCGCGCCGTCGACGGCATCGGCACCCAGGCGCAAGAGGTCACCGGCGCCGTGCAGCGGACGCTCGGCGCGCTCACCGAACAGGCCCGGGGGGCGGCCGAGGTGGCGCGCACCATGGACGACGCGCGCAAACAGGCCACCATGACCGCCAAGGCGGTGGCCGAGCAGGCGCGCGCGGTCAAGCAGATCGAGGCGGCCGCTCGTCAGACCGCGCGTCTCGCCGCCCAGGTGACCAAGGCCATGGCCGAGCAGGCCGAAGCCATCGCCTCGCTGGCGCAGTCGGGCGACCAGGTGCGGCGCGTGGCCAAGCAGACCGCTCGCGCCATCGGGGAGCAGGACGACGCCATCGCGTCCATCGCCGGGACGGTGACCAGGTCGACCGCCAGCCTGGCCTCCGTGGCCAAGGCCACCGCCGAACAGGCCGCGGCCGTGGAGCAGATCGCCCGCGCCACCGAGGACATGCGCGGTCGGGCGCGCGACATCGTGGGCGCCATTTCCCAGCAGGGCCGGCGCGCCGCGGCGGTGGCGCAATACGTGGAGGAGGTCGCCTCCCAGGTGGCGCGGATCACCCGGGCAAACGGCGAGCAGACCTCCTCGATGTCCGCCATCGCGACGGTCCTCACCTCCACAGCGGAGTCCGCCAAGCAGCCATGACCACGGCGCTCATGATCTCGGACGGGGAGCGCGAGCGCGCTCTCGAGGTCGAGCGGCTCCTGCGCGATCGGGCGACGGGGGAGCTGATCGGCCGCCTCACCGATCCGAGCTGGACGGTGCGCCGGGCCATCGTCTCCGCGCTTGCCCGCCTCGGCGACCCGGCGGTGGGGCCGCTCTGCGACGTCCTGCGATTTCATCGCGACGACGAAGGCCGCCTCGCGGCGGCCGTCGACGCTCTGGTGGGCTCGCTGGGCGACGTCGACGCGTCGGTGGTGGCGCTGGCGGATTCCAGCGACGCCGCGGTGGTGTGCGATGCCGCGCAGATCCTGGGGCGCCGCAGGTCCAGCATGGCCATGCCCACGCTCGCGCGCCTGGCCGAGGAATCCAACGAGAACGTCGCGCTGGCCGCCATCGAGGCGGTCGGCCGCATCGGCGGGGAGGCGGCGATCGATCTGCTGATCGGCGCGGTGGAGAGCCGCAGCTTCTTCCGGGCCTTCCCCGCCATCGACGTGCTGGGCCGCACCGGCGATCCGCGCGCCGTGGGCCCCCTCTGCGAGCTCCTCACCGAGCCTCACTACGCCATCGAGGCCACGCGCGCGCTGGGTCGCGCCGGACAGCCCGCGGCGGCACCGGCCCTGGTGGCGCTCCTGACCAGGCCCAACGACGCCCAGGTGCGCGTCGCCGCGGCGGCGCTGGTGGAGGTCCACGACCGTTACACCACGCAATTCGGGCCGCATCGCGTGGTGCTCGACGCGCTGGCCACCCTCGATTCGAGCGCGGCCAGCCGCCGGCTGACCCACTCGCTGGTCGGGGCCGACGTGGCCGAGCGCACCGCGCTGTGCCGCGTGCTGGGCTGGGTGGGGGGATCCGACGCGGCCCGGGCGCTGGTCGAGCTGCTCGACGCCGAGCCTTCCGCGGCCGAGGCGGCGGCGGTGGCCATCGCCGGTCTGGATCGCCAGGCCGAGCCCATCCTCTTCTCGGCTCTGCGGCAGAGCACCGAGGACCGGCGGCTCCTCCTTCTCCCTATCCTGGCGCGCGGGCGCACCGCCGCGCCGGAGATCCTCGAGTGCCTGACCGACGCGCACGCCAGCGTCCGGGCGATCACCTGCGACACTCTGGGGAAGATCGGCGACGCCTCGGCGATTGGCCCGCTCTTCGAGCGCCTGGTCGATCCCGACGCGCGCGTCTCGCAGACCGCGGTGGTGGCCATCCAGTCGCTGGGGAGCGACGAGACGGAAGCGCGGGCGCTCCAGGCCGCCCGCTCCGACGACCGGCGCGTGCGACGTTCGGCCCTGCGCATTCTCTCGTACTTCGGGTGGCCGTCCGCGCTCGAGGTCTTTCTGAGTGCCCTGGAGGACAGCGACGAACGCCTGCGCGATGTGGCGGCCGCCGGGCTGGCCGGCATCGACGACGCGCGCTCGCTGGATGCGCTCCTCGCGGCTTCCATGCATACGGCGCCTCGAACCCGGGCGGCGGCGGTGAGGGCGCTCGGCCTGACGCACGACGCGCCGCAGGTCCGCGACCGCTTGCGCGCGGCGCTGGCCGACGCCGATCCGTGGGTCCGGTACTACGCGTGCCAGGCCGTGAGCAAGCTGAAGGACGAAGGCGCGGCGCAGACGGTGGGATCCCTCTTGCTCGACCCCGCCGGCCACGTGCGGGTCGCCGCCGTCGAGGCCCTGGCGCAGCTCCGCGGGGAGCGCGCGCTCGAGGCACTCCACGCCGCCACCCAGTCCCCCGACGGCGACGTGCAGCGCGCCGCCCTCCTCGGCATCGCGCGTGTGCGCAGCCCCGCCTCGCTGGAGATCGTGCGCCGCGGGGGTGCGTCGCCGGACGCCGCCACCCGGCTGGTGGCTCTCTCGGCGCTCGCGGAGTTCGTGGGCCCCGAGGTGATCCGCGGTCTGGTTGCGGCCATGTCGGACGCCGACGAGAGCGTGCGCAACGCGGCCGTCGCGCTGCTCGGCGCGCGCGCCGGCGTCGAAGCCACCGCCGCTCTCGTGGGGCGGCTCGACCACCGGGCGCAGAGGACCGGCGTTCTCCTGGCGCTCTCCAGCTGGACGCAGGGTCGCGTCGAAGGGCTCAAGGCGGCGCTGCGGACCGCCACCGCGGAGCAGGCGCCGCTCGTCGTCTCGGCACTGGCGCGTCTTCGACGGTCCGACGCCAGCGCGGCGCTGGAGGACGCCTTCGGCTTCGAGAACGAGCTGGCGCGGCGGGCCATCGCCCCCGCGCTCGCCGCCCTGCGCACGCCTTCGGCGCGGAAGCTCCTCGAGCGTGCCTCGTCGGCCGACCCCGACGCGCAGGTGCGACAGATCTGTGCCGCAGTCCTGAGCGGTTGATGGCCCTGCCGCTGTCGCCGCAGGTGTTCGCCATCACGGCCCGCTTGATCGAGGAGCGGGCGGGCCTTCATTACGAGCTCGCGAACACCGATCTGCTCGCCGACCGGCTGTCGGAGAGAGCCCTCGAGCTCGGTCTCGACTCCCTCCTCGATTACTATTATTTCCTGCGCTACGATGAGAAGGGGGCCGCCGAGCTCTCCACGCTGATCGAGACGCTGGTGGTGCACGAGACCTATTTCTTTCGCGAGCTCGAGGCGCTGGGGGTGCTCGTCGACAGCGTCGTGCCCCAGCTCCTGAGCGCGCGCCCCAGGCTGCGGATCTGGTCGGCCGCATGCGCCACCGGCGAGGAGCCGTACACCCTCGGGATGCTGCTGGGGGACGCCGGGCTGCTCGATCGGGTCGAGCTCGTCGCCTCGGACATCAGCGAGAAGGCGCTGGCCCATGCACGCAGCGGCGTCTACGGCGGTCGCTCCTTGCGAATCGTCCCGAAGCACGCGCGTCCGGGCCATCTCCTCCCGGAGACCGCGGGGCGCGTGCGCGTGCAGGACGAGCTGCGCCACCGCGTCGCCTGGCGGCGCGTCAACCTGGTGGACCCGGCTGCGGTGAGTGCGCTGGGCCTCTTCGACGTCATCCTCTGTCGCAACGTGCTCATCTACTTTGCCGATAGCACCGTCGCGCAGGTCGCCCGGAACCTCGGCGACGCGCTGACCCGCGACGGCTGGCTGCTGGTCGGCGCATCGGAGTCGCTGCTCCGCTTCGGTACCCTCTTCAAGTGCCACGAGCGCGGCGCCTCGTTCTTTTATCGAAAGGCTCTCGAATGAGCCGCGTCCGCATCCGCGTCCTCGTGGTCGACGATTCGGCCTTCGCGCGCAAAGTGGTGCGCGAGGTCCTCTCGGCCGACTCGGACATCGAGGTGGTGGGCATCGCCCGGGACGGTCTCGACGCGCTGGAGAAGATCGGCGAGCTGGACCCCGACGTGGTGACGCTCGATCTGCTCATGCCCAACCTCGACGGCATCGGCTTGCTCCATTCCCTCGCCGGCAAGGCGCGACCGCGCGTGGTGGTGGTCAGCACCAGCGACGAGCAGAGCGCTCTGGCCCTGGAGGCGCTCCAGGCAGGCGCCGTCGAGCTGGTCCACAAGCCGACCGCGCTGGCCACCGATCGTCTCTACGAGCTCTCCACCGAGCTCGTACAGAAGGTGAAGATCGCCGCGCGCGCGACCCCGCGTCGCACCACCGACCCGCCGCCGACCCTCCCGGGCTCCGCGAGACCCTCCGGCGCCACGGTCGGAATCCTGGTGATCGGCGCCTCGACCGGCGGCCCGCAAGCATTGACCCGCCTGCTCGCCGAGCTGCCCGGTGACTTCCCCGTGCCGGTGGCGATGGTGCTGCACATGCCGCCCGGTTACACGGCGGCGCTGGCCGAGCGACTCGACCAGGGATGCGCGCTCGATGTCGTCGAGGCGCGCGAGGGGCAGGCTCTGCGCCCCGGGCTGGTGGTGCTGGGCCGGGCGGGGATGCACATGAAGATCGGCGGTGAGCCGAACGCGGCGCGGGTCCGCCTCGACCTGGGGCCGGTGATCACGCCCCATCGACCCGCCGTCGACGTCCTCTTCGGCACGGCCGCAACGGTATTCGGCGCGCGCGTTCTGGGCGTGGTGCTGACCGGCATGGGCGAGGACGGTCTGGAGGGGGCCCGCCAGATCCACGCCGCCGGGGGGCGACTGCTGACCGAGGCGGAGTCGTCCTGCGTGGTCTACGGAATGCCCCGCGCGGTCAGCGAGGCCGGGCTCAGCGCCGGGAGCTTCCCGCTGGAGGGGATGGCCATGGCCATCCAGAGAGCCCTTTGAGCGACGTACCCGCGGTCGCTCTGGCTGCTGGCGCAGGCGGCCAGGGAGGCGCGCTGGCGCGTATCAGCATCGTTATCGGGCGAAGCGTGTGAATCCCGCGCCACACCGGCCGGCAGGTGGGCCCGGACTTCGCAAATCGCCGGTGGTGTGGCGAAACGCACGGAAGGCATACGAAAACCGCCCGGCCATCGCAGCGTGCTTGCACGGCGCGCATCTTGCCAGCCCCGCGCCATGGAGCGCTTGGTCGTTCTCTCCGACGTGCACCTCGGTAGCGACCTGAATCACGTCGTCGCGCCCATCCGGCGTTCGCGCGGCGTCGACCAAGACCTGGTCAACCTCTTGGCGCACTACCGGGCCTCCACGGCCCCCGGCGATCGCCTTCGCCTCGTCTTCGCCGGGGACCTCATCGACTTCGTGGGGATGACCGTGCACGCCGACGCCGCCGATCTGCCCACCGAGCGAAGCGACGAGGAGCGCGCGCACGGACTGGGAAACGCCGTCGATCACGTGGAGGCTAAGCTGCGCATGGTGGTCGAGCGTCATGGCGACGTGTTCGACGCGCTGGCGGACCTGGTGGCAGACGGACACACCCTCGACATCGTGCATGGTAACCACGACCTGGAATTTCACTGGGACCCGGTCAAGGACGAGCTAAGGTCAACGCTGCTGGCGTGTGCGCGCGCGCGGGCCAAGGGGCGGGAGCCGCCCGAGGCCGCGGCGTTCTGCCGTCGGATCGCCTTCCACCCCTGGTTTCTCTACATGCCGGGGTTGGCGTATATCGAGCACGGGCACCAGTACGATGCCTTCTGCGCCAGCGACCACGTCATGGCGCCGCTCTCCCCCGCCGATCCACGCCGCATCACGCGGAGCGTCTCCGACGTGCTCCTGCGCTTCGTGGTCCGCAGCACGCGCGGCATGCGCGAGTACGGGCACGAGGCCAACGGCGTCGCCCACTATCTCGCCTTCGGCGCGCAGCTGGGCTTCGCGGGCACCTGGAGGCTCGGGGCCAGCTTCGCCAGCGCCGTGAGGGAGCTCTTTCGCCAGCGCCGCGCCTACTTTTCTCTCGCGGCGCACAGCCAGCGCCAGGAAAACGAGCGGCGCATGGCCCTGCTCGCGGACACGCCCGTCGGAGGGGAGCGCTTGCGTGCGCTCGCCGCGCTGCAGATCGCGCCGGTGACGCGCAGCCTTCATGGCCTCCTCGGGAGCGTCCTCCTCGACCGCGCCGCGCTGGGGCTGGCGGCGCTGCTCGGCCTCCTGGCGGTCACCGTGGTGTCGCTGGAGCGCGGCGGACACGCGTGGATGGCCGCGCCGCTTCTCCTCGTCGCCTGGGCCTTCACCCATCGCACCCTGACGCGCCGGCGCAACCCCGATCCCGAGAGTCAGATGCTCGAGCGCGCGGCCCATCTGGGCAACCTCTTTCCCGCGGTCTTCGTGGTGATGGGGCACACCCACACGCCCGCGCGCGTGGCGCTCAACCAGGGCGCCTCGACGTACATCAACCTCGGCTCGTGGGCCGAGGAGGAGGCCGACGCGCAGGTTCCGGGGGGCAAGGTCTACCGGGCGGCGCGCACGCACCTCGTCATCCAGCCCGGCGACCTGGGGCCGGTCGGCCAGCTTCTGGCCTGGGGCACGGACGGGCCGCGGCCCTGGTGACCGTCCGGCGCGGGTGAGGTGGCCTTCGTTACGCCGCGACGGGTTGCCGCGGTAGCTCGATGCTGAAGACGCAGCCGCTACCCGGAACATCGCGCAAGCGCAACCTACCGCCGCAGGCTTCTACGGACCGGCGGACGATGTCGAGCCCGAGGCCGACCCGAACCCCGTCATCGTCCTCGGTCGGGAGAAGCAGGATCTCGGCCTGGCCCTCCGGCAGCCCCCCGCATTCGTCGGCGATCTCGATGACGATATGGTCGGCGCTCGAGATCATCTCGAGGGAGATGCGCCCGTCCTTCCGGCTGAAGGAGAACGCGTTCTGCAGAAGATGCGAGAGGGCCGCGATGATGAGCTGGCGATCCACGTTCACGTAGAGGCCCGGCTCGCCGGACTTGAAGGTCAGCGCCATACCCCACGAGACGGCTTCGATCGACCCTTCCACCTCCAGCTGCTCGAAGAGGTGCGAGACCAGCACGCGCTCCAGGCGCCGGTTGCCCGAAGCCAGGCGCACTTCGGCGAAGGAGCGATCGATGAGCTTGCACACCGTCCGCAGGTTGCGGCCCAGGATGGCGCCGGTGCTACCGCTGACCCCCACGTGCCCCTGCTTGAGAAGCTCGAACGAGAGCTTCGCCGTGGAGAGGCGGGTGCGGATCTCGTCGACCAGGGATCCCAGCCGCTCCGTCCCTTGGTCGGCGATCGATCGCTCGCGCTGCTCCGTGTACTCGGTCACCGCCTGGGCGATGGCGTCGTCCAGGCAGCGATTGAGGGTGCGAAACTCGTCGACGGTGATCGGCGCGTCGGTCTCGGCGGCCAGCTCGGTGACGGCCTGGCAGATGTCGCCGTAGTCGTGGACGACCTGCGCCACGGTGAAGCCCGATCGCAGGAGCGCGCGGCCATGCGCCCCGGCGCTGCGGGTGAGGTCCTCGTTGGTGCTCCGCGAGGCGCGCAGCGTGTCGACCAGCTGGTCCAGAAAGAGGGGAACGCCGGACTCCAGCTCCTGCTGGGTCGCTCGGGGCGCGAACCTCGACGCGACTTTGGCCCGCGTGCGAGCGATGAGCGCTGCGCGATGGGTCTCGATGAATTCGAACAGCATGGCCGGCAGGATTCCTTGGGCGCGGGGACGGAAGCGAGAGACCGACTATCGGGGGGGCGGCACCGTACCAGGCGCCGTGCCAGGATTGGTCGCTTCTTCCGGGGGGGGTATGTAAGCCGCGCAAACCTTGTTCTTGCCGGACCCCTTGGCGCCGTACATCCTCGAATCGGCCATGGAAAGCAGGGTGCCCACCGGCTCCTCGCTCGCGTCGAGCTCGGAGAGCGAGGCCACGCCGATGCTCGTGGTGATACGCACCTCGCGACCGCGGGCGCTGAGGTGCAGCCCTTCCACGGCCCGCCGCACGCGCTCGGCCAGGCGCTCCGCATCGAAGTTGCCGGCTCCCGCCGCCAGGACCACGAACTCGTCGCCGCCGTAGCGCGCCAGGACGTCCTCCACGCGCAGCACGCGCAGGATGCG
>Ga0302184_10000587_pt1 | contig 23829 bp, 19 predicted proteins | sample I_Palsa_N3_3_FD_200233 | JGI IMG/M metagenome (GOLD analysis project Ga0302184, IMG submission 200233) | Peat permafrost microbial communities from Stordalen Mire near Abisko, Sweden - I_Palsa_N3_3 | ecosystem: Environmental > Terrestrial > Soil > Palsa > Peat permafrost | place: Sweden...
CGCGATCGCGCGAACTCCTCCCATGCCGTCCTCGGGTCGTCGCGTGCTCCGTCAAGGAGCTGACGGGCAATAGCCACGAGTGGGCCGTAACCGGGAATCTCAGAGAGGCTTCGCAGCTCCTCGATCGCGGTCTCGCCGAGAAGGTCAGGGCGTCGGGCGAGCATATTGGTGAAGGCTTCAACGCTGTCGAGTTGCATGACTTCGACGACGGCGTCGCGTACCGCCTCGCGCTGTGCGTCGCGCGCGGCCTGTTCCCTTCGTCTTGCGCGGTTTCGCGCCGCTTTGCCCATCGTCCGATCGTCGCACAGGCGTGGGGCAGCCATCAGGCGAGGCCGGCGGTAGGCGGAGATCGCTACTCAACAGAGGCGGAGCGGAACAGCTGGCGGCCAGACGGTGAACGACCTGTCCGTGGTATTCGACCGATCCAAGAACGCACTCGGTCCGACAACGGTGGGGCCGTGACGCCCCCCCGTCCCTCAGCCGCCGGCGAACGTGGCTTTGAACAGGCTGAAGCTATTTAGCATCCGGGTGGCAGTCGTGTGGAGGCTGTTTGGTAGCCACAAGTTGATCTGCGCGGAGCCGGTAGGGCTGGAGCCTTGAGTGGTGATGACGTCGATCCCGTTGTCCGGATAGGGGTCTCCTGAGGTGTAGGCCTCGAATCCCAGCGCGTAGGAGTTCGCGACGAACGTGCTGACGGTGCCTTGTGGGGTTCCCACAAGGCTTGGGTCAGGGCCGCCGGAGCTCGCCGTCACGCAGGACCCGCAGCCCGTTGTGAGCACTTCGAGTTTCTCGTTCGGGTTCGGGGCTGTCCACAGGTCCTCTTCGCCGCCCTCCACCGTCGGGCTTTGGTAGCTCCAGTTGCTCGGGATCAACACTGTGTACGCGCCGCCCGGCGCGTGCATGACCGCCAGCGGCGCAAGTGCCGTGCTTGTCGAATCCGTGGAGGTCGAGCCGGTTGTCGTTTTTCGCGTTGGTGTCGCCGACGACCCAGGCTCAGCGTGGTGAGTTGCGCGTCCGGTCGTGGTCGATTTGGCGGTCTTGCTGGAGGCCTGGGCAGGCGTGTTGTGCGTGAACACGCCGGCGGCCGCGAGCACTCCGACGCCGAGTCCCGAGAGCGCCACGATGGCCAGGAGGATTAGTGCGAGCGGGTTACCGGAGCGTGACGCGCGGGCACTGCCGGGAACAGGCGTTGCGTACCCGTACGCCGCGTATGCCGGCGGAAGCGGCGGCGGAGTGTGCATCGGCGGGGGAGCTGGCGTTGGCGGACCTATAACTGTCGGGGCATGAGTCGGCGCTACGCGCGTGGTAGCGGCGTGTCCGTCGTGCGCAGCTGCGAGTGCGGCGGCGAACTCCCGGCCGGTCGCGAATCGGTGCTCGGGATCAACGGCCAGAGCGATGGATAGGAAGTGGTCGTAGCGAGTCCCTAGCGCTGTAAGTACCGTGGAGGCCGCCGGGCGTGGATCGTTTGCGTGCGCCCAGCGCGTGGCCATCTCGTTCGCGCCGCTGAACGGTGGCGAACCGGTCATGGCCTCGAAGAACACGCAGCCGAGCGCGTACAGGTCGCTTCGCGGACCGGGCTCCCGACCTCTGATCTGCTCCGGCGACAGATACCCGGTGGTTCCGACTACCCAGCCCGTTTGTGTCAAATGCTCGACGGCATCCGACGGCTTGGCAACCCCAAAGTCAGTCAGGTATGCGTGGTCAGTGCCGCCGACCTGACGGACCAGTACGTTCGCCGGCTTAACGTCCCGATGCACGAGCCCGGCGACACCGTGCACCGCGTCGAGCGCACCGGCGAGCTGGCAGGCAATCGCGACCGCTCGCTCGGGTGCGAGCCGTCCTGATTGTTCAATGAGCTTCTTCAGGTCCTCGCCGTCGATCCACTGCATTACAAGAAACAGCTGGTCGGCCTGATCGCCCACGTCGTACACCGTGACAACGTTGGGATGGTCTACGGACGCGGCGAGGCGTGCTTCGCGAAGGAATCTCTCGCGATACTCGGGCGCACTCGCGATGTCCTCCCGGATCACCTTGAGCGCGACCACGCGATCAAGCGAACGCTGGGTGGCTTTGTAGACGACGCCCATCCCGCCGGTGCCCGCCACCGACGAGATCTCGTAATCCCCGAGCGCTTGGCCCTTGCCGAGCTGCCCACGCGCCGCGCCAGCCACGCGGCTATCCTAACGCGCCTCATCGTCGAAACTCTTTTGCTTGGGCCGCTCAAAGTGCGTTCCGCTTGCCAATTGCATTCGAGGCGTGCGGCCACTGATCGCTGGCTACATATGCGCAGCGAGATGAGCACTGGCTTGCCCTCGATCTGCGGCTGGACAATCCAAGTGGCCCACTGCTGTGACGCGCCCTAGGGAGCAGCCGGCATGGGAAATCGAGGTCGGCGGATTGCGGTTCGTTCTTACCACCAAGCCGATCGTGCTGGGTCGTGACCCTGCATGCGACGTTCCGATCGAAGACGAGCGTGTGTCATGGCGGCACGTGAAGGTCGAGATCAGCAATGACGTTCCACTGATCACCGATCTAGGGTCGGCAAACGGCACGCTGGTCGATGGCTCAAGGACCGATAACACGCCACGGCCCATCACGCGTGAAGCAATAGTCCAAATCGGTAGCACCCGCGCTCGCGTTCGTGAAATCGCGGCAGAGCCGTCGGCAACGCAGGGCCGTTTCAGACGAGTGCCCGTTCGCCGGCGCGCGATCCAAATCGGTCGTGCCGACGACAGCGACATCGTCCTTGACGAGCCGAACATCTCATGGCACCACGCGGAAGTGCGGCCGGGGAATCCGCCGACGATCGTTGATTTGGGCTCCCGCAACGGCGTGCGGCTTGGCAACCAGCTGCTGCACGGTTCCGGCCCACTTCACCCCGGCGTTCAGGCCGGGATCGGCCCATTCAGCCTGCGTTATGAGAACGGCGAGCTCGTTATCCACGACGAGCGTGGCGGCCTCAGCCTCAGTGGTGAGCAGATCACGATGCGCGTCGGCGATCGCACCATTCTTCAGCCGAGCACCCTCAGCGTGTCTCCCGGCGAGTTCGTCGCACTAATTGGCCCGAGCGGATCGGGCAAGACAACTCTGTTGAAGTGCCTCGCAGGCGTCGCGCAAGCAACCGGCGGACGAGTCGTCGTCGGAAGCGACCCGTTGGAGCTTCGACTGACGGAGGTCGGATACGTGCCTCAAAGCGACGTTGTGCACGACCTCCTGACGGTCCGCGAGGCGCTCCGATACGCCGCGCGGCTCCGCCTCCCGTCCGACACGCACAGGGGTGAACTCACGACCGCGGTGGACGACGTTCTCGACGAGCTCCGCCTCAGCGAGCACGCCGACACTGAAACCGGTCGCTTATCCGGTGGTCAGCGCAAGCGCGTCGCATGCGGAGCCGAGCTGATCGGGCAGCCCACAATGCTTTTGCTAGACGAGCCCACTAGTGGACTCGATCCGGCACTTGAGCGCCGGCTCATGCTGACGCTACGCAACCTCGCGGACAGTGGACGAGGAATCGTGACGGTGACCCACGCCACCAGCAGCCTTTCCCTGTGCGACACCGTCGCCGTGATGGGTCCGGGGGGCCACCTTCTTTTCGCCGGCTCTCCCCGCGAGAGCCTTGAGCATTTCCAAGTCCGCGCCTACGACGAGATCTACAACGCGATCGAGCTCGTGGACGTCACAACCCACACGCCGCAGATCCCGTCCACGCGTCAACCACGCCCTCGAACGCATCTCCTGTCCGGGCGCTCCCTGGCCAAGCAGACGGCAGCACTGACGTCCCGCTACGCGCGCACGTTGTCGCGAGACCGGCGAACCCTCGCGATCCTTCTCGGCCAGGCGCCCGTAATGGCGTTCCTGATCAGCCTGCTGTACCCGGCCAATGTCTTGGCCTACTCCAACCACCAGCCTGGCCGAAGCGCGCTCTACATCTTCCTGCTCGTGACGTCTGCAGTGTGGCTCGGCCTGATCGATTCTTGCCGGGAGATCGTTAAAGAGCGTTCGATCGTCATGCGCGAACTCGCAGTCGGCGTGCGCCTAGACGCCTACCTGCTTGCCAAGGCAGGCCCTCTGTTCCTGCTCACGACCGTACAGTGCATCTTGCTCGTAGTCGTTGCGACGGTGATCCAGCCACTCCATGCCGGCGCAAGTAGTTACCTCGACCTGGCCGGTCTCCTCATACTCGCGAGCTGGTCGACCGTAGCTATCGGGCTCGCCGTATCGACCCTCGCCCGTAGCGTCGATCAGGCGACCAGCCTGATCCCGCTGCTGCTCATCCCACAGCTCCTCTTCGGAGGCGCCTTCGTGCCGCTGGCCAAGATGCAGGCGCCGATCAGAGTGCTCGCAGACCTCACCACAAGCCGCTGGGCGTTCGCCGGCGCAGGCCACATGCTGCACATGAACGCCCGGCTTGCAGCGGCGCCACAAATCAGCTCTCTGAGTGGCTACGGCGCAGCATTCTTCTCCCTTAGCCAAGGAGCGGCCGCGATCGTCCTGCTCGGATTCACGGCCGCGCTGCTCCTCGCAAGCGCAGTCCTGCTAGCACGCCGCGGCCAGAGGACCACGTAACCCGGCCGAAACTCTTGGGGGGCCCCCCACGTGGACTGTCACCTGTAACGCACCCGGGGCACGTGGGACGTGACCTCAAGGCGCTGTTGCTGGTGGCCGATGCCCCGTGCATGGATCAGTTGTTACCGTCGAGCTCGGCCGGTTCGTCGGCGCTAGGGCGCGTTGCCGGGCAATACGCTCGGGCGACCGCTCGACGCTACATCTGGCGCACGCTCACCGCGTTCCTGGTGCTCGCTGCAGCATTTCCGATTGCCGGGCTGTTGGTCGGTTTCCACAACATGGCGCTCGTTCCCATCGAGCTCGCGATGATCGCGCTGACATTCGTAGTCGATCGGGTGGCGTCGCCGATCGTTGAGCGCTGGCAGCGTGGCGCGAGCGGCGAGGAGCGTGTTGGCGAGATCATCGATGGCCTGCACACGCAGGGTTGGCTTGCGCTCCACGACGCCTGGACCGGCCGCGGCAACGTCGACCACATCCTGGTCGGCCCGGCTGGGCTGTTTACGATCGAGACGAAATCGCACGCCGGCCGCATCGATCCAGATCGAATCGACGCGAGGATGCTCAAACAGGCCTACGCCCAGAGCAAGGCCGTGGAGAAACTCACCGGCCTGCACGTCGAGCCGCTGCTCGTGTTCAGTCGCGCCTACCTCGCGCAGCGCGCCGTCACCCATCGGCGTGGAGTCACAATCCTGCCGGCGCGGATGCTGCCCCGTTTCCTCGACGCGCTCGCACAGGGCATTCCCGCAGCGCGAATCGCCGCCGTCCACAAGAGCTTGGCCGACGGCCTCGACGACATAACGTAGAAGGCCCGACGGTGGGGCGTCGAAGGTCTGCCGACCTAGCGAACGCCAGCCGGCGCCGGTATATGCGAACGGGCGCGTCGCACCGAGTGTCCCGATGGTGGGTGAGAGAGTGTCCGCCGAGCCGACCGGCACTGTCCAGGACACCGACTCTCAGCTCGAATGGCTCGGAGAACCAGACTGCGTAGACCGTTATGTGAGCGACCCAGCCGCCGGGTATATGGCTCAGCTAGGCACGGCAAAGCTCGATGTTGACGACGACGGCGGCGGCGCTGGCGACGCGTTCGTGGCAAGCCACGTTAGATCGCGTCGAGGAGCTTCGCCTTGGCTGACGCGTATTCATCGTCGGTGATCGCGCCAGCCTCGTGCAGCCCTGCGAGCTGGCCGTAGCGCGAGCGCACGCATCGGCACGCTCTGACTAGCCGCAACCGATGCGAACTCGCGGCGGGGTGCCACGAGCAGCCGCACGTCCTCCGAGGCGCCATCGAGCGCCTGCCATCCAAGCGGTCCCATACGCGCACCCCGGCGCTCCGCATCAACCGCGCGAAAGGCCAAGAACCACCGCACACGTGACGCACTGGGGCAGTGCCTGGGGTCGTGAACGTTTCGTAAATTGTTAAGCCTCATACGCTGAACTACGCTCAGGTTCTCTCAAGTTCTCTGAGATCGGACTGCTATTGCACGATCAGGCGGGCGTTTCTACGTTCGTTGTGTGCAGTCGACGCACAAGATCGCGGGGAGCGCGGCCGCCGGTTTCGCTGCGTATCTGACGGCGTCGGCGAGTCGTGGTGATTACTACGTCGGCGGCGAGCTGGAGGGTGACGGAGGCGCCTGGCACGGCTCGCCGGAGGCGCTCGACGGGCTCGGCCTCGACCCGTCGCAACCGGTCCGCAAGTCGGATCTCGTCAGTCTGATGGAGGGGCGTTCGCCGGCGTCGGGTGAGCCGGTCCGCCGGGTTGGCGGCGACGGGTCGAGGGTGGCGGGGATTGACGCGACGTTCAGCGCGCCGAAGTCGGTGTCTGCGCTCTGGGCGGTGTCTGATCCGTATCGTCGCGCGCAGATCGAGGTTGCGCATCGCAAAGCGGTCGCGAGCGCGATCGGTCGGATCGAGCGTGACGTCGAGGTGGTGCGGCGGCGTGAGCGCGGCGAGTTGCGCTGGGAGAAAGCACGGAGCTTGGTCGCGGCCGAGTTCGTTCACACCTCGTCGCGGTTGACGCGCGATCAGGAGCGTGACGGCGTCCCGGACCCGCAGCTTCACTCGCATGTGGTGATTCTCGCGGCGGAGCGTGAGGATGACCGGTTCGCTGCCGTCGACTCGCGCGAGCTCTTCAGGTCGCAAAGGGCGAACGGTGCGTGGTATCGCGCGGAGCTCGCGCACGAACTGCGCGGCCTCGGACTCGAGATCCGCTCGGGGACTGGCCGTGATGGCCGCTTCTTCGAGCTGAAGGGTGTGCCGGAGGATCTCTCGAAGCGTTGGTCGCGCCGGCGTGAGGTGATCGAAAAGGCCGCCCGCGAGTTCCGTGACCGTTACGGTCGCTCACCCAACCGGGGCGAGCTCGGCTCGATCGCGGTCGCGACCAGGGGCACAAAGACCATGACCGCTGAGGTTGATGTGTCCACGGCGTGGCGGACGGTCGGCGAGGAATACGGCCTGTCGCGCGCCCGCGTCGAGGAGCTGTTCAACGACCGCTCGCGGGAGCCGGAGCGAGATGTCCGCTCGGAGCTGCTCGCCGACGTCGCGAGGAATCGTTCGATGGTCGAGACCAGGGAGCTTGAGGCGAGGGCGTTCGAGCTCGCCGCGGGTGTCGAGCGCCCGGAAGCGACGCGTGAGCATCTCGCCGCGTTGGAGCAATCCGGGGAGCTCGTCCGTCTCGATGGTGGCTTTTGGACGACGCGTGAGTTGCGTGAGCTTGAGCAGCGCACGGTCGCGACGGTCGCCGAGCGCGCGAACGATGAGGTTGCTCCAGTGTCGTTTTTCGCGCGGGCGGAGGGTGCGCGCGCGGCCGGGGACCGGCTCAGCGCACGCCTCCCGGCAGGTAGCTGGGGCCTTCATTTGAGCGGCGAGCAGCAGCGCGCGATGGACGTCGTCACGGGCACGGGTGGCCTCACGGTGCTGGTGGGGGAGGCGGGGACCGGCAAGAGTGTCGTGCTTGGTGCGGCGCGTGATGCGTGGGAGTGCGAGGGCTACAGGGTGATCGGCACCGCGGTCGCCGGTGCGGCAGCGCAACGGCTTGCTGGGGATGCGGGGATCCGGGAGACGATGACCGTGGACGCGCTCACCCACTGTGCGGACCGCGGGAGCCTTGGGCTTGACTCGCGTAGCGTGGTCGTGTTTGACGAGGCCGGGATGGCGGACACGCGTCGCCTCGCCCAGGTGGTTGAGCTGACCAGCCGGGCGGATGCGAAGCTCGTGCTCGCGGGCGACAGCGCGCAGCTGTCGTCGATCGGCGCGGGCGGCCTGTTCCGCGAGATACAGGAGCGCGCACCCACAGCGACATTGACTGAGGTGCATCGCGCGAACCACGCGTGGGAACGCGAAGCCTGGGGACAGCTGCGCGAGGGTGATGCGCAGCGCGCGCTTGCCGCCTACCAGGCACGCGACCGTCTCCACATCCACGAGACGCGTGAGCAGGCCGGGGAGCGAATGGTCAACGACTGGGCGACGATCCGCGCGGCGCATCCGCGGGACCAGGTCGTGATGATCACCGACGCCTCAAACCACGAGATCGACCACCTCAACAGCAGAGCACAAGAGCACCGCGACGCGGCGGGCGATCTCGGAGCGGAACGCGTCCAGCTGCCAGAGCGGCCCTACGCTCTTGCGAAGGGCGACGAGGTGCTGTTCAGCGCACAACATCGCGTGCCCGAGCAGCAGCGGGTGGAGAACGGGACGCGCGGGCAGGTCGTCGCCGTCGACGAGCGCTCAAGCAGCGTGCGCGTCCGGGTGGAGGAGCTCCGACCCCGCAATGTGGATGTGAACAAGGAAGACCTCCACCGGTTGCGGCTCGCCTACGCGCAACACGTCTACAAGGCGCAGGGCCTGACTACCGACCGTGCCCTGGTTCTCAATGGTGGCTGGCAGACCGACCGTGAAACCAGCTACGTCGCGCTCACGCGTGCGCGCGAGCAAACGGACATCTACGCGAGCCGCGAGGACCTCGGACACGCCGGAGTCGACGCGGACGTCGTCGACCGGCTCGCCGACCGGTTCCGAGAGAGCCACGCACAAGAGGCGAGCATCACCCGCGAGGAACAATCAACCGCCGAGAACGATGTCGAGCGCGACGTTCGCTGGGCGCTCGACCGACTCGACCGTGCCGACGATCACGACCGCGAACAAAGCGAATGGATGGAACAGCACGCCAGGCGGCACGACACGCAACGCGTCACTGGTGCGGAGCGCGCGAGCGAGCGCGACCAAGGCGAGCCGGAGCTCACATGGTTTGGGCGGCGCCTGCTCGAAGCGCGTGCGCACGCCCCTTACGGGTACCTAGATGGTGAGCCCGGACGCGAGCAGGACAGCTTCTACGCCCGCAAGTTCCGCGAGATACACGAACGCCAGGACGAACGAGCACGCGACCAGCCAGCCGAACGAGACAGCGAGCCACTCACCCCGAGCGAGCGGGCCGAGCGCGCACTCGACGAACACGACGACTTCCGGGCCGACCCGTCACTCACCGCGAGCGAACGTTTGCGCCAACTACTCGACTGGCAAGCCGCACACGAACGCGACAACGACCGCGGCCACGGCTTCGAGATGTAGTAACCCACTGGGCACCCAGCGGCCGGTAGCTCCGCTCCACCGGCCAGTCAACCCCGCTGCGCGGGGTTCCCCTCGCTACGCTCGGTGACAGCCCGGCTCCACTCCGCTGAGGAAGTCGATTAGGTCGGCCGTGCGGCCGACACTTTGTCTTCATCCGGCTCCGGTCCCGCCTCCTCGCCGACGATGGCCGAGAGGCGCGCGGCGGCGTCGTGGCGTGGCACGTGGTGGACGTAGATCATCGTCGTCTGAATGTCTGCGTGGCCCATGTAAGCCTTCACGTCCGAGAGTGGGAACGCCTGCACCGCGAGCGTTCCGAAGGTGTGGCGCAGGTCGTGGAACACGAAACGGTCGGCCTTGGTTCGCAGTGCGCCTAGGCCTGCGGTATCGAGCGCGTCATAGAAACGACGACGAAGAGCGCTGTCGTCCTGTGGCCTGCCGATCCGGTTGCCGAACACAAGGTCGTCGTCGCCGAGGAAGTGCTCGCGGCGGCTCAGGGCGTCGAGCGGCGCGGCCGCCTGATCAATTAGGGGCACCGAGCGCACCTTGCCGGACTTCGGCGGACCCGGTTCCCCGTGGGTATAGCTACGGCGCACGTGGACGAGGCGCTTGGAGAAGTCGATATCGCCCCAGCGCAGCGCGCGGAGCTCCCCGAGTCGCAGGCCGGTGAAGGCGGCGACTGTGAAGAGCGCGGCGTCCTGTTTGTTAGCGGCGGCTCGAGCGACGGCCGCGACCTCGGTAGGGGTGAGGACGTTGAACTCGCCGCTGCGGCGAAACGTGACGCGCTCGACGTCTTCCGACGGGTTGCTCGAGATCCAGCCGCGGCGCTTTGCACGCTTGAGGATGCCGTGCAGCAGGACGAGGATCTTTTGGATCGAGCGGCGCGAGAGGCGGCCCTCGGAGAGCATGCGCTCGCGGTAGGCGTCGACACGCTGCGTGTCGATCTTGCCGAGCGGGGTGTGCTCGCCGAACTCGGGCAACAGGTAGCCGCGTACGACGTTGCGATAGTCAGCCAGCGTTGACGGCGCGCGGCGCTTGTCGTGCTCGACGTAGCGCAGCCAATCCGTGCACGCGTCGCCGAAGGTCACGGCGCCCGCGGCTCGCTCCCCTGCCGGGGTCGCGTACTTGGGCGCTGCAGCGAGGAGCTCGCGTAGCGCCGCGGCGGCCTCCGGCGGCGTCAGGTACGAGGCGTCAGGCTTTGGCCCGTCGCCTGCGCGCCAGATGACCGCTCCGCGCGGTGTGCGTCTGTGCGAGTCCTTGACGTGGGCCGGCCCGAGCAGGCGCTGGTGGCGGCCGTCGGCGTCGCGCCACAGCGCGTAGTAGCGGCGCTTTCCCGGCTCGCCCTTGATCTGCAGATGTCCAGAGGACCTGACGCCGGCCATCTCGCCTCCCGAAACCCCGGCGGTTGGCGGCCGCTGGGGAACACGATGTGGAACACGGGAAGAGTAGCGGGGCGAGGAGCAGAGTGCAAAACGCCCGGATTTACTGGAGTGGCGGGGGAAGGATTCGAACCTTCGAAGGCAGAGCCAACGGATTTACAGTCCGTCCCCTTTGACCGCTCGGGAACCCCGCCGCGCGGCGGAGTGTAGCGATCAGGACGCGTCGCGCAGGCGTTGTGCCTCCGGCAGCAGCTCGAGCTTTTTCAGCGTGTGGTTCTCGATCTGGCGGATTCGCTCGCGTGTCACGTTGAACGCCTGACCGACCTCCTCCAGCGTCCGCGGACGTTCCCCGGTCAGGCCGAAGCGCATCTCGAGCACCTCGCGCTCGCGCCGCGGCAGAACCGCGAGGGCGCGGCAGACGTTCTCATCGCGGATCCGGCGCGATGCCAGCTCGAACGGCGACTCGGCGGTCGGGTCCTCGACGAAGTCGCCCAGCGACGAGTCTTCCTCGTCGCCGACCGGCTTCTCCAGCGAGATCGGTTGCTGGGCCATGCGGAGAATCTCGCGCACCTCGTGCGGGGAGCTGTCGAGGGCCGCGGCGATCTCCTGGGCGCTCGGCTCGCGCCCCAGCTCCTGGACCAGCTGGCGCTCGACATGAATCACCTTGTTGAGCTTCTCGACCATGTGCACGGGGATCCGGATCGTGCGTCCCTTGTCGGCGATCGCGCGTGTCACGGACTGGCGGATCCACCAGGTCGCGTAGGTCGAGAACTTGTAGCCGCGGCGATGATCGAACTTCTCGACCGCTCTGATCAGGCCGAGCGAGCCCTCCTGGATCAGGTCGAGGAACGACAGCCCGCGACCGAGGTAGCGCTTCGCGATCGAGACGACCAGTCGCAGGTTCGCTTCGACCATCTGCTGCTTCGCGAGAACGTCGCCGCGTTCGATCCGTTTGGCGAGCGCGACCTCCTCGGATGCCGAGAGCAGCGCGACGCGCCCGATCGTTCGCAGGTAGAGCCGCAGCGAATCGAGGCTTGGCTCTACCGTGAGATCGACCTCGATCGGCCGCACCGCTGCCTCCGCGCTGACCTGCTCGAGGCCCGGATCGGCCTCGCCCTCACCGGCGGCGACGTTCTCGCCGACCAGCACCTCGATGGCGTGCTCCTCGAAGTAGGCGTAGAGCTCCTGGACCTGCTCCTTCGTGATCTCGAGCTCCTCGAGTGCGCTGGTGACGCTCTCGAGCGTCACGTAGCCGCGCTCATGGCCGTCGGCAATCAGTCCGGCGAGCTCGTCGGCGTCTGCGACTACCGGCTCGGTGACCGTCGGCGCACCCTCGTTCGCCGTCACGGTCGCTTCCAGAACTTGCATCTGGTGGCTCCTCTCCTCATGCCGCGATCCCCTCAGCGACCGCGACGCGGCAGATTGATAGCACAGTCGGCGCGATGACAGTTGGCGGCCGAGTGCTCTCGCTAGGCTGGAGGTGCACAAATGGCGCAACGACACTCCATCACCGCCGTCCCGGACGTCCAAGCCGAGCTCCCAAGTCTCGCGCTCGGATTGTCCCGTGTCGGCGTCACCGGAGTCGAGAAGGTGATCCGGATCCGTCAGGGCGGATCCGAGCAGCTCTTCTCGGCACAGATCGAGTGTTTCGTCGACCTCGGCCCGGAGCAGAAGGGCGCGCACATGTCGCGCTTCGAGGAGGTCGTCAACGAGACGATCGGTGAGGTGATCCTGGGCGAGTCGGTCTTCCGCGCCGAGCTGCTGGCCCAGCACATCGCCGAGCTCGTGCGCGAGCGCCAGCACGCGTTGCGCGCCGAGGTCACTATCGCGGCGCGGTACCCCGAGCACCGGCCGGCGCCGGTGTCCGCGATCAACACGCAGGAGATCTACACGCTGTTCGGGATTGCCGTCGCCTCACGGCGCGGGACCCGGCGTGTTGTCGGTGTGGCGGCGCAGGGGATGACGGCCTGCCCGTGCGCGCAGCAGCTGCTCACTGCGCAGGCCCGCGAGTTGCTCGAGGAGGACGGCTTCAGCAACGGGGAGATCGAGCGGATCTTCGATGTGGTTCCCGTTGCGACCCACAACCAGCGCGGACTCGGAACCCTGCACGTCGGCGTCCCTGAGGGCGGCGTCCTCGAGATCGATGCACGCGCGCTGCTGGGCATCGTCGAGAACTCGATGTCCTCTGAGATCTACGAGCTGATGAAGCGCAGTGACGAGGCGGCGGTCGTGTTGCGTGCCCACCAGCGCCCGCGCTTCGTCGAGGACTGCGTACGCGAGATGCTCGGCGGCGTGATCTCAGAGCTGCCCGATTTGCCGGATGACGCCTTCGTATCCGCGCGTCAGGAGAACCTCGAAACGATCCACCAGCACAACGTCCAGGCCGAGCGGCAGGGCACGCTGGGCGAGCTTCGCCGCGAGCTCGCGGGTGGCGAGCATTCGCCGGCGCACACGACGATGCGCTCCTGGCTCGACGGGTCGATCTAGCTCAGCCTGCGGGCGTCGCATCGCCGGCGCGCGCCTGAGCCATCCGCCGTCGCAGCCCGAAGAAGTAGTCCAGGCCCGACGCCACGGTGATCGCGACCATTGCGTAGACCAGCACCGTGAGCCATAGCGGATGGTCGTGGACTGCGATCACGCCGAGGATCGCGGCAATCTGCACGCAGGTCTTGAGCTTGCCGAAGTTGCTCGCCTGCATGATCAGTCCGGCCTGTGTGGCGCCCAGACGCAGCACCGTGACGGCGAGCTCGCGCGCGATGATCACCATCGCCACCCAGGCAGCGAGGCGGTGCAGTGAGACGAGCGAGATCAGCGCGGCGACGATCAGCAGCTTGTCGGCGAGCGGATCCATCAGCTTCCCGAAGGTGGTGACCGAGCCGCGAGAACGGGCGAGGTAGCCGTCGACGAAGTCGGTCAGCGAGGCGACCGCGAAGACGATCGCCGCGAAGACATCGCCGTTATCGGTCTGGTCGAGCAGGGCGACGACCAGCACCGGGACCAGCAGGATGCGCACGACGGTCAGGAAGTTCGGCCAGTTGAGCGATGCCATGGTCGGATTATCGCCATCGGGCCGGGAACTTCGTTGCGGCGGCAGGAATGATTCTCGATCGCGTCGAGCCGGCCGAGGTCGAGCAGCTCGCGCAGGCCGGCGAGCTCCCCGGTCGGCGGACCGGCGAGGCCTGGCGCTTCGCCCGTGGCGCCTGGCTCGCCTGGCTCGCCGCCGGCTCCGGCAGCGAGCCCGCCACGAGCGACCGCTAGGGTTCTCCTTAATGCCTCTCATTCCCACGGTCATCGAACGCAGCGCGCGCGGGGAGCGCGAGTACGACATCTACTCGCGTCTGCTGAATGAGCGGATCATCTTTCTCGGTACGCCGATCGATGACCAGGTTGCGAATGTGATCGTCGCCCAGTTGCTGCACCTCGAGTCCGTCGATCCCGACAAGGACGTGTCGCTCTACATCAACTCGCCTGGGGGATCGGTGTATTCGGGCCTCGCGATCTACGACACGATGAACTTCATCAAGCCCGACGTGCAGACGATGTGCGTCGGCATCGCGATGTCGGCGGCTTCGTTGCTGCTCTCCGGTGGCGCTGCCGGAAAACGCTCGGCGCTGCCCAACAGCCGCATCCTCATGCACCAGCCGTCAGCCGGCTTCGAGGGTCAGGCGACCGACATCGAGATTCACGCGCGCGAGGTCATCAACCTCCGCGCGCGGATCGACGAGATCTACGCGAAGCACTGCGGCAAGCCTGTCGAAGAGGTCCACGCAGACATGGAGCGCGACCGCTTCTTCAAGGCCGCCGAGGCCGTCGAGTACGGGCTGATCGACCGCGTGCTCACGAGCCACTAGCCGCCGGCGCCGAGGATTACGCTCGCGGGGCGCGAAGCTGCCGGTGCGATGAGCCAGCTCAACCGGGTCGAGCGTGTCGGGATCGCCGCGGCCTGTCTGCTGACGGCGCTCGCCGGCTTGGCGCATTACGCCGGCTGGGCTGCGGTCCCGGCCTTCGCGGTCGCGACGCTGGCGCTCGCCGCGCTCGCCTGGATCGTCTCGCTTGCGACCGAGCAGGTCGGCGAGCATCTCGGACCGGCGGGCACTGGACTGCTCCAGTCGAGTGTCGGCAACCTGCCCGAGCTGTTCGTCGTGATCTTCGCGCTGAACGTCGGCGAGCGCGTCGTCGCCGAGAGCGCGATCGTCGGATCGCTGTTCGCCAACGCCCTGCTCGTACTCGGCATCGTCATCGTCGTCGGCGCCCTGCGTGGCGGCGCCGGCGGGGTGATGCGCTTCGATCCCAAGATCACTCGAGCGACGGCGACGATGCTGTTCGCCTGCCTGTTCATCATCGTGCTCGTCGGCCTCTCGCTGTCGAGCGGAAACCCCGTCGGCCACCACGTGAAGGCGATCTCGGTGATCGCCGCTGCCCTCCTCCTGAGTGTCTATCTGGCCTGGGTCATCCCGCACGTTCGCGCCGAGCAGCGGCCGGCGGCGTCGGCCGCCAGGATTCCACTGGCGGCCTCCGTGATCCTGCTGCTCGTTGCGGGCGCGGGCTCGGCGTTCGTTTCGGACTGGTTCGTCGATGCTCTCCGCCCGGCGATCGCCCAGCTGCACGTGTCGCAGGCCTTCGCCGGCCTCGTGATCGTCGCGATCGCCGGCAACGCGGTCGAGAACACGGCCGGGGTAAGCCTCGCCGCGAAAGGACAGTCGGATCTTGCGATCTCGGTCGTCGTCAGCTCGGTTGCTCAGATCGCGGCGTTCCTCTTTCCGCTGCTCGTGATCGTGTCGCTCGCGCTGAACACGCAGCTCACATTCGCACTGCCTCCGCTTTACATCGGTGCGCTCGCTGTCACCGCAATCACCGTCTGGCAGGTCACGGAGGATGGCGAGGGTCGTGCCTTCGAGGGGTGGGCGCTGGTCGCGATCTATGCGATCCTGGCGGTGATCACGCTGTATGAGTAACGCGCGCTCTCTCCGGTTTTCCCCAAACCTGGCCTACGCGCTCGGCGTGGCGCCGGTCGTCGCTCTGGGTGTCGTCGCGCTGCTGATTGCGACCGGGGGCCATCGCCATCCGCTCGCCAAGAGCACGACCCCGGCGGTTGCGCTCAAGCGTGCTCGTGCAGTCGGCTACACCACCGAGGCGCCGGATCCGCTCGCCGGGGAGAGCTACCCGGTGGCTGCCGGTGCCGTCCACCACGCGCCGGCAAGCTCGCCGCGGGCCGCCGTGCGCCAGGCGTTCCTCAGTCCCGGGGCGCCGAGCAACGCGCAGGTGCTGGCCGAGCTCCACGAGGAGCAGGCGATCGAGAAGTCGGAGTCGGGACGCTCGGCGCGCGTGAGCGTCGATCAGCAAAGTGGCGACGCGCTGGCGCCGGCCGGATTACCGATTCAGATCCAGGAGGTGATCGCTGGCGGCAACGCGATCCGCGACTTCCCCTATGTGTACGGCGGCGGCCACGCATCATTCATCGCCGACGCCTACGACTGCTCGGGCTCGGTCAGCTATGCACTCGCGGCCGGAGGCCTGATCAAGGCGCCGGAGACCTCGGGCCAGCTCGAGTCCTGGGGTGCCCCCGGTCCGGGTCGCTACCTGACGGTCTTTGCCACCGACGGCCACACGTTCATGTATGTCGACGGCGTTTGGTTCGACACCGCCGGGCGCGCCGGTCCCTACAGCACGCGTTGGCTCACCCAGCAGCCCTCGCTGGCCGGGTACGTCGAGCGCCACTACCCCGGGCTGTGACGCGCGGAGCAGTGGCGCTGCCCGCGGTCAGCCGCGCAACAGGCCGCTGATAACGGCGCCGGCGACGCCGCCCGCGCCGGCGGCAGCCGCCGTGTTACCGGCCCCGGCCTCAGACTCGAGCGGCTCGACGTACATCGTTTGGATCGCGACCTTGCCCGGCCCGGTAAAGCGGTTCCAGGTCAGCTTGTGGTCGCCGGCGAACATCCCGGTCTTGAGGCCAAGCGAGTGCGACGTCAGCGTCACGCCCGGGTCCTTGTAGAGCCAGCCGCCCGCCTCGACGTCGAGCTCCTCGCCGGCATCGAGTTCGATCTCGAAGACGTTGCCCTGCCCGGAGATCCAGACGACCGCATCACCTTCGCTGGCATGGAACTTGTCGATGAAGATCCCCGAGCCGCCGAGCAGCATGTTGCGTACACCCTGCACCCGCTCGAAGCTGTAGCCGACGTTGTCGGTCGCCGCGAGGAAGTGGTGCTCGCGAACGTTGACCTCCTGGCCCTTGGCGAGGTGCAGCGGAATGCACTGTCCGGGCCAGTCGCGCGAGAAGGCGATCCGGCCGCTGCCCGAGGTCTTGGTGATGAAGAAATCGAGTCCGGCGATCTTCCGCTTGATGCCGCCCGGGAGCTTGCGCAACTCGATGCCGACCTGGTGCTCCTTCCACAGCAGGGTGTGGTGTTCGAACATCACCGCCTGTCCGGAGACCTCGATCTGCAGTTCTGGGACGAGCGCCCCGCGCAGGTGGTAGGTCACTCCGGCAAACGTCTCGTCGGTGATCTCGATCTTCAGCGGTGCGTCCGGAATGCGCATCGGCGTGCCCCTCTCGTGCTTGGCGTTTTGGCCCGGTCGCGCGCAAGATACTCTGCTCCCGCGCCGGTCGCCGCGGCCCACAACCGCGTCAACCGCGCCGAAGCTCTACACTGGATGTCCCTCGCGCCGTGGCGGGGTTTTTCCTTGCCCGGCGCCAGAATCTTCTTCATCCCGACCCTGGAAGGCTCATGGCCCGCGGAGACGTACGCATCGCTGTGACCCTCGCGTGCGAGGAATGCAAGCGACGCAACTATCAGACGAATAAGAGCAAGCGCAACGACCCCGATCGCATATCGCTGGCCAAGTACTGTCGTTGGTGCCGCCGCCATACCCCGCATCGGGAGACTCGTTAGTAGCCAGTGCCGTGGCGCGTGACCGCAAGCGTACCCGTCGGGCAGGCCGTAGGAGACCGCCTGGCACGCCAGACCCGCCGCAAGGCGCGGCCGGCTTTGGCCTGCCCGCTGACGACGCCGAGCCGGAGCCGCCGCTCGAGCTTCCGGGCGACGGCGCGGCGGGGTCCAGCGTGTTCCCCCAGCTGGGCGCGTTCGACGAGGAGGAGCCGGTGAGCGCCGCCTCCAGTGCCTTCGGCGAGGAGCCAAGCCTTCGCGTCGAGCAGGTGCCGCGCGACGAGCGCAAGCAGCCGGGCAACCGTGTCTTCAACTTCCTGCGTGGCTGCTGGGCTGAGCTGCAGCGCGTGCAGTGGCCGGACCGCCGTCAGGTCGCACAGGCGACCGGCGTCGTGCTCGGATTTGTCGTCGTTGCCGGCCTGTTCCTTGGGCTCGCCGACGAGGTCTCCCAACAGATCGTGAACGCAATCCTCTAATCATGTTCCGCTGGTACGTCGTCAATACATATTCAGGCCACGAGAAGAAGGTCAAGGAGAACCTCGAGCATCGCATCGTGTCGCTCGCTCAGACGCGCGCAGTGCGTCAGGTCGTGGTACCGACCGAATCGGTCTCCGAGATGAAGGATAACCAGAAGATCACCGTCGACAAGCGCACCATGCCTGGCTACGTGCTCGTCAATATGGAGCTCAACGAGGGTTCCTACAAGCTGGTCAAGGACACGCCCGGTGTGACCGGCTTCGTTGGTGCTTCGAACGAGCCTGTCCCGTTGACGCAGATGGAGGTCGACCGGATTCTCAAGAAGGAAGTCGCGGTTGTTGCAGGCCGGCCGCGCGCGACCTTTACGATTGGCGAGTCCGTCAAAGTCGTCTCGGGCCCGCTGTCTGACTTCTCGGGGGAGATCTCCGAGATCAACGAGGATGCGGCCAGGCTCAAGGTGCTGGTATCAATCTTCGGCCGCGAAACGCCGGTCGAGGTCGGCTTCGACCAGGTCAAGAAGCTCTAGCTATGGCAAAGAAAGTCCTAACCACGATCAAGCTGCAGGCCGTTGGCGGCGCCGCTTCGCCGGCGCCACCGGTTGGCCCTGCGCTCGGCCAGCACGGCATCAACATCATGGAGTTCTGCAAGGCGTTCAATGCGCAGACGCAGCAGGATGCCGGCACTGTGATCCCCGTCGTGATCACCGTCTACGAGGATCGCTCGTTCACGTTCGTCACGAAGACCCCGCCGGCAGCCGATCTGATCCGCAAGGCGCTTGGGCTCGAGAAGGGCTCGAGTGAGCCGCACCGCGACAAGGTCGGCAAGATCACGCAGGCACAGCTGCGCGAGATCGCGACCACCAAGCTCGCCGACCTGAACGCCAACGACGTCGACGCCGCAGCGAAGATCATCGCTGGCACGGCGCGCTCGATGGGCGTCGAGGTGGTCGGCTGATGGCGCGCCACAGCAAGCATCTGATGGAGGCGCGTGAGCAGGCCCAGCGCGACCGCGAGCACACGCCGGCTGAGGCGGTCGAGATCGTCAAGCAGCTCGCCCGCGCGAAGTTCGACGAGTCGATCGAGGTGCATATCCGTACCGGCCTCAACGTTCGGCACGCCGACGAGCAGTTGCGCGGCACCGTCGCACTGCCGCACGGTCTCGGTCGCAACGTGACGATCGCGGTCTTCGCCCAGGGCGACGCGGCGCGCGAGGCCGAGCAGGCCGGTGCCGACTTCGTCGGTGCCGAGGATCTTGCCAAGCGCGTCGAAGAGGGCTTCAGCGACTTCGACGTGGCGATCGCGACGCCCGACATGATGCCGCTCGTCGGACGCCTCGGACGCGTGCTCGGACCGCAGGGCAAGATGCCCAACCCCAAGGTTGGCACCGTCACGACCGACGTCCGCAAGGCGGTCGAGGAGTCCAAGGCGGGCAAGGTCGAGTACCGCACCGACCGAACTGGGATCGTTCATCTCGTGATCGGCAAGCGAAGCTTTGAGTCGCGAGCCCTGCTCGAGAACTACTCGGCGCTGCTGGACGAGATCATTCGCGCCAAGCCGTCAGCGGCAAAGGGTCGCTACCTGCACTCGATCACGTTCGCCTCGACCCAGGGTCCCGGCGTGAAGGTTGATCCGAGCCGGACCCGCGACATCGTCGAGGAGGCGCCCGCAACACCCGTCGCGGCGTAACCTCAAGGCCAGGCCACCAGAGACCTCCGGCGCGCTCCGAGTGGAGCCCTAAGACCGGACGAGGAGCCCCATGAACCGAGACCAGAAGTCCGCGGTGATCGACGAGATCGCCGCCAGCATCACCGAATCGCACGCCATCTTCGCGGTCGACTACCGCGGGATCACGGTCGAGCAGGCGAAGGAGTTGCGCACCCGCCTGCGCGATTCGGACGCCACGCTCCGCGTCGTCAAGAACTCGCTGACCGAGCGCGCGGCCGACAAGGCTGGCGCCGAGCAGCTCAAGGCGCTGCTCGAGGGCCCGACGGCACTCACCTTCGTTCGCGGTGACGGTGCCGGCGCCGCCAAGTCGATCGCCGACTTCGCGCGCACCACCCAGCTGCTTGCGTTCAAGGGCGGTCTGATGGACGGCGCCACACTGTCGCCGGCCGAGATCACGTCGATCTCCCGTCTCCCCTCACGCGACGTCCTCTACGGCCAGCTCGTCGGCCTCATCGCCAGCCCGATCAGCGGCCTCGCCCGGACGTTGAACGCCCTCCTCAGCGGTCTCGCGGTCAGCCTCGGAGGAGTGCTCGCCCAGCGCGAAGCAGCAGGCGAGACGGTCCCACCGCCGGCAGCCGAGGCACCGCCAGAGCCCGCAGCTGAGGCGGCAATGGTCGAGCAGGCGCCCGCGCCCGCGCCCGCGGCCGAAGAGGCTGCGCCTGAAGCGGAGGCGGCGGCAGAGCCGCTAGCCCAAGAGGAAGCGCCCGAGGCGGAGGCGGCAGAGCCGCCAGCCGAAGAGGCTGGGCCTGTGGCGGAGCCGGCAACCGAGGCCCCGGCGCCCCCAGCCGGCGAGGAGTCGCCTAGCGAGGAAGCGCCGGAGGCAGGCGCTGCGCAGGCGAGCTCCGAAGCTCCAGAGGCAGACGCTACTGAGGCGAGCTCCGAGGCCTCCCAACCAACTGACGACCCATCCAGCGAGGCCGAGCCGGCTGGCGGGTATACAACCGATACCGAATAGGAGAAAGCGACATGGCTACAAGCACAGCAGAGTGGATCGACGAGCTGAAGGGCATCTCGGTGCTCGAGCTCGCTGAGCGCATCAAGGCGCTCGAGGAGACGTTCGGCGTTTCCGCGAGCGCAGTCGCGGTGGCGGCGCCGGCTGGTGGCGGCGGCGGTGGCGGCGGTGAGGAAGCAGCGGAGGAGCAGACCGCCTTCACGGTGACGCTGACCGCGTCCGGCGACAAGAAGATCCAGGTGATCAAGGTTGTCCGCGCAGCGACGGGGCTCGGCCTGAAGGAGGCGAAGGCACTCGTTGACGAGGCGCCCAAGCCGATCAAGGAGGGCGTCGACCGCGAAGAGGCCGATGCTCTCAAGAAGGAGCTCGAGGAAGCCGGCGGGAGCGTCCAGGTCTCCTAGCGCCGGCCGGCAGGTGCGCTGAGACGGGCGGTCTGCAAAGCAGATCGTTCGTCTCATTCCCTGCAAAACGACGCATATTCCGCTACAGTCAGCGCGGCTGACCGATAGTCGTAGCCGTTCCCTGGAGTTCTGGGCCGCGCCACATACGCGACGCAGAAGGGGATGGGGGCCGTGAGCGTCAGCAGCCCTCGACGGGGCGCTGCTTCACTGTGCTAAATTTCTTGGCACTGCGCTTTCGCGCCCTCGTCCGTCCGTCTCTCGACCCCTCAGGAGTCGCATCTTGGCCGCCGCCCCCGTCCCCCGGACGCGCCGTAGCTTCGCGCGTCTGCACAAGCAGCTCGACGTTCCCAACCTCATTGACATCCAGCGCCGCTCGTTCGCATGGCTGACTGAGCCCCAGAAGGGCGGTCTCCGCGAGACGATCGACGACATCTCGCCGATCGAGGATTACACCGGCAACCTCGCCGTTCAGTTCGGCGAGTTCGTCTTCGACGAGCCGGTCGCTCCGATCGAGGAGTGCCGCGAGAAGGACCTCACGTTCGCGCGCCCGCTAACCGTCACCGTCGCGTTCATCAACCGGGAGACCGGCGAGATTCGCGAGCAGTCCGTGTTCATGGGGGACTTCCCGTGGATGACGGAGCGCGGCACGTTCATCATCAACGGCACCGAGCGCGTCGTCGTGACGCAGCTCGTCCGCTCCCCCGGCGCCTACCTGATGGAGCCGAAGGATCGCGAGAAGCAGGTCTTCGTCGCCAACCTGATGCCGGCGCGTGGTTCCTGGCTCGAGCTCGAGATCGACAAGAAGGGCAAGGTCTACGTCCGCATCGACCGCAAGCGCAAGCTCCCTGTAACTGTGCTGCTGCGCGCGATGGGCTATGCGACCGACGAGCAGATCCTCGCGCTGTTCGACAACTCGCACTACATCCAGAACACGATCGAGGCCGACACCGAGCAGACCCGCTCCGAGGACGGCGCGCTCGTCGAGCTGTTCAAGAAGCAACGGCCGGGTGAGCCGCCGAGCGTCGAGAACGCTCGCGCGCTGCTCAATCAGCTGTTCTTCGACCCGAAGCGCTACGACCTGACGCGCGTTGGTCGCTACAAGCTGAACTCGCGCCTGAACCTCGACATCGATCTCGATGTGCGCACGCTGACGCACGAGGACATCATTGCCGTCGTCAGGGAGCTCGTGCTCCTGCCGCGTCGTCTGGGCATGCCCGAGAACCCGGAGATCGAGATCAAGGACTATGCGGCCGAGGCGGTCAGCATGCCGCGCGAGCCGGTCGTCGAGCATCTCGATGAGTACGAGCACTTCGGCAACCGGCGCCTGCGCACGGTCGGCGAGCTGATCCAGGAGGCATTCCGGATCGGCCTCTACCGGATGGAGCGCGTCGTCCGCGAGCGCCTGACGACCGAGGATGCCGACACGATCACGCCGCAGACGATCATCAACATCCGCCCGGTCGTGGCGGCGTTGAAGGAGTTCTTCGGCTCGTCGCAGCTGTCGCAGTTCATGGACCAGACGAACTCGCTCGCCGGCCTGACGCACCGCCGCCGCCTGTCGGCGCTCGGTGCGGGCGGTCTCACGCGCGAGCGCGCACCGATCGAGGTGCGCGATGTGCACCCCACCCACTACGGGCGGATGTGCCCGATCGAGACGCCGGAAGGCCCGAACATCGGCCTGATCGGCTCGCTGTCCTCCTACGCCGAGGTGTCCGAGCACGGCTTTGTGACGACGCCCTACCAGGTGGTCGAAGACGGAGTCGTGACCGCCAAGATCGTTCACCTCGACGCCACGCAGGAGGAGGAGCGGATCATCGCCCAGGCGAACACGCCGGTCGATGCGAAGACCGGGCGCCTCAAGGGGCCCGAGATCCTCTGCCGCACGCAGGCAGGTCAGTACGTGACGGTCGGCCCGAAGGATGTCGATCTCGTCGATATCTCGCCCGAGCAGATCTGGTCCGTCGCTACGGCGATGATTCCGTTCCTCGAGCACGACGACGCCAACCGCGCGTTGATGGGCTCCAACATGCAGCGCCAGGCGGTGCCACTGCTGAAGACCGACGCACCGCTGGTCGGGACCGGCATGGAGCGCCGTGCCGCGCTCGACACGGGTGACGTGCTGCTCGCCGAGCAGCCCGGCACCGTCGCGTTCGTCGATGCGAACGGGATCAGCGTCGAGCACTCCGACGGCACCAGCGACAGCTACCGCCTGCAGAAGTTCATGCGCTCGAACCAGGGCACGCTGATCCACCAGAAGCCGCTCGTCACGAGTGGCCAGAAGGTCGGCAAGGGCGACGTGCTTGCGGACGGCTCATCGACGGACCGTGGCGAGATGGCGCTCGGCAAGAACCTGATGGTGGCCTTCATGTCCTGGGAGGGTTACAACTTCGAGGACGCGATCATCCTCTCCAAGCGCCTGGTGCGCGACGACGAGCTCACCTCGATCCACATCGAGGAGTACGAGATCGACGCCCGCACGACGAAGCTCGGCGATGAGGAGATCACGCGTGACATTCCGAACCGCTCGGAGGAGTCGCTGCGTAACCTCGACGACCGCGGCATCGTCCGCGTCGGTGCCGAAGTCGGCTCGGGCGACCTGCTGGTCGGCAAGGTCACGCCGAAGGGCGAGACCGAGCTGACCGCCGAGGAGAAGCTGATCCGCGCGATCTTCAAGGAGAAGGCGCGCGAGGTCCGTGACACCTCGCTGAAGGTGCCCCACGGCGAGGGCGGCGTGGTGATCGACGTGATGATCTTCAGCCGCGAGAAGGGCGACGACCTGCCGCCGGGAGTCAACGACCTGGTGCGCGTGTTCGTGGCCAAGAAGCGCAAGATCTCCGAAGGCGACAAGCTCGCCGGACGCCACGGCAACAAGGGCGTGATCTCCAA
>Ga0302184_10000592_pt1 | contig 23629 bp, 25 predicted proteins | sample I_Palsa_N3_3_FD_200233 | JGI IMG/M metagenome (GOLD analysis project Ga0302184, IMG submission 200233) | Peat permafrost microbial communities from Stordalen Mire near Abisko, Sweden - I_Palsa_N3_3 | ecosystem: Environmental > Terrestrial > Soil > Palsa > Peat permafrost | place: Sweden...
GGCCCTTCGGCCGTGCTCCTCGAATTGCCGCGGCAGTCACACGTCACGACCGTGTACCGGTCGGCCAGGGCGTCGGCGAGCGGCGCGAATCCGGCCGCGTCCATCGGGCCGCCGGGAATCATCAGCACCACCGGGCCCGAGCCGCGCACCTCGTAATAGAGCGAGGCTCCCGGTACTTGCAGCGTCCTGGTCTGCATGTTTCCTCCTGCGCGTTGAGCCGTCCTGCTGATGGACGCCGCGGTCTGGAGGAATTCATCGGTGCTGGGCGAGAAAGTTAGCTCCGGATCGCAGCCTCGACGGTGCGGCCGAGGGCAATGAGCTGCTCCTCGCCGCCAGGCGGACCGATGAGCTGCAGGGACGCGGGCAGCCCGGCCGGGCCGCCGGAAATGGGCAGGGACAGCGCGGGCAGGCCGGCCAGGTTGGCCGGGACAGTGAGCACGATGAGCGACATGCCGCGCTCGCCGAGCAGCGGCGGCGGGCCCACCAGCGTCGGCAGGGCGAGGAACGGATGGTGGGCCAGCATCTGGCTGAACCACTCGCGCACCTCCTGCCGGGTGCGATTCGCGGCGGTCAGCTGATCGTCGGTGATCGCGGACGCCTCGGTCATGTTGCGTCGTACCGACGGGCTGAGCTGGTCCAGCTGCGCCATCAGGTACGCGTTCGTCTGGTAGGCCTCCACGTCGATGATCACGTTCGCGGCGCGAACCGCGGCGCCGAGGTCGAGGCTGGTGACGTCAGCCACTCGCAGGCCGGCGGCCGCGAGGGCGGCGTCGACCGCGGCATCGACCTCCGGGGCAACCTCGGGTCGCATCCGGCCGACCACGAGCTCGCAGGATCCGGCCGTGAAACCAGGCTCGATCAGGCGCATGCCGAGCTCCACCGCGGCCACGTCCGCACCGAGCGGACCTACCGTGTCCATCGAGGGTGCCAGCGGGTAGACACCCTCGACCGGTACCCGCCCCCAGGTCGTCTTCAGGCCGACCACACCGCAGCAGGCGGCGGGGATCCGAACCGAGCCGCCGGTGTCGGTCCCGAGGCCGACATCGGCCCCGCCGGTGGCCACGGCGACGGCCGAGCCGCTCGACGAGCCGCCCGGCAGGCGACGGGGGTCCAGTGGGTTCGGCGGGGTACCTGACCACGCATTCGTGCCCGCGGCGGACCAGCACAGCTCGGCCAGGTTGGTCTTGCCGACGATCCTGGCCCCCGAGCGCCGGGCCGCGGCCACCACGGCCGCGTCCTTGGCCGCCGGTTTCGCCTGCTCCGCGATCACCTGGCAGCCCACCGTGGTGGGCAGCCCCTCGACATCGATGCAGTCCTTGACCGCGAGCCGCGGCCCGTCGCCCGGCGCGTCAAGCCGCACGATCCAGGTGGGATCCATCAGGCGATTGTCGCAGAGCCAAGAAGTCACGGACATTTCTTTTGCCGGTCACGGCGGCTGTGACGTCACGACCAGTCGATATCGCACCGTGTAATCATGAGGGTCGCGATCATCACCGAATCGTTCCCGCCTGACGTCAATGGCGTCGCACACTGCGTGCTGCGCGTCGCCGAACTCCTCGCCCGATACGGTCACCATCCGCTCGTCATCGCGCCGCAGCCGCCACGGGAGGACAAGGGCGACACGTTCCCTTTCCCCGTGGTCCGGGTACCCGCGGCGCCGCTGCCCGGATACCCGAGCTTCCGGCTCGGACTGCCCAGCCACCGGGTACGCGACGCGCTGGTCGAGCACCGGACCGAGGTTGTGCACCTGGCCAGCCCGGTCTGCCTAGGCGCCCACGGCGCCGCCGTGGCCGGCCGACTGGGCCTCGGCTACGTGGGCCGGCTGGCCACCGAGAAACGCGTCGAGTGGCTGGCCGGGATCACCGCGCTAGAGGGGGTGCGTCTGGTCATCGTGGGGGGCGGCCCGGCCGAGGCCATGCTTCGCCAGCACATACCGGCCGCCGTCTTCCTCGGCGAGCGGCGCGGTGATGAACTGGCTGCGATCTACGCCAGCCTCGACGTGTTCGCGCACAGCGGGCCCTACGAGACGTTCGGGCAGACGCTGCAAGAGGCCGCCGCGAGCGGGCTGCCGGTGGTAGCTCCGGCCGCAGGCGGGCCGCTCGACCTGGTCGAGGATGGGGTGACCGGGTACCTGGTCCCGCCCGCAGACCCAGACGCGTTGACCTGCGCGGTGGCCCGGCTGGCCGCCGATCCGGCGCGGCGGGCGGCGTTCGGCGCGGCGGGACGGCGCAAGGTCCTCGGCCGAAGCTGGCCTGCCCTGACCGAGGAACTACTCGGTCACTATGCCGCGGTGCTCGGCCGCGCCGAGAGGGCGAAGGTCGCTACGTGAGGATCGTCAGGCTGGCCAACTTCGTCGCGCCCCGCTCGGGCGGCCTTCGCACCTCACTCGGTGAACTCGGCGCGGGTTACCTGGCCGCGGGACACGAGCCGGTGCTGATCATTCCCGGGCGAGACGACAGCGACCAGCAGAGCGCACAGGGCCGGGTGATCACACTGCGCGCGCTGCGGGTGCCGTTCACCGGCGGATACCGGGTGCTGTGGCGCCGTCGGCCGGTGGCCGCTCTGCTCAGCCAGCCGCAACCGGATTCCCTCGAGGTCTCGGACCGGGTCACGCTGCGCTGGACCGGCCGGTGGGCGCGCACGCATGGCGTGCCCGCCGTCATGGTGTCCCACGAAAGCCTGGTGGCCCTGTTCCGGCTGGTGCCGCTCGGCCAGGGTCTTTCCCGGCGCGTCGCCGACTGGCTCAACCGGCGCACCGCGCGCGCATACCAGCGGATCATCTGTACCACCAGCTGGGCCGCGGTCGAGTTCGAGCGGATCGGCGCCCGCAACCTGGTCCGTGTCCCGCTCGGCGTCGACCTGACCACGTTCAGGGCAGGGCCGAGCGGCGCGGCCGCAGGTGAGGTGCTGCTCGTGCACTGCGGCCGGCTGTCCGCGGAAAAAAGGCCGCAACGTTCGCTGAACACGCTGGCCAGCTTGCGCGCGGATGGCGTGCCCGCCCGCCTGGTGGTGGCCGGGGACGGCCCGCTGCGTCCGCGCCTCGAGCGCCGGGCCGCGCGCGACGGGCTGCCCGTCAGGTTCGCTGGTTTCCTGCCGGGCCGGGCGGAGCTGGCCACGCTGCTCGGCGGCGCCGACGTCGCCATCGCCCCAGGGCCGGCGGAGACCTTCGGGCTCGCCGCGCTTGAGGCCCTGGCCTGCGGGACTCCGGTGGTGGTGAGCGCGGAGTCCGCGTTGCCCGAGGTTGTCGGCGAGGCTGGGGCCAGCGTGGCGGGTGAGGACCTGGCCCGGGGCGTGCACGCCGTGCTGGCCAGGCCTGAAACCAGTCGCCGGGCAGCGGCCCGGGCCCGCGCCGAGCACTACGGCTGGCCCGCCGCCGTGGAGGGGTTCCTGGCTGTGCACCGTGCTTGCTCGCGGCAGGGGAGGCCGGCATGACCGTGTTTACCGCGCTGGGGGACTCGATTACGGTCGGCATGGGTGACCCGGTGGGAGGGGGGTGGCGCGGCTGGGCGGCCCTGCTGGGCGGCAGCCTGGACCAGCCCGAGATATACAACCTGGCCACGCTGGGCGCGCTGGCGGTGGACGTCGAGCGTCATCAGCTGCCGGCCGCCGTGGCTCTGGCGCCCGACGTCGCCAGCGTGATCGTCGGGATCAACGACACGCTGCGCGGTGACTTCGACCCGGAACGCACCGGAGCCTCCATCGGCCGCACGGTGGCGGCGCTTCGTGGCCGCCGGCGCGGAAGTGCTCACCACCCGGCTGCCCGATCCGGGCCAGATGTTCGGGCTGCCGGGAGCGCTCGCCCGGCCGCTGGGCCGCCGGATGCGAGCGGTCAACACGGCCGTGGATCAGGTGGCACTGCGTTACGGGACCGTGCACCTGGACGGCGCCCGGGATCCGGCTACCTACGAGCGCCGTTACTGGAGCGTAGACCGGCTGCACCCTAACGAGCGCGGACACCGCCTCATCGCGTGCCGCTTCCACGACCTGCTGGCTGCTTCGGGTTTCCCGGTCGGCGACGGCCCTGATCCCGAGCCGTCGAGCCCGCCGCCCACCCGGCTCGCGGAGTTCGGCTGGATGGCCACCAAGGGCACCGGCTGGCTGTTCCGGCGCTCCCGGGACCTGGTGCCGGCGCTGGCAGCCCTGGCCGTACGCGAATGGCGAGCCGGCGAAAACGGTACCGAACCTGACGTCGCTCCCGACAGCGTCCCAACCTGAACACCGTAAGCAGACCTTCAGGAAACTTACGGCTTAGCCGGGGCTTACCCTTGGCTCCCCCGAAGGTTCGGGACCGATTATCTAAACGTAACGATACGACGAAGCCGCCAGATCAGGCGACATTGAGTTGGGGGCGAAAGCCATGAGCCAGACCTACGACCCGAACAATTCTGAGCACTCCGGATCGGAGGGCGGGCAAAGCTACCCCAGTGGGCAAAGCTACCCCAGTGGGCAAAGCTACCCCAGTGGTCAGAGCTACCCGAGCGGGCAGGCTTATCCAGGCGGGCAGGGTTACGGCGCTGCACCCGGTTACGGAGCTGGCGGCTACGGAGCCGGCGGCTACGGGGCAGGAGCCGGTTATGGCGGCGGACCCGGATTCGGCACTGAGCCGCCGCCGCCGGCGCGCCGGAGTCACAAGCGCGGGCTAGCCATCACCGCTGCCGCTGCGCTCGTGGCGGGAGCCGCGGTGGGCGGGGTAATCGGCAGCACGAGCTCGGGTGCGGCGAGCACCGCCACCGCGACCTCCAAGACCGTGCTTTCCACCAGCCAGATTGCCGCCCGAGTCGATCCAGCCCTGGTGGACGTGGTGTCCACGGACGGCGACCAGCAGGCGACCTCGGAGGGCACGGGCATCGTGCTGACGTCGAACGGCGAGGTGCTGACCAACAACCACGTCATCAACGGCGCCACCTCCATCAAGGTCACCGACATCGGCAACGGCAAGACCTACACGGCGAAGGTCGTGGGGTACACCGCCACCCAGGACGTCGCGGTGATCCAGCTGCAGAACGCGTCCGGCCTCACCGTCGCCAGCCTCGGGAACTCCTCGAGCGTGCAAAACGGTGACAGCGTGGTTGCCCTGGGCAACGCCGAGGGCAAGGGCGGCACCCCGTCGGTCGCGGCCGGCACGGTCACCGCCCTCAACCAGTCGATCACCGCGTCCGATGAGCTCTCCGGGGTCAACGAGCAGCTGACCGGGCTGATCGAGGACAACGCGGACATCCAGCCGGGCGACTCGGGTGGATCGCTGGTCAACTCCTACGGCCAGGTGATCGGCATGGACACGGCGGCCTCCTCGGCCTCCTCGGGGTCATCGGAGTCCCCGTTCCAGTCGCCGTCCGGCCAGAGCGGCCAGAGCAGCCAGAGCGCCCCGGAGCAGGCCTACGCCATCCCGATCAACGAGGCGGTGTCCATCGCACAGCAGATCGAGGCGGGCACGACCACCACTGACATCCACATCGGCGCCACCGCCTTCCTCGGCGTGGAGATCCAGTCCGCGAGCGATAGCTCAGGCAGCGGCGCGGGTGGCCAGGGCGGCTTCGGTGGCCAGGGCGGCTTCGGTGGCTTCGGCGGCCAGAGCGGCTCCGACGGTAGCCAGAGCGGCTCGGACGGTGGCCAGAGCAGCACGAGCGGCGTGAGCCTCGCCGGCACCCTGGCCGGGTCTCCGGCCGCCAACGCCGGCCTAGGCGAAGGCGACGAGATCACCGCGATCGGCGGGCAGTCGGTCTCCGCCCCCCAGGACCTGTCCCAGGCGCTGGTCAAGTACCACCCCGGCGACTCGATCTCGATCACCTGGGTTGACCAGACCGGTCAGTCGCACACCTCGACCCTGACCCTGGCCTCAGGCCCAGCAGCCTAGGGAGCCAGAGAGGGCGGGCCCCCGTACCAGTGATCCCCGACCACCCTGCGGGGATCACTGGTCCCGCCCTGTCAACGGCACTGTCGTCATCAACGGCACTGTCGTGATCAACGGCACTGCCTTCATCCACGGCACTGCCTACCACGCGGCCGCGCTCTCGAGCGCGGCCGCGTTTTTCTTTGCTGGTACACCTGGATCGGGTTACCTGGCCGGGAGGACGCGGCACGGCCCGTTTCGGCTAAGAATGGATGAAACAGACGGGAGGAAATCGGGTGCGCGTAGCGAGACTTCACGCGGTGGGCGACCTTCGGGTGGCGCAGGAGCCGGTACCGTCGGCCGACGGGCCTGATGCCCTGGTGCGGGTCACCGCGGTCGGGATCTGCGGGTCTGACCTGCACTGGTGGGACGAGGGCGCGATCGGCGACGCCAAGCTCACGCATCCGCTCGTGCTCGGGCACGAGGGGGCCGGGGTGATCGAGGACGGGCCGCGGAGCGGTGAGCGGGTCGCGATCGACCCGGCCATTCCGTGCGAGCGGTGCCGCGCGTGCCGCGACGGCTACCGGAACCTGTGCTACCGGCTCAGGTTTTCCGGGCACGGGGAGACCGACGGCATGATGCGCGAGTTCCTGACCTGGCCCGCGGCGCAGCTGTACCCGCTACCCGACCGGCTATCCGATGCGGACGGCGCGATGCTCGAGCCCCTCGGGGTGGCGGTGCACTCCGTCGACCTGGGACACCTGCCGTTCGGGGGTTCGGCCTCGGTGGTGGGCTGCGGGCCGATCGGGCTGCTGCTCATCGGTCTGCTCAAGGCGGCGGGCGCGAGCTCGGTGCTCGCCATCGAGCCGCTGGCCCACCGGCGGAAAGCGGCCGCGCGGCTGGGCGCGGACCAGGTGGCCGACTCCGGCTCGCTCGGGGATGGTCTTATGCGCGAGCTGACCGGGCACGGGGTGGACGTCGCGTTCGAGGCGGCGGGCAACGACGAGGGTGTCGGGCTGGCGATCGCCTCGGTCCGGCCGGGCGGCCGGGTCGTGCTGGCCGGTATCCCGGACGACGACACGATCAGGTTCGGGGCGTCGCTCGCGCGGCGCAAGGGGCTGACGATCGCGATGGTGCGGCGGATGAACGAGGTGTACCCGCGAGCGATCAGCCTGGCCGAGCGGGGGGTGGTGGATCTCGCCTCGGTGGTGACGAGCCGGATGGGCCTGGGCGAGATCCGAGAGGCATTTGGGGAAGGGGCGCGTCGGACCGGGCTCAAGGTCGTCATCGAACCGCAGCGCTGACCATGAAAAGGGCGCTGATTTTCGACTCCTGCTGCGTACTGTTGTTCGTGGTTATCGGGCGGGCCAGCCATGCGAAGGGCGAGAGCCTGGGCGGCATCGCCTCGACGGCATGGCCGTTCCTGGCCGGGTTGGCGGGTGGCTGGCTGGCGGCCCGGGCCTGGCGGCGGCCGTTCGGGCTTTTTCCCGCGGGCGTGGGTGCGTGGCTCGGGGCGGTGGTCCTGGGAATGGTGCTGCGGGTGGTGTCCGGGCAGGGCACGGCGGTCGCGTTTATCGGCGTGGCGCTGGCGTTCCTCGGTTTGTTCCTGCTCGGCTGGCGGCTGGTGGCGGGCCTGGCGAGTCGGTGGCGGTGACGCCAGCACCGAGCCCGGCGGAGGGCGCTGCTGGTGCGGTCAGTAGTGGTAGCGGGCAGCGAGGATGATGATCTCGGCTTCCGTGACCAGGTAGACGAGACGATGTTCGTCGTCGATGCGCCGCGACCAGGCTCCGGGCAGGTGGTACTTGAGCGGCTCGGGCTTACCGATGCCGGTGAACGGGTCCCGCCGGACATCTTCGATCAGCTTGTTGATCCGCTTGATCCGCGCGAGCATCTTGCGGTCGGTCGTGAGCCAGGACGCGTAGTCCGCCCAGCCCAGGTCCTCGAATACCAGCCGCACCGGGCGCTACCGGGCGTCCGCCGCCTCGGGGTCAATCAGGACGTGTTCGGCTAGGTGGGTGCCGTTCAGGGCGTTCTCGTAGGCCTTGAGCAGCCGACGGCCGTTCGCTGGCGAGCGCAGCAGGTAGGCGCCCTCGCGCAGGGCCGCGTAGTCCTCGGCGCAGAGCAGGACGGCGTTACCGTGCCTGGAGACGATCTCGATGGCGACGTGGTCCTCGTTGACCTTCTTGATCAGCGGGAAGAGCTCCTTGCGCGCCTCGCTCGCGGTGATCGGCATGACGGCCAGCCTTCCGGTAGTCGTACAAGAAACGGTACCACTTTGCTGGCCGTCGCTCGCTCACGCCGACCTGGCGACGCGACTGGGCACCGAGGGACTGCTCAGCGCGGCCGTCGACGACATGCGCGGGGGGTGGGGTGCCGTTGACAGCGGACGGGCCGGTGCCTAAAGTCTTAGTTGACTAGTACTTTGACGGACGGGCGGTCGGGTGATCAGCTTCCGGATGGACGGGCGGTCGGTGGTGCCGCCGTACCTGCAGATCGTCCAGCAGGTCAAGCAGGCACTGCGGATGGGCGTGCTGGACGTGGGCGACAAGCTCCCCACGGTGCGCGAAGTCGTCGCGGCCACCGCGATCAACCCCAACACCGTGCTCAAGGCCTACCGAGACCTGGAGCGGGACGGCCTGGTCGAGGCCCGGGCTGGGCACGGCACGTTCGTACGGCACCGGCCGCCGGGCCCGTCGCCTGGGACTCATTCACGGCTGGGCCGCAGCCTGATCCTGTGGGTCGCGGAAGCGCGCGAGGCGGGGCTCGACGACGAAGCGATGGAATCGCTGCTGCAGGTGGCCCTGCGGGCGCAGACCGAGGAGGAGATCGCATGATTGGAGTGCAGGCGGTTCCCGAGGTGCCCACGGCGATCCGGACGAGCGGGCTGTCCAAGCGCTACCGCCGGGTCACCGCCCTGAGCGATTGCACGATCACTGTTCCCGAGGGCCGGATTTCCGCGCTGATCGGCCCGAATGGGGCCGGCAAGACCACGCTGCTGCGTTTGCTGGCCGGACTGACCATGCCGACCGGCGGCGAGATGACCGTGAACGGCGGCATCCCGCGTCAGGACCCGGTCTTCCTGGCCGACATCGGCTTCCTGGCCCAGGAGATCCCGCTGTACCGGCGGCTGTCCGCCGAGGACCACATCCAGGCCGGCGCGCACCTGAACCCGTGCTGGGACGGCGATTCGGTGCGCGAGCGGCTGAAGGCCTTGGCGATCCCCCTCAACCGCGCGGTGGGCACGCTGTCCGGGGGTCAGCGTGCCCAGGTCGCGTTGGCACTCACGCTGGCCAAGCGGCCCCGGCTGCTGCTCCTCGACGAGCCGGTGGCCGCGCTTGACCCGCTGGCCCGGCGGAACTTCCTGGCCATCTTGGCCGACGCGGTCGCCGCGGGCGGCCTGACCGTGGTGCTGTCCTCGCACCTGGTCGCCGACCTGGAACGGGTCTGCGACCACATCATCATGCTGGCCTCCTCCCGGGTGCAGCTGTGCGGCGACATCGACACCGTACTGGCCGAGCACCAGATCCTGGTCGGCCCGCGCAAGGACACCTCGGCGATCGAGCGGAGCCATCGTGTGGTCCAGGTCACTCGGACGCCCCGGCAGGTCACCATGCTCGTCCGGCTGAACGGTCCGGTCATCGACCCTGCCTTCCAGACCAGCGACGTCACCCTTGAGGAACTCGTGCTCGCCTACATGGGGCAGGACGCACCGCCGGTGCTGGCCCAGCTGACCTCGATCGGAGACGACCAATGAACTGGCTTGTCTGGCGGCTGCACCGCATCCAGTTGTCCATCGCCGCCGCTCTGTTGGCCGCGCTCACCGTCCTGCTGCTGGTCACCGGCCTGCAGATGGCGTCGCAGTACCACTCCGCGCTCACCGCCTGCACCGCAAACCACAGCTGCGCCAACCTGGCCAGCACCTTGTTCCTGGGCAGCCACGCAGTCGGATTTCTGGTCATCATGACGTTGGGGGTGCCGGCCCTGTTCGGGCTGTTCTGGGGCGCGCCGCTAGTGGCGTCCGAGCTCGAGACCGGTACCAGCCAGTTCGCCTGGATGCAGAGCGTCACCCGCAAGCGCTGGCTCGCGGTCACGGCCGGCTGGATGCTGCTGGCCGCGGCCGCCTGGGGCGGCGCCGTCTCGGCCCTGGTGACCTGGTGGTCCGGCCCGGACAACGCCCTGCAGCTCGATCAGTTCAAGCCTGGCCGGTTCGACATCATGGGCATCGTCCCGGTGGGCTACGCGCTGTTCGCGATGGCGCTCGGCCTGTGCGCCGGCGCGCTGCTGCGCCGTACGCTGCCCGCGATTGCCGTCACCCTGGCCGGGTTCATCGTCGTGCGCGCGGTGGTAACGCTCTGGCTCCGCCCGCACTACATGAGCGCGGTCACCGTCACCTACAAGCTGTTCAGCGGGTACACGCCGACCGGGTCGTACTGGCAGCTCGCGCAGGGCATCCTCAACCCGGCCGGCGGCCTCGTCCCGGCGCCCAACGGGGCCGCCATCGACGGCATTCCCGTCGGTTCCCTCCCCTCTGCCTGCGCGGCGTCGGCCAGCGGCCTCCAGCGCCCCGGGCTATCCTGCCGGCAGGCTTTGGCCGCCTTTCATGGGTTCATCACCTACCAGCCCGCCAGCCGCTACTGGGCGTTCCAGGGCATCGAGTTCGGCATCTTCGCCGCCTTGGCCGCCCTCCTCATCGCCATGACCGCGGTGGTGCTGCTCCGCCGCGACGTGTAGCTGTCGACCTGGAGCTCGTCCCGTGAGGAACGCCACAGTGCCTGGGGCGCCAAGTAGCGTTAGGCGCAAGAGTGCCGTGAGCAGGGCCAGAATAGATCGTGAGCCAGGGTAACGGATTGGCTTTATGATAGGCCAGTTACACGTCTTGGACGTGGGAAGACTACAGTTGTCTATTATTCCGATGTAAATAAAGGAGAAGGGAATCCTTTGATACTGCTGCCCGGTCCTGAACACGGCGTCGTCGCCGCCGAACCACCCGGGACCGGCCCGGGATACTGGTCGGGCGCGCCGTCCGCGGTCGCGGGTGACGGCGAGATCTACCTCGCCTACCGGCTCAGGCGGCCCATCGGCCAGGGCCGTGGCTACGCGGTGGCGGTGGCGCGTTCGGCAGACGGGGAGCGGTTTGAGACGCTGCTGACGATCGGCAAACAGGAACTGGCCACCGAGTCACTGGAACGGCCCGCCCTGGTCTTCACGCCGTCAGGACGCTGGCGCCTGTACCTGAGCTGCGCGACTCCGGGCACCAAGCACTGGCGCGTGGAGATGACCGAAGCCGCGCACCCATCGGAGTTCGACGTCCAGTACCGGGAGACGGTGCTGCCCGGTGACGCTAAGACCGCCGTGAAGGACCCGGTCATCGTCCACCATCGCGGCCAGTGGCATCTGTGGGCCTCGTGCCACCCGCTGGACGACCCACTGGAGACTGACCAGATGACCACCGAGTACGCCACGAGCACCGACGGCCTGAGCTGGACCTGGCATGGCACCGCGCTGAGCGGGACACCCGGCCAGTGGGACGCCAGGGGCACGCGGGTCACCGCGGTGCAATACGACGGTAACACGATCACGGCCTACTATGACGGGCGTGCGACGGCCGCGGAGAACTACGAGGAGCGGACCGGGGTCGCGACCGGCGCCGACGCGTCGGCGCTGACCGCCGTCGGCCACGAGCCGCTCGCGTCCTCGCCGTATCACGGCGGCGGCCTGCGTTACCTGGACATCGTGCCGCTGCCCGACGGCCGGCACCGGCTCTACTACGAGATGACCAGGCCGGATGGATCACACGCGCTGCTCACCGAGCTGCGCTAGGGAACGATCCGACGGCCGTTTCTGGCCTGGCTCTGGCCGGCGGGCCGGCCGCCGACCATGCCGCCCGAACGCTCCCGGGGCTTGCTCCAGTCGGCAAAGCTTTCCCCGAGGACGTCCTCCAGGAGCTGGATGTCGGTCTCGAACCGCGGCAGGAGTTCCTGGCGCTGGTCCCAGTCCAGCGGCTGGCGCTCGCGGCTGTGTCGCTGCAGGTAACGCTCGAGCGGGCCGGTCAGGGTGGCCGCGGTCAGGCCGGGGATCAGGGTGCCCACCGCGGTGGCCGTCCGCTGCGCGAGCGCCACCGCACTGTGGGTCAGCGTCGATTCCGGGTGGGATGTGACGTTGTGCCGCGGTATCTCGGTGAGCACCCCCGTCTCGACGCCGAGGAACGCGCAGATCCGGTCCAGGGTCTGCGCGGGCTCATCGACGAGCAGCCGGTAGCGGATGACGAGGACCTGCTCGCGCGGGAAGAGCGTGAACAAGTACTCAAGCTGCTCTCCGTAACGGCCGAGCCCGACGTAGTGCCAGAAGCTGGCCCAGCCGGCCTCGATCCGGCGCTCTTCCTCGCCGCAGGCCCGGACGAAGTCGCCGATGGGCTCCAGGCCTGCGGACCACAGGTGGGTCCAGTTGGAGTGCGCCCGTTCCACTGGGTCGCGAACGATCACGATCAGCCGGGCGCCGGGCAGCGTCTGGCGGATCCGGCCCATGGCGGCGCGATCGTACAGATAGAGCGGAGTCGACTCACCGCGCAGCGTCCCGGCCGGGGCCGGGTCGAACAGGGCCTCGTAGTCAGGCCTGCGCCATACGTGCTCCCGGTAGGTCAGCGCGTCCCCGGGGCCGCCCTTGGTCGGGGGCGGGCCCTCGGAGAGGAAGAATTTCGGCTCTTTGATCGCGGACATGTACAGTCCCGGGTGCTGGGCGAGCGCCGCATGCAGCGCCGTGGTCCCCGCCTTCGGGGCGCCGATCACCAGGAAGTCCGGCATGGACACGGGGCCTCCAAGGGGAAGACACCTCCCCGGACGAGGGGAAGTCTCCCAGACCGAATAATTCCGACTTGATTAGTGGGTTTTAGTGTAATGCCAGTCCTACCCAGCTAGGGGGTTTCTATTACCCGCTGAACTGGAAATGCGCAGATGAGGGAGCGGTCACGACCGAGACCAGCCGCGGGTCCCGGTGATCGCCACGGCCAGAAGCGGCAGCGCGCCGCGCGAGACGTTTAAGTCTTGGGCTAAATCCTGACATGTTCGGGCCGGTCCGGGCCATGCTTGGGGCATGCTGGTGGTGATCGAGCTCGGCGTGGCCGATCTGGCCGCGACCAGATTTTCGATCTCGCCCCTTTACGAGACCGTCAGAGCGGTCCATCTGCTGAGCAACCCGAGTCCGCCGCCGGTCAACCGGCCCTGGGTCCGGTGGGCGCGGGCGGAGCTTGACCGGCGGCCGCTCCAGGTGCCCCGGCTGTGGCCGCTGGTGTCGAACGGCCTGCCCTACTGGCCGGAATTCCTGGTGCCGGCCCCGCTGGGCAAGTCGCCAAGTTTCGCCGACGAGCTGACCCGGCTGTCCGCCACGCCCGAGGAACCGGTGCGGGCCAGCCTGCGCCGCATATTCGGCGACGGCTCGTGGCCACAGATAGCGAACGACCTGTTCGAGCGGCCGCAGGCAACACTGGCTGAGCTGGCGGCCGAACTGGCCGAGTGCCACGACCGGCTCATCGTCCCGCACTGGGAGCGGATCCGGTCGGTACTCGAGGCCGATATCGCCTACCACGCCGGACTGCTGGCCGGCGGCGGCGCCCGGTCGCTGTTCGGCGACCTTCATCCCAGCCTGCGCTGGTCCGGGGGCAAGCTCTACCTGACCGCCTCTGATGACGAGGCGGACGGCCAGGTAACGCTGGGGCCCGACGGCGTGGTGCTGATGCCGAGCGTGTTCATCTGGCCGGATTGGTCGGTGAAAAGGAGCACGAGCACGCAGACCGCGCTGATGTACCCGGCGCGGGGTGCTGCCACCGTATGGGAAGCCGGCCTGGGTGACCTGGGACCGGCAGACCTGGGGGCCGTCGAGGCGCTGCTCGGCGCGCCGCGGGCGCGGCTACTCGGCGCGCTGCGCTCGCCCGCCACCACGAGCGCGCTGGCCAGGCGCTTCGGCGTCACGCCGAGCGCGGTGTCCCAGCACCTAGCCGTGCTGCACCGGGGCGGGCTGGCGGACCGGCAGCGCAGTGGGCGCACCGTGCTCTACCAGGCCTCCGCGCTGGGGCTCGCCGTACTCGGACGGGCAGAGCCGGACGACGGTGCCGACGCGGCGGCGATCCCGTGAAGGCGATCGTCTACGCCGGGTACGGGGTCACACCGGAGCTGACGCAGGTACCTGACCCGGTATGCCCGGATGACGGGGTGGTGATCGCGGTGGGTGCGACCGGCGTGTGCCGGTCGGACTGGCACGCCTGGCAGGGGCACGACCCGGTCGCGCTGCCCCACATCGGCGGGCACGAGCTGGCCGGGGAGGTCGTGGCGGCCGGGCCTTTGGTAAGTCGCCACAGAGCTGGGGACCGGGTGACGGTGCCGTTCGCGTGCGGCTGCGGCCGCTGCGAGTACTGCCTGACCGGCCAGGCGCAGGTGTGCCCGCGGCAGACCCAGCCGGGGTTTACCGGGCCGGGGTCGTTCGCCGAGCTGGTAGCGATCCATGCGGCGGACGCGAACCTGGTTTCGCTGCCGGACGCGGTCGACTTCGTCCCGGCCGCGAGCCTGGGCTGCCGGTTCGCCACCGCCTTCCGCGCGGTGACCGCGCACGGCCGGGTGCGGGCCGGCGACTGGCTAGCCGTGCACGGCTGCGGCGGCGTGGGGCTGTCGGCGGTGATGATCGGTTCGGCTCTCGGGGCTCGGGTGGTCGCCGTGGACGTCGCCGCCGCGGCGCTGGACCGGGCCCGCGAGCTCGGCGCGGAGTTCACCGTCCAGGAAGACCCGGTGGCCGCGGTCGGGGAGATCACCGGCGGCGGGGCGCACGTCTCGATCGACGCGCTCGGCTCGCCGGCCACCGCGGTGAACTCGGTCCGCTGCCTGCGGCGCCGGGGCAGGCACGTGCAAGTCGGCCTGCTGCTTGGCCCGGCTTCCGCTCCCCCGCTCCCGATGGACCTGGTCATCGGACGGGAGCTGGAGATCTACGGCTCGCACGGCATGGCCGCCCGCGACTACCCGGCCATGATGGCCATGGTCGCGGACGGCACGCTGCGGCCCGGCGCGGCGATCGGGCAGGTGATCGGGCTGGAGGACGTCGGCCAGGCGCTGGCCGCGATGAACGGGCCGGGTTCGGTGGTCGGGATGACGGTGGCCAGGCTCGCGTCCGAAGACCCTGGCCTCGGCCCGTCCCTCTTATCTGATGTGACAGGGTAAGAGTGAGGGTGGAGTTCGGGTACGAAGCCTACGGGCCTACTGCGAAGGGATAAGCCATGGCGGACAGCATCTACTCAGTCAGCGAGATCGTCGGCTCCTCTACCGAGGGCATCGACGACGCCATCAGGGGAGCCGTTGCTCGCGCCTCGAAGACCCTGCATAACCTGGACTGGTTCGAGGTCACCAATACGCGGGGCCGGATCGAGAGCGACGGGCGCACTCACTTCCAGGTCACCTTGAAGGTCGGTTTCCGGCTGAATGATCCGTCGGCCTGACCGCGGGGGAAATCCGCGGCTGGCCTGAGTCGCCTCGCCCGCGGGATGGCCACCGGGCTCGGGCTGGGCTTAACTGGTGTCATGAGCTTCGATCACATCCTGGTGGAGCGTTCCGGCGCGTTCGCCACCGTCACCATGAACCGGCCGCAACGCCGCAACGCCTTGTCGCTTGGGCACATGCACGAGCTGATCACGGCGTTCCGTGACCTGGGGAACAGCGATGCGCTGGGCATCGTGCTAGCCGGTAACGGACCGGTGTTCTGCGCCGGGCATGACTTCGCCGATGTCGCGGACGCTGACCTGTCGGAGGTCCGCTCGCTGCTGATGACCTGCACCGAGCTGATGACCCTGATCGAGCAGGTACCCCAGCCGGTGGTGGCGCGGGTGCACGGGCTGGCCACGGCGGCCGGATGCCAGCTGGTGGCCAGCGCCGACCTGGCCGTGGCCAGCGACCAGGCCGGCTTCGCCGTGCCCGGCGGGAAGGGCGGCTGGTTCTGTCACACCCCGATGGTGGCCGTGGCCAGGAACATCGGCCGCAAGCGAGCGGCGGAAATGGCGATGTCCGGCGACGTCATCGACGCACCCACCGCGCTGGACTGGGGGCTGGTCAACCGGGTGGTGCCCGCGGCGCAGCTCGACTCCGCCGCAGGTGATCTGCTGGACCGGGTCACCCGCGGATCGGCGGAGAGCAAGGGTATCGGCAAGCAGGCGCTGTACGCGCAGATCGATCTGGATCAGCCCAAGGCCTACGCCTACGCCGTCGAAGTCATGGCCGCGACCAGCCAGCTTCCCGACGCGCGGGAGGGAATGCGGGCGTTCCTCGACAAGCGCAAGCCGCGCTGGCGGCGCGGGCGGATGTAGATCCGGGCCGTCATCGGCGGGAGCGCTCAGCCGCTCCGGTTGAGGCCAGGCACACGCCCGGGTACAGATCGGGGCGGCGGTCGCCGAGCAGGTCGTTGTCACCGGCCAGGCGCTTGTCCCGGGCGCGGGTCAGGTCACAGGCGGCGGTGAGGACGGCCGGGCGGTCGGCGAGAACCGGCCCGTCCAGCGGGTAGCCGTCGGGGCCGACGATGACCGAACCGCTGATCCACGACACGCCCCGCTCGGTCTGGCACCGGTCAGCCACCGCGACGAAGACTCCGTTGGTCGCGGCCGCGGCCTGGGCCTTAATCACCTCGGCGGGACGCTCCCCGGCCGGCCAGCTATACGCCGGCCAGTTCACCGGCGCGGCGATCAGGTCGGCGCCGTCAAGCGCGGGCAACCGCACCCATTCGGGAAACTCCAGGTCGTAGCAGATCATCAGGGCGACCCGGCCGAACGCGAGGTCCACCACGGGCGGCGGCGCGTCGCCAGGGGTGAAAACGAGTTTTTCCTTATCCCACAGGTGCGCCTTGCGGTAGACCGCCCGGGTACCGGACGCATCGACGACGGCTGCGCTGTTGTAGAGACGGCCGTCGGCGCCGAGTTCGCAGAACCCGCCCACGATCACCAGCTGATGCGCGTCGGCCAGCGAGCGCCACTGGCGCAAGGTAACGCTGCCGGCGGCGGATGACGCCAGGCCGAGAGCTTCGGCCGCCGCCTGCACGGCGACGTCGCCGAAGACGTAGCCGGAATCGCACAGCTCCGGCAGTACCACCAGCCGGGCGCCCGCCGCCGCCGCCTCGGCCACCGCACCGGCAGCCGCCTGCCGGTTGGCTTCGGGCTCGCCCACGGCGATCGCGAGCTGCGCGACCGCGATCACTACCGGGCCCGGACCGTCCTGCGATCTGTCCACTTTCGCGTGCTCCGTTCGTCGGCGCCGACTCAACTATGTAATCAGCAGCATCGTCCCGTACCGTCGGCGGGAGACAACTTGAGGAGGACGGCCGGTGACGGGACAGGCGGATGTCGTGGTGGTGGGCGGCGGGCACAACGGGCTGGTCGCGGCGGCCTACCTGGCGCGCGCGGGGCTGAAGACGGTCGTGTGCGAACGGCGCGGCGTCACCGGCGGCGCGGCGGTCAGCGAGCATCCGTTCGGCCCGGAATTCACGGTGACGTCGCTGTCGTACGTGGTCTCCCTGCTGCCGCCGGATCTGGTCCGAGACCTCCGGCTGGAACAGCACGGCTATCACGTGTACCCGCAGGGTCCCTACTTCGCGCCCAGAACGGACGGCCGGTACCTGCGCTTGCCCGGCGACCCGGCGCAGCGGCACGCCGAGATCGCCAAGTTCTCGCCCGCCGACGCCGATGCCTATCCCCGGTACGAAGCGCACCTGGCCGCTATCGGGCGGATCCTGGGGCCGCTCCTGCACCAGATCCCGCCCCGGCTCGGGTCGCGGCGGCCGCAGGACCTGGTGCGGCAGGCGCGGCTGCTGACCCGGCTGCGGGGGGTTGACGAACGCGGGGCGGTAGATGTGACCCGGCTGCTCACCGGCAGCATCGCGGACCTGCTCGAGGAATACTTCGACAGCGACGCCATGCGGGGCTTGCTGTCCGTATCCGGGGTGATCGGGACCTGGGCCGGGCCACGCTCGGCCGGGACGGCGTACGTGATGCTGCACCATCACATCGGCGAGACCGAGGGGGCGGCGGGCGCCTGGGGATTCCCGCGCGGCGGCATGGGCGGGGTGTCGGGGGCCCTGGCCCGGGCCGCCCGGATGTTCGGGGCGCAGGTCAGGACCGACGCCGAGGTGGCCCAGATCCGGACCAGGGACGGCCGGGTCACGGGGGTGACGCTGGCCAGCGGGGAGTCGATCGACGCGCCGGTGGTCGTGACCACCGCGCATCCGCAGATCTCGTTCCTGCAGTTGCTCGACCCGGCGGACCTGCCGGCCGGCTTCGTCGCCGACATCCGGGGCTGGCGCAGCCGCAGCGGCACCGTGAAGATCAATCTGGCCCTAGACCGGCTGCCGGTGTTCGCCAGCTACCCGGAACCCGACCCGTCGGTCTACGGCGGCACGATCGTGCTGGCCGAGTCGCTCGACGACATCGAGGGCGCGTTCCAGCAGGCGGTCTCGGGCACCCCGGCCGGCTTGCCGTTCGCCGACATCTGCATCCCCAGCGTGTTCGACGACTCGCTGGCCCCAGCCGGGAAGCACGTCATGTCGATGTTCACCCAATGGGTGCCCTGCGGCTACGCCGACGCGCCTCATGACGCCGAGCTGCAGGCCTACGCGGACCGGGTGCTGGCCCGGGTGGAGAAGGTGGCTCCCGGGTTCACTGACTCGGTGCTGCACCGGCAGGTCATCGGGCCGCACCAGATGCAGGAAGAGTACGGGCTGATCGGCGGGAACATCTTCCACGGGGAACTGTCACTCGGGCAGATGTTCCACGCCAGGCCCGCCGCGGGATACGCCGACCTGCGCACGCCGGTGCACGGCCTGTACCAGGCGGGCTCGGCCACCCACGGCGGCGGCGGCGTCACCGGCATCCCCGGGCGCAACGTGGTCAAGCAGATCCTCGCCGACCGGCGGACCGAGCGCTGGCGCCGGGCCATCCCGCGCGCGAGCCGGCCGGAACGGGCGAAGGTAGGTGGATCAGGGGGCGATGCTTGAGGCGGCGGGGCGGGAGGCGCGGGCAATGTCGGCGACCAGCTCGAAGGAGCGGAGGCGGTCGGCGGGGTCGTAGACCATGGTGGTGATCATCAGCTCGTCGGCGGCGGTCGCGGTGATGAGCTCGTCGATGCCGCGCTTGACCGTCTCGGGCGAGCCGAGGATGCTCGAGGCCTGCCGGTCCACGACGAACGCCCGCTCCAGCTCGTTGTAGGGGTAGGCGGCCGCTTCCTCAGGCGAAGGCAGCGGGCCGGGGTGGCCCGAACGCAGGCGCAGGAAGGACAGCGCCCCGGAACCGGCCAGGAAACGAGCCCGCTCATCGGTATCGGCGCAGATCACCGCGGCCGCGACCATGGCGTACGGACGGTCGAGGATCTCGGACGGACGGAAGTGCTCGCGGTACAGGGCCAGCGCGGGGAGCGTGTTGACCGCGCTGAAGTGATGCGCGAAGGCGAACGGCAGGCCGAGCAGGCCGGCTACCTGCGCGCTGTAGCCGCTGGAACCGAGCAGCCACATGGCGGGCTGGTAGCCCAGGCCCGGCACCGCGGTGATCTGCGCGAACGGGTGTCCTTCTGGCCATCGGCCGGTGAAGAAGCCGAGCAGGTCCATGAGCTGATCGGGGAAGTCGTCCGCGGACAGCGCCTCCGGTGAGCGGCGCAGCGCCGCCGCGGTGACCTGATCCGTCCCGGGCGCGCGGCCGATGCCGAGGTCGATCCGGCCGGGATGGAGCGCCTCGAGCATGCCGAACTGCTCGGCCACCACCAGCGACACATGGTTGGGCAGCATCACGCCGCCGGAGCCGACCCGGATGACCTGCGTCGCGTCGGCGAGGTGACCGATCAGCACCGGCGGCGCCGAGCTGGCGATGCCGGGCATGTTGTGGTGCTCGGCCACCCAGAACCGGTGGAAGCCGAGCTGCTCGGCGCGCTTGGCCAGATCGATGGTGGCCCGGAGGGCCTCGCCGGCGTTCCCGCCGTCCGGAACCGGCGCCAGGTCAAGCACGGAAAGCGGCACGGCCCGCGGGCCGAAGGTCAAGCCTGCATCGATATCGTCCACGACTTGTCCGAACAGTGCCAGACGCCCCGTTCTTCCGGTCCGCGCCTCGTGGGCAGGTTAGCGGTGGACGGTCCGCCGCGGGCCGGCCTGCTGCGCGTCATCGCCGAAGGGGCGGCCTTCCAGGTTCCAGCTCCACGAGATCTCCGGGGTGATCCGCAGGTACATGCCCGGGCCGAACTGGCCGGGCCGCTCGATCAGCTCGGCCGTGCCGTAGACCCGCAGGAACCGCGGCGTCCACGGGCTGGTGGACACGAGGTCGTCGATGACCAAGGCGACCTTCGGGTGGCCCGCCTGGACGTTGAGGAACTTCCTGGTCCGCTCGGGCGCGCGGCCCCCGACCCACAGGTAGGTCCCGTCGAACTCGAAACCCACCGGCGCCACGTCGGGCTGGTCGTCCGCGTCGACGGTGGCGATCCGGGCCAGCGGCTGTGACTTCAGGTAGGCAACCTCGTCCTCGGTGAACGCCATGAGCTATCTCCCTTGTTAGTTTCAAACGGGGCGGCCGTCGCGCGGTGCCATGACCGCGAGCGCGTCGGCGTCGCTGGCCCGGGCGCGCAGGAAATAGTCGGCCCACTCAGCGACCTCCGGACAGGACGACTCCTCGGTGACCAGCGCGCACGCGGCGTCCGCGTCATAACTGGTATGCCGCATCGTGACCGCGCCGTCCGCCAGCAGGGCCCAGTGCGCGCCCTGCCCGGCCAGGACCTCCGTCCACCGGTCCAGGCGCGAGTCGACGACCACGACCTCGGCGTCGTCGCGCGGCGTGGCGTGGCAGAAGACCACCTCACCGAAGCCGTCCACCGGGGAGGGTTGCGTTCGGCGTCCCGGACCGCGGCCTCGGCCAGCACGGCGTCAAGCGCAGGCAGCACGCCGTGGATGTCGGAGAGCACAGCGACAGAAGCAACCACGACGACCACGCTGCCCCACTCCCGCGCCGTCTGCCACCCCGCTCGCTACCGGCGTAACCGGACAGGCGCACGCTGTTCCCAAGGCTCGTAACGACGCGGTTCCTGATCCGGCCTGTCAGGCGTAGAGTCCGGATTACCGGCAACCGATCTCGCAGCGGAGCGGACGATGGATCGTCATCACTGGTCACGGTGCATTAGCCAGCTCGATCCGGCCCGCGACTACGAGCAGATTTACCGGATCCTGGCCACCTATGAGTTCCCGTGGGACATGAATCAGTCCCTGTCCTTCGCGCTCTACCGGACTTACGCCGTCCCGAGCATCGGCCGCTTGCTGTCCGAGACCGGCGAGTTCACCAAGCGGACGCAGAAGCGCTACGACGACACCACGCTGATCCTCGACACCATCCTGGAGCACGGGCTGGCCAGCCCGGCTGGCCGTACCGCGGTACGGCGCATGAACCAGATGCACGGCTCGTATGACATCTCCAACGCCGACAAGCTCTACGTGCTGTGTGCCTTCGTGGTCATGCCGATCCGCTGGATCGACAAATACGGCTGGCGGCGCCTGACCGAGGCCGAGCGCACCGCCAGCGCCAACTACTACCGTGAGCTCGGTCGGCACATGGGCATCAAGGACATCCCAGCTACCCATCAGCAGTTCGCGGCCTTCCTCGACCAGTACGAGCGTGAGCATTTCGGCTTCGACGAAGGCGCGCTGGCGGTGTCGGAGGCGACGCTGCAGCTGATGGCGACGTTCCCGCTCAACCGTCTTGCTCCGAGAGCCGTGATGGACAGGTTCGCCAAAGCCCTGATGGATGACTCGCTGCTCGACGCCTTCCATTACCGCGGGCCCGCGCGCTGGGAGCGGGGCCTGGCTACGGGAGCGCTGCGCCTGCGCGCGTTGACGGTGAGATTGCTGCCCACACGCAAAGAGCCGCTTTATGCGCGTCAGCTGCCTAACATCCGTAGCTATCCGCAGGGCTACGACGTCGCCCGGCTGGGCACCTTCCCCCCGGGGTGCCCGGTGCCGCACGCGGAGTTACTTCCGGGCGGAGGTCCGGTGGTGCCGGCTCGGGCCGGACTTGACGTGCGGCGGTTCGGCGACGGGGTCCGAGCTGCCGCCGGTACGACTCGAAAAGAGGCGGCGCAGGGATCGTCTGAAGCCGCCCTCCCGCTTACGCGCCCCAGTGTGTTTCGCCAATTGTCTGCTCCCTCACTGGGGCCGGAGCTTCTTGCCGGCCGGTATCCCAAGATAGCGCGGCGGAGCGAGGAGGGGTAGACGCAGCCAGCGGAGAAGTTTGGCAGCGATTATTCTTCCAGGGCGCCGAGGTCAGCGGGTACGTCGACGGAATAGGGCCTGAGGATTTCCAGCGGGACGATCTCGAGCGCGCGCTGATGGGTCGAGGCGAGCACCACGGGCGCGGCGGCGCCGTCGCGGTGGGCCTGCAGCCAGTTCGCGGCCGTCACGCACCACCGGTCCCCCGGCACCAGGCCAGGAAACCTGAACTGGGGCATGGGCGTGGTGAGGTCGTTGCCGAGGCGGCGCTGATGCTCGAGGAACTCGGTGGTCACCACCGCGCAGATCGTGTGGCTGCCCAGGTCTTCGGGCCCGGTGGTACAGCAGCCGTCCCGGTAGAAACCAGTCAGCGGATCGGTCCCACATGGCTCAAGCTCGCCGCCGAGCACATTACGGTCGCCCATATTAAGAAGTATCCGTACCGCGGCAGGTGATCCGCAAGAGCCCGCTGGACAGGGCGGGACGGTCGGCTTAGTCTTGACTGTATGGTCAGTCAAGACTTTCGTGCGGCGTATGCTCCTGCTCCGGTGGACCGAGGTGAGCTGGAGCGGGCGCTCCGGCCGTTCGGGGAAAGCCGGATGCTGCCCCGGGCCGCGTACGTGGATCCCGCGGTGTTCGGGTGGGAACAGCGGCATTTCTTCGGCGGCGGCTGGATGTGCGTCGCGCGCAGCGACCAGCTGCCCCGGCCCGGCGACCAGCGGGCCGAAGCCACCGGGCAGGGCGGCGTGCTGATGGTCCGGGGCGAAGACGGCGTACTGAGGGCGTTCGCGAACAGCTGCCGGCACCGGGGCCACGAGCTCCTTGGCTGCGGTGAGTCCGCCCAGGGCAAGGCGATCATCTGCCCGTACCACGCGTGGACGTACTCGCTGGAGGGCGACCTGCAGGGGGCCGCGGGTTTCCGGCGGCAGCCCGGCTTCGACTTCGGCCAGTGGGGCCTGCCGCAGCTGCCGGTGACCGAGTGGCACGGCCTGGTCTTCGTGGACTCCTCGGGCGGGAACTCGGGCTCGCTGGCAGAGGCGCTGGCCAAGCTGGACGAGCTGGTCGCGCCGTACGAGCCGGAACGCCTGGTGACGGCGAGCCAGCACAGCTACGACTCGGCAGCGAACTGGAAGATCCTCACCGAGAACTACCACGAGTGCTACCACTGCCCTTCCATCCACCCCGAATTGTGCCGGGTCAGCCCGCCGAAGAGCGGAGAGAACTACGCCTCCGACGGCGCCTGGATCGGCGGCTGGATGGACCTGCGCGAGGGCATGACGACGATGTCCCTGGACGGCTCCAGCCACGGGGTGCCGCTGCGCGGGCTCGACGCGCAGGGGCTGCGCACCGTCATCTACGTCAACATCTTCCCGAACGTGCTGCTGAGCCTGCATCCGGACTACGTGATGACGCACCGGCTGACCCCGGTCGCCGCGGACCGGACCCGGATCGAGTGCACCTGGGCGTTCGCTCCGGAGGCGGTGGCCCGGCCCGACTTCGATCCGGGCTACGCGGTGGAATTCTGGGACATCACCAACCGGCAGGACTGGGCGG
>Ga0302184_10000595_pt1 | contig 23423 bp, 21 predicted proteins | sample I_Palsa_N3_3_FD_200233 | JGI IMG/M metagenome (GOLD analysis project Ga0302184, IMG submission 200233) | Peat permafrost microbial communities from Stordalen Mire near Abisko, Sweden - I_Palsa_N3_3 | ecosystem: Environmental > Terrestrial > Soil > Palsa > Peat permafrost | place: Sweden...
TGGTGGTGCATGACCCGTTCTGGACCGCCACCGCGCGGCACGCGGACATCGTCCTGCCCTCGACGATGTCGGTCGAACGCGATGATCTCGGTGCCGGCAGCGCCGACTCGACCCTGTTCGCCATGCCGCAGCTGGCCGAACCGTACGCGCAGGCGCGCGATGACTACGCCACCTTCGCCGCTCTAGCGGACCGGCTGCAGGTGGGAGAGGCCTTCACCGAGGGCCGGACCGCGGGCCAGTGGCTGCGTCACCTGTACCGGCAATGGCGCTCGGACATGCAGGCAGCAGGCCACGAGATGCCGCCGTTCGAGCAGTTCTGGGCGGCCGGATCGGTGGAGATCCCGGTGCCCGACCCCGGCCAGGTGCTGCTGTCCGCCTTCCGCCGCGACCCGGCAGGCTTCGCTCTCAGCACACCGAGCGGGAAGATCGAGATCTTCTCGGCGGCCATCGACAGCTTCGGCTACGCCGACTGCCCCGGACATCCGGTCTGGCTTGAGCCGACCGAATGGCTCGGCCGCCACCCCGGTGGCTATCCCCTCCAGCTGGTGGCCAACCAGCCTCGCCGCCGTCTGCACAGCCAGCTCGACGTCGGCGCCTACAGCCAGGAAGGCAAGATCCGCGGGCGCGAGCCGGCCGCGATGAATCCGGGCGACGCGGCCGCCCGTGGCATCGCCGACGGCTCGTGCGTCCGCATCTTCAACGACCGCGGCAGCTGCCTGGCCGGCATCACGCTCACCGAGGACGTCCGGCCGGGCGTCGTGCAGCTGTCCACCGGCGCCTGGTATGACCCCGATCCCGCCGACCCGTCCTTCTGCCGCCACGGCAACCCGAACGTGCTCACCGCCGACCGGCCCAGCTCCGCGCTCTCTCAGGGCACGACCGGCCAGCTCGCCATGGTCGAGATCGAACCCTACGACGCGGTGCCGCCCGATGTCTGCGTCCATCGCCCGCCGGCGACGGCGGAGCCGCCGAATGATTACAGTGTTACAGTTCCGGCATGAGCGAGGTGCCAACCCTGTATGAGTGGGCGGGCGGCCGGGCGGCGATCGAGCGGATGATCGGCTGCTTCTATGACCGGGTCGAGCGCGACGACCTGCTCAGTCCCTTTTTCCCCGGCGGGGTAAGCGCCGCCCACCGCGAGCACGTCACCACCTGGTGGTGTGAGGTGTTCGGCGGGCCGGCCGGATACACCGAGCGGCTCGGCGGCTATCCGGCCATGCTCGCCCACCACCGTGACCTGGGCATCACCGCCGACCAGCGGTTCCGGTTCGCCTCGCTGATGAGCCTCGCCGCCGACGACGCGGACCTGCCGTCCGACCCCGAGTTCCGGGCCGCGCTGGTCGGCTACCTGGAATGGGGCACCCGGCTGGCCGTGCACAACTCCCAGCCCGGCGCCGACGTCGTGCAGCAGGCCCCGGTGCCGCGCTGGGGCTGGGGCGTTGCCCCGCCCTACCGGCCCTGACCCCCGCGGCGATCTCTCGCCAGGAATAGGGGCCGCGGTAGAGCAGGTTACCGTGAGCAGGACGATGACAGCCGAGGTGGCGCACGTGCGTGACATCCTGAGCAGGATCACCAAGTGGTGGGAGGCCGGCGAGAGCTTTGGCCTGGCCACGGTGACGCACACGTACCGCAGCGCACCCCGGGACCCGGGCGCGGCGCTGGCCGTCTCGGCCGTCGGCGCCCAGGAGGTCGTCGGCAGCGTATCCGGCGGCTGCGTGGAGGGCGCCGTCTATGAGCTGTCGCTCGACGTCTGCCAGACCGGTGCGCCCGTCCTCCAGACCTACGGGGTCAGCGACGACGACGCGTTCGCCGTGGGGCTGACTTGCGGCGGGATCATCGACATTTTCGTCGAGCGGGTCGATAAGGCAAGCTTCCCCGAGCTCGGCGAGATCGCCGCGGCCGTCCAGCGCGGCGAGCCGGTGGCGGTCGCGACCGTGATCTCGGGACCGGGCCAGGTTGGCGCGCGCCGCGTCATCTGGAGCCGCGACACCGCCAGCGCGGATGCCAACGACGACGGCTGGCACTCCGGCGCGTCCGGCACGCTGGGCACCGCCCGGCTGGACGCCGCCGTCGACGACGACGTCCGCGGCATGCTGGCCCAGGGACTGACCGGCATCCGGCGGTACGGAGAGCACGGTGAGCGGCGCGGCGACGAGCTCAGCGTGTTCGTGAACTCCTTCGCCCCGGCGCCGCGGATGCTGGTGTTCGGCGCCATCGACTTCGCCGCCGCCGTGGCCCGGGTCGGGAAGTTCCTCGGCTACCACGTCACCGTGTGCGACGCCAGGAAGGTGTTTGCCACGGCGTCGCGGTTCCCCGACGCGGACGAGGTGGTGGTGGACTGGCCGCACCGGTTCCTGGCCGGCACGGACGTGGACGCCCGGACCGTGATTTGCGTGCTCACCCATGACCCGAAGTTCGACGTGCCCCTGCTCGAGGTGGCGCTGCGCACACCGGCCGGGTACATCGGCGCGATGGGCAGCCGGCGCACCCACGACGACCGGCTGGACCGGCTCCGTGAGATCGGCCTGACCTCCGACGAGCTCAGCCGCCTCCGGTCGCCGATCGGCCTGGACCTCGGGGCCAGGACGCCCGAGGAGACGGCGGTGTCCATCGCGGCCGAGCTGATCCAGCTCCGCTGGGGCGGCACCGGCCAGGCCCTGACCGGCACCGAGGGCCGGATCCACCACCAGCTCGCCCTCAGCTAGCCGGGCTACGGGCTGCGCAGCCCGGGGAACAGGTGCCCGAAGGTATCGACGATGATCGTCATGGCATCGGCGTGGCAGATATCCACGTCTCGCTGGTATTGCGGCGCGCCCGCGCCTCGGTCTATCCGTTGCCTGGCGAGTGCCAGGACCGCGGAAAACGCCGCCTTGGGCAGCGTCCGCAATCTGGCGTCAGGCGAGATCTGGGCCGGGTCGAACGGCGGCACCGGCCGCGGGAAAACCTCGGGCCAGTCTTCCGGCGGCCGTGGAGTGTCGAGCGACAGGACGGGCGAGATGTCGCGGGCGGTCGCGTCGCGGGCGGTCAGGGGCGCGCCGAGCTGCCAGCGTTCGCGGATGGTCCTGATGACGGAGGTGTGGCGGTATTCGGCGTTGATCACGGTCCGTTCCGGTATCCAGGCGGAAATGGCGATGGCCGGCACGCGCACGCCTGACCGGTCGAAGGCGAAGCCCAGCTGGCCGGCTGGCGCGGCCGGGTCGGGCGGCGGGACCGGAGGCGGCGGGACATGGTCGTAAGTGCCGCCGTGCTCGTCGAAGTTGACCATGAGCAAGGTGTTGTAGGCGTTCGATCCGCGAGGAGAGGACGCGGAGCGGACCGCGGTGTAGATCTTCGCCAGCAGCGCCTCGCCTCCCAGCAGGGCGGACGGCGGGTCCAGCATCATGTCGGGGAACAGGGCGTCGAAGGCAGGGTGCATGTCGTTGTGGCCGTACAGAAGGTTGGGCTCGATGAAGGAGTAGGTCGGCAGGTCACCGTTTGCCGCGTCCTGGAGGAACTGATCGGTGGTGAAGAAGTGTGTCGCGAAGCGGTCCATCAGCCGGGGGGCGTGGATGATGCCGGTGAGCGAAATGTGGCTCGGCGGGTCGCAGTAGACGCGCCAGGTCAGGCCGTTCGATTCCAGCCGCTCGAAGATGGTCTCGGCGGTGTTGTGAACCGGGAAGGAATCGGCAGGGGACATGTTGACGACGTAGCCCGACGAGGTCCCGGCATGGAAGAACGAACGGTTGGCGAACGTCTGCGATGGCACCTCGCAGAACCAGTGGTCGAAGGCGGCAAAGCCCCGGCCGAGGGCAGAGAGGACCGGTACCTGCTCGGGGGTGTAGCCGGTCATGATCTGGGCGCACTCCTCGAACGCGGGCGGCCGGCCCGTCTCGGCCGTGACCGCGCTGATGTAGTCGGCCACGAACCCGTCCATGGTCGGCTGCGGGCGGGGATCAGCCGGAGCGTTGTACGGGGCGGTCATCTTCTCAGCCAGGATGCCGCGGTTGGCCGGCGGATCGATGAGCCCGAACAACTGCGTATTGACGTGCTGGTACTCCTCGCCGGGATCGGGGCTCGGGCTGTTCATGTCCGTTGCCAACCCGTAGGGCACGACCTTGTGGTCGGCCGCGCCGTCCGCCCACTCCGGCACCGGGTTACTAAGGTCCCGTCCGGCCACGCCTTCGAACGCGGCCACTTCACCTGGCTGGTACAGACGCCCGAGCAGATTATCCAGTGACCGGTTCTCGAACATGATCACGACAACATGATCGAGGGCATCGCTCCGGTTAGGACCCGGCATCGGCGGACCTCCGTTCAGGCTGACCAGGGAACACGATCGCGCTAAGGATCTCAGCCCGGGCGGCCTTGTTTATGGCCGGGGCGGCCTGGTGGTGAGAGCAGCGCCGCCACCGCCTGGTCGGCGAGCCAGCGCTCGGCCCGTTCGTATGACCAGCCGTTGTCGTCATGGAGTGTGAAGTAGGACAAGTCTTAGTAGAGTCGGGCTCTGATCAGCAGAGCAGCACCCTCTTATCGGGGTTTCCGCATGAGCTGTGCTGCGGCGTTCCTGGAGGCTGTACATGCCGCACTCGCAATGGCACCGGTTCTATACCTCGAAGGTCGCGGCGCCTCCCGGGCTGTTGTTCGGCCTCCTGTCGGACATGCCGCACTATGATCGCTGGCTGCCTCCGTCGGGCCAGTTTGCCCGCACCACGGACGTCGAGCCATATCCCGTCCAGCTCGGCAGCCGCTACCACGACGGCCAGCCCGACCAGCCGGGCAAGGACTGGTTGGGCACTGTCACTGGTTTCCAGCGTCCGGGGTCGATCGACTTTCACCACACGATCCGGGTCCGCCAGTTGCGGGCCACCGTAGACGTGCACATCCACTACTCGTTCGAGCAGGACGAGACGGGCACTGCGGTGAACCGGTGGCTGATCCTTGACTTCAGCATGCCGATTGTCTTCCGCCCGCTCAGGCCGGCGATCACCGCGCAGTTCGACAAGGAGAATCTGCGGACGATGGCCGCGGTCAAGCAGTACGCCGAAGCGCACGCCAGCGATGGCGTCCCCGGCCCGGCCAGCTGACCGCCGGCTTCCGCCGCCTGGAGTAGGCCATCGGCGCAGATCCCGGCGCACCGGCGCCTGCAGATCCTGCGACCCTGCTCACGCTCGAATGACGCTAGTAATGTCGACGGGGCCTGGCGGATGAGGCGCTAGTCTCGGGTGGCGGAATTCGAGCTGGCCGCCGCCGTTGAGGAAGACGCCGAACGTGATCAGGCTGGCGTCCGCCGGGATCTGGGCGGTGACCTCATACTGGGTCCACGCGCCGGTTCCGGTGGCGGAGGCGATGTGGTTGGCCGGGTCTTGCCGGGGATCTGGACTGGCCGCCCGGGGTGGCGTGGACCGGCCTGGGCTGGTGACGCAGAGTACCAGCCCGGCGCGGCCGTCCGCCTGGGCGGTGCGCAGTTCGCCGCGGAAGGTGACGATGCGGCCGCGGTAGTCGTCGGGTTCGATTTCCTGGGCGAGGAAGGCGAATCCGGCCGGCTCGGGGCCGGCCGCGGCCAGGATCGCCCGCCCGCCTTCGGTGGTGGCGGAATAGTCGAACCCGGTGCCCTGGCGCAGGAAGGTGCCGCCGAGCTGCCATCGGTCCAGGCCGTCGGTGAACGCCATGTTGCGGGGCTCGAACCGCCGGCGCAAAGGCCCGGGGGGTGTCTGCTGGCTGCGGAACTGGCTGAGCAGGTCGGGGCCGGTGACGGGTCTGGCGAGCCGGTCCATGACCGGGTCGTCGGCGGCCAGCGGCGCGCCGGTGATGACGGCGAGGGTCAGGCCGTCGGCGAGGCTGGCGGTGACCGGCCGGGTTCCGCCAGGCCCGGCGATGTCTATCCCCGTGGCGGTCACTCCCGGGCCCAGGTCGGTGACCGTCACGCCGGCCAGGGTGACCCCGGCCGCCTGCAGCAGCCGGCCGGTCATCTCCTCGCGATGATCGTCATCGAGTTCCGGGTGGTGGTCGTCGGGGCGGCTGAGCAGGCGCCAGAGCTTGACGTCATGGCGGCGGAGCCGGACCGGCAGCGCCCGGTGGCCAGCGTCGTCGGCGAGGATCACGAGCACGCTCTCCGGGCGGGTCATCCAAACGAGGTCGGCGTGCGCGATGCGGACAGCGGTCATGGGGGTTCTCCGGGAGAGGGCGGGGATGAGGTCGGGGCGGTGCGCGGTGATGTAGGCGCGCAGCCGGCGGCGGGCCTTGTGCAGGCTGGCCTTGGCGGCGCCGGGAGTGGCGGCGATCTGCCCGGCGGGCTGGTCGGCGTAGTAGAACGCGGTGACGGCGTGGCGCTGCCCGGGGGGCAGGCCGGCCACTGCGCGGCTGAGCACGTCGGCGCGGTCCAGGTCCTCGGCCGACGGCAGGCCGTGCGCCGATGCCGGGTGCAGGTTCTCGGGCCAGTCGCCGAGCAGGGTCAACGGCGGGCGGCGCCGTTGGGCGCGGCAGACGTTGACGATGATGCCGCCCAGCCAGCCGGCGAACCGGTCGGGGTCGCGCAGCCGGTCAAGGGCGAGGAACGCCTGCAGGAACGCGTCCTGCACGGCGTCGTCGGCGTCGTCTGGCTGCGGGCACAGGCGGGCCGCGCGGGCGCGGGCCATCGGCAGGTACCGCTCGACCAGCAGCCGGAACGCGGCCGGATCGCCGTCGCGGGCCAGCCGGACCAGGTCGCCGTCACCGATGTCCATGCCCGGCTTTACTCCCGGGTTTCCGGCCGGGCCGGGGACAGTTCCGCGCCGCGCAGCTCGATGCGGCCGCGGCCGGCCAGGGAGATGCCGAACCGGATGGCGGTGGCCGCGCCGGGGACGGGCACTGTGACCTCATGCCAGGTCCAGTCGCTGCTACCCGGGGCGGTCAGGCTGCTGCCGTGGTCGAGCGGGGGGGCGCTAAGCGGCGAGTACCTCGGCCCGCTCACGGCCAGGTGCAGCCCAGCCTGGCCGGCCAGGCCGGCGGCGCGCAGCTGTCCGCGGAAGGTGACCGTGCGGCCGCGGTAGTCGTCGGCGTAGATGGCCTGGACGAGGACGGCGGAGCCGGCGGGTTCCGGGACCGCGGCGGCCAAGACCGCGGACTGGTCCGCGGCGGTGCAGGAGTAGTCCGGCCCGGCCGGCTGGCCGTCACCGGAGAAGCTGCCAGCCAGTTCCCAGTAGTCCAGGCCGTCGGTGAACGCCATGTTCCGCGGCTCGAAACGCCGCTCTTGCCTGGGGCGGCCCGGCGGCCGGTCATCCAGCGGGCCGCGGACCGAGCGGAATGGCGCCAGCATGTCCTCGCCCGGCACCGGCACCGCGAGCCGGTCCATCACCTTGTCGGGCACCCGGACCGGCGCCCCGGCCACGGCGGCCAGCGCCAGGCCGTACTCGGCGCTGACCGTCACCGGCCGGGTTCCAGTGGCCGTAGCTAGCTCGACGCGTGCTGTGACCGTGTCCCAGCGCAACTCGGGCACATCGTCGCTGGCCGGCTCGATGTCCACGGCGCTCACCGCCGTCCCGGCCGTCCGCAGCAGCCGGACCGCCGTCTCCAGCAGGCCACTGGCCACCTCGGCGGCCGCGGCGGGCCGGCCCAGCCGGCCCAGCAGCTCCTTGTGGCCGGGAACCAGCCACAGCGGCACCGCCCGGTGGCCCCCATCTTCGGTCGGCACGGTGTCGGCCAGCACGATGAGCTGCTGGCGCAGCCGCCAGTCGGGCACCTCACTCCCGTCCGGGGCCGGTGCGGGCCGGAGGTGGTAGCGCGCAAAAACGATGCGGACAGTCGTCACGGCGGTCCTCCAGCACACGGCGAGGCAGCGATTCGGCTCACACTCGTTAGTGTCCGACGGGCCGCCACCGGTTACCCGCCTGCCGCCACGTCGGGCCGGGGGCCAGCGAGGTCATGGGAGGTCCTCCGATGTTCTTCGGCGGCCAAGGATTATGGAGTGCCTGGGAAGTGCCGGGCGCGGAGATCCGGGGGCAGCTAGGCGCCACATGTAGTCCAGGCCCCTGAGGTGCTTTTCCATCTCCAGAGCTGCCTCATCGGCCCGGCCGGCGCCCATATGCGCGAGGAGCCGGCGCCGGGAGCTGGTGATCATGCCACCGGCTGCCGGTCCGACCGCAAGCATCAGATCGTGCGCGAGTCCGGCCGCGACGTGGAGCACTTCTGACGGAACCGGGCCAGCTGCCGCGTCTGCCAGCAAGCTGAAGATCTCCGCGTGCGCCGCGGCCTTGCGGTCCCAATGGGACCTGGCCGGAAGACGGGAAGCTTGGTCAACGCTGTCATGCAAAGTCTTCAAGTGCTGAGCGGTCATTCGCAGGCAGACGATGCGCGCAGCCATCGCCTGTGCCTGGATCAGTTCTTCGTCCATCAGCCCTCCGCAACAAGTAGCGCTCCTGTTCGCTGGTGCCGCCCCACACTCCGTGCATCTGATGGGTGGCCAGCGCGAACGCCAGGCATTCGCGCCGGACCCGGCACCTCGCACAGATGGTCTTGGCCTCCGCCGCCTGCTCCATAGCCTTACCCGATGATGACACCGGGAAGAACAAATCGGGATCAGCAGACCGGCAGGCGGCAACCGGCCGCCAGTCCTCCTCGGCAATCAACATGGCCGTGCCCTCCTTTGTCATATCCGCGGGCCAATCGGGCGAAATCGCCGAACCGCGTACTCATCGACTTTCAGCTCTGACTCATCCGCCAGCTCTCACTCATCTGCCCGACGGCCGCCGTTGACGGCTTTCCCCGGCCGTCGTAACGAGCGGTCGTGCCTAGGTCATCGGCTGGCCGAAGTGGCTGGCCGAAGTGGTGTCACACCTGGAGCTTGAGCATGGTGGCGCTGCGGTCCCATAGCTGCCGGGCCAGGCGCATGTCGTCGGCTCGGGCGTTGGTCGCGGCTGGCTTGTTCTTCGCGTAGTACCCGCCGGACTGCCAGGTGCTGCCGGGGGTGCCCTCGGCCAGCCAGACCAGCGGTTCGGCGCCCCGGTCGGGCGTGATCGTGAACAGGTGCTTGAGCGGGGAGTGGTAGATATAGCGCATGACGTGCGTGGTGTCGGACGCGAAGCTGGTGGCGACGATGCCGGGGTGGAACGCGGCCGCGCTGATGCCCTGGTCGTGAAAGCGGCGGTGCAGCTCGCGGGTGAACAGGATGTTCTCCAGCTTGCCCGTGCCGTAGGCCTTCTGCGGCGCGTAGTTCTTCTCGTTCTGCAAGTCATCGATGTCGACGTGGCCGTACCGCTGGGCCGCGATGCTGGAGGTCGCCAGGACCTTGGCCTGGCTCGGGATCAGGGCCGGCATGAGCAGGTGCGTCAGCAGGAACGGGGCCAGGTGGTTCACCTGGAAGGTCTTCTCGAAGCCGTCCTTGGTCACCTCACGAGCGCCCATGATCCCGCCGGCGTTGTTGGCCAGCACGTCGATGCGCGGGTACGTCGCCTGCAGCTCGCTCGCCAGGTTGCGGACTTGGTCCAGGTCGGCGTAGTCAGCCAGGTGGTACGGAGTGCCGAGTTCGTCGGCGACGGCAGCCGTTTTCGCTGGTGACCGGCCGACTAGCACGACGCGCTCGCCCTTGGCGCTCAGCTGGCGGGCCGCGGCGGCGCCGATACCATCGCTGGCTCCCGTGATGATGATGGTCTGCTGTTCCATCTCGTCCCTCACTTGCCGAGTCAGCCTGGTCTGCTCGAAGCTTGACAGTTCAACAGTAAGAGCCGCCCAAGGGTGGAATTCAAGTTGTGGCCCTGTCAGCGCAGGTCAGCCCCGCGCAATGGCTCGCCCGCGTCGGTGAACGCTTCTATGTTGGCCGTGGCACCGCCGAACCGGGGTTCGGCGCCGGACGTGCCCACCCCGCCGAACAGTGCGACCGCCTCGTCGCTACCGTCTCCTTCAGGACAGTGACTCGTCCAGGTCACCGAGGGACTCGATGAGCTCGAGGTTGGTCGAGTAGTCGACCGGACAGGCGATCACCGACACGGTGTCGGCGGCCAGTGCGGTGCGCAGTGTCGGGAGCAGTTCTCCGGCCGATTCGATCCGGTAGCCGCTCGCGCCGAAGCTCTGGGCGTAGGCCACGAAGTCCGGGTTGCCGAAGGTGGTGTCTACATTCCGGCCGATTTCCAGGTCCATCTTCCAGCTGATCAGCCCGTAGGCGTTATCGACCCAGATCAGGATGACGAACGGCACGCCAAGCCGCAGCGCGGTCTCGATTTCCTGGGAGTTCATCAGGAATGCGCCGTCGCCGGTGGCGACGAGCACCCGGCAGCCCGGCCGGGCGATCTTCGCGCCGATGGCGCCGGGCACCGTCCAGGCCATGGTGGACAGGCCATTGGAGATCAGGCAGGTGTTTGGCTCGTAGGTCGGGTACAGCCGCGCCATCCACATCTTCAGCGCCCCGGTGTCGACCAGCACGATATCTTCGCGACCCAGCGCCGCGCGGGTGTCGGCCACGATCCGGGCCGGCGCTAGCGGGAACCGGTCATCGCGCTGGCCCCGGGCTAGCTCGCCGGCCAGCAACGCGCGGATCCGGTCCCGGCCCGGAGTGCCTCCGGTGCGCTGCCCGACGGCATCGGTGAGCGCATCGAGGCTGCGGCCGATGTCGGAGTGCAGTCCGACGGCGACGTCGTAGTGCGCATCGACCTCGGCGGGGAACCGGTGCAGGTGGATGATCTTGGTATCGCCGCGCGGGTTGATCCGCACCGGGTCGAACTCCTGCAGCTCATACCCGACGGCGATGATCAGGTCGGCCTGGTCGAAGCCGAAGTTGACGTAGTCGTGGCGCATGAACCCCACCGCTCCCAAGGCCAGCGGGTGATCGTCGGGGAACACGCCCTTGCCGTGAAACGTGGTCGCGACCGGAACGCCCAGGATCTCGGCGAAGCGGCGCAGCGCCGGGGCCGCCGCGGCCCGCGCGGCACCGTGCCCGGCCAGCACGATAGGCCTGCGCGCCGCTCGCAGCAGCGCCGCGGCACGCTCGACCTGCTCGGGGGACGGCTCGTCCGCGCGCGGCACGTTCACCGGCAGCGGCACCCCCTGCGCGGGAGCCTGTTCCACGTCCTCAGGGACAGCCAGGTAGACGGCACCGGGTCGTTCGGTCTGGGCGAGCTTGAACGCCTTGCGGATCATTTCCGGCACTGCGCCCGGCGTGGCGACCAACGCCGACCACTTGGCCACCGGCGCGAACATCGGCACCAGGTCCACGCCCTGGTGGGATTCCTTGAAGCTGCGGTTCATGCCGACCTGGGCCGACAGCGCGATCAAGGGCGTGGAGTTGGTCGTCGCGTCCGCGGTCCCCAGCAGCAGGTTGATCGCTCCCGGGCCCAGCGTCGCCGAGCACACCCCAGCCTGGCCCGTCAGCCGGCCGTAGGTCTCGGCCATGAACGACGCACCCTGCTCGTGCCGCGCTAGGACATACCGGATGCAGGAGCGGGAGATCGCCTCCACCAAGTGGATATTCTCCTCGCCCGGGATCCCGAACACATGCGTAACACCCTCGTTCTCCAGGCACTCCGCGATCAGCTCAGCCGTGCTGCGTGAGGACTCTGCCACGACCACAAGACTAGACGCACGTCTCTCGTCGCAGGTGAGATAGAAGATCACAGCTGTCGCACGGTCACGGCATCGGCCTACTGGCCGGTGGTGCTACCTCGCAATTCCTGCTTCCTGCAATGTTTCCCGGGGCCTGCGTATGGAAGCATGCTGAAATGCCGCTCCGGTGCCTCATAGTCGACGACAACGCACCCTTTCTGAACGCTGGCGCCTCCTTCCTCCAGCGGGAGGGGCTGACGGTAGTGGGGCTCGCGTCGTCCATCGCCGATGCGCTCGGGCAAGCGCGAGAACTGCGCCCCGACGTCATTCTGGTAGACATCATGCTCGGGGGCGAAAGCGGTTTTGATCTCGCCCGGCGGCTGACCGAGGCGGACTTGGGCGACCCCGCGGTCATCTTGATCTCGACGCACGAGGAAGCGGACTTCGCGGAGTTGATAGACGAAGCGCCCGCGGCCGGGTTCATGTCGAAGTCGCAAATGTCGGCGAGCACGATCCGGCAGCTCATCGGAGCGCCCTGACGGGACGGGCGGGCTTACGGCTAGCAGGAGCCGGGGACTACAGCCACCATCACCGGATGATGGCCGCTGGCCGTGGTGCCGGAGCCGCAGGCGCCGTGTGACCGTATTCAGAGGCGGGCACGTCAGGCCGCAAAGGCCGGCCAGATGCTCGCCGATGAAGAACGAGAGGACCCTGCGATGAGTGTGGCAGACGGAAGTAACTCCACGTCGGCCAGCGGCGTTCCTGAAGGTGTCGTTTCGGCCGGTCAGGCAGGTGAACCCGGACGGCGGCGCTGGTTCGTCCTGGGGGTCGTGGGGATTGCCCAGCTGATGATCGTGCTCGATTTCACCATCGTCAACGTCGCGCTGCCCTCGATCCAGACGGGCCTGCACATCGGGACGTCTACACTGCAGTGGCTGATCAGCGGGTACGCCGTCGCCTTCGGCGGGTTCCTGCTGCTGGGCGGCAGGCTCGCTGACCTGTTCGGCCAGGGCAGGATGTTCCGGATCGGGCTGATCGTCTTCGTCGTGGCCAGCGCGGCCGGCGGGCTCGCCATCGAGCCGGTCCTGCTCATCACCTCGCGCGTCGTGCAGGCGATCGGCGCCGCGATCGTGGCTCCGGCCGGGTTGTCGTTGCTCGTGACCAGCTGGCGGGAGGAACGCGCCCGCAGCCACGCGCTGGGGATCTACGGAGCGGTCGCGCGGCCACCCCCCTGCTGGACCTGGCCCTGTTCGCCGACCGGGGTATCCGGGCCGCCAACCTGTCCCTGCTGGCGGTCGGGGCGTTCAACGCCGGCGAGATCCTGCTGGTGACGCTGTACCTGCAGGAGGGCAGGCACCTCTCGTCGGTGCTGACCGGGCTGTGTTTCGTGCCGCAGGCGGCTGGGGCGTTCGCGCTGGCCGGCCCGGCCTCGAACCTCGTTCCTCAGCTGGGACCACGACGGTCGCTGACCATCTCGATGCTGCTCGCCCTGGTGTCGCTGTGTGGCAGCGCGGCCGCCGTCGCGTCCGGCTCGATCATCGCCCTGCTGGCCGCCCTGCTCCTGATGGGCATGTCGGCCCGGATCAGCATGATGGCCGCGACCCTGGCCGGCACCCACGGAGAGGTAGCGGCCCGGGAGCAGGGCACCGCCAGTGCGCTGCTGACCGCGAGCCGGCAGTGCGGCAGCGCGATCGGCGTCGCCGTGCTGGCTGCCGTCCTGGTGGTCACCTCCGGCAGCGACGCCCACCGCACCGCGATCGCCCTGCTCGTCGCCGCCTGCTTCGCCCTGACCGGCCTGGCGGCGACCCGGCTGGTGCCCCGGCTGGTGCCCGCCGCCCGCGTGGCCGACGGAAAGCCACCGGTCGAACACGGGTTTCTGCACCATTTTCCGCGCCATTTCCTGCACCATGGCGGCGGCGTTCCCTGAGCATGCCGGGGGCTCCCCCTGGCTGTCGTGCTAGCTGTCTTGCTGTCTCCAGGCGGCCGGAGGTGGTGGTGCGGCGTCGACGGCGGCGGTGAGTTCGGCGGCGTGGTCGGTGCCGACGATGGGTGTCAGCCAGGCCTGGAGCCAGGCGGCGTCCGGCGCGGGGGTCTGCTGGGTGCCGTAGAGATCTTCGGTGCCATCGGGGCCGGGCAGCAGGATCTTCCACACCGCCGGCTCATCCGGCGCCACGGCGTAGGTCAGCACGCTCGCGAGCCCGGTGTCGTCGTGGAGTTCGTACCGGGTCTGGTGGTCCCTGTGCATTCTGTCAACGGTCATCTCACGCCTGCGTCCTGGTTGCTGCGCGGGCCAGGTAGTCCGCTGTTGCCTGCTCGCTGCGGGTCACGTGCCGGATCGCCGCCGCCAGCCGGGCTTTGGAGTAGCGGGTCAGCGCCTCCGGCACTGCACCGGCCGAGCCGACGGCGGTCATCGCCTGGGTCAGGGCTAGCACGTCGTACAGGCCCTGCCGGAACCCGCCGCCGACCATGGGGCTGGCCGCGTGCGCGGCGTCCCCGGCCAGCGCGACCCGGCCGGTGACCAGGTTTGCCGGCTTGTAGTGCACGATCGGGGTGCCGAACACGGTCCCGGACTCCAGCGCCAGCCTCAGCGCCTCCCGCCACGGGCTGGGCCACCGCGCCGCGGCGAAGTCGGCCAGCCGCTGCCGGACCGGGGCGGGCAGCGCGCCGGGCGCCAGGCTGCCGTGCACCGTCTGGCCGTCGAGCAGCCCCGCCTCGTGCAGCAGGTCGCGCTGCTCGGGGTCGTACCAGACCATGTTCAGGCGCCGATGCCCGACGGCGGTCTCGCCGCCCGGCCCGGGCACGGGGTAGGTCACCAGGCGGTACGGGCCCGCGTACACCTCGCGGGCCGGCTCGCCCGCCCGCGGCAGCGCGACGTTCGGCGGCATGGCCTGCTCGTCGACCAGGGTGCGCCAGAGCAGCACCCCCGCATAGCGGGCCTCGTGCTTCGGGTCCACCGTGGCGCGGACCGTGCTGCGCGCGCCGTCGGCGCCGACCACCAGATCGGCCGTGAACGTATCGCCTTGCGCGGTGCGGACGGTCGCGTCGCTGGCCGGGCCGCCCGGCGTCACGGTGACCACTTGCCTGCTGCGCAGCATGCTCACGCCGGGCAGGCGCGTCGCGTGCTCCTCGAGCCAGCCCTGCAGCAGGTGCCACGCGGTGCCGTCGCGGTCGATCCCGTGCAGCACCGGCGGGTCCGCGTCGAGGCCGGTGACCTCGCGGAGCAGGGCCACGTCGACGCCGAGCCCGCCGCCGCCGTCGACGGCCTGCGCCGGGCTGCGCTCGGCCACCGTCACCTCGAACCCCAGGCGGGACAGCGCGATCGCGGTCGAGAGGCCGACCAGGCTGCCGCCGACCACCACGCATCGGATGGGCCGGGCGGCCGCGGGGCCGGTGGCGGGGGTTTCTGTCACGATGACCCTCTCCTGGCGGGAGTCGGAAGGCTTGTACGTGCAGCTTCCACGATGGTGCATGTGGCCGATTACTTCGTCCCGGCAGGCGGCCAATTCGGCTACCGGCTAGCAGGGGTCCCGGGTTTGGCCGCGGGTCCGCTGAGCCGGTGGGTGATAACCCGGCGGGCCGGGTGGATGGCGGCGGCGTCGGGTACCGGCGCCGCACACACGGCTAGGGCAGCGGCACGATTCCCTGCGCCTTCGCGCCGCGGGGGAACGTCGCGAGGATCTCCTCGGGAATGTTCAGGTGCGCGGACACGAGCTTGGGCGGCAGGTGGGCGAGCCAGTTGGCCAGGGAGACTTCTTCGTAGTGATCGCTGCGGAATGTTTCGATCATGATCAGGGTGTCGTCGCCGGTGTTCTCGACGTAGTGGCCGCAATTGCGGCGGACCACGCCGACGTCGCCGGCCTTGAAGTCGGTGGTGTTGGCGTGCGGGCCGGTGTTGAACACCGTCATCCGGGCGGAGCCTTGCAGGTAGTACTGCCACTCATCGGCGTTGGGGTGCCAGTGCATCTCCCGCATGCTGCCCGGCTCAATGATGACCATGGCGGCCGCCACCGTCTTGGCCGCCGGGAAGTTCGTGCTGTCCGCGACGCGGACACTGCCGCCGCTGTTCTCATACACCGGCGTGGTCTACGACATCCGGAAGATCACCGGCTCGGTCCCGCCCCATTCGACGCCCGCCGCGACCTGGTCCGCCTCCAGATCACCCGGTTCCTCACCAGGGAAGATCCACAGGTTGTGCAGGGGAATGTCCTTGAACACCTCCTGGGCCACCCCGAAGTTCTTGGCCAGCACCTCGGGCGGGGTGTGCGCGAACCAGTCCGTCAGCAGCAGCGTGTTGCTCTCGGACTGGGAGCCGTTGTCGAAGGCGATGACGAACTCGGCGCCGACCGGGCCGAGGCCCTGCAGCGAGTGCGGCAGCCCGGCCGGGAAGAACCAGAGGTCTCCTTTGAAGACATCCTCGACGCTCGGCTTCCCCTCCCGGCTCAGCGTCGTGACCCGGCACTTGCCCTCCGTCATCATCGCCCACTCGGCGGTCTGGTGCCAGTGCAGCTCGCGGAGGCCGCCCGGCTCCAGGTACATGTTCACCCCGGCGAACTCCTGCGAGATCGCGAAATCGGCCTGGGTGACCTCACGCGCCCAGCCGCCGCGCTGCTGACGCCGGGGCGAGATGTTGAACGAGGACCAGAAGAACGGCTGGGTGCTGACGTCGGTCCCCGGTGCGGTGATCACGTTGGGGAACTGGCTTTCCAGCACCGGGTTCCGCGGCCCGGCCATCGTCGCGCTGGCCGGATCCCCGGCGGTGGTCGCCATGCCCTCCGGGGGCAGATCCGGATTCCCCAAGGTGGGGGTCTCGTGATGCGGTACCCGGTTTTCGTTCGGCTCGGGAAGGGTGTCGGTCGTCTGCTGAGTCATGATGATGTTTCCTTTCGGTAGTCCCGGCCTTTGCTAGGGCCGTATATGGCGAGCCTGCTCCTCGCCCGGAGACATTCCTATGAAGCGAGCGTGAGTCTTGGCGGTCACGGTGGCCAGTACGGGGGCTGGGGGTTAACCGGAATCCGCGGTCAGGTGGTGGCCCGGTTCAGGGGGGGTTCCCTCGGCGGCTGTGGCTTCCTGGGCCTTGGCTGGCCCACGCAGTACGTAGGCCACGCCGACGGCGACGACCGCGCCGATGACCGGCCCGATCAGGTAAACCCACCAGGTGGACAGGTCGCCGATGGCGAAGGTGATGACGACCTCGAACCCGGCCGCCTGCCAGGACTGGCCCGGTTTGGGCATGGTGGCGGCCAGGTGGCCGGCCGGGCCGAAGAACCCCCGGGCCAGCAGCGACCCGCACACGGCCGCCGCGAACTGGACGACCCAGTACGCACCGGCCATCACCCAGTCCATGTCACGGCGCAGCGCGAAGGCCAAGGTGGTGGCCGGGTTGAAGTGGGCGGAGATGTCGCCCAGGATCAGCGCCGAGTGCAGGTAGTTGGAGATCAGGATCGGGCGGAAGGCGTTCAGCTCGAAGTTCCCCGCCGCGCCGCCCACGGTCACCGCCACATCCGAGGCGATGACCTGGATGGCGACCATCAGCATGGCCTCGGCCTGGGTCGGGTTGACCTTGCCCGGCATGATCGAGGACCCGGGCTCGTTGGCCGGGAAGATCAGCTCACCGATCCCGGTGCGCGGACCGGAACCCAGCCAGCGCAGGTCGTTAGCGATCTTAAACGACGTCACCGCCGGCGCCTTGAGGCCCGCGTGTGCACGCATCATCCGATCGAGGGTGCCCTGCGCGGTGAACTTGTTCGGCGCAGTGACGAACGGGGCGCCGGTCATCTGCGCGATCTGGTCGGCCACCTGCTCACCGAACCCGGGCGGCGCGTTCAGCCCGGTGCCGGCCGCGGTGCCGCCCATGGCCACCTTCAGCAGCCCGGTGGTGGCGTGCTCGACCTCCTCGATCGCGTCATCCAGGGCGCCGGCGTAGCCGGACCACTCCTGGCCGACCGTCAGCGGGGTGGCGTCCTCCAGGTGAGTCCGGCCGATCTTGACCACGTCGGCCCACTTTTTGGAGTTGGCGTCGATGGCGTCCCGCAGCCGCTTGAGGGCAGGGATCGTCGTGCCGGCGGCCATCGTGTACGCGGCGATGTGCATCGCGGTGGGGAAGGTGTCGTTGGACGACTGGCCCATGTTCACGTGGTCGTTAGGGTGGACGGGCTCCTGCGAGCCCAGCGTCCCGCCGACCAGCTGGATGCACCGGTTGGAGATCACCTCGTTCACGTTCATGTTCGACTGGGTCCCCGACCCGGTCTGCCACACATAAAGCGGGAACTCCGCATCCAGCTTCCCGCTGATCACCTCGTCGCAGACCCGCTCGATCAGCTGGCCCTTCCAGGCCGGAAGCCGTCCGGCCGCGGTGTTCACCACCGCGGCGGCCTTCTTCACATACCCGTAGGCGTGGTAGACCTCCTTGGGCATCCGGTCATGGCCGATGTTGAAGTGCTCGAGGCTGCGCTGGGTCTGCGCGCCCCAGTACCGGTTCGCGGGCACCTCCACGTCGCCCAGGCTGTCGAACTCCCGCCGCATCCCGGTGGCGTCCAGTCCGATGGGAATGTCGAGGATCTCCGGCGTCTTACTGTCGGTGCTGGTCATAATGTGCGTTCTCCTGTTCCAAGTTGTCGTCCAGAGCGCCGGAGATAGCTGCTCATTTGGTGAGGGAGTGGCTGACCAGCGAGGTCGGCGCCGAGGTGCGCGAGCAGCCGCCGGCGTGAGCGGGCGATCATGCCGTCTACCGCCGGCCCGACCGTGACCATCAGGTCAAGGGTCATTGCCGCTAGCGGCAATCTGCGCTTCCGGGTAGCGGCAATGCGCCCCGCAGGTTCCCACCGCCAGGCCCGCAGCGACAGGCACCCAACCTCGCTACCGGCTAGCTGGAATGCCGGTTGTAGGGCCAGCACCGCACGATGACGGGGGCTGGCTGCGATGTGTGATCCCGCGGTCCGGGCGACCCTAGTCCTCAGTCGTCCGAGCCGCGGAACCTGTACCGATGGGAGCTCCCAGACATGGCATCCACAGAACCGATCCAGACACCCGCCGCTGACCGTGTTAAGCAGAAACTCGGGAGGACCATCGTGCCTGACAGGGTGGTGGACCTGGCCGCCCAGCACGCGACGCCGACGCTCCTGGCCGTTCGTGATTGGCTGCTCGTGGCGCTGGCGTTCGCCACCGGAATCTACGAGGCGATCTCCTTCCTGACCTTCGGCAAGGTCTTCTCCGCAGCTCAGACCGGGAACATCGTGTTGCTCGGGATCGGCGCGCGCACCCACGAGCCAGCCGGCCCGAACGAGGTCACGGTAGCCATCGCCCTCGCCGCGTGGTTCGCCGGCGCCGCGCTGGCGATGCCGATCCTGAAGACATTCCAAGGCGATCGGGAGACGGAAGATCACCACGTCTTCCAGGTCTGGCCCCGCCGGGTGTCGATCGTGCTGGTCATTGCGCTGATCCTGCAGGCCGGCTTCCTGGCTGTCTGGGTCACGGCCGCTTCGCCCGCCACTCTCGCCTACCCCCTGATGGCCATGAGCGCGTTCGCGATGGGCCTGCAGATGAACGCCATCCGCGCGCTGCACGTGCCGGGCATTTCCGTCACGGCCCTTACCGCCACCTTCGCCGACTTGGCCGGCGGCGTCGCCAAGTGGTCGTTCACGGCGCCCGCGGTACGGCGTCTGGTCGGGACCCCGGTGGCCGTTGTCGCCGGCGCCTTGCTCGGAGACTGGATGCTCGGTCAGGCGCATCGCTACGCACCGGTCGTGCCGATGATCGTGATCGCCGTCGTCATCTCGGTCGCCTCGGTGGCCCTGAAGCCGCGAGGACCGAGCCCGGCTGGTCAGCAGGGCTCGCCGGTGCAGCAGGTAGTGAGGGCGAACCCCTGACGTTAGGCTGAGGCAGTGAGCAACCTGGACCGGTCTCCCGCCGAGCTCAAGTACGAACGGCAGGAGGATGCTTCGGCCGGGCCTGTCGTGCTGCCCTACCGCAACGTGCCGCTCGGCGGTCCGCGGGCGATGACGGTGCGGCGCAGCCTGCCGCAAAGGGCGCGGTCGCTCATCGGGGCGTGGTGCTTCGTGGACCACTACGGGCCCGACGACGTGTCCCTGACCGGCGGCATGGTGGTGCCCGGCCATCCGCATACCGAGCTGCAGACCGCCTCTTGGCTGTTCACCGGCGAGGTCGAGCACCGCGACACGACCGGCACCCACGCGCTGGTCCGCCCGGGGCAGCTGAACCTCATGACCGCCGGCTCCGGCATCGCCCACTCGGAGTACTCCACGCCGACGACGACTGTGCTCCACGGCGTGCAGCTGTGGATCGCTCTGCCCGAAGCGGACCGGTTCGCCGCTCCCGGGTTCGCGCACTATGAGCCGCCGGTCACCGACGTCGACGGAGCGAAGGTTCTGGTCTTCCTCGGCAGCCTGTTCGGGCAGACGTCGCCGGTGCCGATGTATTCGGCTCTCGTCGGGGCGGAAGTGACCCTGCCGGCCGGGCATTCACTTGACGTCAAGCTCGACGCGGGCCACGAGCACGGATTCCTGTGCGACACCGGCAGCCTGGCCGTGGGCGGCGCCGTGGCCCAGCCGGGTGAGATCGTGTTCCAGCCCGTGGGCGCCTTGGCGATTACGCTCGAAGCGAGCCCGTCGGAGCCGACGCGGGTGCTCGTCCTCGGGGGTAAGCCGTTCGGTGAGCAGATCGTCATGTGGTGGAACTTCATCGGCCGCAGCCACGAGGAGGTAGTCGCCTTCCGCGAGGAATGGCAGCGCCAGCGCGCCGACCGGACGCCCGGCGTGCTAGGGCGTTACGGCGCGTTCCCCGACGTGTGGGAGCACACGCTTCCCGCACCCGAGCTGCCCAACGTCCGCCTGCATTCCCGCGGCTGAGGCGTTGCCACCCGTCCCGAGCCCGCGGCAGGTTACGACTCGGACCGGTCGAGATCGATGAGCGCGATCCCGATATCGGGGTTCATCACCTTGCGCAATTCCGCCGGGGCCTCACGGATGATTACCTCCAGCGTCGGGAACACCCATCCCTCGAGGAGGTGACCTCCGCGCGTTGTCCCGTCCGACAGGCCGAGCACGACGTGTACGTGCACGCTGGGACCGTCCTGGCCCTCGGCGACATCACCGATCAGCGACAGCACCTCGCACTGCTCGTCCACCGGGATGCGGCGATACTGCTTAGTCGCGCGGTCGAACCAGCCGACGGTGGCGCGGGAGAAGGCGCCGACGGCAGTGATCTGTGCCGCTTCCAGGTCCTGGTCGCGCGCGAACTGCGTCAGCGCGTCGAACGCCTCATCGCCCGGGTCGCACACCGCGACGTAGGTGACGTCGTCCGCGTCCTCGATAACTCTGGTCTTCATCTCAGTTCCTCCTCGGTCCGGGTGGGGTGCCGTTGCGGTATTAGATATTCGTCAGCCCGAGCACGGCGGCGGTCTGGGCGCGGGTTTCGCGGGTGGCGTCCGCGTCCTTCGTCAAATCGATGCCGTAGGTCGGGATGATGGTCTTCAGTCTGTCGCGCCAGCCGTCGGCCAGTTCCTTCGCAAAGCACTTCTCCAGGGTCTCGAAGGCGATGCAAGCGGCGGTGGACGCGCCGGGCGAGGCGCCGAGCAGGGCGACGATCGAGTTGTCGGCGCTGGCGACCACTTCGGTGCCGAATTCGAGCGAGCCGCTGTGCTGCGGACCGGGTTTGATGATCTGCACGCGCTGGCCGGCCACCGCTTCGCGCCAGTCCTGCCGCTGCGCCTCTGGGTAGAACTGCTCGAGGACCTTGAACTGGTGCGCCCCTGTCTGCAGGACCTGGCCGATCAGGTATTCGGCCAGTCCCCAGTCCTGCTTTGCTACGTCCAGCATCGGCAGGACGTTGCTGGGCTCGATCGAGCGGAACAGGTCCGTATAGTGACCGTGCTTGCGGAACTTGCTGGAAAAGCCCGCGTAGGGGCCGAAAAGCAGCGACCGCTGGCCGGAGATTATCCGCGTGTCGAGATGGGGTACCGACATTGGCGGTGAGCCCTCGGCGGCCTTTCCGTAGACCTTGGCGTGATGACGCGCGCTCACCTCGTCGACGTCGCAGCGCAGCCAGATACCGCTGACCGGGAACCCGCCATAGCCGTGCGCTTCCGGGATCCCGGATTTCTGCAGGAGTTCCAGCCCGCCGCCCCCGGCGCCGATGAACACGAATTTGGCCGTTACGGTCCGCTTGTGTTTGGTCTGGAGGTCCTTCACCGTGACCTTCCAGCGGCCGTCAGCGAGCTGGTCGAGACCGGTGACCTTGTGCTTGTAGTGGAGAGGGAAGCCCGGCTGCGCCTGCAGCTGGCTGACCAGCAGGTGGGTGAGCGAGCCATAGTCGACATCCGTGCCGGTGATCATCCTGGTCGCGGCGATGGGCTGATCCGCCTCGCGCCCCTCCAGCACGAGCGGCACCCATTGCGCGATCTCGCCGTGATGGTCGCTATATTCCATGCCGTGATAGCAATGGTGCGCCGACATCGCCTGGTACCGGTCGCGCAGGTGCGGATCACCGATGGCGCCCTTGGTGACGAGGTGCGACCAGAGCTGGCGTGAAAGGTCGAACTCCGTGTTGACCTTAAGGGCGGTGGAAATGTCGATGCTGCCGTCGGGAAGCCGCGGTGTGTAGTTGAGTTCGCAGTTCGCCGCGTGGCCCGTTCCCGCGTTGTTCCACGCCTGCGAGCTTTCCTGCGCACAGTCGTTCAGCGTTTCGAACAGCACGACGTCTGGGCTCTCCGATGCCGGATTCTCCGATACGGGGGTGCTCATCGTCGTTCCTCCGTGTTGCTTGGCTTGAAGTTGAGGTCGGCTCCGTTCTGATAGACGACGTAGGCACGACGCCACGGATCGTCGCCGATTAGCCGCCATTTGTGACCTGAGCCGGTGTTGTCCTGCGCGAGCAGGATGTCGCCCGGACGGATGGTGAACGTCGCACCGGACTTGGTCTGGAACTCGAGCGTGCCGGACAGGGTGATGACGAAGCGCGGCACCGGGTCCTGGTGCCACTCGTACGATCCGCCCGACCGCGTTTCGGCGAAGGACAGCTCGGCGACGGGCACGGGCTCGCCGATGGAGTCGCCACGTACCCCCTGGGAGAGGTCGATCCAGCCTTCCTCGAACAGCGAGTCACCATCCTCGCCTGTCCACATGCGGACACAACGGATCATCGCGGGTCTCCTTTTCGACTGCTTCCAGATGGCGCGTCATGAGCTGACAGCTACGAGTGAACAGGCCGGCCCGGCTTCGGTCGACGCGGTTAACCCCCATCCGTGCCCCCCGCTAGCCACCACAGCCGGGGTACGCGCTAGCAGGTAGCCGACCGGGGTGCTCGCCGCAATGACAGGCACCCGAGCCGCCGAGATCCTGGCTTGGAAAGGGCACGCGGGAGCGGAAGCGACGCTGCTCCTAGGGCTGCTCCCAGGAAGGTGAAACTATGTCGATCACGATGTCGGCGAGGTGAGGTGAGTCCGATGCACGCTGGCGGAATGGTGCTGCTCGCGGCCGCGCAGGGTGGTGCGCAGGTCGTCCCCGCGCGGGCGCAGATGGCGGCCACGCTGGGCTTTCATATCATCCTGGCCTGTTTCGGCATCGCCCTGCCTTCGATCGTGCTTTTGGCCGAGTTCATCGGGCTCCGGCGGGAAAACCAGACCGCGATGCGGCTGGCGCGGCGCTGGTCGCAGGTCATGGGGGTGCTGGTCGCGGTCGGCGCGGTCACCGGCACGGTGCTGTCGTTTGAGATGGGCCTGCTGTGGCCGGGGCTGATGCGCCAGTACGGGTCGGTGCTGGGGCTGCCGTTCGGCGTGGAGGGGCTGTTCTTCTTCCTTGAGGCGATCTTCGCCGGGATCTACCTGTGGGGCTGGCGGCGGCTGCCCGGCTGGGCGCACTGGTGGAGCGGGGTGCCGATCGCGGTCAGCGGCATCTTCGGGGCGATAGCGGTCATCGCGGTCA
>Ga0302184_10000596_pt1 | contig 23344 bp, 23 predicted proteins | sample I_Palsa_N3_3_FD_200233 | JGI IMG/M metagenome (GOLD analysis project Ga0302184, IMG submission 200233) | Peat permafrost microbial communities from Stordalen Mire near Abisko, Sweden - I_Palsa_N3_3 | ecosystem: Environmental > Terrestrial > Soil > Palsa > Peat permafrost | place: Sweden...
CGATATGACCACCCGGATCAAGCGCAGGCAGGTCGTCCACGGCCTGATCAGCGAGTACCGCAGAGCAGGCTTATGACCGCGAGAAACACCACCTCAGCGCCCATGTGCAGGTTTTGGCACGGCACAGGGTTGGTGTTCTGGCTACATGCCACTCTGCGGCGCGGCACTTGGGCCGGTCCGTTGATGATCAACCTGGTATCACGCCCCAGGCCTTGCTAAATCTTTCTGGCTCCTGTTTCGCGACTAAATACAGCGTTTCCGCAGCTCAGATGCCTTTTTCAGGCGACACGCCGACGTAACTTGAGGCTAAATGCGCACTTCCCCGCCCTCGCGCCCGCGGTGTGCGATCGAGTGCTCGACGAGGCCGAGGGGGAAGCGCGGAACAGGTAGCGCATGCTGCCGTCAATATCAAAATCTTTGAGTTTCCTCACGCCGCCGGGGAGGCGGTCCGCAAGATCGCCCCGGGCCGAGAGCCACGGCATGGAGCTGCTGCAGGGGCGGGACGCTTGTTAGGCCAATGTTGTCTCTCGACAGAGTCGGCGGGTCAGCGTAGGACAGCGGGTCGCGCTCCCCAGTCTCTCGTGGAGATGATTTCGGCACCCAGGTGGTGGGGAGGCAGGGCCACGGTTCAGCATCGATCGCGGTTACCCCTGGGAGGGTGCCGAAGCGCGCTTTGGCATCGCGGCTCAGGATGGTCCGGCCAGTCTCCGCCGCGTGCGCGGCGATGATCAGGTCGTGCGCGCCGCGCGGGGAGCCGGACCGGCGGACATGGGCGAGCAGGCGCCCATGGTGCGCCGCTGTCGCTTGGGTGTAGTCAAGGACATCGACAGTTGACGTTATGGCCGCGAGCGCCCGGGCGCGCTCGGCGCCCCGGCCGGCCGTATCCGCTATCTCGATCCCGACGCGGTATTCGGCGACCGATACCGAGGCGATGGCCAGCTCGTCGTGATCGAGCGACGACCGGTCGATGGTTCCGCGTTCGTAGGCGATGAGGAGGTTGGTGTCGAGAATCAGGCGTCGGCCCACGGATCGTGCACCTCCGAGTTAAGCAGCGCCACGGCTTCTGCTCTGTTCCGGCCGAATTCATCGTCTGGCGGCGGCACGTCCGCGAGCGCCGCGCGCAGGTCCGCGCCGGTGCGGCGATGGGCGGGGCCGATCTCCGCCACCGGATGACTGCCGCGGATGATGGTGATCGTCTCGCCGCGCTCGACGGCATCGAGCAGGTCGGAAAAGTGCCGTGATGCCTCCGTTGCGGTCATGGTCTTCATGCGGCTAATTTTATCTGATAATCAGATTCGTGGCTACGGCCTGTGGCGCATGACGTTGCGCACCGGCAGGGTGCCAGCTACCGGTGGGGCTCGGCACGGGAAGCTTGCCCTGCCCGAGTCTTGACCGGCTCGATGCGCATCTCGCCGCCCGCACGCTGGACGTGCTGCTCGATACGGCTCGTTCCCGCATCGAAGTCGATGTCCTCCGCCATTACGAGGCGGCCGACTGGCGGCTTTCTCTTCTCGAGCGCTGGTGTATGCAGGGTTCAGGTCACCGCCGGCGAGGTGGCCCGCGCGGGCGGGCTTATCTCAGTCCACGGCCGCGCCGAGTGTTCTGCGACATCGATGAGCCTTTCCAGTCGCGGCAACGCTACATATGTGAGGAACTCCTGGCGCTGATGACCGACGAGGCTGACGACTTCGCGCCACACTGAGCGGCCGGCGATGAAGCCGGAGGCTCCCCCCTCGTTGGCTGCGATCCGGATGATGTCAGTGAATTGGTCGAAGGGAACGCCAGCGGACAGGACGGCCCAAGGCCGGTCGAGGATCGCGGCAAGCCGCCGGCAGCCTTGCGGTGAACCGGGATATTCGAGCTTGAGCAGGTCGATGTCCAGGTCGTTGAGGGCCAAGGCCGCCTCGATGACCGCGTCTTCGCGGGCCTGGCCGCGAAGGTCTTCCCCCGGCCGCACGTACACGAGGTTCTCGATGACCACAGGGACACCCGTGGCGCGGCAATCGCGGATGATTTCCTCACAGACGGCCAGCGTCTCGGCGACCAGGTCCGGCTCACCGGGGGCCGCGGCAGGGCGGTCGGCGCGCAGCTGGACGAAAAACTTGAGGGCGTCGCCGCCCTGGTCAAGGACCCATTGAGCGTCCAGGTCAGGGTCGCGGTGGGTGCGCGGCTCGCCCTGGTAACTGCGCCGCTCGGACGGTTCGGCGGCGATGAGCAGCCCGCAGTTCGGGGCGAGCGCCTTGGCTTCGGTGATGGCTGGAACGCCGTAGGTCGGATCGGACAGCAGGCCGGTGGCGGCGGGCGTCAGGACGCGGGCCACGTCGGCTTTCGCGATGCGCAGGTCGTCGTCGCTCGCGTCGAGGCCGACGGCCGTGAACATGCGGCGCAGGGTGTTGCGCTGGTCCATGGCGATGATCGAGAACACGTGGCTGTCGGCGGCGATGTCATCCAGCGTTCCCGTTCGGGCTTTCGTGGCGTTTGTCATTTTCATTCCTTCGTCGACTGCCGGATGAAGTCGGCGAGCGGCAGCCCCTCGCCGTCAAGGGCGAACGCGGCCAGCAGAGCGGCCCCGGTGACGCCCGGTTGCACAAAGGGTGAGAAGCTCATCGCGTCGATGGCGGCTGCCTTGGCCGCGCGCACGCTGGCCATCTGCGTCCATCCGCCGGCGGCCACGGCCCGCCGGTGCGGGCCGACGATCTTCTCGATGTCATCAAGCAAGTGCCGGGTCTGGGCCGCCGTGTAGCGCACAGCGGCCGTCCAGACCGTGCCGGGAGACGCGGCGTCCTGGATGCGTATGACCACGTCGTCCTGGGTTCGGCCGTCGCCGGTGACCGACAGGCCAGCGGGTAGGTCACCGACGCTCAGGCTGGCCTGATCAAGCGCTCCCCGAGCCGGCCCGGACTCCGCGCCCAGGGCCGCCAGCACGCGCCGCAGCAGCAGTCCGCCGCTGACCCCGGCCAGGAGCAGGCTGGTGTCAGGCAGCACGTGCCGCCCGATCGACCAGCCGGCGCTGACGACGCACTGGCGCTGGTCCTCATCCAGCATCCCCGGGATGGAGCGGGCCAGCACGTCCGCGGTGCCGCTGGAATTAAACAGCTCGTCCGCCTCGACCGCGCCGACGCCGATGGCCGCCACCGGATGGTCGTGCCCGGCCACCGTCAAGGTGGCGCCTGCGGCGCCGGAGACGACATCGTCGTGCCGCAGGTAACCGGCGCGGGCGCCGGCCGGCCGTTCGCCGGGAAGGATCCGGGCGGACAAGCCGGCCGCCGCCAGGGCATCGGGCCAGACCTCGCCGGTGCCCTGGTCGATGAGACCGGTCCGGGACGCCAGCGAAGGCTCGCGAACCGGATCGCCGCCCAGGGCGAAGACGATCCATTCGGGCACGCTCAGCCAGGTCGACGCCGGGCCGACCCGATATCCGCTGGCGCGTAGCCACAGCAGCTTGGCCAGGCTGGCCTGGCTCGACCACCGAAGACCGGTCGTGCGCTCGAACACGGCGGCAAATCCGGGGGACTCCCGGCCTACCTGCTCGAGCTCACGCTCGCCGCGGTGATCGAACCAGGCGATCGCCGGGGCCGTCGGCCGCCCGGCCGCATCGAGCAGCACGCCGCTCTCGCCCAGGCCGGCTACGCCGATGCCGCGTACGCGGACCGGTCCCCACGCTGATTCGGCTGCTCGGACCGCGCGACCGATCAGTTCTACGGCCACGTCGACCAGGCGGTACGGATCGATCTCGGTCTGGCCGCAGCTACCGGTGTGCCACGGGGTGCGCTGCTCTACGTAGGGCGTGCCGGACTGCGACGTCGACCGGACCACGGCCTTGGATGAGGTCGTGCCGATGTCGATTCCGATGACAACATCCGTGCTGATCGTCATGGGCGGAGCTCCCCGGAGCCGCGTTCGATGATCCTGGCTGGGACCTGGATGCGTTCGACGGGAAGCCCGGGCGCCTCCAGGCGCGCCAGGAGTCGTTCCGCGGCCACGCGCCCGACTTCATGACCGGGGTGGTCCACGACGGTGACGGCCGGACGCAGGGCATCGGCCATGGGGAAGTCGCCGAACGCGACGAGGGCGATGTCCGTGCGCCGGGCGGAGTGCAGCGTCGGCACCACGCCGAGTGACGCCCGCGTGGTGGCGCTCAGGATCGCGGTCGGCGGGCGGGCCCCGCCGATCAGGGCGGACACCGCGTGCGCGGCAGCCTGGCTGGTCGCGCAGGCGGAGTTGACCAGGTGCTCGTCCGCCGTTACCTCGTAATGAGCGAGGGCATCACGGTAACCGCGCAGCCGGGCCGCTGAGGTCGGGATGGCAGGCGTGTCGCCGATATAGGCGATGCGCTGGTGCCCGTGAGCGATGAGATGAGACACGGCGTCGAACGCGGCGCGGTGGTCGTCTATCTCCACTAGGTCCGCGGACAGGCCGGGCGCCGGCCGGTCGACGAGCACGATGGGCACGCGGGGGTCGAGCCAGGCATGGTCATCGCCGGTCGGGCAGAGCAGCAGCCCGGCGATCCGCCGCTGCATCATGCGCCCGATGACGTCGCGTTCCCAGCCGGGGTCACGCCGCGTGCTCGTGACGAGCACCGACCGGCCGTGACGGGACATTTCCAGTTCCACCGCGTCGATGACCTCGGCGAAGAACGGGTCAGAGATGGACTCCACGACGAACCCGATCGCGGTGTCCGTACCGGCTCGTAGCGACCGGGCCATCGCATCGGGCTCGAACCGCAGGTCGAGCATGGCTTCCCGGACGCGCTGCCGGGTGACCGGCGCGACCCGCGGATCGTCGTTCAGGACCCGGGAGGCGGTGCGCAGGCTCACCCCGGCCGCGTTCGCGACATCGAGCAACCTGCTGGGAGCGGACTTTGCCATCGATGGCATACCTTTATTCTGCCTTACTGTGCCATCGATGGCGAAACTATCGGACGAGGTGGCCGGGGGATGTAGCGGGCGGGGACGGATGCATCGGCGATCGTCCGCGATTTGTCTATGCATTCGGGGGTTAGACCACCCGAAAGCGTAGACATATCGGGAGCGTTGGCGAGGGGGGCGGGGCTATCGGGACAGGTGGTCCAGGAGGGATTTCACCAGCGTGGCCGTGGGCTGGGAGGCGTCCAGGGCTAGGTGGGGTACGGCCGGCGGCTCGAGGTCCAGGCCGGTCAGGAAGGACTCGGGGTCGCGGATCTTGTTCTCGTCACGGGCCAGGGCGCGCCGCGTCAAGCGCTCGATGAGCTCTTCTGGCGGTAGGTACAGCCAGACCATCGTGGGCTCGCCCGCGATCCGCCGCGTGCTGGCGGCCCAGGCGGAAGGCTGAGCTCGTTCGGCACTAAAGGGCGCGACGAGTACCACGGGCCGGCCGGCCTGCAGATTGGCCTCGGCCAGCCCAAGCAGCGTGTCGTAGCGGGCGGCCCGGGTCAGCCGGGCGAGGGCGGGCTCATCAGGGTCGTGCACGCCGATCAGGTCGGACACCACCCGGGTCAGCGGGCCGGTCGCAACGTCGAGATCCAGGAGGGCGGCGCCGAGCCGAGGAGCCAGGGCCGTGGCCAGCGTGGTCTTGCCCGTCGCCGGAGGTCCGCCGATCAGGACGGCGGCGGGTCTGCTCATGACGCCTGATCGGGACGCGCACCGCGGGACCTGGCCAGCGCGGTGGCCGCGGTCGGGCTGAGCGGGAGCGACGGGAGCAGAAGAGCCTGGTAGGAGTGGTAGAGATCCGGCTTGCCCGACCATGTCGTCGCGGCCGGCGTCATGTCCGGGGCGAGTTCCTGCCACCAGCCGCCGTTCTTGGCGTCCAGGAAGTAGCGGTCGATCTCACCCCACCACTGGGCGGCGACCGCGGCGAAGCGTTCCTCCCCGGTGCGGCGGTGCAGCGCGTCGGCGGCGAGCACGGCCTCGCAGGCCACCCAGTGCATTCGCGCCGTCACCACCGGCTGGCCGTCGGTGTCGACGGTGTAGATCAATCCCGGGTGGCCATCCCGCTGCCAGGCCTCGGCGACGGCGGTATCGAAGAGCGCGGTGGCCGCCTCGGGCAGCCAGGCGGGGGACGCCGTCTGAGCCGCCTCCAGGGTCAGCAGCAGCCGGGCCCATTCGAAGGAGTGGCCGGGGGTGGTGCCATACGGCCGGAACGGGTCGCTGCGGCGATCGGCGTTGTAGTCAGGCAGCGGCTGCCAGTTCTCGTCGTAGTGCTCGGGTATCCGCCATGCGTTGGCCCGGGCGTAGCCGTTGATCAGGCGGTCGGCGATGGCGGCGGCCCGGGCGGGCCAGACGGGGTCGCCGGTGACGTCTCCCGCGGCGAGGTAGGCCTCCACCGAGTGCATGTTGCTGTTGGCGCCGCGGTAGGGCTCGAGTTCGGTAAAGTCAGCGTTCCAGCTCTCCAGCGCGCAGCCCTCGGCGTCGGACCAGAAGTGCTGGTCAATGGCGGCCGCGGCGGCCGCCAGGGCAGAATCGGCGCCGGGCAGGCCGGCCGCCACCGCACTGGCGCTCGCCAGCAGGATGTGCGCGTGCGCGTAGTTCGCCTTGGTGGTATCGATCACGTTCCCGGATAGGTCAATGCCGGAAAACCAGCCGCCGTTTTCACCGTCGGCGTAGCGGCTGGCGAGGGCACCGAGTCCGGCCGCCGCCAGGGCATCCGCGCCGTCCACGCCGTTCAGGTGCGCCAGGGCGAATACGTACGTCATGCGCGCGTTGATGTACAGCGGGCGGGGTTGGGTCACGTCGATGTCGCCGCCGGCGTCAAGCCACCCGAAACCGCCGTCGGGCAGCGCGGCCGCCCGCCCGAATTCGATGAGCCGACTGGCTTCGGCGCGGCGCCATTCTGCTGTCCCTGGTTCGCTCATGGTCGTGTCTTTCCTGGTCACGCGGGAGGCGGAGGCAGCTCGCCCGATCCTCTCGGGATCAGCCCGACCGGGAGCACGGTCCTGCGTCGCAGCGGTGCGTGCGGGTCTTCGATGCGCTGGAGCAGCCTTTCCACGGCGATGCGCCCGAGTCGCGCGGGGTCCTGATCCAGGACCGTGACCGCAGGAGCCAGGGCCTCGGCCATGGGGATGTCGCCGAATCCGACCACCGCGACGTCGGTGCGTCCGGCCTGGTGCAGGGCGAGCACGAGCGCCATCGTGCAGGGGATGTTCGAGGAGAACACGGCGGTGGGAGGGTCCGGTGCCGCCAGCCGCTTGACCAGTTCCGCGGCGGACTCCTCGGGGGACTCGAAGGGCATGCAGACGAGGTCAGGACGGTCGGCGAGCCCGTTCTCCGCCACCGCGGAGCGGTAGCCCCTGAGCCTGCGGTGGGTGGTCGTCACCGGGGTCGAGACAGCGAAGAAGGCAACGCTCCGGTGCCCGTGGCGGGCGAGGTGCGTGACCGCCTCGCGGGCGCCGCCCAGGTCGTCCTCGATCACGTAGACGCCGGAGAGCCCTCGCGGGGCCCGGTCGACGAACACCATCGGCGTCCGCTCCTGCCAGGGGGCCAGGTAGGACTGGTCCGCGCTCACGCTCACCACGATCAGGCCGCTGATCTGGCGCCGCAGCAGCGCCTCCAGGGCGGTGCGCTCGCGGTCGGCGCCGTGGTGAAGGCTGGTCACCACGACCGCCATGCCCCGGCTCACCAGGTCGAGTTCGATGCTGCTCGTCATCGTGGCGAAGAACGGGTCGGCGAGGTCGGGAACGGCCAGGCCGACCGCGGCGTCCGCGCCAGCGCGGAAACTCCGGGCCAGCAGGTTCGGCACGTAGTTCAGTTTCTGCATCGCCCAGCGCACCCGCTCGCGGGTCTCCTCGGTGACGTGGGGATCGTCGTTGAAGACCCGGGACACGGTCTTCGCGCTGACTCCGGCGACACGAGCGACGTCGCGCATGGTAGTCATCGAGGATCATCGCCTCCAGACTCGGCGCCTGCTCAGGCGACTGCGGGGGTTTAGTTCGGCGGATACGAGCGACGCAGGTCCGGTGGCGAAGGTCCCCCGGTGAGCACCGGGGGACCATTCGCTGCCTATTGTACCGGCGGCTGAGATCAGCAGCTGGTCTTGTAGATCGCTGCCTGGCTGGCCGCCGTGTTCAGGTTGGCCTTGGTGATGATGGTGAACTTGGTGCCGATCTTCGGGGTGGTCGGCTTGCCGGTGAGGGCCGCGTAGGCCTGGTCCACCGCGTTGGTCCCGATCACGTACGGTGACTGGGCGATGAGCGCCTGCACGGTGCCCTGCTGCAGGGCGGTGATCTCATCGGGCTCGGCGTCGAATCCGACGATCTTCACCTTGCCGGACTTGCCGGCCTGGCGCACACCGGTGGCGGCGCCCTCGGCGGAGAACAGGTTGGCCGCGAAGATGCCGACGATGTTGGGATTCTTCTGCAGCGCCGCGAGCGTGACCTGAGCGGCGAGAGACGCGGTGTCCTGGTCGAACTGGGTACCCACGTAGGTGAACTTGGGGTCGGCCTTGGCCGCGGCAGCGAAGCCCGCCTGGCGCTGGTCGGTGGTGCTGATGCCGGGCTTGGTGTTGACGATGAGCACGGGGCCGCCACCGGGCACGAGCTGCTTGATCGCGGCGAAGGCGTAGGCGCCGCCGGCCGTGTTGTTCGAGGAGATCTGAGAGACGGCCCCGGACGGGTCGCTCAGCGTGGTGTCGACGAGCACGACCTTGATGCCGTCGGCCATGGCCGCAGCGATCGGGGGCCGGCTAGCTGACACATCGTCGGGAGCGATCAGGATCGCGTTAGGCTTCGCCGCGGTGACCGATTCGATGATCGGGTTCTGCAGCGTGGGGTCGAACTGCGTGGGGCCCTGGATGTTGACGGTGACGTTGCCGAGCTTCTTGGCCTCGGCCTGGATCCCGCAGCCCATCGTGACGTAGAACCCGTCGCCGGCCACGCCCTGGATGAACGTCATCTTGTAGGTCTTGCCGGTGGTCGAGGCCCCGGTCGTGGACCCGCCGGTGGCGGTGGACCCGCTTGCCGCGGTCGACGAGCTCGATGACGAGCACGCCGCGGTCAGGGCCAGCAGCATGACTGCCGCCGCACCCGCGGTTGGTACCGCTATAAACCGCTTCATACCTGCTCCTTCGCGTGAATCTTGGGTTCGGCTGCCGGTCCCGGGATGATAACGAGCGCGCACCGTTTTGAGTGTGCGGTGCCCGGCCTGCTTGTATCCCACTGACCGGCATGTTCAGCTGTTGGCAACCTCGCGGAAACACGATTGCTTGAGTGTGCAGCAGCTATGTCACCGATGTCAATACGCCCATCAGTAGTTCTTTTCCCAGGCCTGAACGTGTTCTTAGACAGAAGATATCGTTATGGATTTGAATCTTGACATCGGTGACATGAGGAGGCACCCTCTTCGTAAAATTGCGGCATGCTTACAACCGCGTTGCGAAGCCGGTGATGGACTCAGCGGCTCCGCCGCTTCAGCTGGTACTGCGGTCGATAAGGAGTGGTTCGATGAGCGTTGCGTTGGAAGCACGGGACATCACGAAGGTGTACGGTCACGTCAGCGCGCTGTCAGGCGCCAACTTCGAGGTGAAGGCCGGCGAGGTGGTCGCGCTCATCGGGGACAACGGCGCAGGCAAGAGCACGCTGGTCAAGATCTTGTCCGGCACCGAGACGCCGACGTCCGGGGAGATCCTGGTCGACGGCAAGCTGGTGACCATCTCGGGAGCTCTGGCCGCGCGCGAGTACGGGATCGAGACCGTATACCAGGACCTGGCCCTGGCGCCTCATCTCAATCCTGTGCAGAACATGTACCTCGGCCGCGAGGTCATGCGCACCGGCGTCATGGGGCGGCTCGGGTTCATGAACAACGCGGAGATGCTCGCGGGCAGCAAGAAGGCGTTCGACGCGCTCGGCGCGACGGTGCGCAACTATGCCGGCAGCATCGGCGCCATGTCGGGCGGCCAGAAGCAGGCGGTGGCGGTGGCTCGTGCGGCCGCCTGGGCCAAGCGGATCGTCTTGCTCGATGAGCCCACGGCCGCCCTCGGGGTGGTGCAGACCAAAGCGGTGCTGGACCTGATCCGCCGGGTGCGCGACCGGGGGCTCGGCGTGGTGTTCATCAGTCACTCGATGCCGCACGTGATCCAGGTTGCCGACGAGGTTCAGGTCATGCGGCTCGGCCGGCGGGTGGCCACGTACAGAGCGAAGGAGACAACGATGGAGGAGTTGGTCGGAGCGATGACGGGCGCCGTGACGCAGGAGAACCAGTCATGACAGGGCAGGCGACCGTGCCTCCGCCCGCGCCCGCCGAGGTGGTGCCGAGCGAAGCACAGCCGACCGGCCGGCTCGCGCGGCTGGCCCGGCTGCAGGCGCTGCAGATCATCATCGTGCTCGCGGTGATCGTCGTGATCTTCTCGGCCCTCAAGCCCGGCAGCTTCCTGACGGTCTTCAACATCCGCGGGATCGTGCAGGACACATCCATCCTGGCGGTGCTGGGTGTCGGGATGACCTTCGTCATCATTACCGGCGGCATCGACCTGTCGGTGGGCAGCGTCCTGGTCTTCAGCGGCGTCGTCGCCGATAAGGCGATGGCGGCGATGAGCGGCCAGGGCTGGGGGGCCGCCATCGTCGGCGCCCTGGTGGCCATCGGCTGCGGGCTCGGCTGGGGCCTGATCAACGGACTCCTTATCGCGAGGGCGAAGGTTCCGCCGCTCATCGTCACGCTCGGCACCCTGGGGATGGCCCTGGGCCTGGCGGAGGTGATCACCGGAGGTGTGGACCTGCGCGATATCCCGACGGTCATGGTCAACTCCGTGGGCTTCGGCAACGTCTTCTGGCAGGTTCCCACCCTGGCGGTCATCGCCGCGGTCGTCATCGTGATCGGGATCGTGGCCCTGCACCGGACCCGCTTCGGGCTGTACACCTACGCGCTCGGATCAAACCCCGAGGCGGGCCGGCGTTCCGGCCTGAACGTCCCCCGTCACCTGATCAAGGTCTACGCCCTGTCCGGCCTGCTGGCCGGATTCGCCGGATGGCTCAACCTGGCGTTCTTCCAGTCGACCACGATCGGCGGGCAGAGTACTACGAACCTCAGCGTGATCGCCGGCACCGTGATCGGCGGCACCAGCCTGTTCGGCGGCTACGGGTCCATCCTCGGCACCACCATTGGCTTGTTCATCCCGACTACGCTCCAGAACGGATTCGTGATCATCGGTATCCAGCCGTTCTGGCAGGAGGTCGTGGTGGGAGCGGTGCTCATCGCCGCCGTCTACGTGGACCAGCAGCGGCGCGCCGCCGCCCTGCGAGGCGGCAGGCCGATGATGAGTACCTGGCTGAGTCATCTGACCAGCAGGCAGGCGGCGACGGCCCGGGAGTGACCTTGGACCTCCCCGGGACGGAGCGCCTCCGGGCGCTTGGTCCGCGGCCAGTAGCCCGTGCGGCGCGGGCTACTGGCCGCCCAAGTCGCGAGCCTCATGACCATGCGGCTCATCCGTCTAAGGAGCAGTATGAAAGCCGTTGTCTACGATGCCCCGGGAAGCTTCACGATCAAGGAGGTCCCGACACCAGATCCGAAACCGGGCGAGGTGCGGGTACGAGTACAGCAGACCGGAATCTGCGGCACCGATCTCCACATCCACAACGGCAAATTTTTCGCCGAGTTCCCCCTGACCCCCGGCCATGAGCTGATCGGACCGGTGGACGCGCTGGGCGAGGGCACCGAGGGATTCCGCCTCGGCGAATACGTCTCGGTCAACCCCAACATGAACTGCGGGCACTGCGAATACTGCCGGATCGGACGCACCTTGCTGTGCGTCAACCTCAAGGGGCTCGGCACGAACTGGCCGGGGTCCTTCGCCGAGTACGTCGTGGTTCCCGCCAACCTGGTCTTCTCGGTAGACGGCATCGACCCTGACACGTCCGTGTTTACCGAGCCCACAGCGTGCGCCATGCACGGCGTGGAGACTCTGAGTCCCCGGCCGGGCAGCTCGGCGCTGGTCTTCGGCGCCGGCCCGACCGGCCTGCTGCTGGCCCAGCTCATCGCGCGCGGCGGCGCGGTCAGCGCGACGGTGGCGGCTTCGTCGGAGTTCAAGCTCAAGCGGGCCGAGGCACTCGGGATCGACACCACGTTCTTGATGGACCGCGCGGATCTGGCTGGCGACGCGGCCAAGCTGAAGAAGGCATCGGATGGCGGTTACGACATCGTCGTCGACGCCACCGGATCGGCGGCCGTGTCGGAGCAATGCGTGCCGCTGACCCGGAACGGCGGGACCGTGATGTTCTACGGCGTGACCGAGCCCGAAGACCTCGTGCGGGTCAGTCCGTACGACGTGTTCCGCCGCGAGATCACGATCAAGGGGTCCTTCGCGGAGATCAATTCGTTCCCGGCTGCGATCGCGGCGCTGCGCACCGGCCGGGCCCGGACCGAAGGCCTCATCACGCACCGGTTCGCCCTCGATGGCTACGCCGACGCGCTTGACGCGCTGCGCGGCGACCGGACGGTCCACAAGATCATCATCGAGTGCTGGCCGTAATGACCGCGGCCTGCACCCTGGGTCTGGACCTCGGGACCAGTTCGGCCAAGGCGGTTGTGGTCGATACCGGTGGCGAGGTTCTGGCTCAGGCGTCAGCCGGTTACACCGTGACCTCGACCGTGGCCGGCTACGCCGAGAGCGAGCCGGCCCACTGGTGGAACGCGGTGACCGCCTGCGCCCGCGAGGCTGTGCACGCGGCTGGCCGCGCCGCTGGCGCGCGGCCGTCCGCGATCGGCCTGTCGGGACAAATGCACGGCCTGGTGATGACAGCGCCCGACGGCGAGGCCCTGCGCCCGGCCCTGCTCTGGGCCGACAGCCGCGCCACCGGGTCCCTGCGCGCCTACCGGCTCCTCGGCACTCGCGCACTGGCCCGGCTGGCCAACCCGCTGGCCCCCGGCATGACCGGGCCACTGCTGATGTGGATCGCCGGGAACGAACCGCGCACCTACGTCGAGGCCCGCTGGGCGCTGCAGCCCAAAGACTGGCTCCGGGCCCGGCTCACCGGTGAGGTCCGCGCCGAGCCCAGCGACGCGTCCGCCACCCTGCTCTACGACGTGATGGGCGACCGCTGGGACCTCGAGGTGGTCGCCGCCCTAGGCCTGGAGACCAGCTTGCTGGCGCCCCTGCTGCCCTCGGCCGGCGCGCCCGCAGGCCACCTGGTGGCTAAGGCCGCCGCCGAGCTTGGGCTGCACGCGGGCATCGCCGTCGCGGCCGGGGCCGCAGACACGGCGGCGGCGGCCCTGGGCAGCGGGATCAGTCAGGGCGACATCCAGCTGACCGTCGGCACCGGCGCGCAGGTCATCCGGCCGCTGGTCGCACCGGTCAGCCGGGCCGATGCCGGCGTCAACCTCTACCGGTCGGCGACTCCGGACGGCTGGTACCAGATGGGCGCCACCATCAGCGCCGGGCTCAGCCTCAACTGGGTCCGCGAGGTCATGAACGCCACCTGGGAGGAGCTGTACGCGAGCGCCGATCAGAGCGGCCAGGCGTACGACCCGATCTTCGTCCCGCATCTGTCGGGGGAACGGACGCCGTATTCCGATCCGGCGCTGCGCGGCTCCTGGACCGCGTTGTCGCTGGCCGACGACCGGACGTCGCTCTTGCGGTGCGCGCTCGAGGGAACCGCGTTCGCCATCCGCGACGCGCTGGATGCCCTGCTGGCCGACGAACGCCCGTCGCGTCTTCGGCTGGCCGGCGGAGGCACCCTGGCCGCCGGCTGGCGGCAGTTGCTCGCGGACGTGCTGGGGGTGCCGCTGTACGCCGTGGACGTGCCCGCGGCGTCCGGCCGAGGCGCCGCCCTGCTGGGGGCGCACGCGGCCGGCCTGCTCAGCTTTGACGATATCCAGGGACCGCTAGCGCCGCCCGCCCACCTCGTGGCTGAACCCGACCCGACGATGGCCGCCTTCCACGCGGAACGCCACGCAAAGTTCCGGCGGATCGTCTCGGCCCTGGGTGGATGCTCAACGGAAGGGGCAGCATGACCAGCTTGACCGAGGAAACCCTGACCCAGCTGAACGCCGATGTGTCCCTTCCTCGTTACGATCGCCGCCACGTTACGACCGGAATCGTTCACATCGGTGTCGGCGGTTTTCACCGCTCGCACCAGGCGATGTACATCGACACGCTGATGAACAACGGCGCGGCGATGGACTGGGGTATCTGCGGTATCGGCCTGCAGCCGTCCAACGCCAGGATGCGCGACGTGCTGGCCGCCCAGGATGGCCTGTACACCCTGGTCCTCCGGCACAGCGACGGCACCTGGGACGCTCGCGTGATCGGGTCGATCGTCGAGTACCTGTTCGCACCCGACGATCCCGAGGCCGCCATCGAGAAGATGGCCGCGCCGGCCACCCGGATCGTGTCGCTCACCGTCACCGAAGGCGGCTACAACCTCGACGCCTTCACCGGGGAATTCAACGCCTCCGATGCGTCGGTCGCGGCCGACCTGCGGCCAGGAGCCAGGCCACGCACCGTTTTCGGGCTGGTGACCGAGGCGCTGGCTCGTCGTCGCGACCGGGGCATTCCCGCCTTCAGCATCGTGTCCTGCGACAACATCCAGGGCAACGGCCACGTGAGCCAGCGCGCGTTCACGGCGTTCGCCCGCCTGCGTGATCGCGGGCTGGCCGACTGGATGACCCGCCACGTCCGCTTCCCCAACGGCATGGTCGACCGCATCACGCCGCAGACGACCGATGGGGATCGCGCCGAGCTCAGCCGCCGGTTCGGCATCGACGATCAGTGGCCCGTGCTCTGCGAACCGTTCACGCAGTGGGTGCTCGAAGACAACTTCGCCGACGGCCGGCCGCCACTGGAAGACGTCGGCGTGCAGATCGTCTCCGACGTGGAACCCTACGAGCTGATGAAGCTGCGGCTCCTCAACGCCAGCCATCAGGCCCTGTGCTATCCGGGTCACCTGGTGGGATACCGGTTCGTGCACGAGGTCACGGCCGATCCGCTGTTCGCGCGATTCCTCCTGGACTACATGACGAAGGAAGCCATCCCGACCCTGCGGCCGGTGCCCGGCGTCGACCTGCACGGGTACGCCAGCCAGCTCATTGAACGATTCTCCAACCCCGAGGTTGGCGATACCGTGGCCCGGCTGTGCGCCAACGCATCCGACCTCATTCCCAAGTTCCTGCTTCCCGTGATCAGGCACCAGCTCGCCACCGGTGGTCCCTTCACCCGCTCAGCGGCCGTCGTGGCCAGCTGGGCCCGCTACGCCGACGGCACTGACGAGAACGGCCAGCCGCACGAGCTCGACGACGCCCTCGCGCCGCAGCTGCACGCCGCGGCACGCCGACAGCGCCGCCACCCGACCGCCTTTCTCGAGGACAACCGGGCGGTTTTCGGTGACCTGGCCGACGACACTCGCTTCACGCGGCTGTACAGCTCGATCCTGACTTCCCTGCTTAAACACGGCGTGCGAAAAACCTTCACTGACCTCGACCACTATGCCATACCGTCTAAGGCCGACCAGCAGTCGGCAGGCCTGGAGAGGAACTCGCCCTGACCACCATGCGACGCGTCGTCGTCTACCCGGGCCGGATCGCTGTCGAGGCAGCGGACATTCCAGCCCCAGGTCCCAACGAAGCCCTGGTCCGCACGCTCGTAGCAGGCGTTTGCGGATCCGACCTGCACGCGGCCCACGGACGCCACCCCTTTGTCCCGCTACCTTATCGGCCGGGCCATGAGGTCGTCGGAGTCATCGAGACGGTGGGCTCCGCCGCCGAGGGCTGTACGCCGGGACAGCGGGTCATCGTGGAGCCCGACCTGCCCTGCTGGACATGCAAGATGTGCACCTCCGGACGCGAGAACCTGTGCGAGAGGCTGCAGTTCTTCGGCTGCGGCTATCGCCAGGGTGGCATGGCGGACTACTTCACCCTGGCCGCGGACCGCCTGCACCCCGTACCGGATGTCATGGACGATCGCACCGCGGCTCTCATCGAGCCGCTGTCGACGCCCGTGCACGCCGTACGCCTAGCAGGCGAGGTCGCGGGCCGGTCCGTCGCGGTTCTTGGGGCCGGAACAATCGGCTTGTTCACCCTCGCGGTGCTCCGCGCGCACGGAGCAGAAAAAGTCGTCACCACGGATCCTCTTCCCGCCAAACGCGAGCGAGCCGCGGCCCTCGGCGCCGATTCGGTTATCGACGCAAGCACACCCGACGTCGCCGGGCAAGTGAGAAAGGCGCTCGGCGGCAGCGCCGACATCGTGTTCGACTGCGTGGCCATCCAGTCGTCGATGGATCAGGCGATCGCCATCGCCGATAAGGGCGGGACGGTCATGGTCGTCGGCGTCCCGGCCCGGGATGTCACGGTTCCGCTGCCGATCGTGCAGGACCACCAGATCCGCATCCAGGGCAGCGCCACCTATCTCCCGCAGGATTACGAGGAATCGGCCGGCCTGCTGGGCCGGGGAGCCGTCAAGACCGCGGACTTCGTCACCGCCACGCGACCGCTCGCTCAGGTCGCCGAGGCCTTCGAGCTGGCTTCGTCAGGACATCACGTGAAGGTCCTCGTCACCGTAGGCGAGCGGTAACCATGGATCTATGCCCGCTGCGCGCGGCGCTTTCGTCGGCGCTGGTGGCACTCGACTTCGACGGCACGCTCGCACCGATATCACCCCACCCCGACGACGCACGTCCGCTGGCGGGAACCCACCAGATGCTGCGCGACGTGCGGGCCACGGGGGCCACTCTCGCCGTCGTGACCGGCCGGACCGTGGCTTCGCTGCTCCGCGTCAGCGGCTTCGGCGCCGTACCAGGCATCGTCATCTACGGCACGCACGGCGCCGAAAGGTGGCAGGCGGGTGAACTCCGCGCTCCGGCGACCCCACCTGGCCTGGACGAGCTACGCCTGATCCTGCCCGGGCTCTTGACCGGTATCGCCCATGATCCCGCCCTATGGATCGAAGACAAAGGACTGTCGCTCGTCATACATGCGCGCCTCACCGCAGAGCCAGAACGCGTGCTCGAGATGCTGCGCGCTCCGGTAGAAAAGGTCGCGGCGGACGCCGGGCTCGGGGTGCGGCCGGGAAAGGAAGTCCTCGAGATCTGCACTCCGGGCATCGACAAGGGCACCGCAATCCGCGAGCTCGTGAGCGACGATCCGGCGGCGGCCTTCTACGCGGGCGACGACCTCGGCGACCTGCCCGCTATCCAGGAGGTGAACGCATGGGCCAAGCGCAGCGGCCGGCCTAAATTGACCGTCGGGGTGAGTCCGCGCAGAACGGGCCCGATCGCCGAGCAGGCCGACTTTACCGTGCCAGATCCCCAGGGTCTTATGTCGCTGCTGCGGCAGATCCTCTAGGAGACCACTTCGACTGGCCAGGCGCCTCGGGTGATATCTCAGCCGAGTACCAGCGCGACAGCGAAACCGCTGGTCTAGCGACCAAAACGAAAGGTTGACCAAGTCCATGTCTACTGCTGCTGGGGTCGCCGTACCCCCATGGCCCGTCCGCCGCCTCGACCGTAAGCTGAGCAACATCGCCGCGGGCCGGTACACCCCCGACGACTTCGTGATCGCGGACGCCAAGGACGCCGACATGGCGTTCGGCCTCACCTCGGCGGGTTCGGTGACCTGCGCACCGATCGCAGCCGGCCGGTACCGCACTCGCAGCGAATACCTCGACGCGATGCGGGCCCTGGTCGCTCAAGGCGAACTCGATATCCTCCTGACCTCGGCGTCCAACGGAGAGCGCCTGGCCCAGGACGGTTCGCTGGAGGATATGACGCTGGCCATCCGGGCGAACGACACCACGGACATCTGGAACAACCGGGGCGGCCGCTATACGACGGCGCCCTCACGCCCGTTCCGCACGGCCAACCTGGCCGCGGTCCGCCCGTTCTGCGACCTGGTGCTGTATTCGATGACGTTCAACAACGACCGGGACTACGACCTGGCCACGCTCGAGGCGTACAGGACGTTCCGCCAGGAGGCCGCCGCGCTCCGCGTCCGGCATTTCCTAGAGGTCTTCAATCCCAACGCGCCAGTCAACCTGGCACCCGATCAGGTCGGGGCATTCGTCAACGACTCGATCATCCGTGCCCTGGCCGGGGTCACCGGTGAGCAGCGGCCGCTGTTCCTGAAGCTGGCGTACAACGGCTCGGACGCGCTCGCTGAGCTGGCCGGGTACGATCCGTCGCTGGTGGTCGGCGTTCTCGGCGGGTCGGCGGGTACCACCCGGGACGCCTTCGAGCTTCTGTACCAGACCGAAAGGCACGGCGCCCGTGTCGCCCTGTTCGGCCGCAAGATCCAGCGGGCGGAGTCGCAGCTGGATCTGGTGAGCCTGATGCGGCCAGTCCTGCGGGGGGAGCTGAGCCCCGCCGACGCGGTTCGCGCTTACCACGAGGCCCTGGCCAAGGCCGAGATCATCCCCGACCGCGAGCTCGAGGCCGACCTGCAGGTGACCGATCCCGTGCTGGGTGCCGGATGAACGACATCCCCGGCCCACGAGCAGGGGTCCTGTGCGCCGGGACGATTCTCGTCGACGTCGGAAAGGTGATTGACGCCTATCCCGTTCTAGACCATCTGGCCACGATCGAGCAAGTGTCCCTGAGCACTGGCGGACCCGGGCTCAACATGGCCGTTGACCTGCGGATGCTCGGGGCGACCTTCCCGATCGGGATGCTCGGCACCGTCGGCGAGGACGAGCATGCCGCCTTCATCCTGGCCGAATGCGCACGGCTGGGCATCGACACGACCGGTGTCCGGACGCTGGTCGGCGCGGTCACGTCATTCACCGACGCGATGATCGAACGGGACGGCGGCCGACGGACTTTTTTCCACCACAGCGGGGCCAACGCGCTCTTCGACGCCTCGACCGCCGACATGCAGTCCTCACGAGCGCGGATGCTGCACGCGGGCGCCCCGGGCATCCACCGGGTCATGGACAGCCCGCTGCCCGGCGACGGCAACGGCTGGTCGGCCTTGCTGCAGCGGGCGCAAGCCGCGGGCCTGCACACCAACCTGGAACTGGTCAGCCTGACGCCAGGCCGCACCGCGGAAGTCGCCCTGCCCTGCCTGCCGCACCTGGACAGCATCGTGATCAACGAACTCGAGGCCGGCGCGCTGACGGGCATCGACGCGCCGGTACCCACGGCCTGCGGGCCAGTGGACTGGCCGGCTCTGGAGGCGATGGCGCTCGGCATGATCGAGCGCGGTGTGTCAGTGCTCGCGGTGGTGCACTTCCCGGCCGGCTGCGTCGCGGCCGCCCCCGGCGGCCGAACCTGGCGGCAGGGCTCCGTCCGGCTGCCACGCGAGCAGGTACGCAGCACCACGGGCGCAGGCGACGCCTTCGCCGCCGGCATCATCTTGGGCCTTCATGAACGCTGGCCGGTCGAACGCTGCCTGCAGCTAGGAGTCGCGTCCGCCGCCGCGTGCGTACGCAGCCCCAACACCTCCGACGGCATAAAGCCCGCCGAAACATGCCTCGCCGAAGCCGACCGAGCTGGCTACCGACAGCCGGGAATGGGCTATGGTCGCTGGCACGAAGCTCTCCGCCAGTTACCGACGGCAACACCGCCTCCCCGATCATGTTCTGCCACTCACCCGCGACGACGACCGCAACATCGGCTCCGCGCGCGAGGTCAACGGCTTGCTGGAACTCAGCCTCCTCGTCGGATCCCTCGGGATCCTCTGGCTCGTTCCCTCCGAACGTGTCGAACAGCGAGGGAAATACGCGTTGCACGACGCGCACACCGCGGGCCGTCCTGTGCGTGCCGAGAATCCCGTCCAACGCTGTGACCAGCAGAGTTGCTCTCATGGCCGTCCGGCCGTGATGATCACCGGTCATGTGCCTGCGGTTCGTCTTCCTCCTGATCACGCGGACGGCCTGCTGGCTGCGGCTGTCCCAGCGCGAGGAAGCGTGGCAGGCCGCCGAGATCGTGCTCCTGCGCCACCAGCTCGCCGTCTTGCAACGACAGCAGCTACGCCGCCCGAAGCTGAACTGGGCGGACCGGGCACTCCTGGCCACCCTGCTCAGCGTGGTACCCAAAACCCGCCGCCACGGGCTGCGGCTGCTTGTCACCCCGGACACCATCCTGCGCTGGCACCGCGATATCGTCCGCCGCCGCTGGGCCGCCAAGTCCACACGCGGCAAGACCGGGCGGCCAGGCGCCCGCCGGAACATCAAGGCCCTGGTGCTCCGGCTGGCCCGCGAGAATCCCGGTTATGTGGAGCTGGGAATTATGTGAACGCGCGCGATGGCCCTCCTGGTCACGGTGTTTGTGAGTCGGGGGTCAGCGGGGGTCAGCAGGATCGCGGGCTGCACCGAGCTCAACATAACTTTCGGTGGTTCAGAGGTCTTCGAGCCATTGGATGATGTCTTTGCTGGCGTGCCAGCGGCTTTCACCTTCCGGCCGGGAGCGGATCCCGGCACGTCCGCTCGGCATAGCCGCGCTCGCGCAGCCTCTGGACCAGCGATTGGCCTCCGGTCCGAGCGGGGCCTCCTCCCAGCGCACGTCGAACAGCCCGTTCCAGAACGCTTCGTGCATCGCCCACCTCCATGACTTGTGTTTGAGGTGAAGCGTCGCGGGGCGCAGAACTTATGTGAAGCGCTGGCGCACACCAGACCGTGAAGTCACCTAATCAGCCGCCAGACTCCACATAATCCCCAGGTTCACATAAGACTCGAAATGTTGAGCTCAACATTTTCACGGGTGGGGCTACCGCAGGATCCACGGCGAACTGGCCGGCCTGGGAGTAAAAATAGCAGCCTCGACGGCGTGGGAAATCCTGAAGGATGCCGGTATCGATCCCGCGCCGCGCCGATCCGTTCCTAGCTAGCCACAGTTCATGCGCTCCCAGGCCGAGGCTATCCTGGCCTGCGACTTCTTCGCCGCCGACCTGCTCGACGGCACCCAGGCCTACCCGCTAGCCTAGCCGTGATCGAGCACGCCACCCGGCGCATCCGCATCCTCGGAGTCACCCTGCACCCAACAGGGGAATGGACCGCTCAGCAGGCCCGCAACCTGATGATGGATCTCGGGGAGCATGCGCACCGGGTCAAGTTCATGATCCGAGACCGTGGCTCGAATTACACCGCCGCGTTCGACGCCGTCCTCGCTGGCGCCGGGATCCGGACCGTGCTCTGCAACGTCCGGACGCCTCGGATGAACGCAATAGCCGAACGCTGGATCGGCGGATGCCGTCGCGAACTCCTCGACCGCACCCTGATCTGGAACCAGGCCCATCTCCGGCGGATCCTGCGCGAGTACGAGACCCACCACAATCAGCACAGGCCGCACCGGTCGCTGGGCTCCGCTGCACCGCTGAAACCGCTACCCGAACCCGTCGATCTCTGGCTATACCGCGTACGAAGACACGCTCGCATCGATTGCGTGATCAACGAATACCGGCTGGTCGCATGATGTGGATGAGGTTCTCGGCACGCACAGTATCAGCAGCCGTGCGTGCCCTCTCCGCAAGACATCCGGCGATGACCGTGTCGCCTTGGCCGAAGGAGCAGCCAGCATGAGCCAGCCTGTCACCGAGCACGCGACTGGGGGACTCCAGCAATACAATCCTGACGAGGTCCGCGCCTATACCGAGGAGGTCCTGGCGAAGCTAGGCCGCCCGCTGGCTATCCCGGCTGGATTCGACCCGCTGCGCGCCTCGAACGAGGAACTGATCCGCTACGGTTTGCCGCCGCAACCTGACCGCGACGCCTTGCCTCGCCATTTCGCCAAGTGGCAGCGGGCGCTGAGCCTGCCTGTCCGCTCGGTCCCTCCCGAATTCTCCATCACCGGAGTCGTACACGTTCCAGTCGCGCCGTTGACCGAGGACAACGCGACCAGTCCCACATGGTCCGGTGCGGTCGTCCAGTCGCCCCCGCCAGGGGAGACGTTCAAGTCGGTATCCGCGCGCTGGATTGTGCCCAACGCCTGGCCGCCAGCATCGGCGTGGAACGGCAGTGGCTGGAATGACGGCACCTACCACTGCTCGACCTGGGTGGGCATTGACGGCTGGAATGGCATCCCCGAACTCCTCCAGGGCGGCACCGCGTCACAGGTCGTGGTCTCGGGCGGGCAGATCAGCTCGCGCAGCTGCTACGCCTGGTACGAGTGGTGGCCCGCCGGCGAGATCGCCTTCTCCAGCCTCACCGTCATGCCCGGTGATCTGGTCAACTTCCTGGTGTGCGCGCCGGTTGACAGCACCCACGGCGCTGTCAGCGTCTTGAACGAAAGCTCGCGGCAGACCGCCAACGCGCCCCTCACGGCACCGGGTAACAGCTCGCTGGCGGGCACGACGGCGGAATGGATTACCGAGGATCCGTCCAACGGTAAGAACCAGACTTATCCGATGCCCGATTACGGGGCGGCTTTTTTCTATGACGCCCTGGCGGGCAGCAAAACCCAGGAACGCGACATCAGCAACGCCGTCCTGGTCAACATGCTCTCCGGCGGATCCACGCTCTCCGCCGCCGCTGCGGAAAACCAGTCGGCGCTGCTTACCTACTTCGGTAACCAGGGTCCCTGAGGGGGAGGCTGTCAGCCGGCGAGGATCTGGCGCAGGGTGTCGGCGAAGGCGTCCGGATCGCCGGTCCGGCCGAATTCGCCGCCGAGGAACCCATCGTGGCCGCCCGGGAAGGTGACGGGCGTCGTCCGGAGCCGCCCGGCCCGCGGTCACCCCCGCGCGCCCCGCGATCATCGTCCCGGATTCCGCTCCGACCCCCACCACACGGGTCGATGCCGCCGCTTCGGATCCTGGGCGGGCTGCTTGCAGGACCGTTAGTCCCCACCGTCGTCCCCACCGGCCTTCTCGTTCTGATCGAAAAACTGTCCCTGGTGGCGGCCACCGAAGTGGAGTGTGAACTCCGCGCCCGTCGGCCGTTCGAGTCCGCGGCCCACACCGCGCCCATCACCAAACGGGCGGCCGCCCTGCCGGAACACCACAAGCGGGGGGGTTGCGGTCCCGCACTGCCGCTTTGGCGACCGGCTCATGCAACGGCCCGACGATCAGATCACCCAGTCCCCGGGTACGCTCCCGCGACGGCGGCTCCCCGCAGGGCCCCGTACTCCGCGACAAGTCCGCCAGGGCCTTCGCCGACAGCCGGTTCCACTCCCGCTGCCAACATAAGCACGGCGTATGCTCCCCAGGGCCACCGCACGGCACGCGCCCGGTCACACCCGGCGATCCCGCGGCCTGGCCGCCCACCGGAGGCAGCTCCGCACCGGCTTCCTCCCCGGGTCCCCACGGCGGCACCGGAACGTCGTCAAGCGCCTTCCGCACCACACCAGCCAACACTCCGGACGCCAGCCCCCGGGCGGCCTCGTCGGCCCCGCCCTGCCGACACGACAGAAGACGATCTCCCAGATTCCTCCCAACATGGGAACAGCTCCCATCCGCAGCGTAGGATAAGACTGTCGAGTGAGCTTCTGACCTGGCCTCACAGGTGAATTTCTGTGGAGCCCCGT
>Ga0302184_10000604_pt1 | contig 23209 bp, 21 predicted proteins | sample I_Palsa_N3_3_FD_200233 | JGI IMG/M metagenome (GOLD analysis project Ga0302184, IMG submission 200233) | Peat permafrost microbial communities from Stordalen Mire near Abisko, Sweden - I_Palsa_N3_3 | ecosystem: Environmental > Terrestrial > Soil > Palsa > Peat permafrost | place: Sweden...
TGACGCCGAGGGGAGGGTGGGCCCGTTGTGGACGTGCAAGGACCATCGGACCGAACTCTGGATGAAGGTCGGCGATGACCTCGTTGCTCCGTTGGAGTGGTGGCCCGATGCAAGATCCTGAACCCGGCGCAGAGCAGCTGGCTGCCGGGCGTGCCACTCGATCTATCGGTTGTCGAGCTTGCCGATCTCCCGGAACCACCCGAGCGTGGTGGCCAGACCTTCGTCGAGGCTGATGGGGCTGTAGCCGAGGCGCTTGTAGGTCTTCGAGTCCTCGAGCTTCCTCCGGTCCGGCCGGGCCTGCGCCGCCTTCTCGGCGATCGCCACCAGGGTCGGCCCGAACACCTTCGCCACCTCGGGGTCGTCGGAGGGCTCGATGTCGACCACCTCGTGGTCGATCCCGGCCAGCTGGCCCATGCGGTTGCAGGCGTTGGCGATACTGACGACGTCCTCGGGCCGTCCGTCGAGCATGTACCGCTCGCCGGAGACTCCCTTATCGAGCGCCAAAATGCAGCCCCGGGCGATGTCCGCGCCGTACACCCAACTCACCGGGAACTTCAGATAGCCCTGAATGCGCCCCCGCGCCGCGGACAACAGGACCCGGTTGAAGCTGGTCATGCCCAGCGCGTTGCTCGCTACCGGCGAGGGCCCGAAGATGGCGCCGGGATGCGTGCTCACGACGTCCCTGCCCTTTTCCGCGCGGGACATGGCGTCGAGGAAGGCCGCCATCTTGGTGATGGTGTAGGGATCCGCACTCGGCTCCTTGCTGACGGGCGCGTCCTCGCGGTCGAGCCCACCGGCCGTGTCGAAGAACGTGCCGGTGCTTACCGCCACCACCCGGCCCAGATCGACCGCCTCTGCTGCGTCCAGGACGTTCTTGGTGCCGTTGATGTTGACGGCCTCGAAGTCGGCCAGGTTCTGGCTCGCGCCGCCCAGCAGCGCGGCGCAATGAATGGCGGCGTCGGCCCCCCGAGCGGCCCGCAGCACGGCCTCGGCATCGGTGACATCACCGGTGACGACCTCGACGCCGAGCGCCGCCAGCGGTGCGGTGTCCGCGGTCTCGCGGGCCAGTGCGCGCACGTGGTCGCCCCGCTCGGTCAACTGCTTGCAGATGTTGGCCCCGGCCAATCCGGTGGCGCCGGTCACGAGGACCGTCTGGCTCATGCCGATTCCTGCAGCAGCGACTCGTCGGGCTTGGCTGCGTCGACCTGGTCGGGGCTGTAGGGGATGACCGGCTCGCCCGATCCGTACAGGTCCAAGGTGTGCAGGAAGCGGTGCAGGCCCATGGCGTTGGCACAGGCGAATCCCAGTTCGACGATCTGCGCCGACGTGAAGTGCTCGCCGAGCTTGCGATAGGTCTCGTCGTCGATGGCGTGATGGTCGGCGGACAAGAGGTCGAGGAACTCCACGGCGAGACGCTCCTGCTCCGTCAGGTCACCGCCGTGGCCGGGAGCGATGAGGCAGGCGACGTCCTCGTCCGAGATGGAGTCGTGCTTCCTCGATTGGCTGCAGGGCTGGCACTCACCGAGTTGGGCACTACGGATGCGCAACAGCTCCGTGATGCGGCCACCGAGAAGGGTGTTCTTCCCGTAGCCCTGCCGCGCCATGTTGACCATCATGATCTGCGAGGTCTTGTAGGCGAAGATCTGCAGCGGCACGGGTGTGGCATACGTACCGGCGGCCACTCCCTCCTCGATGATGCTGCGCACCTCCGGCGTCATCTCCTCAAACGGAATCGGCTCAATTCTCGGCATGATCAGAAAACCCCCGTCCAGCCCCGAGCCTGTCCCCGGAAGACCTCGTTCGTATGGTGACGTGCCTACTGTAACGTCGCCGCGTGCCCCTCAACCCATCGGCAGTGCTCTTGACAGACCGCGTCGCCGTCGTTACCGGAGGCGGTTCCGGCATCGGCCGCGGCATCGCGAACGGCTTCGCCGCCTTCGGTGCGAAGGTGGCGATCTGGGAGAAGAACCCCGAGACATCGGCGGCCGCGGCGAAGGAGGTAGGTGGTCTCTCGATTCCGACCGACGTGCGCGACTCGGGCGAGGTCGATCGCGCGCTCGAAGAGACCGTGGCCGAACTCGGGCCGGTGAGCATTCTCGTCAACAACGCCGGCGGCGTGTTCTCGTCGCCACTCCTCGAGACGAGCGAGAACGGCTGGGACGCGCTCTACCGCGCCAACCTGAAGCACGTCATCTTGTGCACGCAGCGGGTGGCCCGGGTGATGGTGGCGCACGAGATCCCCGGCAGCATCATGAGCGTCACCTCCATTGAGGGCGTTCGCGCCGCGCCGGGCTACGCGGCGTACGCCGCGGCCAAAGCCGGCGTCATCAACTACACCAAGACCGCCGCCCTCGAGCTGGCGCCCTTCGGCATCCGCGTCAACGCGTTGGCGCCCGACATCACCATGACCGAGGGGATCGCCGCCATCGCCCCGGACACCGGGGGTCGGTTCGGCCTGACCGTGCCGATGGGACGAGCGGGGCATGTCGACGAGATGGCCGGCGCCGCCATCTTCCTGGCCAGCGCGCTGTCCAGCTACGTCACCGGCCAGACCATCCACGTCGACGGCGGGACGCAGGCGGGCAGCGGCTGGTACCACCACGCCGAGACGGGCGAGTACGTGCTCGGCCCCTCCTCGTAGGGAAGATCAGCCGTCCGCACCCAGCCCGACGTGCGCTGACATGCCGCCGTCGACGGGGATCATCTGCCCGGTGATGTAGCGGGACTCGTCGGAGGCCAGGAACACCACCACATCCGCGATGTCCTCGGGCTGGCCCACGTTGGGCGTCAACACCGCCTTGCCCAGGCCGGCCAGGATCTTCTCGTTCAGATGGGCGCGCACAGCGTCGGTGATGATGAGGCCGGGGAGGATCGTGTTGACCCGGATGCCCTGCTTGCCGTGGCTCGTGGCCACGTACATGGTGAGCGCGTTGACTCCGGCTTTGGAGACCCCGTATGCCGTGCGGGTCCGGTCGCCCTTGAGCGAGGCGCCGGACGACATGTTGATGATGGAGCCGCCACCGCCCCGCACCATCTCGGGGACGGCGTGCTTGCAGGTGAGCATTTGGCTGCGGAGGTTCACCTCCATGGTCCGTTCCCAGACGTCGAGCGACAGCTCGGTCACCGCGGTGTCACGGGTCAGGAACTCCGAGTCGGTGAGCGCGGCGTTGTTGTGCAGCACGTCCAGGCGCCCGAACGATGTCATGGCGGCGGCGATGGTCGCCATCACCTGCGCCTCGTCGGACAGGTCGGCCCGGAACGCCTCGGCCCGACCACCGGCGTCCACGATCCCGGTGCGCACTCGCTCGGCGGCCTCCTGGTCGATGTCCACGACGAGAACGGAGGCGCCCGCCCGGGCCAACGCGCGCGCCGTCGCCCCGCCGATCCCTCCGCCGCCCCCGGTGACGATGGCGGCCTTTTCCTTGAGACGTTCCATGCGGTGCCTTCTTTTCTTGTGGAAGTTGGTGGTCGCGCTATGACCGCTCGAGGATCACTCCCGCGAAGCCCGCCAGTCGGAGGTCGTCCCCGACCACCTCGAGGTCGCGCGCCCGGTCGGTCGAGATCTGCACGGTGCCCGACAAGCCAGGAAGGACCACTTCCTCCGGCGACAGGTTGAGCGCGACCACGTGGTGGTCGCCCCGGGTCCACGCCCAGGACGTCTCGGGCGTCACGAGCGTCGCGGTCCCCCCTCCGCTGAACTCAGGATGCCGGCGCCGGAAGGCGATGAGATCGCGGCAGAGCGCGAGGAGAGAGCCGGGGTCCTCCCGCTGCGCCGCCACGTTGGCGGCGGCCAGGTCACCGAGCGGGAGCCACGGCCGGTCGGCGGCGGTGAAACCACCGCCCGGGCGTTCGCTCCACTGCATGGGGGTGCGTCCAGCGTCGCGCCCCTCGTAGTAGGGGTAGAAGCGCACCCCGAGGGGGTCGCGCATGTCCTCGTGCGGCACGGTCACGTTGGCCATGCCGATCTCGTCCCCCTGGTAGAGCACCGGGGTGCCGCGCAGCGACAGGAGCATGAGCAGGGCCAGCCGGACCCGGGCCGGATCGTCTTCGGCCCAGCGGCTCGGGAAGCGGAACATGTCGTGATTGGAACCCGTCCACGCCGGCCAGGCGCCCGACGGCAGTGCCGCCTCCGTCTCCTCCACGATGGCCCGCATGCCAGGGGCGCTGAAGGGCGCGCTGATGAAATTGAAGTTGAAGGCCAGCCCCAACTCGTCGGATCCGCTCCCGTAGAACTCCGCCAGCTTGTCCACCGGCACCGGGGTCTCACCGATCAGAAGCCGGGGCTCCTCGTAGGAGTCGGCCAGCACCCGCCAGCGCCGAATCACCTCGTGCACCTCGGGCCGGTTGGCGTTGTAGACGCTGCGCTGCCCGAACATCTGCGTCTCGAAGTCGTCGTCCTCGGTCGCGGGCGGGTTGTCCCGGAGCTCGGCGTCCTTAATGATGACATTGGCGACGTCGATGCGGAACCCCGCGACTCCCCGGTCGGACCAGAAGCGGAAGATGTCATCGAACGCGCCGCGCACCTCCTCGTTCCACCAGTTGAGGTCAGGTTGTTCCTGCAGATGGTTGTGGAAGTAGTACTGCCCCGTCGTCTCGTCCAGGGTCCAGCCCGGTCCCCCGAAGCTGCTGACCCAGTTGTTCGGCAGCTCGCCGTCTTGCTTGCCGTCCGCCCAGACGTACCAGTCCCGGTGGGCCGACGCGCGCGACGAGCGCGCCTCCACGAACCACGGATGCTCCTCGCTGGTGTGGTTCGGCACAATGTCCATCAGGACCCGGATGCCGCGCCGGCCCGCCTCGGCGACCAGCCGGTCGAAATCCTCCATGGTCCCGAACTCGGGCGCGATGGCGCAAAAGTCCGCGACGTCATAGCCCCAGTCGGCGTTGGGGGAGATCGTGACCGGCGAGAGCCAGATGCCGTCGACGCCGAGCCAGCCCAGGTAGTCCAGATGGTCGATGATGCCCGGGATGTCGCCGACGCCGTCGGCGTTGCTGTCGGCGAAGGATCGCGGATAGATCTGGTAGAGGACGCCCGTCCTCCACCACGGCGCGTCGTCGGCCGTCACGCCTCCCTGCCCACAGTGCCCACGACGGCCTCCCGCCAGGGTGAGAGATCGAGCATCGGATAGCGGGCGGCCACGCCGGTCAGCGTTTGCTCCGTCCAATAGGGATGGCCCGGCGGGGGGAACCCGACCACGGTCAGCTGGCGCTCGTCGGCGTGCTGCACGAACCGGTACCAGGACATGTCCTCGGCCGCGTTGGGCAGGCCGTGCGAGCCCAGCCAGTCGGTATTGGCCGGCTTGTAGGAGACGTGCAGCATGAACCGCGCCGACCGGGGCGCCGTCATGCGCACGCCGCGGTGGTACACGTCCGGACGGTAGGCAAGGATCGATCCGGCCGGGCCCGAGGCGGGGACCTCCGCCGCGTACAGGTCGGCGTAGTCCGTTTGGCTGAGGTAGGTCCGCTCCACCGCAATGCCGGGCGTGAGCCGGCGCGACACCACCCTGGTCGCCCCGGTCTCGGGGGTCACGTCACTCAGGTAGACGAACATCTCGAGCTGCTGGTATCCCGGCTCGTGGCGGGGCACGACCAGGGTGTGGTTCCCGAAGTCGACGTGCAGGAGTTGCTCGTCGTTCAGCGCGCCCTCGCCGTACTTGGCGCTCAGCATGGCCTGGTAGAGCCGGAGATCGGCGTCGGCGAGGCCGAGCAACTGCTCGGCCAGGTCGATGATCCGGTCGTGCACGACGATGTCGTTGAGCACGGCGTCCTCGAACGGGAACCGCGGCATGACGCGGTGCGAATCGACCCGGAAGGGCTCGTTGCGCGCCGGATCCACGTTGTCGGCGAACTCCTCTGCCGTCGGGACCAGGCTCGGCAACACCGCCTGGGCGGCGGCGATGGTGTCGGGTGGCAAGAGCCCGTGGACCAGGCACCAGCCATCCTCTTCCCACTGTGCCTGTTCGGCATGGCCGAGCACGCCCATCACGCGCTCCCCGTCACGTGCGGATGCGTCGTCCTCCATGTGTTCTCCACAGTGCGCCCCGCCCCTCCCTCCGGGTCCCCGACGGGTCGGAAGCTTGCCATACCGATGCCGAAGGGAAGAACCCGGAGGCGTGCCGGCGCGCTCCGCTCGACGTTCGGCACGGTTCTGCCAACACCGCCCCGTGGAGCGCCGCCCGCGCCGTCAGACCATCGATGGGAGCGGTGCCGCGGCCGGCCACTGGCGCAAGGTCACCACGAAGCGCGACCCGCCGTCGGCGTTGAGCGGCGACTCGGCGCGCACGGTGCCGCCCATGGCCGTCGCCAACTCGGCCACGATCGCCAGGCCCAGCCCCGATCCCATCAGGCGTTTCGGCCCCCGGTCGGCCCGGTAGAAGCGTTCGAACACCCGCTGCTGGTCGCCGAGCGCGATCCCGGGACCGTCGTCGTCCACCACGATGAGGCACTGCCCGGACGCCGGGTTGTCGGCCACGGTCACCGTGACGCCGGCGCGCGCGAACGTCATGGCGTTCTCCAGCAGGTTGGCCAGCAGCTGGGCCAGGCGGTCGGGGTCGGCCGCCACCGGGCGCGGGGGCGTCGGCGTGGGTGTGCCGTCAGGGCCCACCACCTGCGACACGATGGACAGCCCGCTCTTGGCCGCGGCCGGCCGGAACCCCTCTGCGGTTGTGCTGACGACCTCCGCCACGTCGGTGGGACGGATGGTGATGGACATCTGCCGCGCCTCGAGCTTGGTGAGATCGAGCAGGTCCCCCACCAGCCGCTCCAGCCGTCGCGACTCGGCGATGATCACGTCGGCCGCCTGGACGGTGTCCTCGATCGCCCCGTCCTGTATCGCCTCGGCGAAGCCCCGGATGGAAGTGAGCGGGGTGCGCAGGTCGTGTGAGACGGACAGGAGGAGATGGCGCTCGCGGGCGCGACCGTCCTCCAGGCTCTGGGCCATGCCGTTGATGGAGCCGGCCAGCGAGGCGAACTCGGGGTAGTCGCCCCGCCGGACCGGCACGCGGCTGGCGAGATCACCGGACGCGATGCGCCCGGTCGCCTCCATGGCCTCCACGAGGGGACGGGCCATCCGGCGCGACATCTGCCAGGCCACGAGTCCGGCCACCAGCAACGCCGCACCCCCGGCCACGATGAAATAGCGCCAGCTCGGGCCGAGGCCACCGACATCCCGGGTCAGCAAGACGACCAGCGTGCCCGCGAAGTCGTGCAGGCGCACCCGTTCCCCCACCGACAGGGTGACGGGCGCTGCCGCATAGACGAGGTTGCCCTTCCGCCCTGACGTCGCCTGTCCCGACTGCAGAGCCGCCACGTCGATGTCCTGGGGCGTCAGCCCGTCCGGCAGCGGCTTCTCAATGCCACCGAGCTGGTTGATCCGAACGAGGTCGGCGTCCTCGAGCGTGAGCGTCTTCTTGATGGCGGCCAACAGGGCGACCCGCTCGGTGACCTTGGACGACGTGAGGGAGTTCGTCTCCGAGACCAGTTGCTGCTGGGCCTGGTTGCGCGCCGCGTTGCGGGTCAGGATGAGGCTGCCCGCTCCGGCGATGACGAGCACCACTGCGACCAGTCCGACCATGACCAGCATGAGACGGCGACGCATCGCTCAGCCGTACCGGTAGCCGACGCCCCATACGGTGGCCAGGGGCAGATCGGATCCCAGCTTCTTGCGCAGCTGGGCCACGTGGACGTCGACCGTCCGCTCGTCGCCGTACCAGTCGCTACCCCAGACCCCGTCGAGAAGCTGCTGGCGCGTAAGGGCGAGGCCGACGTTGTTCGCCAGGAACGCCAGCAGGTCGAACTCGCGGGTCGTCAGCGCGATCACGTTTCCGGAGTGGCGCGCCTCGCGGCGACGGAGGTCCACCTCGAGGTCGCCCAGGGCGATCACGTCCTGGGGCGCCGGCCCCTCCCTCGTCCGCCGCAGAATGGCCCGCACCCGCGCCACGAGCTCCCGCGGCGAGAACGGCTTGACGAGGTAATCGTCGGCCCCCAACTCGAGCCCGAGGATGCGGTCGACCTCGTCGTCACGCGCCGTGAGGAAGAGGACGGGCACCGAACTCCCGGCCCGGATGTCGCGGCACACGTCGAACCCGTCCCGGGGGCCCGGAAGGCCGACATCCAGGATGACGATGGAGGGATCCTCCTGCCGGAAGATCTCGAGTCCCTTCTCGCCGTCACCCGCCAGGAGCACTCGGAAGCCTTCCCGCCGTAGGTAGAGATCCACCAGATCGGCGATGTGCGGGTCGTCCTCGACGACGACCACCGTCCCGCTTTCTGCGCTCATCTTCCTAGCCTTCCATCTCCCACCCCCCGAATGGCCGGAATGCCGGATCCCCTCACAGAACCATGACGATTGCCGAACACCGCGTTCACCAGGACCACGCATCATGAGAGACACCGGCACCCGGCGTGCCCGGCGCACGGACGAGAGGAGCACACATGTCGCACCCACGCACCCGGTTGGTTCGATTCGGCGCCGTCGCCCTGGCCTCCGGGGCCGCGCTGAGCACCCTGGGCGGCGCCGCTGCGGCGGGTGCCGCCACGACCCCGGCCGGCAGCGGGACCGGCGCGGTCCCGACGACCCTGGCCGGCATCAAGGCCAAAGCGGCCACGGACACCACCGATCGGGTCAACGACCTCAACGCAGCCATCGCCATGGTCAACGCGGCCAAGAGCCTGGGCACCGGCCAGGCCACCCTGGCGTCGTACCTCGGAACCGACATCGGACCGCTGCAACAGCTCAACCAGACGATCCAAGGTGACAGCACGCTGCAACAGGCGACCCACGACTTCGGGACGATCTTCACCGGCTACCGCGTCTACCGGCTGGTACTGCCCGCGGCGCGCATCGACGGCCTGGCCGACAGCGCGACCAGCACCGGCATTCCGAAGCTGACCGCAGACGCGGCCAAGGCGCAGGCGCGGGTGACAGCGGCCAACCAGGCCACCGTGCAGCCGCTGATCACCGACCTCAACAGCCAGATCACGAGCGCGACCAACGCCACCAACGGCCTCGCCGGGACGGTGCTGGCCTTCACGCCGGCCCAGTGGAACGCGAACACCGCGCTCCTGGACACGTCCATCTCCTCAGCCCGGACGGCCAAAGCGGCCCTGCAGAAAGGCCGCTCCGACCTCAGGCAGATCGTGCAGGACCTGAAGGCCGATCAGGCGGCATCCACCACGACAACCACCGGTTGACCACGGTCGGCGGTCGGCGGTCGGCGGCCTCAGGACAACAGCATCGCGGTGTTGGCGTTCAGCCCGTTGGCGGCCTTCGAGCGGTGCACGACCTGGAACTCGGAGAATTCGGCCAGTCCCCACGGCCCGTTCTCCACGCCGATGCCGCTCCACTTGAAGCCGCCGAAGGGCTGCTGCGGAGCCAGCGCAAGATGCGTGTTGACCCACGCCGTGCCGCATTCGAGCTGCGCGGCCACCTCCGAGGCACGGTCGGTGTCGGCGCCCCAGACCGACCCCGAGAGCCCGAAATGGGTGGCGTTGGCCCGGTCGATGGCGTCGCCCAGGTCCCGGTAGGGCACGACCGGCAGCGCCGGGCCGAACTGCTCCTCGTCGACAATGCGGGTCCCGTCGGACACGCCGGTGAGGATGGTCGGCTCGAAGAAGAACCCGGGCCGGTCCATCGCCTTGCCGCCGGTCACCGCGGTCGCGCCGTGGGACAGCGCGTCGGCCACGAGCTCCTTGACCCGCTCGTACTGGGGCTCGTTGTTGATCGGCCCCAGCTTCACGCCGTCCTCGGTGCCCTCGCCGACCCTGATGGTGCGGGCGTGGGCCGCCAGGCCCTCGACCACGTCGTCGTAGAGAGCCTCGGGAACGTAGACGCGCTTGATGGCGGAGCAGACCTGCCCGTTGTTGTTGAACGCGCCGGCGAAGATCGCCGTGGCCACCTCCGCCGGGTCGGCGTCGTCGAGCACGATGGCCGGGTCGTTGCCGCCCAGCTCGAGGGTCACGCGCTTGAGGTCCGGGGCCGCCGACAGCGCCACCTTTTTGCCGGTCTCGACCGAGCCGGTGAAGCTGATCTTGCGCGGCACGGGGTGCGTCGTCATCCATGCGCCGAGGTCGTCGCCGCCGCTGACGATATTGACCACACCCGGGGGGAAGACGTCCTTCAGGATCTCGCCGACCTTCAGCGTGGACAGCGGGGTGTACGGCGAGGGCTTGAGCACCAGCGTGTTGCCGGCCAGGAGCGCGGGTGCGATCTTCCAGAAGGCCAGGGTCAGCGGGAAGTTCCACGGCGTGATGGCGGCCACGACGCCGAGCGGCCGCCGCGCGAGTTCAACGTAGGCCGTGTCGTCGTCCTGAATGACCTGGGTCGGCATGTCGAGGTTTGCGAAGTACTGACACCAGATGGCCGAGGCGAAGACCTCGACGCCGGCGTCACTCAGCGGCTTGCCCTGCTCGGCGGTCAACACCGGCGCAAGATCCCCCGTCGCGGCCATCAGGACGTCGGCCACCTGCAAGAGGGTGGCGCGCCGGGCCGCCTCGTCCGCCTTCCAGTCGCGGGCCGCCTTGGCGGCCGCGTCGAAGGCGGCGTCGAGCTGCAGGCGCGTGCACTCGGGTGCCTGGGCGAAGACCTCGCCCGTGGCGGGGTTGCGGACGCCGAACGTGTCCTCCGTCGGAACGGCCTCCCCGGCAATGGTCATGACGAAATCGGACATGGCACTCCTCGACTGCTCGTGCGGGGGGCGGCCCCCACCGCTGGATACCCCGATCCTCCCACCTGCGCCGCCTCGGCTCAATGCGTCGCGCTGCACCGGAGGTGTCCGTGAGGTTCATGGAAGCGAATCAGCCGAAGAGCAGCGTGATGAACTCGTCGACCGTGGCGCCGACCCGGCGTCGCAGGGCGCGGTCCGACGGCGGCGGCCGGGCCGCGCTCCTGCGCTCTCTCCGCCCTCGGAGAGGCGGAGCGCCGCGACGTCTTCGTCCGCATCCTCACCAGGCGCCTCGGGCCGGCGGCGGGCACCCTGCTCCAGGCGATGGAGCGCAACTGGGAGGAGCGCTGGACCCGCGGGTGCTCCATGGGGCACTTCCCCACCGGCGTGCTGACCCAGTACGGGCGGCGCCTGCGCGAGCCGGTCGGGCGGCTGCACTGGGCCGGCACCGAGCCGGCATCGACGTCCTATGGCTCCATGGACGGCGCGGTGCGTCGGGCGAGCGCGTCAGCGAGGAGATCTTGGCGCCGCAGGCCTGAACGAGGGGACGGGGCGGGCTCGTGCGGCCCAGGTAAAGCCCGGCGGCGGCAGGCCTTACGGCGCCATGCCGTCGGGGCGCGGACCGGGGCCGGAGCCCACCCCGAGCTTCTCCCGGAAGAACGTCAGCGTCTGGTCGAGGGCGGCCCGGGTCGGCGTGCCCTCCTCGTCCTGGAGATGTTCGGTCAGTACGGAGTGGGCCTGCTTGGGGTGGCCGTGCGGATTGCCCGGGGCAGAGTCGATCTCCACGGCGATGAACGCGTCGCCGAGCTCCCGGCGCAGCGTCTCGAAGCGCTCTTCGAAGCAGAAGGGATCGTTGCTGAAGCGCAATCCGAGCAGGCAGGTGCCAGCCGCGGTGCGCTCCTTCACGCGGGCGAGATCGCCCTCGGAGATCCCGATGTCCGCCTTGAACTTCTTGGAGAGCGGGAACGGCAGCGACGGCTGGCTGAGGACGGGCGCCAGCACGATGTCGTCGACCATCATCGCCAGCGCGAAGCCTCCGGTGAAACACATGCCGACCACGCCGACACCGCGGCCCCCGCAACGTTCGTGCTCGGCGGCGGCGAGCTTGCGCAACCACACCGTGACCGGGCTCGTCCGCTTCAGCGCGAAGGCGGAGAACTCCCGGGAGATGCACGCCGGTCCGATCGACTGGAACATGTAGGCCGCCCCGGGCGGGCGACCCGGGTCACCGAACAGGACCGGCAGGACGGCTGTGCACCCGGCCGCGGCCACCCGGCGGCCGAACTGGGCCACCAGCGGGGTGATGCCTGGTATCTCGCTGATGACGATCACCGCAGGACCCGTCCCGATCCGGAACACGTCACGCCGCTTGCCGTGGACCTCGAAGGATTCCTTGGCGAAATCCCCCAGCTCCGCCTCCCACCTGCCCGCTTCGCCGTGCGCCATGGCGGGACCGTAGCATCGGGCGTCGTGGCCGGACCTCTGCGTTCCCTCGACCCTCGCCTGCCCGTTCTGGTCGGCCTGGGTGCCGTCGACAACTCGGCACCGATGGCGGACCTCATGACCGACGCCGTATCGGCGGCCGCGGTCGATGCCGGCGCGCCGGCGCTCCTCGGCCGCATCGACTGCATCGCCGTCCCGCAGGGCTCGTGGGCGCTCAGGGACCCGGCGCGCACGGTCGCCCGGCGCGTCGGGTCGCCCGGCGCGCGCACGCTCTTCTGCGAGATCGGCGTCTCCCAACAGGAGGTGATCAACCACGCCCTGGCGTTGGTGGCGTCCGGAAGCGCCGACACCGTCGTCGTCGCCGGCGCCGAGGCGCGGGCCTGGGCCCGTGACGGCGGCGTCGAGACCGACGAGGAGAACAGGCCACCCGACGAGGTGCTCACCAGGCCGCCGGACTTCGTCGCCCCGGTGGAGATCACGGCCGGCATGGTCTGGCCCCCCGTGCAGGAGTACGCGCTCATTGACAACGCGCTCGGCGCCTCGCTCGGCCTGCCATCGGATCAGCAGCGTGACGAGATCGCCGCGCTGTGGGCGCGCTTCAACGCGGTGGCCGTCGACAATCCCGCGGCGGCGTTCCCCCAACGACGCAGCGCAGCGGACATCGCCACGCCGGGGCCGCACAACCGACCGCTCGCCTTTCCCTACAACCGGTGGCACTCCAGCCAGTGGACTGTCAACCAGGCGTCGGCGCTCCTGATCTGCTCGGCCGAACGGGCGCGCGAGGCCGGCGTGCCGCCCGAGCGCTGGCTCTTCCCCCATGTGGCACTGCATTCGTCGACCGCGGTCACCCTGACCGCCCGGCGACACCTGGAGCAGTGGCCGGCCATGGAAGTGCTCGGCCGGGCCGCCATGGTGCATCTCGATCGGCCGCTGCACGAACTCCGCCTGGCCGAGGTCTACTCCTGCTTTCCCGCTGCCGTGCGGGTGCAGCAGCGCGCGCTGGGGCTCGACCCCGCCGGCACGCCGACGCTCAGCGGTGGCATGGCGTTCGCCGGTGGGCCGTTCAACCACTTCGTCCTGCAGTCTCTGTGCGTCCTGGGGGCGCGGTTGCGGGCCGAGCCGGCCGAGCAGGGTCTGCTGACCACGGTGTCGGGCATGCTCTCGAAGCCCGGCCTGGCCGTCTGGTCCGCCACGCCACCGGCCGGGCTGGGTGCGGCGCTCCGGGCCGACATGGCAGCCGAGGTGGTCGCTGCCACCGAGGCCCTGCCCGTCGTCGACATCCCACCGGCTGCGTCCACCGCGGCGACCGTGGCGTCCTTTACCGTGACCTACGGGGGCGACGAGGGGTTCGACCCTGTCCGCACGGTCATCGTGGCGGACCTGCGTGATGGGGTCCGCACCGCCGCTACCTGCGAAGATGCAGGGACCGCCCGCCTCGCCGTCACCGAAGGCCTCATAGGGCGAGCGGTCTCGGTGAAGGACACGACATTCAGCCTGTGAACGCAAAGCCCCGGCGGAGCCGGCCTCGCCTGGTCGACCCGGACCTGGCAGCCCGGGTACCCGGGCTCACCAGGGTCGCGGCCACCGCGGTGACGCTCTCGGTGCTGAGCGCGGTCGCCATCATTGTGCAGGCGGTGGCGCTGGCCACCGTCGTCGAACGCTCGCTGCTGCACCACGCGTCGCTGGGTGCAGTGACGCCGGAACTCGTCGTGCTGGGGCTGGCCATCCTCGCCCGGGCCGGTCTCCACGGAACCGGCGATATCTCTGCGCTGCGCGCCGCCGACCGCGTCGTCGCCACGCTCCGGCGGCAACTGCTGCAGCACGCTCTGGCGCTGGGACCGCAGTGGCTGGCCGGGGAGCGCCCCGGCGAGCTCTCGCTCACCGCCACCCGGGGGCTGCGCTCGCTGCACACCTACTACTCGCGCTACCTGCCCCAGGCCGCTGCGGCCGCCGTCATCCCGGTGATCCTGCTGGTCTGGGTGGCCACGCAGGACTGGCTGGCCTTCGCGGTGGTCATCGTCCTCGTGCTGGCCGTGCCCGTGACCATGATCTCGTTCGGCCGGGAAGCGACCAAGCGGTCGGAGCGCCAGTGGCGCCGGCTCGGCTCGCTGGCCGGCCGGGTGCTGCAGCTCGTGGAAGGGCTCCCGACCCTGCGCGCCTTCGGCCGCGAATCGCAGGGCCGTCGCGAGGTGGAGGCGTCGACCGAAGGCGTGCGCACCGCAACCATGCGTACGCTCCGCGTCGCCTTCCTGTCCGCGCTCGCCATGGACATGATCGCCGGCTTCGGCGTCGGGTTCGTGGCCATGGTGCTCGGGCTCCGCCTCCTGTGGGGTGAGCTCGACCTCGAGACCGCGATGGCAGTCCTTCTCGTCGCGCCCGAGATCTTCATCCCCATGCGCCGCGCCGGGGCCGAGTTCCACGCCAGCACGGAGGGCCAGGCGGCGGCGGCGCGGGTCGTCGAGGTGCTGGCGACGCCCGCCCCGGCTTCGACTGCGACTCCCCCTTCGGTGCGCGGCCACGAGGCCGTCGCCAGTGCCGGAGGTCCCCTCCGCGACGCGGACACCGGCTTGACGGTCGACGGTCTCGCCGTGCGCTACGAGGACCGTGGGCGTGACGCGCTGCGGGGAGTCTCCTTCCGGGCCGGGCCCGGCATGCGCCTGGCCCTGACGGGGTCGTCGGGGTCGGGCAAGTCGACGGTGCTGGCGGCGCTGCTGCGCTTCGTCGAACCGAGCGAGGGCACCATGGCGTTCGACGGGCGGCCCAGCAGCACCGAGCCCGTCGCGGCGTGGCGGGTTCACTTCTCGTGGCTGCCCCAACGCCCGCACCTCTTCAACACCACGCTGGCCGAGAACCTCCGGCTGGGTGCTCCGGACGCGTCGGACGGGGACCTCCGTCGCGTGCTCGAGGCGGTGGGCCTCGCCGATCTCTTGACCCACCTGCCTGCCGGGCTCCGCACCGCGGTCGGCCACGACGGCCTCACCCTCAGCTCGGGCGAACGCCAGCGCGTCGCCCTGGCGCGGGCCCTGCTGCGCCCGGCCCCCGTGCTGCTACTGGACGAGCCCACGGCGGCCCTCGATCCGCCCACCGTGGCGCGCCTCGCGCCAGCGATCGAGCCGTGGCTGGCCGGGCGCATCGTCGTGGTCGCGGCGCACGAGCCGCTGCTCCTTCCCCACTTCGACGCCGTCGTCGCGCTGCCGACGTCGTCCGGGCTCCCGCTCGTGGTGTCGCCGTGAGTCGCGCCCGGGGACAACTGCGGCGTGTCCTGGCCGAGCCGGGGACGCCGTACGGGCGGTTGGCGCTGGCGGGTCTGCTCGGCCTCGCCGCGGCGGCGGCGACCATCGGCCTGCTGGCCGGGTCGGGCTACGTGGTCGGCCGCGCGGCACTGCGGCCCGGCCTGTCCGCCCTCGTCGGCCTCCTCGCCGCGGTCGAGGTGCTGGCCTTCCTCCGGGGTCCGCTGCGCTACGCCGAGCGGCTGGTCGGTCATGACGCCGCGCTGCGGGCACTGACCCGCTGGCGGCTGTGGCTCTACGACTGCCTCACCCCCCGGGTGCCTGCCGCGCTGGCCGGGTGGCGGAGCGGGGACCTGCTGTCCCGGGCGATCAACGACGTCGATGCCCTGCAGGATCTCTACCTGCGCACGCTGCTCCCGGTGGCGATCGCGACGGGGGCGGCCGTCATCGGCACGGTGGCCGTTGGAGTCATACTGCCGTGGGCTGCGCTCGCCCTCGGCTTGCCCCTCCTCGTCGCGCTGACCGTCCCCGCCCTGCTGACGTGGCGGCGCGGGGGCGACGAGGAGGTGGCCGCTCTCGCCGGGTCCCTTTCGGCGCAGGTCGTCGACGCATTGGCCGGGGCGCCCGAGTTGCTCGCCTTCGGCGCAGACGCCCGCCTCCTCGGCGCCGTCGGAGAACTCGGCCTCCGCACGGACGCGCTGGGGCGTCGTCACGCTCGCCTCGGCACCGGGGCGGCAGTGCTCATTCAGGTCTGCCTCGGCCTGGCGGTGACCGCCGTGCTGGCCACCGGCGTGGCCGCCGTCCACGCGCACCACCTCGGTCAGGTCATGGTCGCCGTCCTTCCACTGGCTGCGCTGGCCACGTTCGAGACCGTCCCGGGCGTCCCCTTGGCGGTGGCCAATGCACGCGCGGTGCAGGCCTCGGCCCGACGGCTCTTCGCTCTCGAGGACGTGCCCATTCCCGTAGGTGACCCGGCTAACCCGCTGCCGCCACCGGCGGGCGTGTCGGAGGTGCGGTTCGCGGACGCCTCCCTGCGCTACGGCCTCGGCCTGCCCCGCGCCCTCGATGCCGTGAACCTGTGCCTGCCGGCGGGCGGCCGCGTCGCGGTCACCGGCTCGAGCGGGGCCGGCAAGTCGAGTCTGGTCACGGCGCTCCTGCGTTACTGGCCGCTCGAGAACGGCACGCTGTCGCTCGGAGGAGCCGACGTCGAGGACCTGCGCCAGGCCGACACGAGGGCCGTCAGCGCGCTGGCCGACCAGCGGGCGCAGATGTTCGCCGGCACGGTGCGATCCAACCTCGTTCTCGGCCGACCCGATGCCACCGAGGCGGAGATCACCGATGCGGTGCGCATCGCTCGCCTGGAGGCCTTTGTGGCCACCCTGCCCCAGGGGCTCGACACGCCGGTCGGCGAGGATGGCGTCGCCCTCTCGGGTGGCGAGCGCCGGCGCCTGGCGGTCGCCCGAGCCCTGCTGGCACCCGGAGCCGTCCTGGTGCTCGACGAGCCCACCAGCGGCCTCGACCCTGCGTTGGCCGACGAACTCATGGACGCCGTTTTGGCCGCCGCCGGGGAGCGGAGCGTGCTGGTCATCACGCACCGGGCCGCCGAGGCGGCGCGGTGCGATGTGGTCGTGACCCTCGAAGAGGGGCGGGTGTTGCCGGCCCGGGCCTGAGCCAGACGACCCGAATGGGTGATTCTTGCCTGCGGAGCGCAAGTATCAAGCGGCCGTTGCATTCTCCCCCCTGACAGGAAGGGGATCGGAGGATGACCGCAGGTTCGGCGGCGGCGGACGCCGCGCCCGACGAGAACGTCGGCCGGGGACAGATGCCACCGGACCTCGTCGCGCTCGAGCAGCCGGCCCGGGACGGGCGCGTGGCCCGGGGGCAGCGGACCCGGCGCAGCGTCGGAGAGGCCCTGATGGAGCTGCTGCGGGCCTGCGTTCCGGATCCGACCGCCAAGGCGGTGGCACAGCGGGCCGGGGTCTCCCTTCGCCTCGTCTTCCACCATTTCGCCGACATGGACGACCTCTACCAGTTCGTGGGCACGCTGCAGCTCCGACGCCAGTGGGCCGAGATGCCACAGGTCTCCCCCAAGCTCTCGCTGCCCACGCGGATCGAACGGACAGTCGCCCACCGGGCCGCCCTCTTCGAGGAGACCTCGTACATCCGGCGCGCCCTGATGTGCCGGGCGCCGACCTGCCCCGCTGTCGGACGGGCGTTGGAGGCCTCGGACAACTTGTTCCTCGAAGACCTGAAGGCCACCTTCTCCCCGGAGCTGGCGGGACTGTCGGCGGCGAGCCGCGCCGAGTATCTCGGGGCGATGGACACGGGCACGTCCTGGGAAGCCTGGGAGCGTTTGCGCGCCACCTCGGGCGTTCCGGTGCGGGGCGCCCGGCGGGTGATGTCGCTCATATTGGAGGCACTGTTCGCCGGATCCGAGGGCGTTGGGCTGCGCACGGGGACCGTCGGCCGGACGCCGTCGAATTCCTGATCAGCCCTCGGGTTCCGCCGGCAGACGTCGGCGCACTTCGTCCACGCTCGGCGCCGGATAAGCCAGGAGGCCCGGTCGCCAGCCGAGGGCGATCTTCTGCGCCCCCGGGCCGTTCTCGGTCCAGACGTGACAGGTGTTGGCCAAGAAGCCGAAGCCGCCCTCGCGCATCGGGTGCTCACCATCCCCTCTCTCGACCTGCCACGCGGCCGACGAGGTGATGCCCTGCACCACCACGGGCCCGATGGCCCGGGCCAGGAATTCCAGATGGCTGCAGCCGCGCTGGCGGCCGAAGCGCTCCTGCACCGCTCCGGAATAGCCCCGGGCCACCGACAAGCCGATCAGGTCGCGGAACGACGGCTCGATCTCCGTGCACTCTGCATGGGGGAAGGTCTTCATGTCGGCGACCGCGTCGACGATGGTCATGTCGGCGCGACGGACGACCATGCCGAGATCCATGAAGTGGAGGTGGCGGGGCGAGTACTCGCCGCTGGCCCAGGGCCGCTCGTCGTGCAGGGTCCCCACCACCGCGAAGTACTCGCCCCGCTGGTACACCTCCATGGTGATGGTCCGGCGATGGACCGGGTCCTCCTTGGAGTCCGGAGGAGGGCGCAGCGCGGCGAGGGTGGGTGGGTCGTCAGCCACCGGCTGATCCTGGCGCGTCGTTGTCGGTGGGTGCCGGCGCGACCTCGTTGAAGCCATGCAGGATTGGCGCATCACGGTTCCATCCGATGCGGGTCACCGATGCCGTGCGCAGGTGCAGGCGCCAGTACAGGTCGACGGTCCCGAGCGCCCAAGCCACCGCAGCCTTGATCGGGCTGACGTGGCTGACCACGACCACGTCGGCGTCGGCCCGCCGAGCCCCGGCACCGTCGACCTCGAACAGGTCGGCGCAGGCCGCCGCGATACGAAGGTCGACCTCAGCCAACGTCTCACCACCCTCGGGACGAAAATTGCGGTCGCGTTGCCACCGCTGCCACACCTCCGCCGGGATACCACCGAGCGGCTGGCACTCGAATTCTCCGTAGTCGACCTCGATCCAGCGCTCGTCCACCTGGATGGGCGGGCCCAGGGCGAGCAGCTCGGCCGAGTCCCGGGCGCGGCGGAGCGGGCTCGAACGCACCTCGGCCACGGGCCTCGCCAGCAGGACCCGGGCCGACCGGGCCTGGGCCCGGCCGAGATCGGTCAGCTCGGCGTCGGTCCGGCCGAGCAACAGGCCCTGCGCGTTGGCCACCGACTCACCGTGGCGTACGAGGATCAGCACGGTCGCACCAGAATCAGCACGGTCAGGCGGGAACGAGGATTCGGCCACACTGCTCACAGGTGGCCACCTCGCCCGCCGGCAGGGCGCGGATCTTCTCGACCTCGACCGACGACAGCTCGAGATGGCAACCGTCGCAGTGACTACCCACCAGACGCGCCGCACCGGTGCCCTTGAGCCGGGCCCGCAAGGCCTCGTAGCGCTCCGAGAGGGGGGTCGGCACGAGCGCGGCCTCGGTCGCCCGGGAGCCCACGGCCTCGCCCAGTGCGGCGTCGATCTCCACCTGGCTCTCGGCGACCTGGCGGCGCAGCTCTGCGGCGTGCCCCTCGAGCGGGACGAGCTGCTCCCGCAGAGCCTTCAGCTCGGCGTCGATGGGATCCTGCTCCAGCATGGCCACCAGCTCGAGCTCCTCGAGCTCGGCCCGGCGTTCGGTCAGGTGCCGCACCTCTTCGTTCATCGCCTGCAGATCGCGGCCCGACGAGCTGGTGGCCGCGTACATCCGCTTCTCGATGGCACCGCTACGTTCGCTGATGACGCGGATCTGTTCCTCCAGGTCCTTTTGGGTGGCGGTCAGTACGGCGCGCCGCGCCGCGGCATCGGTCTGCTCAGCTTCGAGCGAGGCCAGCTGCGCCTCCACGGCGGCCAGTCCCGACGACTCCACCAGCGCGGCGCGACGGTGCTGCAGTTGCGTGATGCTGGTGTCGAGGTCCTGGACGGTCAGCAGGTGCGCCAGGGGGTCGTCGGTCATGCCAAGTCCTCGTAGGCCGTCCGGGCGAGCGGCAGTGCGTCGATGAGCGCAGGGTCGGCCATCCGCAGGGCCTCGTCCCAACTGCACCAACGCGCGTCGGGGCTTTCGTCCGGCGGCGGCATGGGATCCGCCTCCGCGCCGAGCAACAGGTAACGCAGGTCGAGGTGCATGTGCGCGTGGGCCGCATCATGGACATCGAGGTGGATCAGGAACGGACCGGCGGGCGGATGCGCCACCGCCAGGCCCAATTCCTCGACTGCCTCGCGCAGGGCTGCTTGGTCGGGACGTTCGCCGGGGTCGATGTGGCCGCCGGGCTGCATCCAGATGCCGAGCCGTTTGTGGCGGTGCAGCACGGTGCCCCGTCGGCCGACGACGATGCCCGAGGCGGTCACGTGGGTCGGGCCGGCGTGCTCGTCGCACGGTGCGCTCAGTTGCGCGAGCTCGGCCAGAAAGCGCTCCTGGGCTGCCACTTCGCGCGGCGAGGCCGGCGTGTGCCCCTCCACCAGGATCCGCAGATCCTCCGTCGAGGCGTTCGTCCCCATGAGCCGCATCCCTAGCACAGCTCGCCGGTCAGCACGGTGGTGGCGCGCCCCGCGATGGCGACCCTCTCCGCACCGGGGCGCACGTACAACGTCGCACCGCGCCGCGAGAGCTGGCGCGCCACGAGGTCGTCACGACCCAGCTCTGCGGCCCAGTACGGGCCTGCCACGCACTGCGCCGAGCCCGTGGCGGGGTCTTCGTCGATCCCCACGTTGGGCCCGAAGACGCGCAGAACGTAGTCGGCTCCCGAGCCTGGCGTGGCCGCCGCCGTCAGGAGCAGCGCGCGGGACCCGGTCGCGGCAATGGCTGCGAGGTCGGGCTCATAGGCGCCGACGGCCTCGGCCGAGTCGAGCACCACGAAGGTGAAGAAGTCGCTCCGCCCAGTGGCTACGACGGCGCCCGGCCACTGCTCGTCCAGGGACGCCGGCAGCGGGGCCGGGGTCACCGGGTCGGCCGGAAAGTCGAGCTCGATGGTGTCGCCGGCGAAGGACGCGTGCAAGGCTCCGCTGCGCGTATGAAAGGTCAACGCCGCTCCACCGTCGACCACACCCGACTCCCGCAGGACGTGGGCCGAAGCCAGCGTGGCGTGGCCGCACAAGTCGATCTCGACGGCGGGCGAGAACCAACGCAGGCCGAAGGTGGCCGGATCGTCGGAGGGAGTGAGGAACGCCGTCTCCGCGATGCCGAGCTCGAAGGCGATGGACTGCATCCGCGCCTCTTCCAACGGCTGGCGCGTGAGACAGACGGCGGCGGGGTTGCCGCCGAAGGGGACGTCGCTGAAGGCGTCGACCCACGAGATCGGGATCGTCATGACCTCCACGATGCTAAGCGGGTGAGCGCATCGTGCAGGACGTCGGCGCGCTTGCAGAAGGCCCAGCGCACGAGTGTCCGCCCAGCCGCGGGGTCGGCGGCGTCGTAGAACACCGAGCTCGGGATGGCGACGACTCCGCAACGGCCCGGCAGCTCCAGGCAGAACTCCTGGGCGCTGAGTCCCGGCGCGACCGGCGCGATATCGGTGGTGGCGAAGTAGGTGGCGGCGGGCCGGAACACCTCGTACCCGAGCGCCGCCAGACCCGCACAGAGCTGGTCACGTCTCTCTTCGAGCTCGGTGGCGAGCCGACCGATGGCCTCGGGCGGGAAGGCCAGGCCGGTGGCGATGGCCAACTGGAAGGGGGCCGGACTGGTGTAGGTCAAGAACTGCTTGGCGGCCCGGACCGCGGCCACCAGCGGCGCCGGGCCGCTCACCCAGCCCACCTTCCACCCGGTGAAGGAGAACGTCTTGCCGCCCGAAGAGATGGTGAGGGTGCGGTCGCCCATGCCCGGGAGCGTGGCCAGCGGGACGTGCGAGCCGCCGAAGACCAGGTGCTCGTAGACCTCGTCGGTCACCGCCAGGAGGTCGTGGGCGGCACAGAGCGCGGCGACCTGCGTCAGCTCATCGGGCGAGAACACCTTGCCCGTCGGGTTGTGGGGGGAGTTGAGCAACACCATCTTGGTGCGCGGCCCCACGGCGGCGGCGAGCTCGGCGGGATCGAAGCGCCAGTCGGGCGGGTGCAGACGGACGAGGCGAGGCGTGGCGCCGGCCATGGAGGCGGCGGCGGCGTAGGAGTCGTAGGTGGGCTCGAACATGACGACCTCGTCGCCGGGCTCGCACAGCGCCAGCAGGGTGGCCGCGATGGCTTCGGTGGCCCCGACAGTGACGAGCACCTGGGTGTCCGGGTCGAGCTCGATGCCGTACCAGGTCCGCTGATGGGCCGCCACGGCGTGCCGCAACTCGGGGATGCCGCTGCTGGGCGGGTACTGGTTGCGCCCCTCGCGGATGGCCGTGACGGCAATCTCACGCAGCTCCTCGGGCCCATCGGTGTCCGGGAAGCCTTGACCGAGATTGACCGAGTTGGTCCTGAGCGCCAACTCGGACATGGTGGCGAAGATGGTGGTGGTGAAGGCCTGCAGCCGCCGGGTCAGCTGCGCGTCCGGCGGTGCCACCGCGACGATGGTACCAACGGCGTTCTGGCTCGCCTATCGTCGGTGCGGACCGTGCTCAGCATCGCCAACTACAACATGCACTGCGGGATGGACGGCTGGGGCAGGCCCTATGACTACGTGGCCGCCATCGCCGCGCTGGACGCCGATGTCATCGTGCTCGAGGAGGCCTGGACGGTCGCCGGCGATTCGAGCGGTGGTCAGGCGGCCGAGGCAGCCCGGCATTTGGGATACCAGGTGCAGGCGCACACGCTCGGCGAGGGGCGGCGGATCCGCCCGCAGCCCGAGGCGCCCCCCCGGTGGCGGGCACGCAATCTCTTCGCCGAGCGGGCCAAGGCGCTCTATATGGACGGCGTGCGGCCCGTGTCGGCACGGGCGCGAGGTTTGGCGCGCTGGCAGGAGGCCGAGGAGGGCTCGTGGGGTATCGCCGTGCTGGTGCGACCCGCGCTGGCCATCGAGTCGGCGCGGGTCGTGCCCATGTCGACGCTGCGGGCCGACCGGGTCCGGCGGGCCTGCTTGGTTGTGGACTTGACGGTGGACGGTCATCCCATTTCGGTGGCGGGCACCCACATGTCGCACATGCACATGGGTTCGCACCGCAACTGGGCCGAGTTGCGCCGGCAACTGCGTACTGCGGCTCGGCCCGACGCGGTGTTGTCGGGCGACATGAACACCTGGGGGCCGCTCGTCCATCTCTATATGCCCGGCTGGCGCCGGGCCGTGATCGGTCGCACGTGGCCCACCTGGAACCCGCACAGCCAGATCGACCATATTTTGGTGCAGGGCGCGATCCGGCCGGTGGCGGGTGTGGTGTTCCCGCACTCGGGTTCTGACCACCGTCCTATCCGGGCCGAGCTGGAGGTG
>Ga0302184_10000608_pt1 | contig 23123 bp, 18 predicted proteins | sample I_Palsa_N3_3_FD_200233 | JGI IMG/M metagenome (GOLD analysis project Ga0302184, IMG submission 200233) | Peat permafrost microbial communities from Stordalen Mire near Abisko, Sweden - I_Palsa_N3_3 | ecosystem: Environmental > Terrestrial > Soil > Palsa > Peat permafrost | place: Sweden...
ACGATGGCCGGCTACGCCCTCGGCAGGCTGCCGATGCGGGGGAAGTTCACCTTGATGGTGACGCTGCTGATGATCTCGCTGTTCCCCGAGATCGCGGTGATCGCGCCGCTGTACACGCTGGAGAAGGACCTCGGCTGGCTGGACAGCTACCAGGGCCTGATCATCCCGTACACGGCGTTCTTCCTGCCGTTCGCCATCTGGATCCTGCGCAACTACATGCTCGGCATCCCCAAGGAGATGGAAGAGACCAGCCGGATCGACGGCGCCGGGCCGATACGCACGGTGTGGTCGATCATCTTGCCGATGGCCCTGCCGGGGGTGTTCACGGCCGGCATTTTCACCTTCACCGCGTGCTGGACCGAGTTCCTGATGGCGCTCACCTTCGACATCAACCTTAAGATGATCCCGGTCGGTATCGCGACGTTCGGCACCCCGAACGAGGTCCCGTTCGGGACCATCTTCGCCGCCAGCGTGGTGGCGGTGTTCCCGATCGGAATCCTGGTGTTCATCTTCCGCAAGTTCGTGATCTCCGGCCTGACCTCGGGCGCGGTGAAGGGATGAGCGGGCCCGGCACGCTCAGTAAGGAGGCATGATGGCCACTGTCGACATGGAAAAAGTGAACAAGGTCTACGAGAACGGCTTCCACGCGGTCAAGGACTTCACGCTCGACGTGGCCGAAGGCGAGTTCATGGTGCTGGTGGGCCCGTCCGGCTGCGGGAAGACCACCGCGCTGCGGATGGTGGCCGGCCTGGAGGACATCACCAGCGGCCTGCTGCGCATCGGGGGGAAGGTCGTCAACGACGAGACCCCCAAGGAACGCGACATCGCGATGGTGTTCCAGAACTACGCGCTGTACCCGCACATGACCGTGGCCGAGAACATCGGCTTCGCGCTCAAGCTGCGCAAGCTGCCGAAGGCCGACATCGCGGCCAAGGTCAAGCAGACCGCCGAGATCCTGGGGCTGACCGACTGGCTGGACCGCAAGCCCGGCCAGCTCTCCGGCGGTCAGCGCCAGCGGGTGGCGATGGGCCGCGCGGTCGTGCGCGAGCCCTCGGTGTTCCTGATGGACGAGCCGCTGTCCAACCTGGACGCCAAGCTGCGGGTGCAGATGCGGGCCGAGGTGCAGCGGATCCAGCGGCGGATCAACGTGGCCACCTTGTACGTGACCCACGACCAGGTCGAGGCGATGACCATGGGCGACCGGGTCGCCGTGATGCGGTCCGGCACGCTACAGCAGGTGGACCACCCGCAGACGCTCTACGATCACCCGGACAACGTGTTCGTCGCGGCGTTCATCGGCTCGCCGGCCATGAACCTGTACGAGGCGACGATGAGCGAGGACGCTAGGGCGGTCAAGCTCGGATCCCAGACGCTGCCGCTGCCGGACGATTTGTTTGAGGCCCGTCCCGGGCTGACTCGCTACGGTAGCAAGAAGGTGGTCCTGGGCGTGCGGCCCGAGCACCTGCCCGCCGCGCACGACGGCGCCACCGGGCCGACCCTGGTCGGTAACGTGGACCTGATCGAGGCCCTCGGCTCGGAGCTCGTCATTCACTTCACCATCGATGCCCCCCGGGTCCAGCCCGAGGGCGCGACCACCGACGACGAGGACGCGACCGCGCATGCGGGCGAGGGTGTGGCCCGAGTCGATCCGACGACCAAGGTCAAGGTGGGCGAGCGGATCACGTTCGCGGTCAACACCGAGGGCATGCAGTTCTTCGACATGGAGACGGACAAGGCGATCTGGACCTGACGGGCCCGGCCCGCGGCTGGTTCCATGACCAGCCGCGGGCCGCTCGGGTCGTTCGGAAAATAACGTTGTTTCACCTTTAGTCGCGAGCGGGCACAGCAGGATTCGGGCCTGGGCCGGCGGCTGGCGGCCGGCGGCCGGCGGCTGGCGGCTGGCGGTTAATTTTGGTAGTGCCCAGGTCATATTGTGAGATCAGGCTAAATTCCCCCCGCGTTCATCCTTGGAAGGACATCGATGTCTGCGGTCCGTGCTGGCGGTCAGCGCCGACATGCCCGACCGACGATGAAGGACGTGGCGGCGCTGGCGGGAGTGGCGGTCAAGACCGTGTCGCGGGTGATGAACGGCGACCCGACCGTCGCGCCGGATCTGGCCGCCCGGATCCGGGACGCGGCGGGCAAGCTCGGATACCGGCCCAACCTGACCGCGAGCAGCCTGCGCCGCGGCGACCGGCGCACGGCGACGATCGGGCTGCTGCTCGAGGACGTGGCTAACCCGTTCTGCGCTGCCCTGCTGCGGGCGGTGGAGGACGTGACCCGGGGACGGCGGGTTCAGATCCTGATCGGGAGCCTGGACGAGGACCCGGACCGCGAACGCGACCTGGCCATCACGCTCATCGACCGTGGCGTCGACGGTCTGGTGATCATGCCCGCCGCACCAGACCAGAGCTACCTGGTGGCCGAGCGCAGGCTGGGTACCCGGGTGGTATTCGTGGACCGGGAACCCAGGTTCCTCGATGCCGACGCCGTGGTTTCCAGCAATCGCCTCGGCGCCGTAGCCGCCGTGAACCACCTGTGCTCGTTCGGACACCGGCGGATCGCGTACCTCGGCGACAGCCCCGGCATCGCTACCGCGGCGCACCGATTCGACGGCTACCGACACGCGCTGGAGCGAGCCGGGCTGGACACCGACCCGCTGATCGTCAGGCAGGGCCTGCGCACCGTCGATGCCGCGATACAAGCTGTCACTGAGTTGCTCAGCTCGGCCGACCCGCCGACCGCCCTGTTCGCGAGCCAGAACCTGGTCACGATCGGCACGGTGAAGGCCCTGCGGCAGGCCTGCTTGCAAGAGACGATCGCCCTGGTCGGCTTCGATGACTTCCCGCTCGCCGACGTCCTGGTCCCGGGCATCACCGCCATCACCCAGGACGTCGCGCAACTCGGGCACCTGGCGGCGGAGCTGTTGTTCGCTCGCCTGGACGGCGATGACTCGCCCGCGCGCACGCACGTGGTGCCGACCGGCATCATCACGCGCGGTTCGGGCGAGATCAGGCCCGCCCCCACCATGGCGGTGGGCGGATGACGGGCCGGGCCGGGGTTACCGTCATCGGCGAGGCGATCATCGACCTCATCCCCGCCGGGGCGCCAAAGACGTTCCAGGCCGTGCCGGGCGGGAGCCCGTACAACGTCGCGATCGGCCTGGCCCGTCTCGGGCACCACGCGACCCTGATGGCGCGGCTGGGCGACACGGCGTTCGGCCGGATCCTGCGCGATCACGCCCAGGCCGAGGGCATCGACCTGGGCTCCGCGCCGAGCGCCGCGGAGCAGTCCACGCTGGCCGTGGTGTCCCTGGACGCTGCGGCCCGGGCCAGCTACGACTTCTACCTCGACGGCACCGCGGACTGGCAGTGGACGACCGAGGAGACCGGCCGCGCGCCAGCGCAGGCCGCCGTGCTGCACTTCGGGTCGATCGCGTCCTGGACGCCGCCGGGCGACGCTCGGATCCTGGAACTCGCCGGTCAGATGCACGGGCGCGGCGACGTGCTCATTACCTATGACCCGAACGTCCGGCCCGGATTGCTGGCCGATCCCGGGCACGGGCGGCGGGTGGTCGAGCGCGCCATCGGCCTGGCCCACCTGGCCAAGGCGAGCACGGACGACATCGCGTGGCTCTACCCTGACCTGACGCCAGCGGAGGTCGCCCGGCACTGGCTGCAGCTGGGCGCGACCGTGGTGGTCATCACCAGCTCCGCGGACGGGGCCTACGCCTACACCGCCCAGGGCTGGTCGGTCCGTCGGCCCGCGCTCGACGTGGTCGTGGCCGACACGGTGGGCGCCGGGGACTCGTTTACCGCCGGGCTGATCGGATCGCTGCTCGGGCGGGGCCAGTATGCGCCCGCCGACCTGGCCCGCTGCCCCTCCGGCGAGCTATCCGGGGCCCTGGACGACGCGATCCTGGTGGCCTCGATCAACTGCGAGCGGCGGGGCAACGACCCGCCGACCGCCGCCGACGTGGCCGCGGCCCGGGACCGGCTCAAGCCGATCTGAGCACGGCGGCCTGATCCCGGCGGGACCGCGGCCGGTTGCCTCGTCATGCGAAAAGGCAACCCAATCAGATGGTCGGCCATAGTCGTGCCGGCTAGAGTATCGTCATGAAAACGGAAGGGCGAGATCCGGGGCACGATGGCTCGCCGGAACGGCGGCAGCTGTCGTTCCGGACCAGCGGGCTGGTGATCGAGCTCGAGATCACCGGCGGCGGCGAGTCCCGGCGGCTGGCTGGCCGGCTGATTCCCGGGCAATCCGGCGTGGTGGAGATCCGGGGCGTCGTCACCGTGCAGGCCGACGCGCTGGGGCGGTTCAGCGTGGAGGAGGTCCCGCCCGGTCAGGTCAGCCTCCGCTGCCGGCTGGGCACCGAAGCTGCCCCCGCCCAGATCGCCACAGGCTGGGTGGCCCTTTAAGGGCTAGCACTGTAAGGGCTAAGGCGTGCGGCCTGCTGCCAGTAGGCGCAGCTCTCGCGCACGCCGCACCGCCGAGGAGCGATCACGGGCCTGCAGCTTGGCGTAGATGTTGCGGACGTGCGTGTTGACGGTGTTCACCGAGACGGACAGCTCGCTGGCGATCTCTGGCCGGGACAAGTTCGTCGGGAGGTATCGCAGCACCCTGAGCTCGCCTGGGCTGAGCTCTTCGGCATCGGCCGGCGGCGGTTGATGTCCGGCCGCCACTGATGAGCCGTGCAGGATGTCGAGTATGTCGGTGAGCAGGGCGGCGTGCGCTGTCTCATGCCGCGGCAGGGCCTCGAGCAACTCCCCGGAGAACGTCATCGCGAACGGCAGGACGAGCCGGTCAGACTCGGCCAGGGCCAGGGCGCGTTCAGCGGCGTGGTTCGCCGCGCGCTGGTTACCGAGTTCACGGTGGGCGAGCCCGGCGAGCAGGTGCGCCTCCACGACCGTCACGTAACCGATGACCGGGGCCGTGCCGTCCAGAACCTGCCGCAGCGCGCCCAGGGCTCCGGCCGGATCGCCTTCGGCGAGGCAGATCACCGCGCCAGCATTACGGATCTCACCGGAGCCAGCCCGCTCGTCATCGAGCGCCGCGAGCGCCACACGGGCTTCGCCCGGCCGCCCGAGCCGGGCTTGGGTGGCCAGCATCCAGCCGGTCACCTGGCTCGCCAGCGCGTGCGATCCCTCGAGCTGGGATCGCAGGTCTTCGGCCGCGCTGAACTCCTCGAACGCCTCATGGCGGCGGCCGCGGCAGGCGTGCAGTATCGCAGCCGTGTGGTGCAGCAGCAGCGTGATGTCCGGCCCGGTATCGGTTTGCAGGGCCCGCGCGGTGCGCTGCAGCCATCGCTCGGCCTCGTCGAACTCGCCCAGCCACACCATCGTGCCGGCCAGCGTCATCAGCGCGGGCGCGATCACCGGTTCGGCGCCCCAGCCGTACCGCTCGGCGAGCTCGATTGCTTCCCGGCAGCGCCGCTGGGTCGTGATGAACGGGTCGATCTTCGACGCGAAACCGAGCTGGGCGAGACAGCCGACTTCGAGGTAAGGCCGGCCGATCTCCCGGGCCAGGACGGCGCCGTGGCGGAGATGACGTTCGGCGTCTGGCAGCCCGAGCGTCCACGCCTCGACGGTGCCCAGGTTCATCAGCGCGACGGCTCGCAGGTCGCTGCCCAAGGCGATGTCTTCGTCGGACTGCCCGGTTACCGGCGAGGCGAGGAACCTGACCTGCTCGATGACCCCGGCCAGGTGGCCGCGCCGCCTGGCCAGCGACAGCTTGAGCGACGCGATCGCCACCTGGAGGCGGCGCCGGCGATCCGGCGGCGCCGTCTCGGCGTACGTCTCGGCGACCGCCAGGTGGGCGGCCGCCTCGTCCAGGCGTCCCTGGACCAGGTCACCCCCGGCGCGGACCAGGGCCAGCTCGGGGTGATCGCGGCCCGGCGGGAAGGCCCGCACCAGCGCCAGCATGGTCTGGGTTTGCCCGTCGAGCGTCAAGCTGAACGAATGGTCGGCGAGCAGCCGGGCCGCATCGGGCCAGTCGCCCGCTGCCTGGGTGTGCCGGATGGCGTCGACCACCTGGCCCTGCCGGATGAACCACCCGGCGGCGCGCCGGTGCAGCACCGGCACTTCCTCGGGCAGCGTCCGGCGTAGCTCCAGCCGGAGCAGGTCCCCGAACAGGTGGTGGTAGCGGAACCAGGTGCGCTCGGGGTCCAGCGGCACGACGAAGGTGTTCGCGTCCGCAAGTTCCAGCAGGATGCGCTCCGATCCAAAGCGGCCGGTCAGCACGTCGGCCAGTTCGCCGTTGACCCGGTCGAGCAGGGAGGTGCGCAGGAGCAGATCCTGGACGTCGGCTGGCTGACGCTCCAGCATTTCGGCGATCAGGTACTCCGCGACCGTGCGGTCGCTGCCGGAGAATTCCGCGACGAACCGCTCGGGGTCGGGGTGACCAGCCAGGGAGATCGCCGCGAGCCGAAGGCCCGCGGCCCACCCCTCCGTTCGCTCGTGCAGCAGCGCTGCCCCGGCCTCGGACAGCGCGATACCCGAGGCGTCGAGCAGCATGCGTGTTTCGCGCTCGGTGAAGCGCAGGTCGGCCGCGCGGATCTCGGCTAGTTCGCCGGCCAGGCGCAGCTGATGCAGGCCCAGCCGCAGATCGTGACGCGTGGTCAGCAGCGCATGCGCGTGCGGAGGAAGGTTGGTCAGCAACCGGGTGAGCTGACCGAGGGCCTCCGGCGAATTCAGCTCGTGCAGATCATCTATCACCAGCGTGACGTCGCCGCGAGCGTCGGCGAGCTCCGATAGCACCCGGTCAACCATCGCGGGCGCGTTGAAATCGGGCGTCGCCGCCGGCGGTCCCGTGCGGCCGGTCGTGGCCGAGGCGTGACGGACCGCGTCGAGCAGGGCCAGCCAGAACTGCTGGGCGTCTTGCTGATCGCGTGGTACCTGCAGCATGGCGAGCCGCTGCTGACCCTGGCCCTGACCGTCGGCCCAGGCGCGCAGCAGCGACGTCTTCCCGCTGCCGGCCGGAGCCGAAATGATCGTCACCTTCCCTGCCGCCGCGCGAGCTAGGGCAGCGAGAAGCTCGCTCCGGTCGATCAGCCGGGGATTCGCGTGAGCCACCTTCAAAGGCCTGCCTTGATATGTACGCCTGACACCCGAGCGTTGGTGACCCAGTCCTGGCCCCCTCTCTCGGTATCAGGCCAGCACAGGTGCTGTCAACCGGGCGCGAACCTCCCGTCCCGCGTGGCCCGGTCCGGCAAATCACCAGGATCTGGTGAGGACCTCTCACCTGCCTGGCGGCGAGCCTGGGTCGGTCAGGGCTCGCACGGCCGCCAGGGACGTGCGCGAGTTTCAAGGGAGATACCGTGACATCACCAGGCGACCTGTCCGACTACGCGCCGATCCCCCAGTCCGCGCTTGGCCCCGCCCTCAACGACCAGGGCTACTACGTCGGGCGGGTCGAGCGGAACCTCTACTGGGTCACCGACGGCGTCTACCAGTCCGCGTTCTTGACCACTCCCGACGGCGTGGTGCTGTTCGACGCGCCGCCGAGCATCGGCGGTAACCTACGGCGGGCCGTGGACGAGATCGCCGCCGCCAACGGCGTGACCAACGCGGTGACCCACCTGGTCTACTCCCACCACCACGCCGACCACGGCGCGGCCTCCTCGCTCTTCGACAACATCGTCCGGATCGGGCACGAGGAGACCCGGCGACTGCTGCTGCGGGACGACGACCCGGCCCGGCCCGTGCCCGACGTGACCTTCGCCGACACCTACACGCTGGAGGTAGGCGGCGAGCGCGTCGAACTGGCCTGGCGCGGCTCCAACCACACGCCGGACAATATCTACATCCACTTCCCCGACCACGACACCTTGATGTTCATCGACGTTGTCAACGCCGGCTGGGTGCCGATCTACAACGTCAACCTGTCCGAGGACGTGCAGGGGTACATGGCCGCCCCGGACACCGTGCTGTCCTACCCGTGGACGCACTTCATCAGCGGGCACCTCGGCAGGCTCGCCACCCGCGAAGACGTCGCCCTGCACCAGCAGTACATCGCCGACATCGAGGCCAGCTCCAGGGAGGCCCTGGAGAGCGTCAACCCGGTGCCTTATTACGTGGCGGGCGGGGTGAACGTCTGGGCTGGCGTCAAGGGCCACCTCGATGCCGTCACCGAACGTGCCGCCGCGCCCGTGGTCGCCAAGTACACCGGCGTGCTGGCCGCCGCGGACATCGAGGAATTCACCTACACCACGACCTTCCAGATCATGCAGTCGCTGCGCCTGGACAAGGGCCCGAGCGGTCCGGTCCATCCCTGATCAATCCCCCCGGCCGCACCGGGGCCCCGTGGCGGCCCCGGTGCGGGGACCAAGAGGATGACAGGTATCATCTTGCTGGTCCAGAACTCTCGCAGCCGGAGGGTCCACCGTGGGCACGTCTCGAGCGGCCAAGGCGGCCAGCCACGACCGCATCCTGGACATCGCCGCGGCCCGGATCCGCCGCGACGGCATCGGCGGTCTCGTCGTCGCCGACCTGATGGAGGAAGCCGGGCTGACCCACGGCGGTTTCTACCGGCACTTCGAGTCCCGACAACAGCTCGTCGCAGAAGCCGTGCAGCGGGCTCTGACGCAGGGCAGCGCATGGACGATCGCGGTCGGCCAGACCGGCGGGGAGCAGGGTTATACCGCGCTCGTCGACGGTTACCTCAGCCCCTGGCACCGGGATCATCCCGAGTCGGGCTGCGGGGTAGCCGGGGTCGCCGCGGATGCCGCCCGCGCCGCCGGGCCGGAACGCGGTTCCTACACTCGCCAGGTGAAGGAATGCCTCGCGGTGCTCACCGGCCTCACCGGCCACGCCGACCTCACCGGCCACGCCGACCGCCAGGCGGCAGAACGCGAAGCGGTTCTCACCCTCAGCGCCCTCGTCGGCGCGATCTGCGTAGCCCGGGCCGTCGACGACCCCGACCTGTCCGGGCAGATTCTGGCCAGCACCGCCGCCGCGCTGAAACAGCGCGTCCTGAAGCGGGACGGGTGACGGTGGTGAGCATGCCGGTACCGTTCTGCGGCCGAGACGCCCAAATGACCGCGTTGAGTGAGCAGCTCAGCCGGGCCCGCGGCGGCGCCGGCGCGGTGGTCCTGGTCGAAGGGGACGCCGGGATGGGCAAAAGCCGACTCCTCGACGAAGCGGCGGCGGTGGCGCGGCGCCGCGGTTTCCGAATCGGGATCAGCGCGGCTGATCCGGGCGACAGCATGGTCGAACTAGCGACGCTGATGGCGGCGCTGTTCGAGGGGCCTGACCCGATCTTGGACCGAGCTGAGCTCCCGGACCCGCGTACGCTGCCCGAACAGAGGTACTGGGTCCTGCAGGACCTTCAGGGTTTGCTCGAACGCGCAGCGCGCCAGACGCCACTTCTGATCTGTCTTGACGACTTGCAATGGACAGACGGCGGCACGGCGGCCGCGCTGCGAGCTCTCCCGAACCGCCTGGCGACGGTTCCGGTGGCCTGGGTTCTGGCGTTCCGGCCCAGCCCCGGATCCCGCCAGCTCAAGAGCGCCCTTGGCTACCTGGAGCACAACGGGGCCGAGAAGATGGTTCTGCACCCCCTCGATGAGGGGGCCGTGCGGCAACTGACGGCCAGCATCGTGCAAGCCGAACCCGACAGCGGCTTGCTCAAGATGGCCGAACGGGCAGGCGGTAACCCGTTCTTCCTGGTTGAAATGGTTTCGGGCCTGAGAGAAGAGCGGCTCGTGCGGATCGAGTCCGGACGGGCAGAGTTGGCGGAGACCCGGCTTCCGCGCCGGGCGGGGGAAACCATGCGGTGGCGATTGGACCAGATGTCCGAGCTGGCACATCAGGTCGCAGCCGTGGCCACGGCCCTCGGTCGGCGGTTCCCGTTCGACGACCTAGCCGCGATGCTCGAGCGCCCGCCTTCGGCGTTGATGGGGCCCGTGGAAGAGATGCTGCAGGCCGGCCTGTTCGTTGAAAGCGACAACCTGCTCACCTTCCGGCATGACTTGATCCTCGAGACGGTCCGGGCCAGCTTGCCGGGGTCGGTGAGCCGGGCCCTGGATCGGCAGGCCGCCACCGTGCTCATGGCCCGTGGCGCCCTACCGCTCGAGGTCGCGGCCCGGCTCGCGGCCAGTGCCGAGCCGGGAGACGAAGTCGCGATCACGACGTTGTCGAAGGCCGCCGACACGCTGGAAACCACCGATCCAGGGGCGGCCGCCGACTTGAGCCGGCGGGCCCTGGAGCTCGCACCGCGCGATCATCGGCTGCGCCGGGCGCTGGTGTCAAAAACCGCCGTTCGGTTGCACGCCGCCGCGCGCGGCGACGAAGCGAAGGAATTCGCCGACACCGTTCTGCGCCAGGCCCTGCCACCCGAGGAAGAAGCCGACTTCCGGCTCATCATCTCCGCCATGTTCACGCTGTCCCCCGACATACGCGCGGACTCCTGCCACAAGGGTCTGGCCCTGCCGGATATCTCGGCCTACCTCCGCTCCCTCCTGTTCGCCAACCTGCTGCACAATCTGGTCACCGCGGGCCGACTGGACGAAGCGCGCGCGGTGCTCCCCGAAGCGCGGCAGGCCGCGGGCAGATCCGGCGACGCGTGCAGTCAATTCGTCCTAGAGCTGGCCGAATCCGGCTTGTACTACGCCGATGACCGATTCGCGCAGGCAGTTGAACTCGTGGAACGCGCTCAGCGGAGCGGTCGCGTAGCTGCCGACCAGGCCGGGTTGTCAACTCAGTACTGGCGCATTGGTCAAGCCCGGCGGCAACTCACCACCCAGTGGCTCTGCGACGCCCTGAACGTGGTCGACCGGCTGGAGGAGTCGCTGCAGGTATCAACCGCGAATATCACCATCGCCCGGCACGAACGGCAGGCCTGGGCGCTCAATATCTTCGAGACCGGGCGGGCCAGGCTCCTGCTGCAGATGGGCCGGCTCACCGACGCTGGGGTAACCCTCGGGCGACTGTTCACCTCCGACGTCGCGCACCAGGTCGTCAGCGTCCTGGATGCCGCCGGAGTCGTCGCCCTGGGACGCGTGGCGATTCACACAGGTGACCGGAACCTGGCCCGGCAGGCTGGAGATATCGCCCAGGTGATGCTCGGCCGCGACATTCCCATCGTCCGCCGTCACGCGGCCTGGTTGCTCGCCATGGCGGCGATGGCGGACGGCGACCCGCTCCGGGCGCGGGAGTGCCTGTGCTTCCTCGGCGAGGACGAGCGTACCTCGGTGCTTCCGTTGTTCCCCATGGACATCACCGATGAGGTCCAGCTGATTCGTATCGCGCTCGCCGCGGACGACCCTAAGCTCGCGGCACACGCCGCCGACGCCGTTCGCCGACGTGCGCAGCTCAACCCTGAGGTCAGGTCACTGCAAGCCGTCGCGGCGCACGCGACCGGTCTGGAGAACCACAGTCAGAAGGATCTAGCCGAGGCCGTGGAACTCTACGAGCAGGGTCCGCGGCCGCTGGCCCTGGCCTCGGCACTGGAGGATCTGGGTCGCGTGGCCCTGGATGACGGCGGAACACAAGCCGGCATAGACGCGTTGACCCGCGCCTTGGTGCTGTATACCGAGGCCGCGGCGAGCTGGGATGCCGGCCGGGTGCGGCGGCGACTGTGGTCGGTCGGCGTGCGCCGCCGCCTGGTCCCGGCCCGGCGCCCCGATCGTGGCTGGGCTGCTTTGACGGACTCCGAGCTGGCCGTGGCGCGGCTGGTAGCTCAGGGCCTGAGCAACCGGGAGGTGGCCGAGCACCTCTTCCTGTCGCCGCACACCGTGAGCGGCCATCTGCGCCATGTCTTTGGCAAGCTCGGCGTCAATTCGCGATTCGACCTGGCCCGGGTCGCCGCCGGTGCAGATCGCTGACCTTCTCACGCGGGTGGCATCGGCGGTCTAGCTCGCGGCGGGCACGGTGGCGGCGGCAGTCTCGATGAGCTGCGCCACCTCGTCGGGATGGGAAACCATCGCCACGTGACTCGACGGGACCTCGACCGTGCTCGCCCCCATCCGGCTGGCGAAAAGACGCTCGGCATCGGGCGGGATCGCCTGGTCTTCGGTGGCGACCAGATACCAGGACGGCAGAGATTTCCAGGCCGGGACGCCCATCACGTCGGTGAAGGCGGATCCGGCCAGCGCTTGCTGCACGGCGTACATCACCTTGGCCTGGACCGGATCGACGTCGGCCGCGAAGTGGTGCACGAAGTCGTCTTCCGACAGCCAGCCAAAACCCTGCTTGTCGGTGAACAGGTGGGCCAGGGCGGGGGTCACAGGCCCCTGCGACAGGAGCGCGCCGAGCGATTCGCCCTCGTCAATCCCGAACGCGGCGATGTAGACCAAGCCGACGACGTTCGGCGCGTCGGTGCCGAGGGCGGTCATGATCTGGCCGCCGTAGGAGTGGCCGGCGACGATCGTCGGGCCATCCTGACGGTCCAGCACGTGGCGCAGCCGGGCGACGTCGTCCGCCAGTGCGGTCATCGGGAACTGGGGTGCTATGACGTTGTAGCCGTCGGCCTGCAGGCGCTCGATGACGCCGCTCCAGCTGGAGCCGTCAGCCCACGCGCCGTGGACAAGGACGATATTCGGTCGGGCAGCCATGTGGGTAGTTCCTCTCCTGGTTCAGCTGAGGGCGTCGTCTAGGGTCATGGTCCGGTTCCGGGTGACGGCAGAGGTATCGGCATCTTGACTGCACTTACCGATCGGGGTCTGCGGCCGGCCGGGCTGCGGCGCGGGTGATCACGTCGCGGAGCTGATGGCGGCCGGCCACGCCGAGCTTGGGGTAGGAGCGGTACAGGTGCGAGCCGACCGTCCGCGGGGACAGGTACAGCCGGTCGGCGATCTCGCGGTTGGTCAGGCCATCGCTCGCCAGGTGGATGATCTGGCGTTGCTGGGGAGTGAGCTCGGACAGGGCGTCGGCCGGATCGGCGGCGTCGGGGATGGCGACCCCGCACGCGCGCAGCTCGGTTTCGGCACGTTGCGTCCAGGATCTGGCCCGCAGTCGCCGGAAGGTGTCCAGGGCGGCCATGAGCAGGGGCTTGGCCTCGTTGATCCGGCGCTGGCGGCGCATCCATTCGGCGTAGTCGAGCTGAAGCTGGGCTCGCTCGAACGGCCAGCACTCCCCCGCCGGGTCGCACAGCGCCTTGTCGAAGTGGGGTTCGGCGCTGGCCGGGTCGGCGAGTAGGCCATGGGCCCGGGCCAGGAGCTGCTCCAGGCGCGGAGATGGCGTCCCATCTAGGTGGCGCAGCGCACGGTCGAGGATTTCGCGGCCTTCCAGCTGCCGGCCCGCCCGGACCGCGGCGGCGGCGAGGTCGGCGAGGCCGAGGTAGGAGACGTGGTAATGCAGCGGGCTGCAGTCCGGATAGAACAGCTGGCGCAGCTGAGCGTAGGCCACGAGGTGATCGCCGTCCGCGAGGGCGGCGATACCGAGCGCGTGCCAGGCCCGGGCGGTGACACCCCGGCTCTGCGCGGGATCGATGCGGGCCAGGGCCCTGGCCGCGTGGGCGCGGGCGGCGGACGAGTCTGCGCGCCCGGCCAGGACGGTGGCCACGCTCACGTCGGCGGCCGCCGCCACGATATCCATCTGGTACGCCTCGGCCAGGTCGCTGGCCTCGGCGCAGACGGCCAGGGCGTCGTCCCAGCGGCCGGTGTCGATATAGCTCCACCCGAGCGCCGAGAGCGCTGCGCCGCTGGCGCCGCGAACGCCAGAGGACGCGAGCCGGTGCACGGCTTCCTGGAGTAGTTCGACCGCCAGTTCCGGCTCGTCGAGGAGCCACGCTGCGGCACCGGGCACCGACGGGTCGTCAAGCTCGGCCGCGGTAAGGCGGTGCAGGCGCGAGACGAGCTCGTTTCGGCCGACGAACGGATTGGTGCCGGCCCGGATCCAGACCTGCAGCGCGTCGAGGTCCGCGGACGGTGCGCCAGCGGGCGGTGGCGACCCTCGTCGCTCGAGATGATCCAGGGTGCGGGCGACAGCCTGACGGCTGGCGGGCGTGCCGGACTGGTAGGCGACGGCCGTTGCCGTCCCGAGGGCACCCCAGGCCAGGTCCGGCCGGCCGGCCGAAGCCTCTTCCGCGACGGCGATCAGGACCGACAGCGCGGCGACATGCTGGCTGGTCCAGGCGAGGGCCCAGCCCACCGCCCGGCGGGCGGCGATCTGCAGCCCCGGGTCCGCCGTGATGGCCAGGGCCCGGCCGGCCAGATCTTCGACCCAGTCCGCCTGCCCGGTGGGGACGGCGACCGAGGCGGCGGATATCAGCCGCCTGGCCTGGTCCTCACGGTCCGGGCTGAGCTCGGCGGCACGTTCCAGGGCTAGCGCCGCGGCCGCCGCGCCGTCGCGGCGCTGCGCCTGCGCGGCGGTGGCCTCGAGCAGCGACGCCAGCCGTTCGTCGGGTTCCAGGGCCGCCGCGGCCAGGTGCCACGCACGCCGGTCCGGCTGATCGGCAAGCGCGTCGGCCAGCCGGCGGTGCGCCGCGGCGCGCTCGGCGAACGGCGCGGTGTGGTACATGGCCGAACGGACCAGGGGATGGGAAAACTGCAGCCCTGACCGGTTCACCTTGACCAGGCCCAATCGCTCGGCCGGGGCCAGGACGTCAGCCACGAGCCCGTACGTGCCGCCGGTCGCGGGGCCGGAACCTGGACCGGGGCCCGGACGGTCGGCAATGGCGGCCAGCAGCAATGCCGCCCGCGTCGGCTCGGGCAGGCCCGCGAACCGGGCGGCCAGGACAGCGGCGAGCTTGCGGCTCAGGGGTAGTGGCTCGGCGGCCCAGCGACGCCCCGCGGCGGGATCGGCGGCGATCACCTGGGCTAGCTCGATCAGGGCCAGGGGGTTGCCGGCCGCCTGGGCGAGCACCTGGCCGCGAGCACGTCCGCGAGGCGGATGCGGCTGCTCGTCCAGTAGCCGGTTCGCGTCTGACGTCGGCAGCGGCTCAATGCGCAACTCCGGGAACCCCGAGTCCAGGCCGGGCAGCGGGGCTGGCCCCCGCCCGCCCAGGACCAGTACCACGCGCTCAGCGTCGAGGCGGCGGCCGACGAAGGAAAGCACGTCCAGCGAGCTGCGATCGAGCAAGTGGGCGTCGTCGACGGTGACGAGCAGCGGGGACCCCTCCGATAGCTCTGACAGCAGGGTAAGCGCGGCGATTCCGGTCAGGAGCCGGTCGGGAGGGACCGGCTCCGAGGTCAGGCCGAGCACCCCGCGTAGCGCCTTGCTCTGCCGCGCGGGCAGGTCAACCGTGCTGTCCACGACCGGGCGCAGCAGCTGATGCAGGGCCGCGAAGGGCAGGTTCGTCTCCGGCTCCCGACCCGTGACCGCCAGCACTCGCGAGCCGGCCGACCGGGCTCGGTGCGCCATATCCGCCAGGAGCACGCTCTTACCGATGCCCGCGTCACCGAGTACGACCAGCACGCGGCTGGCCACCGGGATGGGGTCAACCAGGCCCCGGAGCAGGGACAGCTCAACGTCCCTGCCGACCAGCGGACCGCGGGCCGGAACACCCGGCCACGCCGCCCCCGGGCTGATCACCTCGGACATCTCGTCACCTCAACAGCGGGTCGGCCGGTGTACCCAATGTCTGCGTGATCGCGCCCGCGCACATCGCATGGTCGTGCCATATCTACCGAGCTGACCAAGGCGCGTGGGCGCGACAAAGTGCAGTCACGTTGCGGATACCGCCGGGACCGGCCTGGAGGGCACAGTCGGACCATCTCCACCGCCGCGCCATCCCGGGAACGCCCCTCAATGAGAGGTCACGATGCCTTTCGTCACTGTCGGCCGGGAGAATTCCGGTGCCATCCGGATCCACTACGAGGACCACGGTTCTGGCGTTCCCGTCGTGCTCATCCATGGCTATCCGCTCAGCGGGCACTGGTGGGAAAAGCAGGCTGGTGCCCTGCTGGCGGCCGGTCGCCGGGTGATCGCTTACGACCGGCGGGGCTTCGGCGCCTCCAGCCAGCCCAGCGTGGGCTACGACTACGACACCTTCGCCGCGGACCTCAACGTCCTGCTCAATGAGCTCGATCTGCGTGACGTGGTGCTGGCCGGGTTCGGCATGGGGACCGGTGAGGTAGCCCGCTATCTGGCGACCTATGGTTCGCGGCGCGTCAGCTGCGCAGCGATGATCGCGCCCGTCCCGCCGTTCCTGCTCAAGACCAGCGACAACCCCCACGGTATCGACCGCAGCGTCTTTGAGGAGGTCATGGCCGGTATCACCGCCGACCGCCCGGCCGTCATGAAGACCCTCTTGGACCGCTTCTACAACATCGATGTTCTCGGCGGCAGCCGCGTCAGCGACCAGGCCTGGCAGGCCAGCTTCCACTCGGCGATCGTGGCCGCGCCCGCGGCCGCGCTGGCCTGCGTTCCGGCCTGCATGGAGGACTTCCGCGGCGACCTGGCCAGAATCGACGTTCCCGTCCTGGTCGTCCAGGGCGACCAGGACCGCGCCCTGCCCCCCGAGGCCACCGGCGACCGGCTCCCCCCGCTGCTGCGGAACAGTCGCTACATCCGTATCGCGGGCGGCCCGCACGCGATCACCTGGACCCACGCCGACGAGGTCAACCAGGCCGTGGCGGAGTTCATCGCAAGATCGGCGCAGCCGGCGGAACAACATCAGTTAGCTGAGAGAAAGGAAGAATACTTGTGACAGATACCTATTCCGAGCTGCCCAACAAGTCGGTCAGCGCGGCGAACGGCGTCGAATACGCATATCGAGATGCGGGCGACGGCCCGGTGCCTTTGGTTATGCTTCAGCACTTCCGCGGGAATCTCGACAGCTGGGATCCCGCGCTGATCGACGCGCTGGCCTCGACCCGGCGCGTGGTGACCTTCGATAACGCAGGAGTCGGCGGCTCAACCGGGACCACGCCGAACGTCATCCAGCAGATGGCACACGATGCCATTACCTTCATAACCGCCCTGGAGCTCGGCCAGGTCGATATTCTCGGGTTCTCGATCGGCAGCTTCATCGCGCAAGAAACGGCACTGGCCAGGCCGGCGATCGTCCGCAGGCTGATCCTGGCGTCCTCGGCTCCGCGGGGCGCGGCCGGCATGCACGGCTGGGCCCCGGACGTCATCGGGGCCATCGGCACGCCGCAAACCAGCCCCGACGAGTACCTCGACGTGTTCTTCGCGCGATCATCCTCCAGCCGGAAAGCAGGCCAGGAAGCACTGCAGCGCATGTACGCCAGAACTCAGGACCGGGACGCGGCAACAAGCTGGGCGACCCGCGAGGCGCAGTATGACGCGGTCTGCACCTGGGGCATCCCGAATCACTCACTGCTGCAGAGACCGGGTGCTATCGACGTGCCGGTGTTCGTGGCGAACGGCGACAGCGATCCGATGATCTTGCCGCACTATTCGTACCTGCTCGCGGGCCTGATTCCGCAGGCCCAGGTCAAGATCTACCCGGACGCAGCCCACGGGTTCCTGTTCCAGCATCACGACGAGTTCGCCAGCGATGTCGACGCCTTCCTGCGCGGGCCGGGCTGACGTGCGGACGGACGCCGGTGCCCGGCGCTGGGCACCGGCGCCCTGCCTCCCGGGGGTGCCGCCTGCTGGGGGGTGCTGCCTACTGGGGGGTGTGGCCAGCTTGCGCGGCGGCGGCGAGTTCGGCGATCTGGGCGCGGGCGGCGGTGACGAGCTCGGCGTTGGTGTTGGCGTGCCCGGCCAGGCCCCAGCCCCCGTCGGGGGCCTCGGTGAGCAGCACCCAGGTCCGGTCGGTCAGGCTCGGGTCGCCCGCAGCCGCGGCGATGATATCGGTGAACTGCCGCACCACCTTGAGCTGCTTGTCCCGGTCCAGCGCAGCTGCGTTGGTCAGCACCTGGACCCGCACGTAGGTGCTGTCCCCGTCCACGTTGGACAGCGAATCCGACGGCAGGTCATGCACGAACGCCGCGGTGTTCTTGCGGAACATCGGGATGTCGGGCACCTGCTCGATCCGCATCAGCGTGCTGGCCAGGTCCACCGCCAGCTGGTGGTGGTCGGCGAACGTCCCGGCACTGGCGTAGACATCGATCATCGGCATGGCGGCCTCCCGCGCTCAGATGCGTGACTCGCATCGCGTCTTGACATCGTGGGCCACGGGAGGCGGCCGGGGTATCCGCATGCTGACTGCACTTTGCCCCGCCGCAGCTGCGTAGCTGGCCCGGACGACCCGGCCGCGTCAGCAGGTCGGCCGTATGGCATAACTCTTACTATGACTACAGACGGGCCGGACACGGGGCAGCAGTTGCGTTCTTTGGTGACCGAGGACGGAATGCTCGAACTTTCACTGCGGGCGGTTCCCATTCCAGAACCAGAGGCCAATGAGGTGGTTATCCGAATTGAAGCATCCCCCATTAACCCCTCGGATCTCTGGCTTCTGTTCGCCGGAGCGGACATGGACGCCGCGAAAGTCTCCGGGCCCATCGATAATCCCGTCGTCACGGCAAGCATCCCGCCGGCTGCGATGAGGGCCCTGGCCGGCCGGGTGGGCAAGTCGATGCCAGTCGGAAACGAAGGGGCCGGGACGGTGGTCAAGGCCGGGTCTTCGGCCGGCGCCCAGGCGTTGGCGGGCCGGACGGTGGCCGTGGCGGGCGGGGCCATGTACGCGCAGTATCGCTGCATCGATACCTCCCAGTGCCTGGAACTGCCAGCAGGCACCCCGGCGACGGCGGGCGCTTCCGCCTTCGTCAACCCGCTCACCGCCCTGGGGATGGTGGAGACGATGCGCCGGGAAGGCCACAGCGCCCTCGTTCACACCGCTGCCGCCTCCAATCTGGGACAAATGCTGAACCGGCTTTGCCTTGAAGAAGGCGTGCCGCTGGTCAACATCGTCCGCAAACCCGAGCAGGAGGATGTGCTGCGGGCCATCGGGGCGGCCTATGTGTGCAACTCGACAGCACCATCGTTCATGGCCGACCTCACCCAGGCGCTCATCGAGACCTCGGCCACCCTGGCCTTCGACGCCACCGGCGGAGGACAATTGGCTGGTCATATCCTGACCTGCATGGAAGCGGCCTTGACGGCAAAGTCCGGAGAATACAGCCGCTACGGGTCCACCACCCACAAGCAGGTCTATATCTACGGCAGCCTGGACCGCGGACCGACGGTACTCAACCGCAACTTCGGCATGGCGTGGGGTATCGGAGGCTGGCTGCTCACTCCTTTCCTGCAGAGCATCGGACCTGAGGCGTTCCACACCCTCCGGCAGCGGGTGGCATCGGAGCTGCAGACCACCTTCGCCAGCACCTACACCAGGGAAGTCTCGCTGGCGCAAGCGCTGCAACCGGACGCTTTCTCCGTCTACGCGCGGCATGCGACCGGCGAGAAGTACCTCATCACTCCGCAGAAACGAGTTAACTGACCGGCGCTGGCGGGAGGGGCCAGGGTCCGCAGCAGGTGGCTGAACCCGAGCGGCGCGCGGGCCTGGCGGCGGGCGGAGGTCTGCACCGGAATGTCGCTGGCGCGCAGGACCGAGCATCCGGCCCGGGCCGCGGCCGCGACCAGGGCGTGGTCTTCGGCGGTGCGCAACGGGGTGAACCCGCCGGCGGCCAGGTAGGCCGAGGCCCGGATGCCAAGGTTGGCGCCGTGCACGTGGGCGTGCGGCCGACCGGGGGATGCGTACCGGGCCTCGAACGCGGTCGGCACCTGCGGCGGATGCTCGCTCCAGTCCGTGACGGTCACCGTGCCCAGGACGACATCCCAGCCCTGGTCGGCGCAGGCGAGCTGGCGTCGCAGCCAGCCGGGGGGCACCACGGTGTCCGCGTCGGTGGTGGCCAGCCACACGGCCGCCGGATCCGCGGCGCCCGTCAGCCGGAGCACTTCGGTCATCCCGGCGGCCCGCGCCGCGCCGACGCTGCGGCCCTGGACGCTGATCACCCGCGCCCCGCAGGCCAGGGCCGCCGCCACGGTGCCGTCGGTGCACGAGTCGGCGACCACCAGCACGTGCACGCCGATGGCGACCGAACTGACGGCCTGGCGCAGCGCGCTCAGGCACGAGGGCAGCAACAGTTCCTCGTCGTGGGCCGGCACCACGATCCCCGCGGCCTTGATCACACCAGGCCCGTCGCCTGGGCGACCGAAACCGGGGCGGCGTCGGTGCGGAGGTAGACCTCGGCCGAGAAGTCGGGCTCCTGGTGGCGTACGAGCCGGGCCAGCCCGGGGCGCGCGGCCAGCGCCTGGTGGACGTCGTCGCCGGACCTGGGGTAGTCGGCGACCGGGTGCCGCCAGTGGACGGCGAGCAGGGTTCCGCCCGGCGCCAGCGCCCGTACCGCGTGGCCGATGACCTGGTCCAGGTCGGCGTCCCCGAAGTAGTACAAGATCTCGGAGAACACGACGAGATCGAAACGCCCGGCCGGCCACTGCCGCGGGATCTCGCGCCGCTCGACCAGGACCTGCGGCAGGTCCGCGGTGCGGGCGGCGGCGGCCCGGACCGCTGCTTGCGCGCCGTCGCACGACAGCAGACGGTCACAGCGCCCGGCGAGCATCGCGGTGAGCACGCCGATGGAACAACCCGGCTCGAAGGCGCTGCGGTACCGGCGTTCGGGAAGCAGCGCGAGACTGATGGCGTACTTGCGCTGCTCGTACCAGCGGTCCTGGAAGCCCCACGGATCGCTCGCCGCCTGGTATACGGCGTCGAAGTACTCTCCCGGAAGGGTGACCGGCGCGGTCAACTGAAAAACACCTCCTGCGAGCGGGTGAAATGCGCGACGAAACCGCCCGGCAGCACCGGGCCGGCCCCGGCCCCGCGGTCAGTGAGCTGGCTGGCGAAGGCTCCGATGGCCGACCGCTTCTGGGCCATGGCCTCCGGCGGCAGCGGTATCTGACGAGCCCGCGGCCAGGGAACCCGCGCGTCGGCTGGTGTCGCCCAGTGCCACATCCAGATCGGGTAGCTCAGCACGGGCAGGCCCGCGCGCCGCGCGGCGCGGCCCGCTGCCTCGTGATCGGCGTGGGCATCCCCGTCCCACGGCGCGAGGCACACCCCGAACCCAGCGCACTGCTCGCGCAAGACGGCGGCCAGGTCACCCTCGCGGGCGGCGAGTCCGGTATCGGGGAACCCCAGCCTGATCACTTCGGCACTTCCCGCGCCCAGCGCCGCCAGAGCGACGGTCCGCTCCGCGGCCCGCACCTGCCCGAGCCGGGCCGGATCGGCGCCCGGGTGCGAGGCCTCCCCGTCGGTGACCGCGATCAGCCGCAGCCGCACCCCCGCGGCGGCCAGCATCGCGATCGTCCCGCCGGCCCCCAGCACCTCGTCGTCGGGATGCGCGGCGACCACCACCGCGCCCGGCCAGGCCAGCGGATCGGCGGGCGGCAAAGACCGCAACCCGGGCCACGAAGCCCAGGCTTGTTCGGCGGTACCGGGGCGGTCGATGCGGTTCGGCCGGAGCCCGGTCACCACGAGACGCCGCGGTCGGCCACCAGCGCGCCTAGCTCGGCCAGGTTGCGCTCGGCGTGATGCTGGCGCAGGTACACGGTCAGGTCCGCGACCCGGCGCGCATGCGCCTGCTCGTGACACAGCGGCCCCGCGCCCAGCGCCCGGCCGACCCGCAGCATGACCTCGGTGGACACCGCCTCCACCACCGCGCGCACCCGCAGGGCACGCAGCTTGCCGCCGTCGTCGCGATCCTGCGGATCCGCGTCGATCTCCGCGGCGGCCACGTCGAGCGCCGTCCTGGCGGTATGGAGCGCGATGTCGACCGCGCCGAGATGGGCCAGGGCGTGCGGGCCGACGTCCCGCGCGGCGGCGGCGGCCAGCAGGGTCCGGCCAACCCCGCGGGCTCCGCCGTACCAGCAGGCCGCCACCCCGGCACCGCCGTGCGCGAAGCCCGGCCGGTCGGTGTAGCCGCCGGGGCCGCCTACCGGCTCGGCCGGGATGCCGGCGAACCGGACGTCGAGCGTGTCGCTGGCCGCCATGCCGACCGCCGGCCAGGTACCGGCGACGGGAACCAGATCGGTCGTGCTGGCCGCGAACAGCCGGTTCCCGTCCGGTGCCGTCGCCGTGACCAGCGCATCGGTGACCGAATGCGCGCCGGAGCAGTACTGCTTGATGCCGTCCAGGCGCCAGCCCCGGCCGGCCCGGCTGGCGGTCAGCCCGGGGCCGGGCGGCTGCGCGGCCCAGACCCCCCAACGGTGGTTTCCGGCCGGAGGCGTCCCGTGACCGAGCTCAGCCAGGATGGCCAGCGCGTCGGCGTGACCTTCGGCCAGCCGGGCCAGCGAAAGATCGTCACCGGCCAAGTCGGCCAGGACCGACCAGCGCTCCCGGGTCCACCCGCCGCCGGGCAGCGGCAGGTTCAGCCGGCCCGACTCGACCGCGTCCGCGAATGCCGCGGCGACCGCCGAACCTGGCCAGCGGGCCGTCCCGTCGGCAGCGGCGTCTGGCTCACCGGCGGTCAGGTCAACGACTCCGTACATAGGTCCCCCCTAGTGCTGAAAACCCCTGCTGCCCAGGACCGCGCCGGGCAAACACGGACGGGCCGGACCGTAACACCACGGCCGTTCGGCATAATTAATATTTTTCCGAACGGCCACCAGGCGTGCGCCTGGCCGGTGCGAGCCCGGCGTTTAGCCTGGCCAGCCGGGGGAAGCCGAGTTAGTATGCGGCTGGGGTCAGAAGTTGCGGGTAGCGGACGAGCGTGCTGAGCTACCTGCTCGCGGTGCTGGCGGCGTGCGCGAACGCCACGTCGTCGGTGCTGCAGCGCAAGGCGAACCGCGAGGTGCCCAAGAAGCAGAACCTGACCCCGCGGCTGATCTGGAGCCTGGCGCACCAGCCGACGTGGTTCGGCGGCGTGCTCGCTATCACCGCCGGTTTCCTGTTGCAGGCCGCCGCACTGGGTCACGGGCAACTGTCGGTCGTCGAGCCGATCCTGGTCCTGGAACTGCCCGCGACCTTGATCCTGGGCGGGTGGGTGTTCCGCACGCGGCTGGGACGGCGGGAATGGGCCTGTGTCCTGGTCATGGCGGTGGCCCTGGGGAGCATCCTCTACGCCTTGTCGCCGAAGGCCGGACCGAAATCCGGGGTGCACTGGTACATCTGGCTCACCGCCATCGGCCTCAACCTCGCGGTGGCAGGCGCCCTGGTCGCGTACGGACGCCGCGGCCCCGCCGGCGGCGGCCGCACGGACAAGAAGGGCAGCGCGCGTCAGTCGGCTGTGCTCGGGGTGGCGGCCGGCTCGATGTTCGGACTGACGGCGGCGCTGA
>Ga0302184_10000610_pt1 | contig 23113 bp, 26 predicted proteins | sample I_Palsa_N3_3_FD_200233 | JGI IMG/M metagenome (GOLD analysis project Ga0302184, IMG submission 200233) | Peat permafrost microbial communities from Stordalen Mire near Abisko, Sweden - I_Palsa_N3_3 | ecosystem: Environmental > Terrestrial > Soil > Palsa > Peat permafrost | place: Sweden...
GCTCGGATCGGCGATGTCGAGCTGCTCGACCTGCTCGGCGCTGGCGATCACCGTCGTGCGCTCGGGCGCCTCGCCGACCGTCCCCTCGACCTCCTCGTGGCCCTCGTGGCCGATCAGGACGATGTCGAAGTCGTCGCGCGCGAAGCGGCGCGCCTCGGCGTGGACCTTCGCGACCAGCGGGCAGGTCGCGTCGATCACCTCGAGTCCGCGCTCGGCGGCGGCGGCGCGGACGGCGGGCGAGACGCCGTGCGCCGAGTAGATCACGGTCGCGCCGGCTGGGATCTCATCGATCTCCTCGACGAAGATCGCGCCGAGCTGCTCGAGTTCGCCGACAATGTGCTGGTTGTGGACGATCTGCTTGCGCACGTAGATCGGCGCACCGCGCTCCTCGAGTGCGGCGCGGACGATGTCGACGGCCCGCACGACGCCGGCGCACGACGCGCGCGGGGCCGCCAGCATGATCTCCCGCTCCCCCAGGAGCTCCGCCCACTCCCCAAGCAGCGCCGCTGCGCGGCGCAGGCTGCGGTAGGCGGAGCGGACGCCGGACGCCAGCTGCAGCGGCCGGTAGACCTCCTGCGCGTGGCTGTCGCTGATCGCCCGCAGCGTCACGATCGGGCGGTCGTGCGCCTGCGCCAGCCAGGCGGATTCCATATCGACGGCCAGCGCGCCGGTGGCGGCGAGCTCGCGCCGGCGCGCGCCGTGGACGATCCGCGGGCTCGAGACGATCGGTCCGACGAAGACGCGCAGCCCGGCGCGGCGCAGGATGCCGGCGAGGATCGCCGGGTCGCCGCAGGCTAGCGTTCCACCTGCCCCCCGAAATGGGGGGTCGGGCCCGCGTAGCTCGCTCGCGAGGACGATGTCGCCCGGTCGCAGGCGCTCGTCGAGCGCGCCGGCGAACCCGGCGATCACGACCGCGCCGTCGTGCTCGGCGACCAGCGAGGCCGCCTGGCCGGCGCGCGTCGGGCCGATGCCGAACTTCTGCACGCGTGCCCAGGGGGCGCCGCCGCGCACCGCGCGCGCCTCGATCCCCATCGGTGTCAGCACGGCGAGGCTCATCGGGTGTAGCGCCCCAGCGCCATGATCGGGAAGACGAGCCGGTAGAGGTGGTAGTTGATGTAGAAGTCCGACGGGAAGCCGGTGCCGGTGAACTGGGGCTCGGACCAGCTGCCGTCCGCCAGCTGCGTGTCGGTCAGCCAGAGCAGCCCGCGCCGGACGGCCTCGGAGTGCTCGCCGGCGGCGTGCATCGCCAGCAGCGCCCAGGCGGTCTGCGAGGCGGTGCTCTCGCCGCGGCCGATCCAGGTCGGGTCGTCGTAGGAGCGCGCGTCCTCGCCCCAGCCGCCGTCGGGGTTCTGGTGCTGCTCGAGCCAGCGGATCGCGCTGCGGATGCGATGGTCGCTGCGCGGCACGCCGGCGGCGATCAGCGCCGGCACGGCGGCGCCGGTGCCGTAGATGTGGTTGATCCCCCAGCGGCCGAACCAGGAGCCGTCGGCCTCCTGGTTTTCGCTCAGCCAGGCGAGGCCGCTGCGGGCGTATTCGCTGCTGTCGTCACCGAGCGCCGCGAGCATCTCGAGCACGTGCGCGGTGACGTCGGCGCTCGGCGGGTCGATCACCTCGCCGAAGTCGCAGAACGGCAGGTCGCGAATGATCGGGCGCGTGTTGTCGGCGTCAAACGCCCCCCAGCCGCCATCGGCGCTGCGCATTCCCTGCAGCCAGCGCACGGCGAGGTCGATCGACTCGCGCAGGCGCTCGCCGTCCGGGTGCTCGACGCGCAGCAGCGCCAGCACGACCTCGGCGGTGTCGTCGACGTCGGGGTAGTTGTCGTTGGCGAACTCGAAGGACCAGCCGCCCGGCGCAAGCGCGGGCCGGCGCACCGACCAGTCGCCGGGGACCGTGACCTGCTCGCCGAGCAGCCAGTCGGCGGCCGCCACCAGCGCCGGGTCATCGGCGGGCACGCCGGCGTCGGCGAGCGCGACGACCGCGAGCGCCGTGTCCCAGACCGGCGACTGGCAGGCCTCGAGCCGGCGCGTGCCGTCCGGATCGTCGATCGTGAAGCGATCGAGGCCCGCGAGGCCGGCGCGCATCACCGGGTGCTCGAGCGGGTAGCCGCGCAGGTGCAGGGCGATCAGTGAGTAGACCCACGGGGGCTGGATCCCGCCCCAGGAGCCGTCAGCCTCCTGGCGGCGCACGATCCAGCGCTCGGCGCGCATCGCGGCGTGCTCGCGCAGCGGCCGCAGCGGCCGGCGGTGGTAGAGGTGCAGCGCGCGGTCGATCGCGGTCAGCGTCCGCCCGCGCATCGTCGTTGCCCGCGGGCGCGCCCACGGCTTGCTGCCGTGCAGCTCGTCAAGGTCGAACGGGAGCTGGCGCACCGGCCGCTCCGAGACGACGATCGTCAGCGCGACGATCGTCTGGCGCGCCCAGCAGGCGAAGTCGTAGACGTTCAGCGGCACCCACGGCGGCAGCAGCATCAGCTCGGGCGGCAGCGCCGGGATCCGCTCCCACGACCACTGCCCGAACAGCGCCAGCCAGATGTGCGTGAATACGCGCGCCGACGCGAGGCCGCCCGCGTCGCGCACGAAGGCGGCGGCGAGCGCCATGTGATCATCGCCCGGCTCGTCGCCGGCGAGGCGCAGCGCGACATAGGCCTCGATCGTCGTCGAGAGGTCGCCGGGTCCGCCGTAGAACTTCGCCCACGAGCCGTCGGCCTGCTGCTGGCTGCGAATCCACTCGCTCGCCCGCTGTGTCTCCTGCGCCGTGCGGATCGCGAGGAACTCCCGCAGCAGCAGATCCTCGGCGTCCATCGTCACGTTCGTCTCGAGCTCGCCCTTCCACCAGCCGTCCTCGTGCTGGAGCGAGCGCAGGTGCCGAGCGGCCCGCCGCAGCGCCGTCCGCGGCTCGGCCAGCGAGACGACCGGGGCGTCGCGCTCGACCTCAGGGTGGGCGGTGGCCGGGCCGGCGAGCGACTCGCCGGCCTGTGTGGCTGCTCGCATACACCACCTCTATAGCCGATCGAAGATGAGAGGATCCTTAAAGCGCGTCTAAGAGAGCCCGCAAAAGCGCGCCATTAGCACGCTCATTCCGGCTTCTCCGGGTGCGCCGCGGCGAGATCCTCGAGGTCCTGGAGGTCCTGCGGCCGGCCGGCCGCCCGCTTCATCAGCCGTAGCTTTTCGAGCGAGGAGACCGGGACCTCGATGCCGAACGCGCGGGCCGGGACCGCGTCCGCGGCCAGCTCCGAGTAGGCCTGGTCAGCGTCGATGCCGGGAATCCACTGCATCAGGTCAAGCAGGCCGAACGGCGTCTCGAGCCTGAAGTTACCGCCCCCCGCCAGATCCCGTGCGCGCGTCGGGTCATACGGCATCTCGTCCGCCGCGAAGTCCGAGCTCTCAACTCCAAACTGCTGCGCCCCGAGCTCGCCCAGCAGAGCGGCGAGCCGCTCGAGGTTCTGTGGATCAGGAGACGGGCAGATGTCGATGTCCTGCGTGCCGCGGATCACACCGTGCGCGCCAACTGCGACGCCGCCGATCAGGACGAAATCAATCTCCGCGCCGACCAGGCGGCGAAGCATTCCTGCAACGTCGAGCGCCTCGGTCAGCTGCTCCGCTCCGCGAGGGCGCCGGCCAACTCGTAGAGATCCCTGATCAGCGCGTGGACCCGCTCCAGGTTCTCGCCCAGCGGCCGCGCCCCGTCACTGCGCATCATCTCGCGTCGAGCCGCCTCGTTACGCCTGAAGTCCGCCTCGATCTCCGCTTGCGTGCGCGCCTGCATCGCGCCAAATGATCGCACTCACAGCGGTTGCCGCCCGTCGATCAGACGTCGTAGCGCCGGCGCGTCAGCGTCCGGCTTCGAGGTCTCCGAGGTGGTTGATGCTCGCGCGGTCCTCGGGCTTCTCGCTCGCCTGGGTGCCGAACCAGGCGTCGAGGATCTCTGACAGCTCCGCGTCGGCGGTCGCGCGCAGGCTGAGCGCCAAGACGTTTGCGTCGTTCCAGCGCCGCGCGCCGGCAGCGGTGACCGCGTCGGCGCAGAGTGCAGCGCGCACGCCGGGCAGCTTGTTGGCCGCGATTGCGGCGCCGGTCCCCGTCCAACAGCAGACGATCGCCTGGTCGGCGAGGCCGTCGACGACATCCCGCGCGGCCGCGAGCGAGGCCAGCGCCCAGTCGGCGTCGTCATGCTCGGCCAGGGCGCCGTGCAGGAACACCTCGTGCCCCCGCTCCCCCAACTCGACGGGCAGAATCACCGCGACCCCCGTGAGCTCGTCGGCCGCAAGCGAGATCCGCACCTGCGGAGTATCGCGCATCGGCGGGACGGGGTTCTCATGATAATATTCAGATTCATGAGACGGCGCATGACAATCTCGAAGGGCGGCCAGGTGTCGATCCCAGCCCCGATCCGTCACCGCTGGGCGACGTCGACGCTGATGCTCGAGGATCAGGGCGACAGGATCGTGCTCACTCCCGCCGCAGATGATCCGATCGCGGCTGCTGAGGGCGCGCTGCGCGAGTTCGGGCCGATCGATATCGCCGAGATGCGAGTGCACGCCCGCGAGGACGGGCGCAGCATCGAGGATCGCCGTCGACTGCGGTGACGCTGCTCGACGCCTACGCGCTGGTCGCGTTTCTGATCGGCGGACCATCGAGCGCGACGGTCCGCGGCCTGCTGCGTGAGGGCGACACGGCAGTCACGACGGCGAACCTCGCTGAGACCCTCGACGTCGCCGAACGACGCTACGCGATACCCGTGCTGAGGAGCATGGAGTTCCTCGACCCGCTGCTCGATGGGCCGCTCACCACGCTGGCGCTCGACGTGCGTATCGCGGTTCGCGCGGCCACGATCCGCTCGCAGCACTACGACCGCGCGAAGCGGGACCTGTCGATCGGCGATTCGATCCTGATCGCCTCGGCGGGGCCGGCGGATCGCATCGTCACCGCGGACGCAGCGGTACTCGCGGTTGCCGGGCGACTCCAGCTCGCGACCGTTGCGTTGGCGGACAAGGGCTAGATCGAGGCTGCGCGACCAGCGTGAGCCTGCGCCCGCTCGACCAGCCAGCGGTGCAGGCGTGTCTCGCCGGAGATCTCGGGGTGGAAGGCGACCGCGATGATCTCCCCCGATCGCACCGCGATCACATGCCCGTCGACCGCACCGAGTGCCTCGACATCCGGCCCGCGCTCGGCCACCCACGGCGCGCGGATGAAGACCGCATGCAGCGGCCCGTCGAAGCCATCGAGCGCGACGTCCGCTTCGAAGCTCCTGACCTGCCGCCCAAACGCATTGCGCTCGGCGCGCATGTCGAGCACGCCGAGGTGCTCCCGGTCGAGCAGGATCAGGCCGGCGCAGGTCGCGAGGATCGGCGTCCCCGACGCGGCAAGGTCGCGCAGCGGCTCGGCAAGCCCCTCACGCTCGATCCCCAGCGTCATCGTCGTCGACTCGCCGCCGGGTAGAACCAACGCCCCGATGCCCGCAAGGTCCGCTGGCGTCCTCACCTCGCGAGCCTGCGCCCCCAACTCCTCGATCACTCGCCGGTGCGCTGCGAAATCTCCCTGGAGCGCAAGAACGCCGACGGGCGCGCTCTGTAGCGGGCTCACCAGCCGCGCGGTGCGAGGAGCTGCTCTTCGGGAAGCTTGCGCGACTCGAGGCTCTCCATCGCGACGCCGAGCCCCTCGGAGGCCGCGGCGACGCGTTCCGGATCGGCGAAGTGGGTCGTCGCCTCGACGATCGCCCGGGCGCGCGCTGCGGGCTCCTCGGACTTGAAGATTCCCGAGCCGACGAACACGCCCTCGGCGCCGAGCTGCATCACCAGCGAAGCGTCGGCCGGTGTTGCGATGCCACCGGCACAGAACAGCACGACCGGCAGCCGCCCGGCCCGAGCCGTCTCGCGGACGAGGTCGAGCGGCGCGCCCAGCTCCTTGGCGGCACCGGCGAGCTCGGCGTCGTCGAGCGTCCCGAGCCGGCGAATCTCGCCGCCGATCGAGCGCAGGTGGCGGACCGCCTCGACGATGTCGCCGGTGCCGGCCTCGCCCTTCGAGCGGATCATCGCCGCACCCTCGCCGATTCGCCGCAGCGCCTCGCCGAGGTTGGTCGCGCCGCAGACGAACGGCACCTTGAACGGCCACTTGTCGATGTGGTTGGCCTCATCGGCGGGCGTCAGCACCTCGGACTCGTCGATGTAGTCGACCTCGAGCGCCTCGAGCACCTGAGCTTCGGCGAAGTGACCGATCCGCGCCTTCGCCATCACCGGGATCGTCACCGCCTCCTGGATCCCGCGGATCATCCCGGGATCGGACATCCGCGCGACACCGCCGTCACGGCGGATGTCGGCGGGAACCCGCTCGAGCGCCATCACGGCACAGGCGCCGGCGTCCTCGGCGATCTTCGCCTGCTCGGCCGTCACGACGTCCATGATCACGCCGCCCTTGAGCATCTCGGCCAGGCCGGCCTTGACGCGGAATGTTGCTTCGTCACGCATATGTAAAGGATTCTACGCCAGCTTCCAGGCCGATCCGCCGCGGAGCTCCAGATCGACACGGACATCCGAGTGTCCTCGCCGCGAGGCTTAACGATCAACGGGCGCCACGTGGCGCCCGTTCATCCGGACAGGGTGCGCATCTGCGCGAGCCGCTAGGAGGTGGCGGTGCCGCCCCAGATGTGGGCCCGGCGCATCAGGAAGGACAGCGCGCCAACGACGGCGGAGCCGGCGAGGATGTTCGTCATGACGAGCGTGGTGATGGTCATCGAGGGTTTCCTTTCGAGGGGGTTGGACGAAGCTGCCTGACCAGTGTCCGGCCGCATCCCGAGTAGACCCTGTGGCGAAGCTGGGAAACGTGTGAGAGCGAATCTCTGCGCGCGTCGGCCCGCTGCGAGGCCGACGACAAGCCGTGACAGCCGTGACTTGGTGAGCGAACCGGGTCAGGCCAGCGCGCCGTCGGGCACGAACCAGGTGTGGTCCTGGCCGGTCGCGTCGGCAATCCGCTCGTAGTCGCGGTCGTGATGCATCAGGGGAACGCACGCCAGCTCGGCAGCCGCGGCGATCAGGAGATCCGCCGGCGGTACGCGCCGCTGATCGCCCGTGGCGGCGAGCAGCAGCTGGACTTCCCGCGAGCGCTGCCACAGGGACCCGGGCATCGGGACGCTCTCGAAGCTCGCGAGCAACGCGGCCATCTCCTGTGCGCGACGCTCGTTCGGCGCGAGACGCACGAGCTCGAGGACCACGAGGTCGCAGACAAGCACAAGCCCGCTGCGCGCGAGGTCGTTGAACCACACCGCAAGCGAAGGAAAGCGACGGTCGCGAGCCCAGGTCCAGACCGCCGTGTCGACCAGTGCGCGCCGATTGCACTCGCGAGGATTCGGGCCCTCAGACTGCAGTGCGGGTCTCCGTGCGACCCGCGGCGACGTCGCCCGGCTGGCCATCGATGTCGCGCAGCACATCGAACCGCGCCAGGGCAGCCCGTCGTGCGGCCTCGTTCAACGCCGCGTTCACGGTCTCGCTGAGACCGGTCGTCCCGAGCGCGGTGCGTGCAGCAGCGAGTGCTTGGGGATTGATGTCGACAGTAGTGCGTGGCACCCGCATCATGCTAGCGCATCATCTGAGATGTGATCTGGTGCACGGGAACGTTACTCCGGCGGCTCGGGCAAGCCCGGGACAGCTGAATCGACCCAGCACGCGCTGCACGCGCTGTCAACTGCGTGGCAGCGCCAGCCGATGCGTGGCGGCGATCGCGCTCGCGCTCTGCTCGTCCACCCCGGCCTCCGCTGCGAAGCGCGGCCACTGGAGTACGGCGTCGCGCACCTCGTCGAGGATCCGCTGCGCCGCCCCGCTGATCATCGAGGCGCCGCGGGCGCAGGCGCTCAGGTCGGCGCGGGTGAAGCCGTCGCGCTTGCCTGCGAGCGACATCTGATGCTGTGCCGTCCAGACCCCGCGAGGGTTGTAGGCATAGGTCATGTCGAATGCCGGCGAGAGCGCCCAGCGTCCGTCACGGTCCATCAGGAAGGCGATGTTCTTGACGTGGTCGTCCTGGTTGCGCGCGACGATGTTGAAGACGGCGCGGCGGAACTGCTGCTCGACGGCGGCAGCCGACAGGCCGAGCTGGCGGATGCTCAGCAGCGCCTGCTCGTAGGAGTAGGCGCCGGCTTGGCGGAAGTCGACGTGCACGAGAACCCAGGTGCTCCTCTGGACGCTCGCGGCGGATCGGCGGCTCCCGCGGCGACTGGCGGACCGAATCGATCGGGACCCAGCGCAATTCGGCATCAGCGATGTCTGCTTCTGGGAAATCGCGATCAAGCTGGCGACCGGACGGCTGCGAGCGCCCGCGGATCTGCCAGAGGTCGTAGCCGATCTCGGCTTCCAGCAGGTGTCGATCACTCCTAAGCAGGCTTGGAGCGTTCGTGACCTGCCGCTCCACCACCGCGACCCGTTCGACCGCCTGCTCGTCGTCCAGGCCCAGGATCTTGATTGCCAGTCGTGACCGGGGATGCCGCGCTGTCTGCCTACGACGTCGCCGTGCTCTGGTGAGGGCGAGTGCTCAGGCGACCGCGCGCAGGTGGCGGTAGGGCTCACCGCGCAGATCGGCGACGAGCGCGTCGAGCACGCCGCCCTCGTCCTCCGCGCGCCCGTCGGTGACGGCGCCGATCACCGCGCGCTTGCGCTCGAGCAGCGACGCGATCGTCTCGTCGATCGTGTCGGCCGCCAGCAGGTAGGTGGCGTTGACGGCGCTGGCCTGGCCGATCCGGTGGCAGCGGTCTTCGGCCTGGTCGTGCTTCGCCGGCGTCCAGTCGAGCTCGAGGAACGCCACGTTCGAGGAGCGCGTCAAGGTGATGCCCTGGCCCGCGACCTCCAGCGAGCAGACGATCAGCTGGTTGCTGGCGGCGTCAGCGGACTGGAAGTCGCGCAGCGAGGCGTCGCGGGCGAGCAGGCTGTCCGCGCCGAGGATGTGCAGGGCGGCGGGGAAGCGATCGAGCACGGCGCGCTGGATCTCGCGGTGGCGCGCGAATACGACGAGGCGCTCGCCGGAGGAGAGGAAGTCGTGGATCCAGGCGAGCGCGGCGGCGAGCTTGCCACGCGCGGCGAGCAGCTTGAGCGCGTTCAGCCGCACGAGCCGCTCGGCGCGCAGCGCGGCCGCGACCTTCGCGTCGAGCTCACGCAGGTCGAGTGGCTGGCTGCGCAGCCAGGCGACGATGTCCTCCTCAGCCAGCCGGTATTCCGGCGCATTGTCAAGCTCGACGGGAATCACCGCCCGTGTTTTCGCCGGCAACTGCGGCAGGACGTCGACCTTCAGCCTCCGCGCGAAGCAGCGTGCGCGCAGGTGCCAGTGCAGCCGGTGGTGGGCGTCGGGACCGCGGAAGCGCTCACCGAACTGCGCGCCGGAGCCGAAGTCGCCGAGCCGCCCGATGATCCGCAGCTGGGAGATCAGCTCCTGCGGGCGGTTCATCACCGGCGTGCCGGTCAGGGCGAGAACCAGTCCATCCGGCGCGACCGCCGAGGCGAGCCGACCGACCGCCTGCGTGCGCTGCGCCCGCGGGTTCTTGCAGTAATGCGACTCGTCGATCACGACCGCGCGCGGCCCCAGCGCGCTCAGCGCCTCGATCCGCGCCGCGACGATGTCGTAGTTGACGACCGTGACATCCGCCGGCGCGATCGCGTCGCGTCCACCGACGCCGCTCAGCACCTGGATCTGGCGGCGAGGCAGCCAGCGCTCGAGCTCGCGCTGCCAGTTGAGCTTGAGGCTCGCCGGGCAGACGACGATCGCCGGGTAGGCACCGTCGGCCTCCAGTGCCGCCATCGCCTCGATCGTCTTGCCCAGGCCCTGCTCGTCGGCGAGGAACGCCCGCCGCTGGGCGAGCAGGTAGGCAACGCCGGCCCGCTGAAACGGCTTCAGCTCGCCAGCGAGACCGTCGACCACGAGCTCGGCATCGGTTGCCGCCGACAGCGCGACGACGCCGGCGGCACGCGCGTGCTCCTCGCGGATCTCCTGCAGCGCGGCGAGGGCGTCGTCGGCCACCCACGCGTCGCTGCCGGCGATGAAGCCGTCGAGCTCCGGCACGCAGAACGGATCGACGCGGATCGCCGGCAGACGGCGGTGCTCATGTGCGGCCGGGGCGGCCGCCTCCGCCGGTACGGCCCCCGGCATCGCCGCGAAGCGCTCGAGCAGCCCGCGGTCGTGGCCGGGCGCGAGCACGAACCATGGCTCGTCGTGAACGCCTGAAAGCTCGAGCACGGCCGCCGGCGCCGGGCGCCCGGCTTCGAGCGCGGCGACGCAACGGCGGGTCGCAGGGGTGATCCAGCCGTCCAGCTGCCCGTCGATCAGGCGCCACGACTCGAGTGTCAGCGGCATGCGCGCGCCCTCGGCCGACTCGCGAGCGCGTTCGCGCACCGCCGGCGGCAGCCGCTCGAGCGGTCCGATCAGTAGGAACAGTGGCTCCGAGCTGGATCGCTCGACCTCGATCGTGCCGCGCCAGGTCGTGGCACGCTCGAGCCAGGCCGCGACGCGCGAATCGAGCGTCCCCGCATCGAGCTCGGCGATCACCGCGCGGATCTGTGCCGCGTCACGCTCGTTCGCCGCGAACGCGATCGCCGAGCGCGGCGCGTCGAACACCCCGAGCCCGGCCTGCCCGGCGAGCGAGCGCGCAAGCGGCGCGTGCTCGGCTGCGATCACGATCCACAGCTGGCCGGCGCGGCCGCGGCGCAGCTCAACCGCAGCGGCCGGCGGTGCCTCCCGCTGCGGCGTTGACGCCCGCTCCCCGACCTCGACCAGCGCGTGGCGCGCATCATCGCTGAGGCGCAGGCGCGAGCCGGCGTCGAGCGCGCTCTGCACAAGGCCCGCGGCGTGGCGATCGACGGGTATCAGGCCGCGGCCGATCGCCGGCAGCGTGTAGGCATCCGGATGATCGAGCAGCGCCGTGACGAGGTCCTGCGCGCGGTCCGTCGCGAAGCTGAACCACCAGGAGTCGTCGGCGCGCGCGACGTCGAGCAGGCACTCGTCGTGGCGGCGCCTGGCGCGCCAGCGCCCAAGCTCACTGTCGAGTGCGTCGCTGATCTCAACCGTGTGCGGGGCGCTCGCGAGCAGTCCCGCAACCGCCTCCGCGCGATCGGGGTCGAGCGGTACGCGCCAGACGCGCTCGCCCGGGTCCCAGCGGCGTCCGGGGATCGCGCGCAACTGCACGCGCAGCTGCTCATCGAAGGGGAAGCGCAGGACAGCGGCGCCGTCGTCGAGCGAGGCGATGAGTGTCGACGGCATCTGACCGACTTTAGGCGTCGAGCCGGATGCGGGCGGTCTCGTCTGCGAACGTGGTCGACGCGGCGGCTGGAACTGCGGCCAGGTCAGGGCAGTAACTCGAACGCCTCCCGGTGGACCGGCGCGATCACAGTGAAGTGCCGGCGATCGAGCGTCACGACGATCGGCGCCTCGAGTCGCTCGGCAAGCGCAACCACCGACGCGCCGGTTCCGCCGAGCGGGAAGTCGGCGTAGCGCTCGACCAACTCCGCCATCCGGCTCAGGTCCTCGCGGCTCGGCCCTTCGACATCGAGCTGGGCGATGCCGGAAAGGAACCTGGCTTCAGCGGCACCGCCGAGTCGCTGTCCAACGAAGTAGGTCGCCTCGGCGAGCGCCATCGCCGGTACGACGAGGCGCAGATCACTGCGCGCGAGCGTTTCGCGGCACGGCTCGTGGTCCAGATCGTCGGCGTCAGCTGTCGCGTACAGCGGACCCGCGTCAACGATCGCGACGGAGGTCATCCCACTCCTGCTCGAGCAGCCGCTCCATGTCGCGAGCGACGGTCTGCTGGCCGCTGTGTCCGACCGCGGCGAACGCGAGCTCGCGCGGCCCGTCCTCGCTCATCCCAAGGTGCTGCGCGAGTGCCTCGCGCGTCACCTCCGAGGCAGAGGTTCGCCGCCGCTGCGCCTCGCGGTCGAGCGCTCTCGCGAGCTCGTCAGGCAGTGAGACGGTGGTGCGCTTCATACGAGCATACTAGCATCACAGCGGCGACCCAAACTGCTCGAGCTTGCAGATTCACCATGCCGGTTCGAAGATCTCCGCGGCGGTCGGTGATGACCGCAGCGCGCTGCTTTCACTGGACGCCCGCCGTGCTCAGCCGATCGTGAGACGGCGGCTGGCAGCGGGCGCCTGCGTCCCGCCCGGGCCGAACGCCCGCACGTAGAAGATGTAGCTCCCGGCCTTCAGATGCTTGTAACTGATCGGCGTCGCGCACGGGCCATAGGTCGGCGCCGGCGTCTTCTTGTGCTTGCCATGCGCGACCTTCACCAGCGCACACTGATAACCCGTCAGCTCGCCGGACGCGCTGAACGTCAACTTCGCGGAGCGCTTGTGCGAATTCACTAGAAGGTTCAGGATCGAAGCAACCGGCGCAGCAACGCTCTGGCCCGCGGAACCCCCGGAACCCCCGGAACCGCCGGAACCGCCGGAACCGCCGGAACCCGCGGAACCCGCGGAACCCCCGGAACCGCCAGACCCGCTCGACGCCACCGCGATCGCGAAGCTCTGATCGACCTGCGACGCGGCGCTGTAGCCGTGGCCTCCCCCCTGGTTGGCGTCCACCTGGCAGGTGCCGGCGCCCGTGAACGACACGGTCGAGCCGGAGATCGAGCAGGCACCAGGACCGCTCAGCGGATCGATCATGAATTTGACCGGGCTGCCCGAGTCGCCGCCGGTCGCCGACACGACGTAGCTGCCGCCCACCGTCGCTGCGCCGGGCGGCGATGAGTTGAACGCGATCGACTGGCCGATCAGATAGGCCAGGTCGACCTGGGCGTAGCCCTGGCTGAAGCCGGCGGCGGCCTGGGTACCCTCGCCGACCCCGTACGTACAGCTGCCAAGCGCCGTCGTATCGCAGTAGTCGCTGCCGCCCCCGCCGCCTCCGCCGGCTGCCGACGGACTGGTGGCGCTGCCGCCACCACCGCCGCCGAAGTAGCCGCCGCCACCACCGCCACCATCGCCGCCGGCGCCGACGCCGCCGGCTCCGGGGCCGGAGCCGCTCGAGGGACCACCCGGTCCTCCACTGGCACCCGCGGTCCCCGCGCTCCCGCGGCTGCCATAGGTGCTTTGCGTTCCGCCACCGCCACCGCCGCCGCCGGACGTGCCGCCGTTGGCACCGTGCGATGAGCCGGCGCTGCCACCCGACGCGGTCGAGACACTGGCGCCGCCGCCGCCGCCCGCAACGATCAACGGTGACGAGAAGGTGGATGCCGCGCTCACACCGGACGCCCCGCCGCCACTGTGGAACCCGCTGGCGCCGCCGAAGTCGACGCACACGTCGAGCGTCTCGCCGGTGCTGACCGGCAGCTCTGAGCTCACACCGTCACCCAGTCCCGCATTGTTGGCCGCACCCGCCGCGCCGACCGCCGTCGCGGCGACCTGCGTCACGCCGGCTGGCACGATCCAGGTCTGGCAGCCCGCGCCCGAGAAGACGACGGCGTTGACGCTGTAGTAGGTCAGCGCGACCTGCGCGTCGCCGGGGCTCGTGCCGGCGCCGTAGACCGTACCCGCCCCGCTTGCGAACGCGCATCCTGTGACGAGCGTGGCGTCGCAGTAGTCGCTGCCGCCACCGCCGCCACCGCCGACAGACGGTTGGGTGTCGCCACCTCCGCCACCACCGAAATACCCCGCGCCGCCGCCGCCGCCGTCGGCGCCACCCCCATTAGCGCCCTGCCCGCCGGCTCCGGGTCCGCTCGAGCTGCTCGCCGCGCCGTTGGACGCGCCGACTCCTGGGGTTTGGCTCCCAGCGATCCCAAACGCTGTCTGGCTCCCGCCGCCGCCACCGTCACCGGCGTCCGACGCACTCTGACCCGCTGCGCCCTGCGGATCGCCGGCGTTGCCGCCGGCGGCGCCGCGAAAGTCGCTGCCGTCGCCGCCGCCACCGCCCGCGACGATCAGCGGCGCGGAGAAGTTGGCGCCGGAGCTGACGCCGGACGCGCCACCGCCGTCGCCGTTTTCGCTCGCCCCGCCGCCCGAGTCAACGCACACAAAGAGCTGCTCGCCGGGTGAGACTGCAAACGTCCCCGAGACGCCGTCGCCCGTGCCACTGGCGCTCTGGCCGCCCTGCTGCCCGGCCGACCCGACGGCGTCGGCGCGCACGCTCGTCACGCCGAGCGGCACGGTCACGGTCTGGCAGCCCGCCGCGCCGAAGGCCGTCGTGGTCGAGCTGCCCGGCGCAGCTGCGATCGCGAAGCTCTGGCTGACCTGGGGCGCCTCGTCGTAGCCGCGCCCGCCCGCCTCGTTCGCGTCGACCTGGCAGGTGCCGGCGCCGGTGAACGACACCGTCGAGCCGGAGATCGTGCAGACGCCGGCGCTCGAGGGGTCGATCGAGAACATCACCGGGCTACCCGAGGCGCCAGCGTTCGCCGACACGTTGTAGATCCCGCCGGCGACTGTCGCGTTGTCGGGAGGAGTGGAGCTAAAGGAGATCGACTGGAGCAGGCCGTAGCCGATCACGACCTCAGCATCGCCGGCGTCCGTACCGGCGACGGTCTGCGTCCCCGCGCCGCTGACGATCGCGCATCCTGTGACGAGCGTGGCGTCGCAGTAGTCGCTACCGCCGCCGCCACCACCACCGTCGGGGACGCCGTCACCGCCGCCACCACCACCGAAATAGCCGCCACCACCACCGCCGCCCTGGCCGGAGTTCCCGGCGCCGCCGGCCCCCGGTCCCGCGCTGGTCGACCCCAGACCGGAGCCTCCCACGCCCGTGCCTCCGTCCTCGATGGCGCCGGCGCCGCCGGTGCCGCCCGTGTTCTGCGTACCGCCGGTTCCGCCGGCACCATCGAACTCGGACGCCGCAGTGGGTGTCCCGTTGCCGCCGCTCGGAGAGCCAGCCGAGCCGCCGCCGGTGCTGCCGTAGCTACCGCCGCCCCCGCCGGCGGCGACCAGCAGGGGCACGGAGAAGTCCGCCGCGGCGCTGACGCCTGACGCCCCCCCGCCGGCGTCGTAGCCGCTGGCGCCGCCGGAGTCGACGCAGGCATCGAGCGTCTCGCCCGGGGTCACCGCGGCCGACCCGCTGAGCTGATCGCCCTTGCCGCCGACCCCGCCGCTTGAGGATCCGCCAGCTGCGCCGACGGCCTCGATGTACACCCCGCCGACGCCCGTCGGCACGCTCCAGGGAGAGCAGCTCGCGGTCGAGAACGTGACCGGCGCGCTCCATGTCAGCGTGACCTCAGCGGAGCCGCTGTTGTTGGCAGCGCCGTACAGGCTGCCGATCCCGCTCGTGAAGGTGCAGTTCGAGACGAGCGCGCCGTCGCAGTAGTCGCTGCCGCCACCGCCACCCCCACCGGTGTAATCGCTCTGGTCGTCAGCACCGCCGCCGCCACCACCGCCGTAGTAGCCCGCGCCGCCGCCGCCACCACCACCCTCAAAGTAGTCAAGTCCGCCGTTCCCGCCGGCCCCGGGGCCACCCGTCACGCTGTCGCCGCCAGCACCACCCGGCTTGTAAGCGCCGTTACCGCCACTCCCCGGCTGACTCTGGCTCCCGCCCGTACCGGGTGCGCTGCCTGCTCCTACCCCGCCCGACTGGCCCGAGCTGCCGGCTGGGTCGCCGGCGTTGCCGCCCGCACCGCCGCTCGTCGGACCGCCGCTACCGCCGCCGCCGCCTGCGACAAGCAGGGGCGCGGAGAAGCTGAGGTTGGGGCCCACCCCGGACGCGCCACCACCGGCGCCGCCACCGTCACTCGCCCCGGTGCCCCCGTCCGCGTCGACGCAGATGTCGAGCTGCTCGCCGGGGGTGACGCTGAACGTGCCCGAGACCTCGTCGCCGGTGCCGGCGTTCGTCCCCTGCCCGGCCGATCCGATCGCCGTCGCGCTCATGCTCGTGACGCCCGCCGGGACTGTGAACTTGTTGCTGCTGTTGTTGCAGCCGGGGCTCGTGAACGTCTGCGCCTGCCCCGGAGTAGCGAGCGCGGTAGCGCCGCCTAGCGCGACGACGCAGGCAAGCGCACACAGTCCCCCGATCCCCCAGATCCTCACTGCCCGCGAGTCTGACACATCAGGCGCAAAGCGCCGGTGAACATTCTCACCAAGCGCCGGCGCCGCGAAGTGCGCGGCGGCGCCAACCGACCACGCCCCAAACGCTCAGCCGCACACGTCCAGCACCAACCGCCAGCCCGCATACCCGCGACTCGGCCAACCCACGCCACCCAACCCTGCCAGCTCTAGAAGTCGTCGTTTTGAGATCGGCGACAGCCGATCTCAAAAGCGACTACTTGAGCCTGAACGCCTTGATCCGATCGACGTACTGCTCCTCGTCGCGCGAGTACACGCCATAGGCGAGCGCCTGGATCATCGACAGCAGCGCGGTGTGCGAGCGCACGTAGGCGGGGCTGTTGGAGGAGTAGTAGAGCTTGATCTGCGCGAGCTTCGCGACCTCTGACATCGTCGCGTCGGTGATCGCGATCGTCGTCGCCTGGCGGTGGTGGGCGAGCTTCACCGCGCGCACGACCAGTGCGTGCGGGCGGCCCGCGGACAGCGCGATGACGAGCGTCTCGCCGTCGATCCGCGCGAGCCGGCCGAGCGCTTCCTGCGACGGGCTCGCGACGAGCTCGGCGCGCAGGTCGAGCAGCATCAGCAGGTGACGCAGGTAGGAGGCGAAGAACGCCATCTGGTCGGTGCCGGCGATGACGATTCTCGTCGCGGCGCTGATCTCGGCGATCGCGCGCTCGACGGTCGCCGGCGTCGCCTTGCGCGCGGTCTCCTCGACGTTGGTGTGGTCGGCCGCGATCGCGGTCTCAAAGTCACTGCGCTCGACCGAGAACAGCGGCGATTCGCCGACGCCGGCGTGCGCGCGTCGATACTCCTCGCGGGCGGCGCGCTGGAGCTCGGGGAAGCCTTCGAAGCCGAGCGCCTGCGAGAAGCGCACGACGGTCGAGCTCGACGTGTTGGCGCGGCGCGCCAGCTCCTCGGCCGTCTGGAAGGCGGCCTCGTCGAGGTGGTCGATGATGTACTGCGCGACGTCCTTCTGCGAGCGCGAGCACTCGTCGAAGCGCGACTGGATGTAGGTCGACAGCGTCTGCGGCGAGTCACCGTCGGTGCTCGTGCCGGGCAGCGCCTCGTTTGCGGGTGCTCTCTTGGACATGAGTGTGGCGTTCATTCGACGGTTCGCTCCTGACTTCCTCTAAGACACGTGATCCGTCCGGCCCGCAGGCGCGAACTACGCTTGCCGCAATGGTTCGCCACGTCTCCCACTCTCCCTGCAAATGAGGATCGCGGTCGTCGGCGGCGGCGTGTCTGGGATCGTGGCGGCGCACGCGCTACACCCCCGTCACGAGATTACGCTCTTCGAGGCGGCCGATTACCTCGGCGGCCACACGAACACGATCACGGTCGATCGTCCCGACGGCCCGCCGCTCCAGATCGACACGGGCTTCATCGTCCTCAACGACCGCAACTACCCGCGCTTCACCGAGCTTCTCGCCCAGGCCGGCGTCGCGACCCAGCCCACCCACATGGGCTTCTCGGTCAAGGGCGAGGACGAGGACTTCGAGTACGCCGGCACCCCCAGAGGCGTCTTCGCCCAGCCCAAGAACGCAGCGAACCCCAAGTTCTGGCGCATGATCAAAGACGTCACCAGCTTCAACCGAGCACTCACAAAGATCCTCGCCGACAACGTCGACGAGGATCGCTCCCTCCGCACCTTCGTAGAAGACCAGGGCTACTCCAAATGGTTCATCGAGCGCCTGATCGTCCCCCAGGCCTCAGCCGTCTGGTCCTCCGACCCAGCCGCCATGTGGGACTTCCCCGTCCGTTTCCTCGCCGAGTTCTTCCACAACCACGGCATGCTCGGCTTCCGCAACCGACCCAGCTGGCAAACCATCCAGGGCGGCTCGAGCGCCTATACATCTGCGCTCTCAAAGCCCTTCCAAGACAAGGTGCGCCTCAACAGCAAGGTCACGTCAATCCGCCGCTACCCAGACCACGTGGAGGTCAACTACCAACGGCGAAGTGGCCAAGAGGGAGGCGGCCAGGCCGAGCACTTCGACTTCGTCGTAATAGCAACCCACGCCGACCAGGCGCTGGCCGCCCTCACAGACGCCACGAATGCAGAGCGCTCCGTCCTATCCGCGTTCAGCTACAGCCGAAACGAAGCCGTCCTGCACACCGATTCGCGCCTCCTCCCCCACCGCCAGGCCGCCCGCCAGGCCTGGAACTTCCACCTCTTCGCCCAGCCGCGCCGCAAGACCACGGTCACCTACTACATGAATCGCCTCCAGCGACTGAACTGCGCGGAGACCTACTGCGTATCACTGAACATGACCGAGAGGACCGACCCGGCGAAGGTGATCAGGAAGATCGACTACAGCCACCCCATATACACGCGCGCGAGCGTCGCCGCCCAGGCCCGCTGGCCGGAGATCTCGACCGACGGCCGCACCCGCTACGCTGGCGCCCACTGGGGTTGGGGGTTCCACGAGGATGGCGTTGTCTCGGCGTTGCGCGCGGTGGAGGGACTATGAGTAGCCCACGCGAGAGTGGGCTCTACGACGGCTGGGTCCGCCATCGCCGTTTTTTCGGTGTCGTGCACGAGCTGCAGACCGCGTACTTCACGGCCTACGTTGATCTGGACGAGCTGCCCTCGCTCTTCGCCGGTTCCTGGATCCGGGCGATCGCGCGCTTTCGCCGCTCCGACCATCTCGGTGACCCGAATCAGCCGCTCGCCGACGCGGTCCGCGAGCTGGTTGCCGCGCGGACCGGCAGCGCGCCGGCCGGGCCGGTTCGCCTGTTGACGAACCTCCGCTACTTCGGCCACTGCTTCAACCCGGTCTCCTTCTACTACCTGTTCGACGAGCCGGGTGAGCGCGTCGAGGCGGTCGTCGCCGAGGTGACGAACACGCCCTGGGGCGAGCGCCACGCCTACGTCCTCACGCCTGACCCGGAGCGGCCGATCGGCGCGGTGATGACCGGCAGCTTCGCGAAGGAGTTCCACGTCTCGCCGTTCATGGGGATGGACCACGTCTACTCCTGGCGGCTGACCGAGCCGGGCGAGCAGCTGCTCGCCCACATCGAGAGCCATCACGAGGGCGAGCTCGCCTTCGACGCGACGCTGTCGCTGCGCCACCGCGAGCTGACGCCGGCGAACATGCGCAGGCTGCTCGCGCGCCACCCGATGATCACGCTGCGCTCGCTGCGCCAGATCTACGCGCACGGCCTGCGCCTCAAGCTGAAGGGCGCGCGCTACTACCCCAACCCGAGCGGCGCACGGTTGATTGGTCGAAGGCACAAGCGCAGCAGTCGCGAGCCGGTGGTGCAGGCAAGTCGGCCGCACACGGGAGGCACCTAGTGTTTCGCGCGACCGTGCTGACGCTCCTGCGAATAACTCGGCATGGGACGTTGGCTCTTGTGGATGGCGATCGGACCTTCCGCTTTGGTCGGGCTGCGAAGGGCGCCCCCGATGTTCGTGTCGTGGTTCGTGACCGGCGCGTGTATCGCGCACTATTACGTGCGTCTCTCGGTCTCAGTGAGGCTTATGCGAATGGCTGGTTTGAGTGCTCGGACCTGCCGGAGCTGGCGCGGCTGGGTGCGCTGAACATGCCGACCGGTGATCGCTGGCGCCGTGCTTTGCGCCCGCTTGTCGCGCTGCCGCAGGCGGGGGTGCGCTGGCTGGTGCGCAACACGCCGGCGCGGTCGCGGCGGCAGATCGCTGCGCACTACGACCTTGGTAACGATCTCTTCGGGCTGATGCTCGACGACACGATGATGTACTCCTGCGCGTTCTTCGATTCGCCCGACACCTCGCTGCGTGAGGCGCAGATCGCGAAGCTCGACCGGATCTGCCGCAAGCTCCAGCTGTCACCGTCTGATCACGTGCTCGAGATCGGGACCGGCTGGGGCGGCTTCGCGATCTACGCCGCGTCGACCTACGGCTGCCGCGTGACGACGACGACGATCTCCGCCGCCCAGCACGAGCTGGCGCGCGAGCGCGTCGCCGCCGCCGGGCTCGAGAACCGGATCACGCTGCTGCTCGAGGATTACCGCACGCTGAGCGGAAAATTTGACAAGCTCGTCTCGATCGAGATGATCGAGGCGGTCGGCTGGCAGTACTTCGACACCTTCTTCGAGTGCTGCGCCGACCTGCTCACCGACGAGGGCGCGATGCTGCTCCAGGCGATCACGATCGACGAGCGCGCCTACAACGTCGAGAAGGCGAAGAAGAGCTTTGCCAACACGCACGTCTTCCCCGGCGGCTGCCTGCCCTCGCTCGAGGTGATCCGCCGCTCGGTCGCCCGCGCCACCGACATGCGCCCGGTCCACCTCGAGGACATCACCGCGCACTACGTCCGCACACTGCGCTGCTGGCGCGAGAACTTCACCGCCCAGCTCGACCGCGTCCGCTCACTCGGCTACGACGGCCGCTTCCAGCGCACCTGGGATCTCTACCTCGCCTACTGCGAGGGCGGCTTCGGCGGCGGCCGGATCGGAGACATCCAGCTCCTGCTCGCTAAGCCCGAATTCCCAGGCGCGGGCAGCACGGAAACCGTGTAGCACGGGTGCTACATTCGCGACATGAGTCGCGAGATCACCAACGCGAACTGCGCAATCAGAGCGGCGAGATCATGCGCGAGCTGGACCGCGGCCAGTCGTTCGTCGTAACCCGCAACGGAGTCCCGGTCGGCGAGCTGACCCCGCTGCTTCGACGCCGGTTCATCCCGACCGAGCTCATCCGCGCGGCGTTCGCCGGGGCGGCCCCAATCGACCCGGCACGCTTCCGCCTGGACATCGATGCGCACATCGATCAGAACCCCACTCCGCGTGCCTGAGCGTTCGCATCGCACCCGGGGACTATTCGACACGTCGGTCATCATCGACCTCGGGCGCATCGACGCGGCTGCGCTGCCCGTCGAGGGTGCCGTGTCCGCGATCACCCTCGCCGCAGCTTGCCGCCGGCACGCATGCGACCAACGACGCGGCTGAACGCCAGCGGCAGCTACGACCTCGCCGCCGACACGAGTGCTGAGGAGACCCTCACGCTGACGGGCGCCGGACGCCGCGACTACGACGCGGCCTCCCGCAAGCATCCGCTCAACGTCAAGCTCGCAGCCACGCTGACCGGCGGCAGCAGCGCCGATCTGACGGCCACAGTCAAGTAGGCGGCGCGCCAGCAAGGATCTGTCGTGCGCACTACAACCCGAGCACGGTTACAAGCGCGTCGTCGAGTTGGCCCAGCTCGCTGGCGTTGAGTCGCCCCGCTGAGGCACCGAGCCGCTCGACGCTGATCGCCGTCGTCTGCTCGACCATCACGCGCGTCCGCGACCCGTCGAGTTCGATCGTCGGGCGGAACGGGCGCGCTGGGGCGGACACCGAGGTTGGAGCGACCAGCACGGTCGAGAGTGCGAGCAGCTCGTCGGCCTGGACCACGACCGCGTAGCGGACCCCGCGCTGCTCCGTTCCCCGCGTCCCGCGCGGGACGCGCAACCGGAAGACCTCGCCCCTGACCACCGATCAGCCGCCTTCCGGCCATGCCGCCGCGATGGCGTCCATCTCAGCGCGTATCGACCGAGCCTCAGCCAGATCGGCCGGATCTGACGCCGCCGCAGCCGCTTCGGCGCGCAGCGCGCTTCGTCGCCGCCGACGCTCGGCAGCCTCGCGCAACGCGACACGCACCGCCTCGGACTCGCTGTGGCCCTCATCACGCAGCACCGCGAGGTCACGTTCCGAGCCGGCGTCGAGTCGGGCTTGCACCGTCCTGCTCACTAACCCACTGTACTACGGTCCGTAATACACGATCAACCGGCGCTGCCGCGCGCCGCGGCCCAGACGCTCTCGAACTCCAGGTGGGTGTGCTCAGCGATCGTGTCGTAGTCGGCGTCGTAGTGCAGCACGGCAATCCCGTTCCGCGCAGCGACCGCTGCCACCAGCAGATCGATCGGCTTGACACGGTGCGAGACGCCGGGCGCCGCCGCAAGCTGAGCCTGTGCGTTGACCGCCAGGTCAGCCGCCGGGGCATCGAGGCTGAAGCGGGGAAGCGCGGCGAGTAGCTCGGCGAGCGCCGCGAACTCGTGGCCGTCGCGCGATGAATAGAGCATCTCGAGTAGCGACGGCTCGGTCACGGCCACCCGACCGTTCTCGATTCGCTCCAGCAGCGGAGCTGCCGCGTCACCCGCGATCCGCCCGTCGCGCAGTCGCGCCCAGACCGAGTTGTCGAGCAGCGCCAACTCGCTCAAGTGTGGATCCAGCCATGCTCGTGGATGTATTCGAGAGCTTCCGCATCGAACCCGGCATCTCCATCGCGAAGGCTTCGAGCCAGCTCGACGCGCAGCTTGCGCCGCCGTTCCTCCTCGGCCTCATCCGCCTCCGCGTCGGCGAGCATCCGCTCCGCCCCGACCAGCGCCAGTTCGCCGACGCTAGGCTCGAGGCCCCTGCGTCGCAGCCGCTCGCGCGCCTCCCGGAGGGCCGGGGTCAGTGTCACGGACGCTCGGGGGTACTGGGTCGGCGTGCCGCCAGTGTAGCACCGCGGTACAGCACCGTGATCATGCCCATAATTGCTCCTCCGACCAACAGCCTCCGACCGGACGCCCACATCGCTCGAACATAAATGTCGGCTCACGGGATGCTTACTGCCGCTTGATCTGTGATCCTTAGGCTGCGGTGTACCGGGGGGGCCTGCGTGCTGGGACGTGTCACCAACCGATGACCGCTGAGACCCAACAGAGCGTTGCCACGCCGCCGCCGAGTGCCGGCGCGGTTCGTCCGATCGTCGCTACGAAGCTGAGCAAGCGCTACAAGGAGGTGCTTGCGGTCGACGGCGTCGACATCGATCTGCCCGCGGGTGTCGTCGGTGGATTCGTCGGCCCCAACGGCGCCGGCAAGACGACGACGATCCAGCTGCTGCTCGGCTTGGTGCGCCCGACCGGCGGCAGCGCGAAGGTGCTCGGCGAGTCGATCGAGCATCCCGAGCGCTACCTGCGCCGGGTCGGCGCGCTGATCGAGTCGCCGTCCTTCTACCCCGCGCTCTCCGGGCGGCGCAATCTCGAGGTGCTGACGCGACTCGGGCGCCTTGACACGTCGCGGATCGACACGGTGCTCGCGCAGGTCGAGCTGACCGCGAGGGCCAACGACCGCGTCAAGACCTATTCGCTCGGGATGAAGCAGCGGCTCGGCGTCGCCGCGGCGCTATTGCCCGATCGCGACCT